>Ga0335085_10015185_pt1 | contig 11180 bp, 8 predicted proteins | sample Lox_Sample_45_FD_206712 | JGI IMG/M metagenome (GOLD analysis project Ga0335085, IMG submission 206712) | Soil microbial communities from Loxahatchee National Wildlife Refuge, Florida, United States - Lox_Sample_4.5 | ecosystem: Environmental > Terrestrial > Soil > Wetlands | place: USA: Florida... | reverse complement strand
CGAGCAGCAGCAACGTCCTCTGGGAGCCCAACCCGCGCAGCGAAACGGACGACTGGCCGTAGGTCTCGGTTCCCGCGAGCGTCCCGCCGCCGGTCGCGCCGGTGGTGGCCGTCGCCGAGATCTTCTGGACCAATTGCTCCATGTTCTGCACGCCCGCCCGCGATATGTCCTGGTTCGTGAGGATCTGGACGGGCAGTGCCTGGTCTTCGAGACTGCGCTTGATACTCGACCCGACGACCTCGACCTTGATGTTGGTTGCCGGCGCTGGCGTAGCGCTCTGCGGCGGTGGCGTACCGGCTTGGGCCACCTGAACGGGTGCAGGCGCGGCGCTTTCCGGTGCCTGCGGAGCGGCGGGCGCTGGCGTACCGGCTTGGGCCACCTGAGCGGGTGCGGGCGCGGCGCTTTCCGGCGCCTGCGGAGCGGCCTGAGCCAGCGCAGTACCTCCGGCGACGAGTGCCGCCGTGCCGAGTGTACCGGCGAGCGCAATGGCGAGTTTTCCCTTTCGGAATTTCATAGACGGACCTCCCCCAAGAGATTGGTGCAAGAGAGCAACCATGCCGGCTTGCGGCGTGTGAAGAGACATTACCTGACGGCCGAATCGGCACGCAATTGATTGGCGCATTTGCAACGAATCCGTCAGCCGATCTGTTGCATATTTGTTGCACTTCTATCACTCACCAGCCGAGCGGTACCGCGGAGGCCGATCTAGCAGCCCGTCCTGGCCGCGACGAGGTTACGAAATCACTGGGTTTTTCTCGGACGGGCCGCCGGCAAGGCAGGGCCCGGCACTACTTCCCGGCAGGCATGATCGTGCGCCGCAGCATTACGTCGCGCGGTGGTGTGGCGGAGCTTGTGCCGAACGCAGGTTCAGTTCAGGCCTTGCAACCGGCGATGGTATCGACGTAGCCGACCACCACAGACCAGTCCTGCGACACATTGTTTTCGAATTGCGCGTTGATGTAATAGCGCTTGCAGGCCTGCAGATCCAGCTCCATCACCTTGATGTCGCTGCCACCGGGCCACCCGGGAACGGGTGCGCTCACCTGGATCTGGTGCTTGCCGGGCTCGACCTTGATCGGATCGCTGTTAAAGGCGCCCCGGTTATCGATGTGCTCAATGATCGAGGGCCGCCGGTACAGGACTCCACCGACGTACTGGTTCCCGGTCACCTCGCTCCAGGTCGAACCCCAGGTCAGCGCCGTAGCGGGCTTGCTAGTTTCGGTTTGGCACCCCGGCAGAGCCAGGGGTGCGAGCACTGCAAATAGCAGAATCTTGCGCATGGCACTCTCCTCTTGTGAGCGATGGTCTTCGATTCCTAACGGGGGTGGCTGGCGTTGATCTTGTCGAGCTTCGCTGCGTACAGATCGCGGTCGGAGCGTGTCGGACTGGCCTCTATGGCGAGCTCCAGCTGTTGCCGCGCGAGGTCGCGGTCCCCGAGTCCAACGAGCGCGACCGCGAGCCAGAAATGGAATTCGTGATAGTAAGGAGCACGTTCGACTTCCTTTGTGAACATCTCCTGCGCGAGCTTATAGTCACCCTTGCGCAACGCGGCCATGCCACGGTTGAAGAAACTTAGCGGCGGATTGGGCTCGAGCTGTGCGAGCCTGCGGGTCAATTCGCTCGCCTCCGAGGTGTACCCCAGCCCGTTCAGGACATCAACGAGATTGGACATGACATGGGTGTTCGTAGGTTCGCGCGCCAGCGCGTAGCGCAGCGCGACTTCAGCCTGCGCGAGGTTGCCGTGACGCCGATAGATAACGCCGAGTGTATTGAATGCGCTTGCAAGTCCTGGGTCCTGCACAGTCGCTTCTCGCGCCCACCAGTAGGCGTTGTCCAGTTGCCCCGCTGCCAGCGACTCGACAGCGCGGTTGTTCATGTACATCGCGACGATCGTCTTCTCCTCGATTGCCCGCGATCGCAACGCACGCACGTCACCTGGAGGCAGGAAGTCGATAGTCAGTTTGGCATGACCGTTGGGGCCGGCCTCGGAAGGTCGCGTCCCGAGCGTGAGATTGACGTGACCGATCGACAGGAAGATGTCGCCGGTTCGGCTCCAAGCCTGCTCCGTGTAGATATGGTTGTACGTAACCGTCAGGCCCATTTCCTTGGCAAACGCTGCCGTCATGATGACCAGCGAGAGACAGTTTCCCGCCCGCGCGGCGAAGGCTTGCGCCGCGTTGCGCGTCATCACCGAGTCATAATCGAGTTGCAGCTGATTACGGCTATAGAGCGCGTCAAAGAGCCCCTGTTGCGGGCCTTTGATTCGCACGTCGTCAGCGATCTCCGTCGCGAGGTATTGCTTCATCTCCTGACTGACGGCGAAGACGTCATCGGCGCTAATGCGCTCCGACGGCGGGGAAAACAACCCGTCGTCCAGCAGCCGATCGGGCGGGGCCGGAGCGGTCGAGCACGCCGCCAGCAGGCTGGCACCCAGCAATACTGCCCACGTCTTCATCTGTCACCTCCTGTCGTCAACGCAGACAGGACCTATTTGGTTTATTTTAACTGTAGCTGATCTTCTGGGTTGTCTTGCTTTGGAGGCTCTTGTGCTGCAGCGCAGCGACGTCCTGCTGCGTTGCCGCGGGGACACGCTGATGGCGGAGCAGAAAGTCGGGGAGCAAGGCGCGTTCGATATTCGTCCGGCCGGGCGTGAAGATGTCGGCATCGTCCACGGGATGATTCGTGCCCTTGCCGACTTTGAGAAGCTCTCCCACCTGTGCGTGGGGTCCGAGTCCGATCTCGAAACGGCGCTCTTTGGATCCCACCCGGCGGCGGAAGTCTTAATCGCCTGGATGGGCCGGGATTCAGCCGGCTTTGCCTTATTTTTTCACAATTTCTCGACGTTTCTCGGTCGGCGCGGCATCTGGCTCGAGGATCTCTTCGTCCGTCCAGCATACCGCCGCCAGGGATGTGCCTGCGCACTTCTTCGGGCCATCGGCGCGCTTGCGGTCGAGCGAGGCTGTGGCAGGCTGGAGTGGGCGGTGCTCGACTGGAATGCGTCGGCAATTGGCTTTTACGAGTCCTTGGGGGCCACGGTGCTCCCCGATTGGCGGATTACCCGGGTTACCGGACCAGCCCTGATCCGACTCGCAGCGGAGACGCCTACCCAGGGATCTAGAGGGCAGTGAGAGGCCCCAAGCTCGCGCCCACCGCGCCCCGGTGACGTCAAAGTCTATAATCCACGCCTTTGCGCGGCGGCGGCGATCCTGCCACCCGCGCCTTCCGCGGACACGTGACCCATGCCCGACGCAGATCGCCCTGCCCTCCCCGACATGGCCTCGCTCACGGGAGCGGTCGATTTCTGGTCGCTGCGCTTCGTCGACGAGACCGCCGAAACTCTCACGGTGCGCAAGAACGTCGCGCTGCCGCCGCTCGCTTGCCGCGAGCACGGAGCGATGGCTACGGTTTACGCCGAGGGCGGTTACGGGTACGCAGCGACGAGCGACACCTCACCGGCCGGGCTCGCCTCTGCGCTCGCCCGTGCCAGCGCTTGGGCCCGGGCGACGGCCAAGCGCGCGCTGATCGACGCGCGCACGCTTCCCCGACCGGCGCCCCGCGGCGAATATGCATCGCCATCCTTTCACGCGCCGACAAGGTCTCGCCGCGAGTGGTTCGACCTGCTCGCGCGAGAGTCGCGCGAATCCGCCATCGACTCCAGGATCGTCGACTGGGAGGCGAGCATCGAGCTGCATACCGCCACACACCGGCTGCTCACCAGCGCGGGTGGCGATGTTGTTCAGCATTACCGCTACATGTATCCGGCCCTGTCGGTCACCGCGCATGCAGAAGGAGATACTCAGACCCGCACGCTCAATGGCCACCGGGGGATCTGCCAGCAGGGAGCAGACGAGATCCTCGCCCGCTTCGGGTTCGTCGGCAGCGGCCGCCGGCTCGCCGAGGAGGCGCTGGAGGTCGTCGTCGCGCCCAACTGCCCGACCGGCAGAATGGACGTGCTGCTCATGCCCGACCAGATGATCCTGCAGATCCACGAATCGGTCGGGCACCCGCTGGAGCTCGACCGCATTCTCGGAGACGAGCGCAACTTCGCCGGGACGAGCTTCGTGACACCCGACATGTTCGGCACCTATCGCTACGGTTCAGAGCTGCTGAACATAACCTTCGATCCGACCAGGCCGGAGGAGCTCGCCAGCTACGGCTGGGACGACGATGGCGCCCGGGCCGAGAAAGTGCATCTCATCCGCAAGGGGATTCTCGAACGGCCGCTCGGAAGCGCAATCTCCCAGAGTCGCGCCGGGCTTCCCGGAACCTCCAACTCACGCGCCGACAGCTGGAATCGCCCGCCGATCGACCGGATGGCCAACCTCAACCTCGAGCCAGGTGATGCCACGCTCGCAGAGATGATCGCGGGGATCGAACGTGGCGTTCTGATGGAGACGAACTCGTCCTGGTCGATCGACGACTCGCGCAACAAGTTTCAGTTCGGCTGCGAGCGCGGCCGGCTGATCGAAAACGGCAAGCTTGGCGCTGTCGTCAAGAACCCCAACTACCGCGGGATCAGCGCGAGCTTCTGGCGCAGCCTCGCCAGGGTCGGCAACGAGGATACGCTCGAAGTCCTGGGCAGCCCCTATTGCGGCAAGGGTGAGCCGAATCAGGTGATCCGCGTGGGCCACGCTTCGCCGCCCTGCGTTTTCACGGGCGTCGACGTGTTCGGGGGAGAAGGCTGATGGCACCCAGGGAACCGATGCCCGCCTGCGGAGCGGTCGAAGCCTACTTCCACGACCTCGCGGCAACGCTGGACGATCTGATCGTCGCCGGCGAAACTTATCTCGCACGTTTCTCCGCCGAGGCGTCGGACTTCGTGCGCCTTAACCGGGGACGCGTGCGCCAACCGGGGAGCGTGGTTCAGCGCTTCCTCGACGTTGAGCTCGTCCGCGGGACACGTCACGCGACGCAGCGCCTTTCCCTCTCCGGCCGCCCGGAGGCTGACCGCGCGCTGCTCACTGCGAGCATCGCGGCGCTGCGGACCGCGCTGGCTGACCTCCAGGAAGACCCCCATCTGCTCTATTCAACCGAGGTGCGCTCTTCGCATGAGGTTCGCGGCGGGCCGCTGCCCCCGGCGGAGACAGTCATCGAAACGGTCCTCGCCGCCGCCGACGGAGTCGATCTCGTTGGAATCTATGCCGGCGGCCCCGTCTATCGCGGGTTCGCGAACTCGCTCGGCCAGCGCAACTGGCACGAAGTGACGAGTTTCAGCCTCCAGTGGAGCCTCTACCACCGCGCTGACAAGGCGGTGAAGACGGGCTTCAGCGGCTTCGAGTGGAACGAGGCCGAGTTCGCGGCGAAGATGGCCGGTGCGCGCGAGCGCCTGGCGCTCCTTGCGCAACCCTCCCGAACCCTGACACCGGGGAACTACCGTGCGTACCTCACGCCATCGGCGATGGAGGAGATCGGCGCGATGCTCTGCTGGGGTGGATTCTCGGGTCGCGCGCAGAAGACGAAGCAAAGCTGCCTGTTCCGACTGCGTGACGGCGCAGCCGTGCTCGACCCTTCCATCGGCTTCTCCGAGGACACGGCGCACGGCATGGCCCCCTCCTTCCAGGATGAAGGTTTCACGCGCCCGGCCAGCGTGCCGCTGGTCGTGGAGGGCAAGATGGCCAGCTCGCTGGTCAGCCCTCGGACCGCGCGCGAGTTCGAGCTGAGCGCGAACGGCGCCAACGGCGCGGAGTCGCCGGAGTCGCTCGACATGGCGGCCGGCAAGCTTCCGACCGCGAACGTGCTCGCCGCATTGGACACGGGCATTTACGTGGGCAACCTCTGGTACCTGAATTTTTCCGACCGCCCCGCGTGCCGCCTCACCGGAATGACCCGCTTTGCCTGCTTCTGGGTCGAGAAGGGCAAGATCATCGCACCAGTCGACGTAATGCGCTTCGACGACAGCGTGTTCCGGTTGTTCGGCGAGCAACTCGTTGCGCTCACCGCCGAGCGCGAACTGCTAGCCAGCAGCGACACCTATCGCGCGCGCAGCGTGAGCAGCATGTGCCTGCCCGGCGCCGTCGTGCGCGACATGGCCTTCACGCTTTAGAGGCAGTTCCGAGCGGCGCCGGCGGCTGCGGCGCTAGTCGCTCCCGTAGAGCTCGGCCCGGGCAACGGCCCTATGCGCCGTGGTGCCAGCCCTTCGGGATCGCCGAGAGCAGCTTGCGCGTGTACGGCTGCTGCGGATGCCGGTAGATCGCGTCGGAGTCCGCGATCTCGATGATCTCGCCCTCGTTCATCACCATCACCTGGTCGGAGATGTACTTGACGACCGCGAGATCGTGCGAGATGAAAATGTACGAAAGGTGGAACTCGTCCTGCAGGTCCTGCAGGAGATTCAGCACCTGGGCCTGCACGGAAACGTCGAGCGCGGAGACCGACTCGTCGCAGATGAGGATGTCGGGCTTCAGCGTGAGGCAGCGGGCGATGGCGATACGCTGCCGTTGGCCTCCGGAGAACTCGTGCGGGTACTTGTAGAACGATACCTCCGGCAGGCCCACCTTCTGCAGCATCTCGAAGGCGAGGTCGGCCCGCTCCTGTCCCGAGCCGCCGATGCCGTGAATCTGCATGGGCTCGGTCAGTATCTGGCCGACGATCATGCGCGGATTGAGCGACGCATACGGATTCTGGAAGATGATCTGGATGCGCCGCTTGTAGCCCATGAAGTCGCGGGCGCTCATCGCCAGGATGTCGCGTCCCTCGAACAGCGCCTCGCCGGTGGACGCCTCGTGCAGGCGCATCAGCGTGAGCCCGACGGTAGTCTTCCCCGAGCCCGACTCTCCGACCAGCCCCAAAGTCTTGCCCTTCGGCAGTTTGAACGAGACGTTCTTCACCGCCTCGAACTTGCGCCGGCCGAACAGGCCTTCGCGCGAGTAGAAGTCCTTGCCGAGGCCCCGGACGTCCAGAATGATCGGGTCAGACGGGGCGATGCCGCGCTTGCGCTCGTTCAGGTTCATCGCGTGCGCGCCGCCGTCCATGAAGTCCTCGATCACCGGCAGGCGCACCGGCCTGCGGTCGAGCCGCGGGCGGCACTGTAGCAGCGCCTTGGTGTACGCGTCACGCGGATTCTCGAACACCTGTTTCGCCGGTCCCTGCTCGCGAATTTCCCCGTGACGCATGACGACCACGTAATCCGCGATCTCGCCGACCACCGCAAGGTCGTGGGTGATGAAGAGCACCGACATCTGGTGCCGGCGCTGCAACTCGGCGATCAGATCGAGGATTTGCTTCTGGATCGTGACGTCGAGCGCGGTGGTGGGCTCGTCGGCAATCAGCAGTTTGGGCTCGCAAGCGATCGCCATCGCGATCATCACCCGCTGCTGCTGGCCTCCTGACATCTGCGATGGATAGGCGTTGATCTTGAAGGAGGGATCCGGGATGCCAACCTCCTCGAGCAGCTCGATCGACCGTTTGCGTGCCGCCGCTGGCGCCATGTCCATGTGCAGCCTCAATACCTCGGAGAGCTGAAAGCCCACCGTGAATACCGGGTTGAGCGAGGTCATCGGCTCCTGGAAGATCATCGAGATGTCGGCGCCGCGGAGCTTGCGCAACTCCGTCTGGTCCAGGCCCGCCAGGTTGTGCCCGCCGTAGATGATTTCGCTGCCGGGGAGCACCGTGGAATTCTCCTTGGGCAGCAAGCCGAGAATCGACAGAGATGTCACCGACTTGCCGCTGCCCGACTCGCCCACCAGCGCCACCGTCTTGTTCCTCGGAATATCGAAGCTGATGCCCTTGACCGCCTCGAATTCCGTGTTCTGATCCAGTCGGAAATTCACCCGCAGGTTGCGGACAGAAAGCAGGGTATCGGTCGTCATTTGCGTTTCCGTTCGCTCACTTTAGCTTCGGGTCGAGCGCGTCGCGCAGCGCGTCGGTGAAGAGGCTGAAGGCCGTTACCAGTACCGCCATCGACGTTCCAGCCGCGGCGAGCTGCCACCACTTGCCGAGGATGAGCTCGTTCTGCGCCTCGTTGAGCATCGACCCCCACGAGACCACGTCCACGGGCACGCCGAAACCGAGGAACGACAGAATCACCTCGGACTTGATGAACGCCACCGTCAGGATCGACAGCTGCACCAGCACGACGTGACTCACGTTCGGGAAGATGTGCACGAACATGCGGCGAGCGTTGGAGGCGCCGATGGCGTCAGCGGCTTGAACGTATTCCCGCCCCTTGTGCTTGAGATACTCGCCGCGGATCAGGCGGAAGACGCCGGTCCAGCCGGTGAGTCCGAGGATGAGCACGATGGTCATCGTTCCCTTTTGCTGCAGCACCGCCGCCACCGCGAGAATCAGCAGCAGGTAGGGAATCGCCGTGAAGACGCTGTAGAACCAGTTGAAGAAATCGTCGAGCCAGCGGCCGTAGTAGCCGGCGATCGCGCCGAATACCGTGCCCAGGAACACGGCCACCACTGCCGCGGCGAGCCCGACGAAGATCGACGTCTCCGAGCCCTTGATCGTCTTCTTCAGCACGTCGCGGCCCCACTTGTCGCCGCCGAGCGGCAGCGTGAGCGCACGAGCCTCGACCGCCTCAGGCTTCTGGCCCTTCGCGCGTATGTCCGCCATCACATCGGCCAGCGGATCGACGCTCTGCGAATCGGCCCCGGCGCCCGGCGTCGCGCCAGGCTTCTTTGCCTCCCCGCGGATGGCGGCAAGCGCCTCGGCGAGCGGATCCTGCACGGGCAACTCCGTCGGCTGGTCGGACTCGGCCTGCGCCGTACCCGTGCCCGTGCCAGCGGCCGCCTGCGGCTGGGCCGCGCCCTCGGTGTCGGGCCCGGCGAACGTCGGTGGTGCATAGTTCACGCCCACCTCTTTCGCCCAGTCCTTCGCGATCAATCCCAGCCCCGAGAGGATCATCTGCACGAGAAAGATCGCCACGATGGCGAGCGAAACCATGGCCACGCGATCGGCTCGCAGGCGCTTCCAGGCAAGCGCCCACAGGCTCGGCGAGACGGTATGCGGAACGTCGAAGGGCATCGCCGCCTCCTATTTGAGCTGGACCCGTGGGTCGACCGCCTTGTACATGAGGTCGGCCAGCAGATTGAAGACCATCGTAGCCACCGCGACATAGACCGTGATCGCCTTGATCACAGGGAAGTCGCTGCGCTCGACGGCGAGGATCACCTCGCGCCCGATGCCGGGAATCGAGAAGAAACGCTCGATGAGGAAGGCGCCGATGAGCAGACCGGGCAGCTGCGCCATCACGTGCGTGATGATCGGGATCGAAGCGTTGCGCAGCACATGCACCCACATGATCCGGTTCTCCGACAACCCTTTCGCCCGACCGGTGCGCACATAGTCCTGGTTGACCTCGTCGAGTATGAAGGTACGGAACAGCCGCAGGTCCGGCGCGATGCTCACGACGAGTCCGATGATGATGGGCAGCGACGCATAAACGATCAGGTTCTGCCAGAAGCTGTCGCCCCAGCCCTGCACCGGGAACCAGCCCAGCTTGTAGGCGAACACATACTGGAAAACGATGATGTAGACGAGGATCGAGATCGACAATCCGATCGTGCAGCTGATCATCACGAGGCGGTCGGTCAGCGAGGCGCGGACATACGCGACTGCCAGCGCGAGTCCGATCGAGATCAGCGTGGACAGTATCAGCAGGGGCACGAGCACCGTGAGCGACGGTCCGAGACGGGTGGCGAGGATGTGCGACACGGCCTCATTGGTGCTCCAGCTCGCGCCGAAGTTCGCGGTGAGCACCTGCTTGGTGAAAATCCAGAGCTGCACGTAGTAAGGCTGGTCGACGCCGAGCTGGCGGCGGATGTTGGCGATCTGCTCGGCGCTGGAGATCTTGCCCGCCAGCACATACGCGGGATCGCCGCCGACCCAGTTGAAGAGAACGAATACGAGCACGATCACCCCGAGCATGGTCGGGATCATCTGCCAGATGCGTCGGACGATGTAGGCGGTCATCCTGTCCTCCTAGCAGCCGCTCATTTTCTCCGGCGGCTGTTATCGAGATCGTAGTACATGTACTCGGCGAGGAGAATCGGGTGCTTCTTGTACCCGATCACCTGCGGCTGGACGAGCATGTTGCGGTATCGCGTGTCGTGCAGCTTCCACACGCCGTTGACTTCGGCCATCCGCCAGAGTTGCCGATAAAGCTGGTTGCGCTCGGCCGAGTCCGGCGCAAGGGTGCGCGTCTTCTCGTAGATCCGGTCCCACTCGGGAAGCTGGAAGCAAGCGTTGTTGTTCTGATGGGTGTTGGGCCCGTAAAGCAACTGCATGAAATCGTCGCCGTCGGGATAGTCAGCGAACCATGCCGCGGTGCGGGAAAGGAGCTGGCACGCACGCTCCATCTTCAGCTGCTCCGGAAACTTGTTCTTGTCGACCTGGAGGCGGATCCCGATGCGCTCGACGGACTTCTGCCACAGCTCGTCGATTTCGCGGTCGCGCGACGTGGGCGTGGAGGAATACCGCAACACGACCGGGCGACCATCGGGCCAGGTGCGATAGCCATCGGGTCCGCGCTTGTACCCGAAGTAGTCGAGCAGCTTGTTGGCGAGCTCCGGATCGTAGGGAATGCTCGTCCGGTAAGTCGCGTCGTGTCCGACGACACCCGGCGGAATCGGGTACTGTGCTTCCATCGCCTGCCCCTTGCGGATCACGCGCAGGTACTCCGCGTTGTCGAAGGACATGAAGATGGCGCGGCGCAGGGCGATCTTCTCCTTGGCGAACCCGCCGAAGTCCGGATCAGTCATGTTGAAATAGGTGTAATCGAGGTCCGGGTCGGTGATGCGGTCAAGCCTCGCGCCGGCAGCGGCGAGTTCCGCGTTCACCTTGTTGTCCGGGATAGCGATCGGCGCGAACTGCTCGCGCAAGTGCAGGACGTCGAGCTCGCCGTTCTGGAATGCGAGCCACGCGGCCTGCTGTTCTTCGATCACGCTGATCTCCACCCGCCCGATCTGAGGCATCTTCTTCCCGGCCATTGCTGCGATGATCTGCTTGTCGCCTGGATCGGCTCCCGGCTCGAACTTCCAGACGAAACCGCGGAAGTCGGGGTTGGCTTCAAGGATGATCTTGCTCGAGCGGACCCACTCCTTGAGCTGGTAGGGTCCGGTGCCGACCGGATGCGCGTTGGTGTCATCGGCGTAGGCCTCGATGACTTCCCGTGCGACCGCGCCGAAGTTCGCGAGCGCCATGACGTACGGGAACGTGTAGTCGGTCTCCTTGAGCTT
>Ga0335085_10015184_pt1 | contig 11180 bp, 10 predicted proteins | sample Lox_Sample_45_FD_206712 | JGI IMG/M metagenome (GOLD analysis project Ga0335085, IMG submission 206712) | Soil microbial communities from Loxahatchee National Wildlife Refuge, Florida, United States - Lox_Sample_4.5 | ecosystem: Environmental > Terrestrial > Soil > Wetlands | place: USA... | reverse complement strand
TCGCCCGACAAAGACAAGATGATCCGTGAACTGGGCGCTGACGAAATCGTTCGCGACGGCAAGGGGCTGGCGGCCGCGGGCGGTGCGGACATCCTGCTGAGCACCACGAATTCGACGAAGTCCATGGTAGACAGCATTCAAGGGCTCCGCCCGGACGGGCGCATCGTCACCATGGGCGCGGATGTGGAGCCGCTTGTTCTCTCGCTGACGGATCTTATTATGAAGCGCATCCAGGTAATCGGCAGCCAGCAGAATGGCCTGGAGTGCCTATACGAAGCGCTCGATTATGTCGCCAAGGGGAAAGTAAAGACCATCGCTGAAACGCATCCCCTTGCCGATGCCGCCAAAGCGTATCAGCGTGTGGCGGAAGGCAAGGCCCGCTTCCGTGCTGTGTTGACCATGTAGGGCCGAGCCGCGCTCGGCCTCTGTAGTTTCTACATTTACGCAGGCGCCGGCTAGGGTGCCGGAGACCACCCCGGCGCACGTGGCAACGGGGTGGTGCTTAGCAGGAAAATGTATAACCTCGTAGGGCCGAACGCCCTTCGGCCCTACGACTCGCGTTGGCGCCGGGCGGCGAGCATCAAACATGTGAGGTGTTCCATGCCGATCATCCGAGCCTGCAGCAATTGCGGGCAGAAGAACCGCATTCCCGCCAAAAATCTGACCGGTGAAGTTCGCTGTGGAGCTTGTAAATCTCCGTTAACTCCCATCGCTGAGCCTCTTGAGGTCGACGAGGCGTTGTTCGATGAAGTCGTTCACCACGCGCCTGTTCCCGTGCTCGTCGACTTCTGGGCGGATTGGTGTGGGCCGTGCCGCATGGCTGCTCCGCAAGTGGCCCGCACCGCTGCCGACATGGCAGGTAAAGCCCTGGTACTCAAAGTGGATACGGAGAAGCACCCGCAACTGGCGGCGCGCTTCAACGTGCAGGGCATACCCAATTTCGTGATTCTGCGGGCCGGGCACGTGGTCAGGCAGCAGGCAGGCCTGGTGCAACACGACCAAATGGAGAAATGGCTCACGGCCGCCGCTCCGGTTTCTTCCTGAAGGTAGGAACCATGGCGCGGGTGTTTATCACCTTTTCGCCCGAATCCTTCAATACCCTGCTAGTGGTGGTGCAAGGCGCGGAATGACGATAACAGCCGCTTGGCCATGCGGACTGCCGCGAGGCGGAGCTTGTGCCGAATGCGGTCGTGAAGACCCAGCCAATCTGCCCTTCGGCGATTTCTATAGATGTGGCAGATGCTATGCGGGCGGATCTCGACCTGCCACTGCATCTTCCACTCCTCATTGTCGCCGAGACACTCGCACTCAAATGCGCCTTGCTGTATGACGTCTTGCAGGACTTGACCCAGCATGAGGTGCCCGGGGCTGAATTCCCCGTAGCTTTCATCGTACGCCACCTTGAGCGGGAAATACCGGCCCGCCAGGGTCAATCCAAAGTGTGCCGCGATGGGTTTGCCGGAGACTTCCAGAAAGTACAGCGAAAAATAGCCGAAATGGGAAGCCTGTTCGGCAACCAGATCGTAGAATTGTTTGACCTCCGGGTGACAAGCGATCGCCGTCCCATCTTTGCCTTTCCAACCGCCCCGCTCGAGCTCATAAAACCGTCCCAGCACCTCGGTGCCCGCACAATCTTCGCGAGAGAGCCGTACATGGCCAAGTTCCTGAAGCTTTTTCCAGCGGCGCCGAAGCTTGCGCTTGAGATTGGCGCTGCGAACAAAACAAGTGAAGTCGCCGTTCCGCTCCTCTGCCGTCAAATCAATGTAGGGGCTCCGGACAAGGTCTTCCTGCCAAGCCCTGAATCCGTCGCGCCGCGCTAGCCCTAGCAACGCCTCCGTGCCCCCTCCGGAGGGAATGTTGGAAAGCTCCAGCTCATCCCACTCCGGCTGGGCTTTAAGGCGGTTCCAGATGGCCTCAATCAACTCATCCCCGCCGTTTGCCGAATCGTGAACGATATCGAAGCGGCAGGAGTAATCGGAATGGGTAATGCTGCTCAGGCGGGAGATGGGCACACCCAGGAATCGGCGCTTCACCTCCCGGAGCGGCAGCACGGCTCGCAAGCGGCCTTGTTCACGGACGGTGATGAGAAGAAGCTTTGCGGCAGGGGCAAAGGCTTGCGCGCACGCGTGAATCCATTCCGGGCGAAAGAACGGCTGATTGTAGCGCCCTGCCTCGCAGACCGCCCGCCATTCGTCCGCCAGTTCCAGAATCATGGTAAGGTCCCCACGCTCGGCTTGGGCGGCCAATCGGCAGGGACTCGGTGGTGCTGTGTTTTCATCCCGAGATCCATTCAATGACGCAGGACTTAGGGGAGGAATTTCTCCCACCGCCTCTTTCATCGCAACCCTCACTTGTTGTCAGACCCGAACCAATTCCCTTGGCGCTGGGTTAAACCATTGCAAACTTTGCAAGGTTCGTTCAATCATGGCGGGCTCAAACCACCGCCCGTAAAGTGCGGACTCCAGGCCCCCCATCCAGCCGTGCCGTTCCCTCCGGCTCGTGTGCCGGGGCAGAAGAAAGTAGAAGAGGCGCGCGGTGGCAAGGGCATTCACGGCAGCCACAATACCGTCAGCAGTGGTTCCATATCCCTCCCAAAAGGCGCCTTCCAAGGCTTTGACAACCGCTGCGGATGTGAAGGGGTAAAGGAGTTGGGCGCGCAGATTAAACACAAGGTTGCACAAGTCGTGCAGCACATTTCCGAAAACGGAATGTTCAAGATCAAAAACGCTCAGGCGATCGCTCCGGGCGTCCCACATGATGTTCGCAAGGCAAAAGTCTCCGTGGCAGAGGCACGTGGGCACCGCCAGGTCCGGAGGGTGGAGATTGTTGACGTAATCGTTCAAGATTTCCAAAGCCAAGTCGCCGTAGCGACTGGAATCCAAATCGGTCATAGTTAAAATGGAGCGGACTGTTTGCAGCATGTCGCGCGGGCTCACCGACTCCACTCCACTGAAGCTGGATCGGTGGACTGAACCGAGCCAAGCCGCCGCGCGGGAAATCACTCCCCGAGCTCGCCGATTCTTCGGTGCATTCCACCCCGTCCAACTGACATAGGCATCCAGGCGGACGCCCGGCAATTCTTCAAGGACCAGAGTGCCTTCCTCCGCCGACCCTCCGCAGATCGCGGGCAGATGGACGTCGGAGCTGGCACTGGCGACGTATTCCCACTTTTCCCATTCGTTCCGGACGCTCCCGCCAAAGGTCTCTTCAGGGTGCAAGAGCAGGCGAAGTTCTGTCTGGGGAGTCACATAGCGCGGAATTCGCCGCAGCGGCGGGTTGAATTTGTGAAGGTAGATCTTGGCGAAGACCCGCTTGCCCCCTACCGCGGCTTTGCCGTGAAACGCCCAGCCGGATAGGTCAACTTCGTAGCTCTTCAGATCGACAGATTGCGGGTCTGTTTTCAAAGCGGCGGCGATGCGGCGTTTGGCTTCCCAGCAGCCTCGCGAGGTGAGACCCGTCGGGTCGCCGCTAATAGAGTCAGAGAAATGCATCTCAGAAGGGTCCGCAACGAGTCGTCAGTGCTATGCGGGGGTTTTGATGCGTCCCGCCCAGCCTGGACTATAGCTTCGCCTACAGGTCCCAGCCTAGTTCCAAGACACTCACGCTGATTTCGTCATGCCTGCCGTCTGTCGGCCCCAAGTCACAAAAGCTTAGATGCCGGAACGGGGGGAGTCGTGCGGGGAAATTTGTGCATCTTTCATTCTTGGTGCAGTGGCGACGGCGAATCTGCGAAACTGATGAACTGCCCGGATGAAACGCCGGGCCGGCAATGACGATTGCCCCGGAGGGCGTCCTTGACTGGGAACATGTGGCGGCGCGCAAGTGACATGGCCAGCAGTTTGCGAGAGTGGGCCCTGCGTGGATTTCTCGCCCTCCTGGACCAGGGCCTGATCTCGGGATCGAATTTTATCGTCGCCATCCTCCTGGCGCGCTGGCTGACACGCAGCGAGTACGGTGCGTACGCCCTGGCATTTGAAGTTTTCCTGTTCATGTCCATCATCTACAGTTCACTTGTCCTGGAGCCCATGAGCGTCTTTGGGCCGTCGTTGTACCACCAGGACCTGCGCGGCTATATGAACATTTTGCTGCGCATACACTTTGTGATCTCAGCCGTTTTCGCCGCACTGGCTTTTGCAGCGTTCGTCGTACTACGACGATTCGACCCTGCCAGTTCATTGCCCCTGGCTTGCGTGGGCGTGGGTGTGGCGGCACCTTGCGTGCTGCTGTTCTGGCTGGCCCGACGCGGGTTTTACGTCCTGCTCAACCCCCAGAAAGCAGTCTGGGGTGCCTGCGCGTATTCGGCCGTGATGCTGGCTGGCCTCGTGGTCGTGTACCGCTTGCGGCTACTGTCTCCTCTCGCCGCATTTCTCCTGATGGCCGCCGGTGCAGGGATCGCGGCTCCTGCCATGCTGGTGTGGTTCAAGCACCATACACCCTCGTCCACAGTGCCCCGGCTGGTTTTCAACGATGTCCTGAGCAGGCATTGGAGGTACGGGTGTTGGGCGCTGGGCAGCGCCACGGCGATTTGGCTTTCCGGCTCGATCTACTACCCCCTACTGGGGACCTTCTTCAACCTGGGTGAAGCCGGCAACTTCAAGGCCCTCATGAATTTGGCTTCACCGGTCGGGCAGGTATTTGTGGCCGCGAGCCTTCTCAGCCTGCCCTATGCTTCCAGGGCTGAACAGCAGAGTGGGCGCCGCAACCGGAACCACTTGGCATGGAAGCTGACTGGTTTATATGTCGCCGGGACGTCGGCCTATTGGGCCGTTCTCCTTGCACTTCGCCATCCTATTGTCCACCGCCTCTACGGGGGTAAATATCCGCAAGTGATCGAACTTTTGCCATGGCTCGCCCTGGGTTCAATCCTGCGGATCGGTGCGACCAGCCAGAGTATTATGCTGAGGGCGATGAACCGCCCGGACCTGGTGTTTGTCGCGTACGTTGCTGCGTGTGTTGTGACCATCATCGGCGGGATTCCCGCAGCCCGGTGGTTTGGTATAGCGGGTGCCGTTACGATTTGGATTGTGGCGAGCGGGGTGGCGTTTGTAGCCGGGGCGTTTGCGGTCCAGCGCAGGTACATTCAGTCCGAGCCGCCAGCGGCCGCCGCTCCCTCGTCATGAAGCCGGTTCTAGGCGAGATGAGTTTGACCGATAGGAGATTTCGATGAAGAAGCGATGTTTTGTCCAGTCAGCGCTCGCCGCCGGGGTGATCCTCGCCGCCGCTGCGATTTTCGGGCAGACCCACCTGGCCTTCGAGGTCGCTACGGTAAAGCCTTCGCCTCCATTGGACATGGGGAAGCTGAAGGACGAGGCACAAGCCGGAAGAATGCCGAGGTTCGGAGCGCACGTCGAAGGATCGCGTGCGGAGTATTTCTACATGTCGATGAAAGACCTGATCGCCAACGCCTACCAGATGAAAGGATATCAGATTTCCGGCCCGGCCTGGCTGGCGACGGAGCGGTTCGACATAATCGCTAAACTTCCTGACGGGGCCTCCAAAGACGATGCCCCCCCAATGTTGCAGGCGTTGCTGGCGGAACGCTTCAAGCTGACGATCCATCGCGACGCGCACGAGGGTGACGTGCTGGGGCTGCTGGTGGGCAAGGACGGCCCAAAGCTGAAGGAATCACCCGCCGCCGCCGAGCCCATCGACGAAAACGCCCCCTTAAAGCCGGGAGAGAGGAAGATTGACACGCCCGACGGACCGATTCGCGTGTCGAGAAATGCCGATGGCTCTACGACAATCAATCGCGGGGTCAAGGGCACCTTCAAGCAGAGGGTGAATATGCAGGACCAGACCATCCAGCTCGAATCCAGCCAGACCACCATGGCCGGTTTTGCTGACATGCTTACCACCATCCTGCAGATGGGCGGCGGGGGCGGTCGCCAGGTTGTGGACATGACCGGCCTCAAAGGCAACTACCAGGTGGCCGTGGAGATTTCCTTCGCCGACGCCATGGCCGCGGCGCGCGCCCAAGGCCTCATGCCTCCCATGGCGCCCCCCAGCGGCGGGGCGGCGGGCAATTCACCGGCCACCGCCTCCGAGCCGACGGGGGGTTCCACGGTTTTCGAATCGGTGAAGAAACTGGGCCTCAAGCTAGAACCGCGCAAGGCGAATGTCGAGCAACTCGTCATCGACCACGTGGAAAAGACTCCGACGGAGGACTGACCTCGTTACCTCGTCGCCGCGACCTCCACGACATCGTCGTACAGAAACTCCACCAGCGCGCCGAGACCCTGCACGGAAATCCGCTCGTCATTGCCATGCGCCCCTTCACTGCCGAACGTGCCGATGCCATAGGCCTCTACTCCCTTGGCCCGAAGTTGCGCGGAGTCGGTAGATCCGGCGCTCATGGCGGGAAGCGTGATCGCCTGGGGATACAAGCGCTTTTGCACGCTCTCCATGGCCAGGAACATCTCCGTCTTGAGGCCGGAGGGCGGCGCGGCCGGCCTTGTGCCCCAGGCGGGAAGCAGTTCCACCGCGGGGTCGCCCATGACCTCGCGCATTTGGCGCATCAGGTCCGTAATGTTTTCATCGGGCAGCGGCCGCACCATGAGGAATGCTTCGGCGGTGGCGGGGATAACGTTATCGCGAATTCCTCCTTGCACGATGGTGGGTGAAATCGTAGCTCGGAGCAAAGCGTCGAGCCGCGGGCTCTGGGTGCGGAGCATCTCCACCGCGGCGGGGTCATCCAGATGGGTATACAGAGAGGCTTCGGCAGGCGGGCTGACGGCCGCCAGGCGCGTGAAGTAGGCCCGTGTAACCTCGTTCAATCGCATGGGTGGCCGCCAGGCCGCCAGCTTCACCAGGGCCGCAGAGAGGTGTACCAACGGATTGTCGGCCCGGGGAATGGAACCGTGAGCGCTCACACCGTGCGCTACCAGCTTCATATTACGTGAGAGCTTCTCCGTGGCGGTCACAATCACTTGTTTCACAGCCCCGCCCTCTTCCAGCATTCCGCCGCCTTCTGTCAGTGAGAACTCGGCGGCAATCTTATCCCAGTGCTGCTCCACCATGAAGTCAATGCCGATTTGCGTGCTGCTTTCCTCGCCCGCTTCCGCCAGGAAGATCACGTCTCGATCCAGCGGAATCTTTAGACGGTGGAGCAGCAGCATGACCTCCAGGCTGGCAATCCCACCACTCTTGTCGTCCGAGGCGCCTCGGCCGTATAGGAATCCATCGCGCACCAAGCCGCTGAACGGATCGAATGTCCATTTTTCCCTTTCAATGGGGACCGTATCGATGTGCCCCATGATCAGCACAGGTTTCTTGGTGCCGTTTCCCTTGAGCCGGGCGACCAGATTCCCCCGGCCAGGCGCCAATTCGAAAATCTCGGACGGGATGCCTTCACGCTCCAAAATCGATTGTAGGTATCGCGCGCCACGGGTCTCATTGCCAGGTGGGTTGACTGTATCGACGCGGACGAAGTCGGAGAGCAAACGGACCGCCTCCTCACGCGCCGCGCCGAAGTCCGGTGCCGGCGCGATGGGAGAATGGGATGGCCCACGCTCACCCGCAACAAGGACCCCTTGTCCGAATACCTGGCTGGAAAAAAGCAGTGCCACTGCCATACAGATTTTCATTCAAGATGCCTTCTGTCTTGGGGATGGACTGCCCCCGGGCGTGAGATTATCACAGGCAAACCGACCGGGGTACCCATTTCGGGAGCCAATTCAAGGGCCGGACATAACGGGGTATCGAAGCGGGCCGGAGGCTCACACTTTGGCGACCGGGAGGACGGGGAAGAGGGAGGACAGGGATAGCCAGCACGTTTCTGGGTTTTCCGCCGTGCTGATGACCGAAAAGGGCTCGGCGTTTCTGGTGCTCATCAGCGACAAGAAGTCCACACCCCGCTGAATTAACGGGCTTCTTTACCGTTCATGTCGATTTTCCCTTGACCGGCTTAGCCAGCGGGCATATTACCTCGCAGGTTGAAGAGTTGAATCGGGCGCAGGAATACCCAAAAGCGAATTCCGGGCTGTGACCGAACACCTTACATAAACCACGGAAGGGGAAGCATGACAGGACCAAACCAGGGAATCGGCAGGCGGCAATTTCTCAGCACAACCGGCGCCGCGGGACTGCTGATCGTCAAACCGCAACTCGTGCGCGGTACCGCTGCCAATTCGGCAATTCGGCTCGGGCTGCTCGGTTGCGGAAATCGTGGGACGTATGTGGCCACCTCCTTCGCGAACCATACCAACGTGCGGGTGGTCGCGCTCGCCGACCTCTTCGCGGATCAGCTCGAAAGAGGCAAGCAGCACTTTGACGCCCTGGCGGCGAAAAAGGGGTATGCCGGGATCGATCCCAAGCTGATGTTTCGCGGGCCGAAAGCTTACCAGGCAATGGTAAGTTGCCCGAAGGTCGACCTGATTCAGATTGCCACGCCGGATATCTTTCACCCCCAACACCTGGAAGCTGCCGTTGCGGCCGGCAAGCACATCTACTGCGAGAAGCCGGTGGCGGTGGATGTGAGCGGCTGCAAGCGCGTGATGCAGATCGGGGAGCAGGTTCGGGAGCGCTTCAGCCTCGACATCGGCTTCCAGCTTCGCAGCGTGCCTCCCTACGTAGAACTTGCCCGCCGCATTCGCGCCGGAGGCTTGGGCAAAATCGCCTGCGGCGCGGCAGCCTTTCACTCCACTGGCAACTTCTATCCACCGCGCCCCAACGCCTCCCCACTGGAATTACGCATTCGCAACTTTTTTTGGGACCGCGTCATCGGTGGAGACATCATCGTGGACCAAGGCATTCACCTGCTCGATCTGTGCAATTGGATGCTGGATGCGCATCCGCTCAAAGCGGTGGGCACTGGCGGGAGGAGAGTTCGAGAGGATTCCGGAGACTGCTGGGACCACTTCGACGTCACGTACACTTACCCCCAGGACGTGCATATCAATCTCAATCACTTTCAAGGAGGCACGGCGCTCTTCGACGCCTCCATCCGCATGTTCGGTTCCAAGGGTGTCGCGGAACTGCATTACGAGGGCGTCGTGGGACTTTACGGCGACGAAGCCTGGGAATGGGAGGGCAGCGTGGGGCCCGCCTCAGCGCGGCCCGGCCATGCGAATATCTACGCGCGCGTCAACCAAGTCTCGAAGGAATTAGCCGCCGGAGTCTTTCACGGCCCCCTTGAAAACGCCGATTCTGAAAAAGAAAAAGCTTTCATTGAAAGCATCACCAGCGGCAAGTACCACAACCAGGCCGCCACGGGGGCCCAGGCGGCCCTTACCGCCATTTTGGGACGTACTGCGGCGTACACGGGAAGGGAAATCACTTGGGACGATTTGCTGGCCTCCAACCAGACGTACGATCCGGAGCTGGAGGGAATCGACCTGCGGGAGTTTGAGTGATCGCGCCCGGAGAATACGTCCCCTTATCCTCAGAATTTTTCATCGGAGGAGTGACGCATGAGATACAGCAGGTTATTACTGCTGGTATTCCTTTCCTTTATCGGTTCTACGGTCCCCCAGGCTCGTGCTCAGAAAATCTCCAGCCTCGACCGTGGGCGTGCCCTCTCCATGCTCGACAACGTGGCGAAAGACATTCAGAAGCACTACTATGATTCAAACTTTCACGGGACGGACTGGAACGCCATAGTCCTGAAGGCCAAAGAGCAAATTCAATCCGAGAGTTCGCTGAATATGGCGATGGCCGACATTGCCCAAGCCGTGGTTTCTCTCAACGACTCGCACACCTTCTTTATCCCCCCGCCGCGCCCGTTCGCTCACACCTACGGCTTTCAAACCGAAATCGTGGGCGACCGGTGCTACGTTCTGCGCGTGCGGCCGGGCACCGATGCCGAGGACAAAGGCCTGAAGCCCGGCGACGAAGTGGCCTCTTGGGAGGGTTTCACACCGAACCGGGACACGCTGTGGAAGATCCAGTACCGCTACAATCTGCTGCGGCCCACCCCGGGAGTGCGCGTGCTTCTGCGCGATCCTCAGGGGCAACAACGCCAGGTGGACGTGAAGGCCAAGGTTGTGCAACACGCCAAGCTTCAGGACCTGACCGGCAACAATATCTGGGGCCTGATCCGCGATGCCGAGACCGAGGAAGCGCTACGGCGCCCGCGCTGGGCGGAAGCCGGCGACGAGGTGGCGATCCTGAAGCTCCCCGAGTTTCTGGTCGATCTGTCGGAAGTGGAGAGCATCATTCACAAGGCGCGCAAGTATCCGGCGCTCATCCTGGACCTGCGCGGCAACCCGGGCGGCGCTGTCGAATCGCTCAAGTTTCTGCTGGGCGGAATGTTTGAGAAAGACATTACCGTTGCCCAACGGGTGGGACGAAAAGAGTTTAAACCGGAAGTGGCCAGCTCGCGGCACCGGGGAGCCTTTTCGGGTAAGCTCGTCGTACTGATGGATAGCCGGTCCGCGTCGGCGGCGGAACTATTCGCGCGCATTGTGCAGCTCGAAAAACGAGGCGTGGTGGTGGGAGACCGATCCTCGGGCAGTGTGATGGAAGCCAAGCGCTATAGCTACAGCCAGGGTGACGACGTGAGGGTGTTCTATGGCGCGGAAATCACCGAGGCGGACCTCATCATGAGCGACGGCAAAAGCCTGGAACACGTCGGGGTTACTCCGGATGAAGAGGTGCTTCCCACCGCACAGGACCTGGCGGCCGGACGCGACTCCGTGCTCTCCCACGCCGCGGCCCTGCTGGGTGCTAAACTGACTCCCGAAGATGCGGGCAAGCTTTTCCCCTACATCTGGCCGAAAGACTAGCGTGGCGCGCCGCATATCAGGCTGGGTGGCGCCGTGGTTATCTGCCAAGCCTAGGCGGCTTATATTTTCGTTACTGACTAATGCGCAGCGACAACTTCGCTTGGAGAGGTGGCGCATCAGCCCGCAACAAAATGCGGTAGAGGCGCTCGCCCCATGACTCTCGCAGCTCTGCATCCCCAATGGGAATCTCCTCCACTGCGGGGTGGAGCACGCTCGCGTCGTAACCCACTCGTACCTGTCCTCCCGAGGTCATTGATAGCAAAATCTCTCCCGCAGTCGAAACCTGTACTTTGCAAGGGGTCATGAGCGTGAGAGTAATCACCTTAGCCGGCGGACTCAAGCGGTAGTCATCCAGGATTTCGATGCGATTTCCGGCTCGGTCAAGGCGCAGGGCACGATTCCAATAAGCCAGATGGGCGTCGGAGGGATAAGCCGTCGCCAGGTTCATGTTGAGCTCCG
>Ga0335085_10015183_pt1 | contig 11181 bp, 12 predicted proteins | sample Lox_Sample_45_FD_206712 | JGI IMG/M metagenome (GOLD analysis project Ga0335085, IMG submission 206712) | Soil microbial communities from Loxahatchee National Wildlife Refuge, Florida, United States - Lox_Sample_4.5 | ecosystem: Environmental > Terrestrial > Soil > Wetlands | place: USA... | reverse complement strand
CCTCGCTCGGCTCGAAAGGGGTCCCAGTGAAACCTGACGCCGTCATCCCCGCGAGCTCCCCGGCTGGGCGAATTCTTTCATCATGTCCGTGAATTGCGTGAACAGGTAATGCGAATCGTGAGGCCCCGGCGAGGCTTCGGGGTGATACTGCACGCTGAAGAGCGGCAGATTTTTGTGGCGCATGCCTTCATTGGTGTGGTCGTTCAGGTTGAGGTGCGTCACTTCCACTTCGCTGGACGGCAGCGATTCAGGATCGACACAGAAACCATGATTCTGCGCCGTAATTTCAATCTGGCTGGTCAGCAGGTTCTTTACCGGATGGTTCGAGCCGTGGTGCCCGAACTTTAACTTGAAGGTCTTGCCGCCGAGCGCGATTCCGCAGAGCTGGTGGCCGAGACAAATGCCAAAGATCGGGACGCGTCCCGCCAGCTTACGGATGCTCTCCTGCGCGTAGGTGATGGGCTCCGGGTCGCCGGGGCCGTTGGAAAGGAAGATACCGTCCGGCTGTAGCGACAAAACGTCCTCAGCGGAAGTGTTCGCCGGGACGACCATCACATCGCAATGATGGTCGACAAGCAAGCGAAGGATATTCTGCTTGATGCCGAAGTCGTAGGCCACCACCTTGAACTGTTTGTCATTCTCCGGGCTGGCATTCGCTTCGCCCATCTGTTCCGACCAAGGCGAAGTGGCCAGTTCAATCGATCCCTTCTGCCACCCGTAAGATTCCTTGCAAGTGACCCGGCCGGCTAACTCCTGTCCGGCCATCAACGGAAGCTGCTTGGCTTCGAAGATCAATTGATCCGCCGGAGTGCCGTCGGTGGACACAATCCCTCGCAACGCACCGACTTTGCGGATATGCAGCACAAGCGCGCGAGTGTCGATATCCCAGATGACGGGAATCTTGTGGCGGTTGAGATACAACTGCGCGGATTCCGAAGACCGCCAGTTGGAAGCAACCTGCGAGAACTCGCGCACGATCAGCGACTCAATGTAGGGACGGGCCGACTCCTCATCGTCGAGGTTCGCGCCCACATTGCCAATGTGAGGATACGTCAGGCAAACGATCTGTCCCGCATAGCTCGGATCGGTGAAGACTTCCTGGTAGCCGGTAAGACTGGTATTGAAAACGACTTCGCCGCCGCGGCGCGTGATAGCGCCGGCTGCGCGGCCGTTAAATACGCGCCCGTCTTCGAGCGCAAGTGTGGCAGGTCGATGCAAAACTTCCGTCAGGTTGTCCTCCGTACAGCTTCATTTATCACTAGCCTCGGTCGTTGACAAGGAACCGAAATGATCCACGGGCCAGTAGGCAAAAACCGCGCGCCCGTAAATGTATTGGCTAGCAACGGGGCCGAAAACCCGCGAATCGTTGGAACTGATGCGATGGTCGCCCATCACGAAATAGCTCCCTTTGGGGACCTTGGTCGGGCCGTAATCGCTCACATCGGCGTACTGCGGCGGCACGTACGGCTCGGGAACCAGTTTGCCGTTCACATAGACACCGCCGTGGCGAATCTCTACCGTCTCGCCCGGCAAAGCGATCACTCGCTTGATGAACGATTTCGAACGATCCAGCGGATACCAGAACACGACCACGTCCCCGCGATCGATAGGCTCAAAACGGTACACAAACTTGTTGATGAAGATGCGCTCCTGATCCGACAGAAGCGGCGCCATGCTCGTGCCTTCGACCTTGACCGGTTGATATAGGAAAACGATGATGACGAGAGCCAGGCCGATGGCAATCAGCAGGTCGCGCGTCCAGACGCGTATCTCGTGCCGCAAGACCGGATGCGAGGGCGCAGGCGCCGCGTTCGCTGACGGAGGACTCGATTCCAAAGCAGGGTTTGGGGCGGTGGAAGTGTCGCCTTGGGGAGAAGAGATGTTGTTCTCGTCAGGTTTCAGCATCTCGTACTGCCTTTCTTTTATACCACGCGCGGCAAAGGTTAGGCCAGTCGCGAATTGCCACAGAGGAAAAATTCTTTACCGGATATTGGATTCCTGAAATATGTAGACCCGTTGCATGTTTCCCGGAGGCGACGGTCACCCCCAGCGCGCCTTCTGGGAATTAGACGGCCGGGATCGCATGTTGGGCGTCTAAACCGACCACGCAGTTGGAGCTAGTAATCAGTGAGAGCGTAATTGATGGCCGCCAAGCCAGCAACGACGGCGGTTTCCGTGCGCAGAATCAGTTTGCCCATGGACGCTTGCTGGAATCCCGCGGCGGCAGCGCTGGCGAATTCCCCCTCGGTCCACCCACCCTCGGGCCCAATTGCGAATGTGGCTGTCGCGTCGGCTACGCCGTTCATGACCTGTTTGAGCGGCTTGGCGTCGGGCGATTCCGAGAGCATGAGCTTGACACCCGCCTGCGGCGCCGCGAACGCAGCCTCGGGCATGGCGACAAGTTCCAGCACGGGGAGCTTCAGCCGGCGGCACTGTTGCGAGGATTCCAGCAGGATCTTCTTCCAGCGTTCAGCGCGCTTGCTGGATGCCGCCAGTAGTGCCTTCTCGCTGCGGGCCGCGGCAAGGGGCACAATACGGGCCACGCCAAGCTCCGTGGCCTTCTCGAGCGCCCATTCGAACGCGTCGAACTTTACGACGGAAAGCAGGAGCGTGATGTCGATCGCCGGAACATAAGACGGGAGCTGCTCGACAAGAGAAAAGTCCACGCGGTCTCGCGAGACATTGTCAATCCGGGCAAGCCAGGCAGCGGAACCATCACTCAATTCGTAGAGTTGGCCAGCCTGCGCGCGCAAGACGCGGCCCAAATGATGAGCCGCATCGCCGAGCATGACAGCGCCTTGATTTTCGAAATGGTCGATGAAAAAGCGGCGGCGCATCGTGAACCGATCAGCCGAAAATGTCTTTGACCTTGTCGAAGAGGCTGGAGCCGCGCTCCGCGGGCTTATTGTCAACCTTGAGCGTGGCATCAAGCTGCTCCAGCAGCTTGCGCTGTTCCTTGGTCAACTTGGTTGGCGTAATCACGCGCACGTGATAATACAGGTCGCCTCGGCCACCACCGTGCGGATCTGGCAATCCCTTCCCTTTGATACGGAAGACCGCGCCACCCTGCGTGCCCTCGGGAATCTTCAGGCGCTCCTCGCCGGTCAGTCCCGGGACCTGCAGTTCCGTGCCGAGCGTGGCCTGCGCGATGCTGAGCGGAATCGTACAGTACAAGTCGGCGCCGCGGCGCTCGAAGAAATTGTGCTCTTTCACTTCCAGGACGACGTAGAGGTCGCCCGCCGGACCGCCATTCGGCCCGGGCTCGCCTTCGCCTTGGATGCGCAAACGCGTGCCGGTGTCCACGCCGGGAGGAATGCGCAACTCGATGGTCCGCTCGCGCTCGACGCGGCCCTGCCCCTTGCAGTCCGGGCAATGTTCCTTGACGATTTGACCCGCGCCCTGACAATTCGGGCACGTGCGATTGATGGTGAAGAAGCCTTGTTGATAGACGAGCTGTCCGCGGCCTTTGCACGTTTCGCAGGTCGCGACGCCCGAACCTTTCTTGGCTCCGGTGCCGTTGCAGGATTCGCAGAACTCCTGCCGATCGACGCGGATCTTGGTCGTCACACCGGTGGCGGCTTCTTCAAACGACAACGTCATGTCGTAGCGGAGGTCCGCACCGCGCTGCACGCGTCCTCGGCCGCCGCGCCGACGCCCTCCGCCGCCGAACAGATCCTCGAAACCGAAAAAATCCCCGAAGATGTCGTGGAAGTCCTGAAAGATCGCGGAATTGAAGTCTGAAGCCCCGCCACCGGCTCCCGCCAGCCCCGCATGGCCGTAGGTATCATAAATCTGACGTTTCTGCGGATCGCTCAGAACCGTGTAGGCCTCCGTGCATTCCCGAAAGCGGATCTCGGCCTCTTCCTTGTTCTGAGGATTGCGGTCCGGATGCCACTTCATCGCCGCCTTGCGATAGGAAGACTTGATTTCCTCGAGCGCGGCGGTCTTGGTGACGCCGAGAACTTCGTAAAAGTCACGTTGCTGTTGTTTGGACATTCGCCTTCAACCTGTGTGTCTCCGTCAAAACCGGGACTAATTCGCTTCTGCTTTCGATGCGCCGCCGGGAGCAACCGCTACTCGCACCATCGCGGGACGCAAAACGCGCCCGTGAAACACGTAACCCGGCTGGTACACCGCCAGCACTGTGCCGTCTGGCTGTTCCGTGGTTTCCGCCCGATCCATCGCCTGATGGAGATGAGGATCGAACGGCTGGCCGAGAGGATCGATCCGCTGCGCGCCGAGCCGAAGGAGGTGATCGAGCAGTTGCTTGTAGATCAGCTCGAACCCCTTGCGGTAGTTTTCATATTCCGCTTCGCGATGCGCCGCCAGGGCGTGCTCGAAGCCGTCAACGACAGGAATCAGTCCTTCGATGACCCGCGCCGTGGCTCGCTGGCCTGCCTCGCGATTTTCCTTTTCGGAGCGCTTCCGGAAGTTGGCGAAATCGGCTTGGTGACGAATCAGCGTTTGCCGAAGATCTTCGAGTTCCGCGGTAACCCGCTTCAATTCCGCCTCGTCTGCCACGGTGTCTTGCCCGGCTTTTTCTTCGGCCGCATCCAGATTGTTGTTCTCTTGATCCTTCATGGGTTTACCTTCTTACTCCATCTTGCTTAACGCTTCGGTGAAAAGCTGTGCGACATACGCGACCGCGGTCATTGCCCGCTCATAATGCATGCGCGTAGGGCCAAGAACTCCGACCGAACCTTGCACCGTATCGTGGCGCGAGTATGGCGCACTGATGAGCGCCAGATTCTCGCCCGCCTGGGAAAACTCTTTCACGCCAATCTGCACGAATACCGGTTCCGGCGTCTCGATGCACGCGTTGAGCACGGTAATCAGGCGATGCTTCTCCTCGATAGCGGCGAGCAATTCGCGCAATTGACTTTGGTTGGCAAACTCCGGCGCAGTGACAATCTGCGAGGTCCCCTCCACGTAGAGTTCCGGGCTGGGGCTCTCACCAAGGACAGCGGGATCGCAGAACGCAAGTGCGCTGCGCGCAATGTTGTCGTAGCGCTCCCGCTCGGTCGCCACTTTCTGCAGCAAATCCGCGCGGATCGCTTCCAACGTGCATCCACTGTAATGCCGGTTCAGGAAGTCCGCGGTGGCATCGAGTTCTTCTTGCGTAAAAAGACGCGCGGGGCGTAAAACCTTGTCTCGCGTTTCTCCGCCGGGGGAGATCAGCACCACGACCACGCGACCGTCGGGCAGCAACCACATCCGGGCGTGCTCCAAAACGGTCTTGCGCAGTGGCGGAGCCACCACAATTCCTACGCCTTTGGAAACTTCCGCCAGCACGTGGCCGGCGCGTTCGACGCACTCCGACGGGCTGGCGCCGGCATGCATTTCCCGACGGATCCAGTCGCGATCTTCCACGGTGAGGGTGGCCTGCGAGGCAATCTCTTGCGCAAAAAAACGGTAAGCTTCCGCTGTCGGAACTCGCCCGGCGGAGGTGTGCGGCTGATAAAGGTAGCCTCCGTCTTCCAGATCCGCCATGACGCCTCGGATCGTGGCGGTGCTGAGCTGCTCGTCGAGAGACCTGGAAATGGCCCGCGAGGAAACAGGCTCGCCCGTTTCGATATACGTGCGGACGATGTCCGCCAGAATCTGACGGTTACGCCGTTCTTGGAGAGCCGGATAGCGCATCGTTAGCACTCAGTCGCATGGTGTGCTAACTACTATTCTAGAAAGCCTGTCAAGCCCCGTCAAAGGAGATCGTCCAAAAGGAGAACATCCAGTTCGGTTACCCGACGAAAGACCGGGGCGTTTGTGGCAAAGCCCCTTACAAGCTGAGCGATAGCCGAGCCGGCTTGTAATGCATCTGGGGTTTTGAGCGTGTTTTCGGCGCGAAGACGAGAAGCCGTATCAGCAATCTGAAGATCCGGCGCGCTCCAAATCAGGTTCGGGAACCGCGCCAGAAGACCAAAACATGCTTCCACTCGATGACGATGCGCGAATCCGCGCAGTTTGCTTAATCCCAACTCTGGCGTTCTTTCTCCAGGTATTTCGGTGGATAGACATCCGCCATCAAACCGGCGATAGCTTTCGCGAAGGATCTTGGCCGGCGCATGATAATGGCGTGCCGTCCGTGGGGCACGATCAACAGTTTGTCTCCAGGTTTGAGCCCAAGAGCCGTGCGCGTGGCACGCGGAATTACGATTTGATTCTTGGTCGAGAGTGTGACTTCGCTCATACTCTACGATTTATAGAAAAGCAAAGCAGCCGTCAATCCGCGGCCAGTTTAATTGTTATCGATCTGGGCTCGCTGGAGTTTGTCGGAGTAGTCGATATAAACCGACTTCCATTCCGTGAAGAAATCAATGGCCGCGACCGCGGCTTCGCGGTGCCCGTTCCCGGTTCGTTTCGTGCCGCCGAAGGGTAAATGAGTTTCCGCTCCAATCGTCGGAGCGTTTACGTAGACGATGCCAGTGTACAAATCCTGTAGCGCGGCGAAGGCGCGATTGATGTTGCGTGTGTAAACCGACGCAGACAAGCCATAAGGCACGCCGTTGGCGATATCAATTCCCTGCTCGAAACTGTCGATCGGGATGACGGATACCACGGGACCAAAAATCTCTTCTTGTGCCACGCGCATCTTCGGATCGCAGTCGGCGAAGATCGTTGGCGCGTGAAACCAGCCTTTCGCGTACGCACCGGAATGCAGGCGATGGCCTCCCGTGACCAGCCTCGCGCCTTCCTTTTGGCCGATTTCGACGTAACGCAGCACCGTGTTGAGTTGTTCTTCGTTGATCAACGGACCCATGTCGACCACGGAATCGAGTCCGTTACCGACCTTCAGCTTCTTGGCGCGCTCGACAAATCGGCTTACGAATTCCTTGTAGACCGATTTATGGACGCCGACACGGCTGGCCGCCGTGCAACGTTGACCGCTGGTACCGAAGCCGCCCCACAGCGCGCCATCAATCGCGAGGTCGAGATTCGCATCGTCCAGCACAAGGATGATGTTCTTGCCGCCCATTTCCAGGCTGCAATGCTTGAACTGCGGCGCACAAATCTCCGCGACGGATCGGCCGGTGGAAGTCGAACCCGTGAAACTGACCACCGGAACGTCCGCATGCTTCGCCAGCGGTGCTCCAGCACCGGGGCCATCACCGACAACCATGTTAACGACGCCGGGAGGCAAACCGGCTTCCACTAGCGTCTCAACGAGGTGATACGAGGACAACGGCGTGTCTTCCGCGGGCTTGAGCACCACGCTGTTGCCGCAAACGAGTGCCGGCATCATCTTCCACGATGGGATCGCCATGGGAAAATTCCACGGAGTGATGAGGCCGCAGGCACCGATGGGCTGCCGCACGCTCATGGCAAATTTGTTGGGCAGTTCCGATGGCGTCGTTTGTCCAAACAGGCGCCGGCCTTCCCCGGCCATGTAATACGTCATGTCGATGGCTTCCTGGACGTCACCCCGCGTTTCGGCCAGAACTTTGCCCATCTCGCGAGTCATTTCCCGCGAGAATTCTTCCTTGCGTTTCAACAGCAAGTCGGCGGCGCGAAACAGAATTTCCGCCCGCTTCGGGGCCGGGACCAGCCGCCATTTCTTGTAAGCGTCTCGCGCGGCAGACACGGCGGCGTCCACATCCGCCTCGGAGGACAGTGGAAAACGGCCGATGACTTCGTCGGTATTCGCCGGATTCCGGTTCTCGAGAAACCGCTTGGCCTGCGGCGCGACCCACTCGCCGTTGATGAAATTCAGAAACTCGCGCGCGCTTGCTGCCGTCGACATGATTCCTCCGTGGCGGCAACGAGTCTATCGGCAGGCGCGCGGCCGGGTCAAACCAGCCGGTCTGCTTCGATGCAAACAAAAAGAGCGGCCCCCTTTTGAGGAACCGCTCTTCCTGCATCAGGAGAAGAACTGGAGGCGCGAGGCGGAATCGAACCGCCGATATGGGTTTTGCAGACCCATGCCTTACCACTTGGCGACCGCGCCCTGAAATCGAGTACTGGGGATGGCAAGAAGCACCCCGACGTGCCTCCTGCCATCCTGTTACGACAACCCTAGCCTCAGCGCTCTGGCACGCCGGCACAGCCGGAGGTCATGCTGCATTCAGGTTGGCAAACAAATCCACCACGAACAAAGGCCGCAAAAACGAAAAACCCATCAGCCAGGCGCTCTGGCGATGGGTCGGTGACAACGAATGGCTGAAAATCGTCGCTAGGGATTCAGCCCGCCCACACCAGAACGCTCGCTGGGGCAACAGAGACAGCAGCGACAGGCGGTCATTTGGTGTGAGATCCTCATTGTATTTGCAATGTACAGAATCGTGGGTGTGGTGGCAAACGCAAATTTCCGCTGCATTGCATCGGCAATCTCGCACATCGCAATAACCGTATAACTTTTGGGCTCGATTCGGGTTCAAAACTAAGGACCGCACGCAAGGGGCATCAATGAGACGAGGTCGCTGGCTATTGGTGGTGGGTGCATTCGTGGCGGTGGCGGCCTTCAGCGGGTTTGCCGCGCGCGGACGAAGGGCCGACCAGCAAGGCAAATTGCAGGTGGATGGGCGCGAACGAACTTATCTGTACCACCTGCCGGCCAGCTATGACGGCACCCGCGCCGTACCGCTACTGCTGGCACTCCACGGGCGGCTCGGACAAGGCTCGGGAGAGGAACGCCTGTCGCACTTTGACAAACTCAGCAATGAACACGGGTTCATCGCGGTGTACCCGGACGGACTGGACCGCAGTTGGGCCGACGGACGAGGCGCGACCCCCTCGGACAAAAAGGGCGTGGACGACGTGAAGTTCCTTTCCAATCTGATCGACACATTTGAAGCCAATTACAGGGTGGACCCTACGCACGTCTACGCCACGGGAATGTCGAACGGCGGGTTTATGAGTGCCAGACTGGCGTGCCAACTATCGAATCGGATTGCGGCGGTGGCGATTGTGGCTGCCTCTCTTTCGGACGCCGTGGCCGCAAGTTGCCATCCGGAGGTGCCGGTGTCAGTTCTGGTCCTGCAAGGCACGGACGACCCCCTGGTGTCGTTCACGGGCGGTCCACTCGGGAAGAACGGGGACCGCGGTGACGTGCTCTCGCACGAGGCCACGGTCGAGAAGTTTGCCAGGCTCGATCGGTGCCCGGAGCCGCCGAAAAAGGAGCACATCCCGGACCACGCGGGAGACGGCACGACCATCGACGTCACGATCTATTCCGGCTGCGTCACCGGTACGGAAGTCCGAGGATACGTCGTGAACGGCGGCGGACACGCCTGGCCGTCCGGATTGCAGTATTTCCCCGCGTCCATGATCGGGAAGACATCGAAGAATCTGGATGCGAGCGAAGTGATCTGGGAGTTTTTCTCGCAACACACGCTGAGCGTCACATCGAAACCGTGAGCATCTGGTTGCCGGCAAGTCAGAACGTCTCGCCGACCATTTCCTCGCTCTTCTTCCAAAGTGCCTTGGCATTGTCAGCGTCCAGGGCGTAGGCGCGGACGCCCTCGCTGGCCACGGTCGTTGTCGCGCTCTCCGGAACAATCTTCGCGACATGGCAGTTCTCACAGTATTGGCCGCCGACTTCGTCCGCGGGAGCAACGACAGCGGCCCAGACGGACGTAGCCGCGCCTTGAGGAACGGTCTTGAATTCGAACGCTCCGAGGCCCTCCGCGGCGCGCTGCTGGTTGATCTGATCGAGCAACTTCAGGAGTTGCGCTTCCCCCATGTGGCGGCCCAGTTCGGTGCGGATACCGCCCGGGTGCACGGCGGCGGCGCGAACCCCATTTGCCCTATGGCGGCGATCGAATTCGACGGCAAACAAAATGTTAGCGGTCTTCGAGCGGCCGTACGCCACAAATGGGTCGTACGGTGTCTTCTCGAAGTTCGGATCCTGCAAATCCACATTGGAGAAGCGGTGGCCGGCGGAAGAGAGATTGACTAACCGGCCTCCTTTGCGAAGCAACCGGGCAATGCGGTTCACAAACACGAAGTGTCCCAGGTGATTGGTACCGAACTGCATCTCGAAGCCGTCCGTCGTTTGCGTAAAGGGTGTGGCCATCACACCGGCGTTCGCGATGACGACATCAAACAGCTCGCCCTTGGCCACCAGTTTGTCAGCCGCGGCCCGCACACTCTTCAGGCTGGCGAGATCGAGCTCAACGAGTTCGAAGGTGCCTCCGCCCGAACTGGCATCTTTCCGCACTTGGGCAGTGGCTCCCTCGGCTTTCTTCAAGTCGCGCGCCGCGCCAACAACATGTGCGCCGTGCGCGGCGAGCGCTCGAGCGGTTTCAACGCCGAGCCCGGCGGAAACGCCAGTGATCAGAACCCTCTTCCCGTTCAGCTTCACTCCTGTCAAAACCTCTTCCGTCGTGGATTTCGCGCCAAATGAACTGGCCATGCCGATTCCTCCTTGCAAAAGGGGCCGCGGTTGACGGCCGCGGCAAAGTGTGACAAAACCGAAGCGGAGGAAGTCTCCGCAACCCGTTAGATAATCGGAGGCGACCTCCGGTTACACACTAACCGCCAAATGTCTTCAAAACGGCACAAACCCGCGCCGCGCAAGCCGCGTGCTGACGCCCAAAGAAACCGTCTCCGGATTCTGCAGGTGGCCAAACAAGCCTTTACGCAATCGGGCGCCAGCGTGAGCCTTGACGACGTAGCCCGGCAGGCGGGTGTGGGGCCCGGTACGTTGTACCGCCACTTCCCTACCCGCGATGCGCTTCTTGCGGCGGTCTATCAAACGGAGGTGGAGAAGTTGGCGGCAGCTCAGCAGGAATTCTCGAAGACCATGGCTCCCGTAGAGGCTTTGCGCGCGTGGATGCTGCTGTTTGTGGATTACATCGCCACCAAGCACCTGATCGCGCCCGCGCTGAATACGATGGTGGGAGGCGCTTCTAAAGTGTATGAGTCTTCCGGAGGACTCGTGAAAGGGGCGATTCACACGCTGGTGGATCGCGCTATAAAGAACGGAGACATTCGGCCGGACCTCGATCCTTTCGATTTGCTGCGGGCGTTGATTGGTGTGTCAAACGTGGCGTCGGTGCCGGAGTGGCCGCAAAGCGCGAAAAGGCTGGTGGAGATCCTGATCGCGGGGTCTCGGCCGGCGAACGCGAAATAGCGAGATGGGGAGACTGAGCGGCGACCGCTAATTGTGCGGTTCCGAGTCAGGCTCGACGGGTTCCGGAGCAGAGGTGGTGTTGCGCAGGCGATTGATGGAATTCGGGGGAGGCG
>Ga0335085_10015182_pt1 | contig 11182 bp, 9 predicted proteins | sample Lox_Sample_45_FD_206712 | JGI IMG/M metagenome (GOLD analysis project Ga0335085, IMG submission 206712) | Soil microbial communities from Loxahatchee National Wildlife Refuge, Florida, United States - Lox_Sample_4.5 | ecosystem: Environmental > Terrestrial > Soil > Wetlands | place: USA: Florida... | reverse complement strand
CGGTCTTCGGGGAATCCGATGATGAGCAGCGAGCAAGTTCGCTCGCACTTTGCAGCGGGAATGACGATCGGCGGCCACACCGTGACGCACCCGATCCTCGCGCGGCTTGCGCCTGAGGCGGCGCGCCGTGAAATCGTCGATGGCAGGGAGCGATTGGCGGAAATCATCGGCGACCGGATCGAGGTCTTCGCATACCCGAGCGGACGGCCCGGTCGCGACTACGGCCCCGAACATGCCAGGATGGTCCGCGACTGTGGCTTCAAGGCTGCCGTGTCGACCGCCTGGGGCGTAGCAAGCACTGGCGCGGACCATCTGCAACTGCCGCGTTTCACGCCGTGGGACCGTTCGCGCGGGCGGTTTGGCCTCCGGCTTGCACAGAACCTGCGGCGAACGCAGTACGCGACGGCGTAGTGCGCCGCTGCGCCTCAGAGGTTAGTTCGATCGGCTGAGGGTGGTTAGGCTTCATAGCCGATTGTGTCAGGGTCGCGACCCGTGGGAAATTTCCCTATCCGCCGATACGCCCGCGACGTCTGGCCGATGAGTGATAGCCGGACGCGTTCGCGTGGACACCATCTCTTGCAAAGACCACATTCATGATCTCTCGCCACAGCAAGCAGTTCTTCGCCGCCGCACTCGGCATTGCCGTTGCGGCGTGCGGAGGCTCCGGCTCCAACCAGGCTGCCGGCCCTGGGCCGGCGCCTGCGCCCGCACCGGCGCCGGCTCCGTCGCCATCACCTTCGCCGGCGCCTGCGCCGGGCGGTCCGCCCTCCGCAGGCGTGAGTTTCGCCGATCGCTGCGCGCAATCCGGCGTGATCCGCTGCATCGGCTTCGACAGTCCGAGCGACTTCAACACCGGCACGGGCGGCACCAACGGTGCCTACCAGCAGAACTTCGGCATCGTGCCGCCGTCGGGCACCTCGGACTACACGCGTGCCGTGCGCGATACGACCGTGAAGGCCTCGGGCGACAGCTCGTTGCGCTTCACGATTCCGGCCAACTCCGGCTCCGATGTCGCAGGCGCCTTCTTCGTCAACTTCTCGCCCGATCTGTCCGTGCAGTTCGGCGAGAACTCCGAGTTCTACGTTCAATGGCGCCAGCGCTTCAGCCCCGAACTGGTGAACACCAAGTTCGCCGGCGGCGGCGGCTGGAAGCAGGCCATCATCGGCACCGGCGACAAGGGCACCGCATTGAATCAGATTTATGCCTCGTGCACCTCGCTCGAAACGGTCGTGCAGAACACCTACCAGCGCGGCTTCCCGCAGATGTACAACTCGTGCAGCGGTTCCGCCTCGCACGGACCGTACGCTCCTTTCGAGGAACCGTTCGGTGCGTACGACTTCAAGCTGCAGAACGCACGGCCGTCGCCCTACTGCCTGTACTCGCAGAGCAGCACGGGGTACTTCCCGCCGAACGGCAACTGCGTGGGCTACGTGGCCAACGAGTGGTTCACGTTCCAGGTGCGCATCAAGACCGGGCCGCGCGTGGGCAACGAGTGGGTCAACAGCTACGTCACGCTGTGGATCGCGCGCGAAGGCAAGGCCTCCGAGATGGTGATCAACTGGGGTCCGTACAACCTGAGCGCGGGCGATCCGGCCGAAGACCAGAAGTACGGCAAGGTGTGGCTCCTGCCCTACCACACCGGCAAGGACGCCTCGGTGACCAACCCGACCGCTTACACCTGGTACGACGAGCTGGTCATCTCGCGCAACATCATCGCCGATCCCTGAGATCGTGCGCCACGCTCGGCGCTAGACGTCGTCGGTAGCGAAGGCGAGCGCGCCGATCTCGGCATCGCGCAGCGTCGCGCCCTCCGCGCGCGCTGCCTTGAAGCCCGCGTCGCCGAGCGCTGCTTTCGAGAGCACGGTGGCGCGAGTCATCGCCACCGCTTCGTTCGTCTCGCGCGTCTCCTTCCTTGCTTCGTAGATCGCCTCGGCGTATCCGAGCAGGCGCGCGGCCGCGCGCGGACGCGATTCGAGCGCGGCAAGCAGCGCGAGATAACCCGCGCCGTAATGTTGCAGCTCGAAGACGATCGCTTGGGGCCAGGCGGCCTGCGCGATCGGTCGCACGTGCGCGCAGTCGCCGAGCGCCAGCAGCGCGGCGCACAGGTTGAGCCGCGCGTACGCAAGGCTGTACTCGTGACGCGTCCCGCGCAGCGCTGCCACGTGCGCCGCGCCCGATTGCGCGGCACCGCGCGCGTCGCCTGCAGCGAGCTCCGCGTCGATGAGATTGCCCAGCGCGATCGAGGCATCGCCGCCGCGTTCGCTGTCCAGCGCAAGCAGCCTTCGACTGCGGCGCAGGGCATCGACCGCATCGCCATCGGTACGCGCGACGACCTGCGCAGCCTCGGCTCCCCATAGCAGCCGCTGCGCCGGCCAGCGCGGATCCTCCAGCGCTTGCAGCTCCCGCAGCGGCGCGCGTGCTGCCTGTACGTCACCCGCCTGCGTGGCGGCGCTCGCCGCTCGACACAGTGCGTGGTAGAGCTGGAAGCGATCGCCATCCGGACGATCGAGTTTGCGCGCGAGGCTCAGTGCGCACTCGGCGGCGGCGCGACTCCGAGGCTTCTGCGTATCGGCCCACGCGGAGCTGAGCTCCATCCACGCGCGGCACTGCAGCGGCTCGGCGAGCGAGTCGCCGATGCGACGCGCGCAGGCGTCGGCGAGCATCATGCGCTCCACGTGCAGCGAAGGCGGCAGCGCGCGCAGCAATGTCGAGCCGATCGTGAGTTCGATCGTCGTCTCGCCCGCCGCGCGTGCCCAGTCCAGCGCGTCGCGCGCGTTGTCGAGGTCCGCGCCAAGGCGACGCACCCATTCGTCCGCACCGATGCGGCCGCTGAAGTATTCGCCGTACGCGGCGTCGAACAGCGCGGCCAGCGCTTCGGCGTGGCGACGCTGTGCGGCCGGCCGTTCGCCTGCTTCGTCCAGGCGCTCGAGCGCATAGGCGCGCGGCGTCTCGAGCAACCGGTAGCGCGGCTCGTCGCCGTCCTCACCGCTCAGCACCGCAACCAGTGACCGATCGACCAGCGTGTCCAGTACGTCGAGCACCGCCCATCGGTCGAGCTCGTCATCGATCAGCATGTATTCGACGAGTTCCAGCGACGCGCTGCCCGCGATGACGCCGAGCCGACGGAACACCTGCCGCTCGCGCGCCTGCAGGAAACCGTGACTCCATTCGAGCGCCGCGCGCAACGTCTGCTGGCGCGCCGGTGCCGCGCGATTTCGATTGCTCGTCAGCACGTCGAGCCGGTCGCGCATCGACGCGAGAAGCCGCGGCATTCCGAGCATGTGCGAGCGCGCCGCTGCAAGCTCGATCGCCAGCGGCACGCCGTCGAGTGCACGACAGATCTCGATCACCGCCGCCGCGTTCGCATCGGTCAGCGCGAACCGCCCGTCGGTCGCGTGCGCGCGTTCCGCGAACAATGCAACCGCGCCGAATTGCAGAGCCGGCGTAGCGTCGAGTGCAGCATCGGGCACCGCCAGCGGTCCGATGCGAAACACCTGCTCCATGGTGCGCCCGAGCGGTGCCTGGCTCGTGACCACGAGGCGCACGCCGGGGGCGCCGTCGTGCAATGCCTGGCACAGGTTGGCGACGCCGGTCAGTTGATGCTCGGCATTGTCGAGACCGAGCAGCATCGTCAGGGGCGCCACGGCGGAGACCAGTGACGCCAGCGGCTCGCCGGGGCCGCACTCCACACCCAGCGCGGCGGCGACAGCGCCCGGCAGTGCAGCCGCGTCGGTCACCTCGGCCAGCTCGACCCAGCACACTCCGTGCGGGTACGAACCGCGGCGCGCGTGCAGCAGGTGCTGCGTGAGCAGCGACTTGCCCATGCCGCCGGCACCGACGATGCTGACCAGGCGGTGGCTGTCGATCAATGCGTCCAGCGCGGCGAGGTCGGCGGCGCGTCCAAGCAACAGCGGCAGTTCCGCAGGGAGGTTGGTGCGCAGCGCGGGCGCTGGCGTGCGATGGGTTGCGTGTCCGGTGGTGCGCGCAGCGTCTTGCGGCGGCGTCGCTGATGCAACGCGTGCGACGAAGCGATAACCGCGGCCCGGAATGGTCGCGATCACCTCGTCGCCCACCACCTTGCGCAGCGCGCTGACTTGCGCGGCGAGATTGTTTTCCTCGACGACCATGCCCGGCCATACGAGGTCGATCAGCGCGCGCTTCGTGACCAGTTGCCCCGCGCGCTCCGCGAGCACGAGCAGCACATCGAAGGCGCGGCCGCCGAGCGTCACCGGGCTGCCGTCCATGAGCAGGCGGCGCTCGTGGGTCTGCAGTTCGAAACGGCTGAAGCGCAGCGTCGCTTCAGTCCCGGGCGTCGACATCGGCTGGCGTTGCAGTCACTGAAGGCGCGCAGCGTAGCAGCGGCCGTTTCACGAGATTGGAGAACTTTTCAGGGCGGTTTCATGACTCGGAGGGCGCACGCGCCGACAGTTGCGTCCCACGAGATCCAACGTTGCATCCGCTGCGATGCCCCGAAAGGACGCCATGAAGCCAGGAGACTCCGCCGCAACACGTGCCTTGGACGCAAGGCTTGCCGCCGCGCCTTGCCTGGCGCTCGCCGTCCTCGCAGTCGGCGCGCTGTTTATCGCTGCCGCGATGAGCATTGTCGACGTGGCGCCGGCGGGTTCGGAGCGACCGGAGGCGTTCGAAGCGCAACAGGACGACTCGCTGCAAGCGTTCGTCGCGCAGCGCTACGGCACGGCGTACGGCCGCTTCGCTGCTTTCGCCGATGAGGATCGCACGCCGTCGGCGTTGCTGGCGCTGGCACTGACGCGCCCCAACTCCTTCGCGTCCAGGCAACGCCTGGCCGACCGCGCGCCATGAAGCCCCGCACGCCTGCCCGAACCGACTTCCATTCGCTTCATGACGATGCTCATTTCCTACATGGCCAAGGCCGCGCTCTCGGCAGCAGCCGTGGGTGCGCTGCTCACGATGCTGCGTCATGCCGCTCCCCGAGCGAGCGGCCTCGCCGCAGCGGTGCCGATCAGCTCGATGCCCGCGCTCTTCTGGCTGTCCATGGAGCATGGCGGCGGATACGCGGCGACCGTAGCGTTGGGTTCGTTCTGGGGCACCGGCTTGACCGCGCTGCTCGGCGTCGCGTTTGCGCGCCTGACCTCGATCTGCCACGCGGCGGTCGCTGCGTCGCTCGCGTGTGCGGCAGTGGGAATCCTGGCCGCCCTCATCTGGACGCTTCCTGCTGCGCTGACTGCCATGACCGCGTTCGCGCTGATCGTCGTCCTGACGGGACGCACAGCGCAGTCGCACTCGCGCTCCGCCTCGCAACGGCGCGCGGGCGGATTGATCGAATCGGTGCTGTCCATGGGATTCGCAGGCGTCATGTCGTTGCTGGTTGCGGAGGTGGCGAAGCACGGCGCGCCGCAAGTTGGCGGACTGGTCGCCACCATTCCGGTCGTCGGCACGTGCGCCCTGTACTCAGGGCATCGGCGGGGCGGCGCCCCGGTGATGTTGCGCGTGCTGGACGGCTACCTGACCGGAATGCTGGCGAAGGCAGCGTTCCTCGGTGCGCTGTGCGCGGCATGGAGTGCCGGCGTCGGTTCCTGGGCCTGGGCGATCGCCCTGGCCGTTGCCTCCGTAGCGCTGCTGGCACAGCGCAACCTGCGAAGCGTTCGCAACTTTTCCCTCAGGAGTGAACCATGAAAGCGAAGTCGATCAGAACCGTCGTCTCGATCACCGCAGTGGGGATCGCATTCGTGTGTGCGCAATCCGCGCGTGCCGATGACGAGCAATCGCACAAGCTCGGCGACCATCCTGCCGTCGTCGTCAAGCGCCTCGAGAAGACCGCGGGTTACGACTATGCCTCGAAGTTCTATCCGCATCCGGCATGGCTGCATCTGTACGCGGAGCAGCCGAACGACGCTGTGCAACTCGCGGCGCACGGGAAGGATGCGAGCAAGCCCGCCGCGCCGTCGATCCTCTCGGCGGCCGGCACGCGTTCGCCGCGCATCGAATAGTCGCGCCTCCACCCCAACCCTCCCCCGCTTGGCGGGGGAGGGAGTAGTCGGGCGGCATCTGCGTAGACTGCCGCGATGGTCCCTCTGTCCGTGCTGGATCTCTCGCCGATCGTCGAAGGCAGCGACGCCGCGCAGGCGCTGCGCAATACGCTCGATCTCGCGCAGCACGTCGAACGATGGGGATACCGGCGCTATTGGCTGGCCGAACACCACAACATGGACGGTGTCGCGAGTTCGGCCACCGCAGTGCTCGTCGGACACGTCGCGGGCGGCACGAAATCCATTCGCGTCGGCTCGGGCGGAGTGATGCTCCCCAATCACGCCCCGCTCGTCATCGCCGAGCAGTTCGGCACGCTCGCGACGCTCTATCCGGATCGCATCGACCTAGGGCTTGGACGGGCGCCGGGTACGGATGGGCTGACGATGCGCGCGTTGCGCCGGAGGCTCGACACGGCCGACGAAGACACGTTCCTGCACGACGTGCAGGAACTGCAGGCCTATCTCGATGATCCGCACCCGGACCAGCGCGTGCGCGCAGTGCCGGGGATGGGTACCAAGGTGCCGATCTGGCTGCTCGGATCGAGCCTCTACAGCGCGCAGGCCGCGGCATTGCTCGGCTTGCCGTTCGCGTTCGCCTCGCACTTCGCACCGGCGTTGTTGTTGGAGGCTCTGCAGGAATATCGCGTGCGGTTCCAGCCATCGCCGGTGCTGGCGCGGCCGCACGCGATGGTCGGGGTCAACGTCATCTGCGCCGACAGCGATGCGGAGAGCGAGCACCGCGCGACATCGCTGTACCTGCGCTTTCTCGGCATGCAGCGCGGCCGCCGCGGACCCCTGCCGCGACCGGTTGCAAGCATGGACGGCCTGTGGACCGATGTGGAGCGTGCGGGCGTCGAGCAGATGCTTGCCGTATCGGCGATCGGTGCTCCCGACACCGTTCGCGCGATCCTCGAGCGCATCGTCGCAGTCACGCAGGCCGACGAGCTGATCGTCGCAACCGCCGTGCACGATCATCACGCGCGCCTGCGCTCGTACGAGTTGCTCGCACGGATTTGAAGGCAGCTAGCGGCGCGCACGGGCAACTCCATTGCGACTGCCCGCCGAGGTGTTATGGCGTCCGCTTGCGGCGAGGGCTAGAGTCGCTGTCCCCATTGTCAAAGCGGTCCGCCGGAGGAGACATCGATGAGCAGCCCCACGCAACAGATCACCCAGTGGCTCAACGAGTTCGGCGCGGCCGTCGCGCGGAGCGACTTCGGCGCGGCGGCTTCGCTGTTCGGCGACGATTCGTACTGGCGCGACCTCGTCTCGTTCACATGGAACATCAAGACGGCCGAAGGCCCGCAAGCGATCCGCTCGATGCTCGAAGCCACGATGCCGGGCGCGCGCGCATCGAACTGGACCATCCAGGGCGAGGGCAGCGAAGCCGGTGGCGTGACCGAGGCCTGGTTCACGTTCGAAACCGCGACCGGCCGCGGCCGCGGACATCTCCGGCTGATCGGCGGCAAGGCCTGGACGCTGCTCACCACGCTGCAGGAACTGAAGGGCTTCGAGGAGAAAAGGCGCGAGAACCGCCCCAAGGGCGTCGAGCACGGCGCGTTCAAGGACCGCAAGACCTGGCTCGACAGCCGCGAGGAGGAAGCGCGCACGCTCGGCCGCACGAAGCAACCGTACGTGGTGGTGATCGGAGGCGGGCAGGCCGGGATCATCCTCGGCGCGCGCCTCAGGAAACTCGGCGTGCCCGCGCTCATCGTCGAGAAGAACGCGCGGCCCGGTGACAGCTGGCGCAACCGGTACAAGAGCCTGTGCCTGCACGACCCCGTCTGGTACGACCATCTCCCGTACCTGCCCTTCCCTGACGACTGGCCTGTCTTCAGCCCGAAGGACAAGATCGGCGACTGGCTGGAGAGCTACACCAAGGTGATGGAGCTCAACTACTGGTCCGGCACCGAATGCAAAAGCGCGCACTGGCGCGACGCCGAGCAGGAGTGGGAGGTGACGGTCGAGCGCAACGGCGAAACCGTGGTGCTGCGTCCGAAGCACATCGTGTTCGCCACCGGGATGAGCGCTGTGCCCAACGTGCCCGACTACCCTGGCATCGACCGCTTCAAGGGCGTGCAGGTGCACTCGAGCAAGTTCAAGGGTGGCGATGACTGGAAAGGCAAGAAGGCGGTGGTGGTCGGATCGAACAACTCGGCCCACGACATCTGTGCGGATCTGTGGGAGCACGGCGCACAGGTGACGATGGTGCAGCGCTCGACCACGCACGTCGCGCGCAGCGAGACGCTGATGGACCTCGCGCTCGGCGGGTTGTACTCCGAGGCCGCGGTCAAATCTGGCATCGACACCAACACGGCCGACCTGATCTTCGCTTCACTGCCATACAAGGCGCTCGGCCCGTTGCAGGTGCCTGTGTACCAGCAGATGAAGGATCGCGATGCCGAGTTCTATCGGCGCCTGGAGAAGGCCGGCTTCCAGCTCGACTTCGGCGACGACGAATCCGGGCTGTTCATGAAGTACCTGCGGCGCGGCTCGGGGTACTACATCGATGTCGGCGCGAGCGAACTGGTTGCGAACGGCAGCATCAGGCTGAAGAACGGCGTGATCGATCGTGTCACCGAGACAGGTCTCGTCATGAAGGACGGCACCGAGCTTGCTGCGGACCTGATCGTGTGGGCGACCGGCTATGGCTCGATGAACGGGTGGATCGCGCAGCTCGTCGACCAGGAGACGGCCGACAAGGTGGGCAAGTGCTGGGGGCTCGGCTCAGGCACCAAGAAGGATCCAGGGCCCTGGGAAGGAGAGTTGCGCAACATGTGGAAGCCGACGCAGGCAAAGAACCTGTGGATGCAGGGCGGCAATCTCCACCAGAACCGGCACTATTCGCTGTGCCTCGCGCTGCAGTTGAAGGCGCGCATGGAGAGCATCCCGACGCCGGTGTACGGACTGGCGCCGTCGTATCACAAGAGCTGAATGCGGCTAGCCCCTCCTCCGCGAAGCGGGGGAGGGTTGGGGTGGGGGCGATCTTCTTCTAGAAGCGCCAGCCGATGCCGGCCGAGAACATGTCGGCCTGGAACTTCTCGCCCAGGTCTGTCTCCGCGCGCGCGCGATCCCAGTCAAAGCTCACGAACATCCCGCGCCAGACCTGCACGCTGACGCCCGCTCCGATCAAGGGTTCACCGCGGCTGGTCGAGCCGCGGCCGATGTTGGCGCCGTTGATGTCGTCCTTGCGCGTCGCCGTTGAAGCGGCCCACCCCAGGCGGCCGTTCAACCTCACCGGGCCCAGTGGCACCGCGCCGACTGCCGACAGGGCGTAGCCCGAAATCGAGATGACGTTTTTCTGGACGTTGCCGCCGCCAAGATCGAACTTGGCGTGCGCGTCGCCCATCCAGTAGCCCGTTCCTTCGAACCCGAAGTACGGCCAGATCATGTAGCCCGCGTAGAGCTTCCACCCGTTCGGATTGTGGCGGCAGTCGTACGCGCCGGACGGACAGAAGTCATCAGTCGTCGGTCCCGACGGATTGCGCCAGCTGTAGTCCGACCTCCCGACGTTCAGGCCGAGGTAGCTGCCCGCCATCGCCTGGGTCTGATCCGAATAGACCTGGGCGTGGCTCGTGAACGGGAGCGCGCCGAGGATCAGCGAAATTGCCAGAACAGCAGCTCTCATTTCCATCTCGTCGAGGGTTGTCCGATGCCAATGTATGCGACGAGTCCGCGGTTGCGCAACTGCTCGAAGGCCGGAAATCCGACGCCGCACACCTCCTTATCGAAGTGACGCCCGATCGCGGCATGTCTGATTAGACTTGCGCTGCGGATTCTGCGCAGTCGTCCTTTGCCCAACGCACACTGCATGCATTCGATGCAATGGCGCGTGGGGCTCACTCCGCCATCGCGGCGGAAAGCGAGGGAACATGGAAGCGATGCGGGCTCGTCTCGGCAGACTGCTCCACCTGGCCATCGGATTCGCCATCGGGATTAGCGTATGGATGGTGCCTGCCGCAGAAGCGCAGGTGCCCGCGAACACCGCGCGGGTCCACTACAACCGCGCGGCGGCGGACTACGCGGGGTGGGTCATCTACACGTGGACCGGCGCTCTCAATCCGAGTCCATCGTATCCGGGCAATCAGGTGCCGTCGGGCACCGACGCCTTCGGCGTCTTCTACGACGTCGCGCTCGTTGCGGGCGCACCGGTCCTGAATTTCATCCTGACCAACGGCGCCGCGAAGAACTGTCCCAACGACATGGCGCTGAATCTCGCCTCCGGAAGCGAGATCTGGCAACTGCAGGACGATTGCACGATCTACTTCTCGCCGCCGCCGCTGAAGGTCGGTGACGTCACCAAGGCGCGTGCGCACTGGCTCGCCCCGGGAACGATCGGCTGGCCGGGCGCCGATCCGGCCGACAGCTATCGCTTCTACTTCGCGGCCGATGGCGGCATCACGACCAATCAGACCGACGTGGTTGGCGGAGCGTTCGTGCCACTCAGCGTCGCACCCGGCGGACTGAGTGCGGAACTGCGTGCGCGCTATCCGCACCTTGCCACTTCGACCGCGCTCTCGTTCAGTCCTGCCGATCTCGTGTCCGTACCGGGCTGGCTGCGCGGACAGACCGTGGTCGCGCGCTACCACGCAGGCAAGCTTGCGGACGCGACATCGCTGCAGATCGCGGGCGTGCTCGATGCGCTCTACACGTTCAACGGCCGACTGGGCACGCTGATGGGTTCCGGCTCCGGAAAGTTCAGTGTCGACGACGCCAGGCTCGGACAAGGCAACGGACTGCAGTTCCGCCTGTGGGCGCCGACGGCACGCTACGTCAACCTCGTCGTCTACGACTCGCCGTCGGCGCCGACAGGCAAGGCGCTGCCGATGCACTGGAGCGCATCGACGGGCGTCTGGTCGGTCGATGGTGATCGCTCGTGGGTCAATCGCAAGTACTACAAGTACGAGCTCGCCGTCTACGTGCGCTCCACGGGCCGCGTCGAAACGAACAGCGTCACCGATCCGTATTCGCTCGGCCTGAGCCAAGACAGCCAGCGCAGCTTTGTCGTCGACCTCGACAGCTTCGACTCCAAGCCGTTCGGCTGGCGCGATCCGGACGAGCACACCTGGCGGCACGGCGGCATGGGGCCGATGTCGGTCTACGAACTGCACGTGCGCGACTTCAGTGCGAACGACAAGAGCGTGCGTGCCGCGTGGCGCGGCAAATTCCTCGCGTTT
>Ga0335085_10015181_pt1 | contig 11182 bp, 11 predicted proteins | sample Lox_Sample_45_FD_206712 | JGI IMG/M metagenome (GOLD analysis project Ga0335085, IMG submission 206712) | Soil microbial communities from Loxahatchee National Wildlife Refuge, Florida, United States - Lox_Sample_4.5 | ecosystem: Environmental > Terrestrial > Soil > Wetlands | place: USA... | reverse complement strand
CGTGGGGGCCCGGTGAGGCCTCGGGATGGTACTGGACGGCGAAAATGGGCGCTTCGCGGTGACGCACCCCTTCGACGGTCCCGTCGTTGAGGTTAAGGTGGGTCACCTCAAGCGAGTTCGCACCAGGGACCCCCCCGGTGTCGCCCCGGACCGCGAACCCGTGGTTCTGCGACGTGATAAGTACTTGCCCCGTCTTCACATCCCGCACAGGGTGGTTTCCGCCCCGGTGCCCGTAGGGCAGTTTCACCGTTTCTCCGCCCAGGGCGAGGCCGAGGAGCTGGTGGCCGAGGCAGATCCCGAACATCGGGAGGCGTCCGTCCGCGAGGGTGCGGATGGTGTCGATGGCGTACCCCACGGCGGCGGGGTCCCCGGGGCCGTTGGAGAGGAAGATGCCGTCCGGCTCGAGCTCGCGGACCTCGCCGGCGGTGGTGGCCGCGGGGACGACGGTGACGCGGCATCCGTTCTGCACGAAGAGCCGGAGGATGTTCCGCTTCATCCCGTAGTCGTACGCCACCACGTGGTGTTTGGCGTCCCGGGGACCTTCCTCGTACCGCGCCGGAATGGTGGCGCGGCTCGCCAGGTCGAGGCCGTTCATGTCGGGCGAGGCCGCGAGCCGCCGCCGGACCTCGTCGGTCGGGGCGTCGCCCACCGCGAGCGCCCCGCGCATCGCGCCCTTCGAGCGGATGTGCCGCGTGAGCTGCCGGGTGTCGACGTCGGTGATGAGCGGGACGCGGGCGCCGGCGAGCCACTCGAGGAGCGGGCCGGTGGAGCGCCAGTTCGAGGGTTGCACCGAGAGCTCGCGGACCACGACCCCCGCGACGCGGGGCCGGTCCGATTCCACGTCCTCGGGATTGATGCCGTAGTTCCCGATCATCGGGGCGGTCATCACCACGAGCTGGCCCAGGAAGGAGGGGTCGGTGAACACCTCCTGGTATCCGCTCAGATTGGTGGTGAAGACGACTTCCGCGCAGGTCGGCTCGAACGGGAGTGGCGCGGTTCCGCGGAACCAGGCGCCATCCTCGAGGAGCACGTAGGCGGGTTTCAGATCAGTGACGCGGCGCGGGGGTCGCGGGAGTGTTCGACGGCGTGGAGGCGGGCGCCGCCGGCTGCGACGAGGACGGCGCGGGCGTGCTCTGCAACGGCAGCGGCGCGGACTGGACCGGCGCCGGGGCCTGGATCTGTCCCTGCAGCACGGACTGCGGCGCGCTGTTGTGCGACGACATGAACGCGAGGATGAGCGCAAGGAACAGGAAGATGCCCGCGCACCACCAGGTGAGCTTGGTCAGGAGCGTGACCGTCTGGCGGCCGCCCATGAACATCTCGGTGCCGGCCCCGCCGCCGAGGGAGGCGAGTCCGCCCCCCTGCCCCGCCTGGAACAGCACGGCGGTGGCGAGGATGACGGCATCGACGAGCAGGAGAATCAGGAAGAAGGTGTACATGGGCCGGCGGAGATAATACCTAGGACGCCGGGGTGCGCACAAGTTGTGCCCAGGCATCGGGTTCGAGCGAGGCCCCGCCCACCAGCACCCCGTCGACCTCGGGCTCCGCGAGCAGTGCGCCGATGTTCCCGAGATTCACGCTCCCCCCGTACAGCACCCGGGGCGTCCGGCTCCCCCGTTCCCCCAGCCACCCCCGGATCTCCCGATGCACCGCGCCGGCGTCCCGGGGGGTGGCGTTCCGCCCCGTGCCGATGGCCCACACGGGCTCGTAGGCCAGCACCACCCCGGCCAGCGCCTCGGCGCCCAGCCCGTCGAGGGCGCCCGCCAGCTGACGGGTGACCACGGCCAGCGTCCGCCCCTCCTCGCGGGCCGACAGCTCCTCGCCGACGCACAGCATCGGCGTGAGCCCGCCGGCGAGGGCCGCCCGGACCTTCTTCGCGGTGTCGGCGTCGGTTTCGCCGAACAGTTTGCGGCGCTCCGAGTGCCCCACCAGGGTGGCACGGGCCCCGGCCTGGGCCGCGATGGGCGCGGACACCGCCCCGGTGAACGCGCCCTTCCCCTCCCAGTGGATGTCCTGGGCGCCGACGATGACGTCGGCCCGGTCCCGGCAGGCGAGGGCCACGGCTTCGAGCGAGGGAGCGGGCGGAAAGAACCAGAGCTCGCGGCCGGCGGCGGGGGGCGCGAGCCCGAGAAACCGGGCGCAGTAGGCCCGCGCGTCGGCGGGCCCGAGATGCATTTTCCAGTTCGCGGCGAAGAGGAGCGGCCTCACGCGTCCTCGAGCGCGACGACCCCCGGGAGGGGCTTCCCCTCGAGGAACTCGAGGGAGGCGCCGCCGCCGGTCGAGACGTGGGAGAGCCGGGATTCGAGACCGGCCACCCCCGCCGCCGAGTCGCCGCCGCCCACGATGGTGACCGCGCCCTTGGCGCCCGCTTCCACGAGGGCGTTGGCCACGGCCCGCGTGCCGGCGTCGAAGGGGGGCGTCTCGAACACGCCCATCGGGCCGTTCCAGAGCACGGTCTTGGCCTTGAGGATGCGGGCGCGGAAATCCGCCGCGGTGGCCTGATCGATGTCGTACACGGCCCAGCCCGGCGGAATGGCGTCCGTCGGAACGCTCTTGCGCTCGGCGGCGCGGTCCAGGGCCGGCGCGATGACGGCGCCCCGGGGCAGGATGAGCTTCTTCCCCGCCGAGGTCAGGAGCGTCTTCGCGAGCGGGATGCGGTCGGGCTCGACCAGGGACGACCCGACTTCGAAACCCATCGCGGCGACGAACGTGCACGCCATCGCGCCGCCGATCAGGATCTCGTCGACGCGGGGCAGGAGCGCCTCGATCACGTCGATCTTGCCCGAGATCTTCGCCCCGCCCAGCACCGCCACGAACGGCCGCTTGGGGGCCGCGAGGGCGTCGCCCAGGTAGCGGAGCTCCTTCTGCATCAGGAACCCGGCCACCGCCGGCTTGAGCAGGTGCGCCACCGCTTCGGTGGAGGCGTGCGCGCGGTGGGCGGAGCCGAACGCGTCGTCGACGTAGAAGTCGCCGAGCGCCGCGAAGGTGCGGGCCAGTCCGGGATCGTTGGTCTCCTCCCCCGGCCAGAACCGCGTGTTCTCCACGAGGGCGACGCCGCCCCGGGGCAGCCGTTTGGTGGCGGCGACGCCCTGGGCGGGATCGGGAATGAACTCGACCGGCGCGCCGAGCAGATGCTCGAGCGCGGGCACGACCTGGGTCAGGGAGTAGCGCGGATCCGGGCCGCCCTTGGGGCGGCCGAGGTGCGAGAGCAGCACGACGCGCGCGCCGCGTTCCCGGAGATACGTGATGGTGGGCAGGGCCGCGCGGATGCGCGTGTCGTCCGCGACGGCGCCGTTCTTCAAGGGGACGTTGAAGTCCACCCGCACCAGGGCCCGCTTGCCGTCGAGCGCCTCCTTGGGGAGGTCGCCCAACGCGCGTTTGCTCACTGCTTCGATCCGACGAGCGACAGCAGGTCCACGCAGCGGGCCGAGTACCCCATCTCGTTGTCGTACCAGGACGTCACGTGCAGCAGCGTGCCGTCGATCACCGCGGTCGACGCCGAGTCGACCACGCTGGACAGCAGCGAGCCGATGTAGTCGTGCGACACGAGCGGCTCGTCCGAGACGTCGAGGATGCCCTTCAAGGGACCCGCGGCGGCGGCCTTGAAGGCCCGGTTGACCTCCTCGGCGGTGGTGGGCTTGGCCACGTCGGCCACCAGCTCCACCACCGAGACGTCGGGCGTGGGGACGCGGAGGGAAATGCCGTCGATCTTGCCCTTGACCTCGGGGATCACGAGGCTCGTGGCCTTGGCCGCGCCGGTGGTGGTCGGGATGATGGAGAGCGCCGCGGCCCGCGCCCGGCGCAGATCCTTGTGCGGGAGGTCGAGGATCTGCTGGTCGTTGGTGTAGCTGTGCACCGTGGTCATGAACCCGTGCACGAAGCCCCAGTGGTCGAGGATGACCTTGACCACCGGCACGAGGCAGTTGGTGGTGCAGGAGGCGTTGGAGATGATGTGGTGCGTCGCGGGGTCGTACTTCTGGTGATTGACGCCCATCACGATCGTGATGTCCTCGCCCTTGGCCGGGGCGGAGATCACGACCTTCTTGGCCCCGGCCGCCAGGTGCTTGGCCGCGCTGTCCTTGTCGGTGAACCGGCCGGTGCTCTCGAGCACGAGCGACACCCCCAGATCCTTCCAGGGGAGCTTCTCCGGCTCCTTGATGGCGGAGACCTTGATCTCGCGGCCGTTCACCACCAGCGCGTCGGCCTTCGCCTCGACCCGGCCCGGGAAGCGTCCGTGGACCGAGTCGTACGTGAGCAGGTGGGCGAGCGTCTTGGTATCGGTGATGTCGTTGACGCCGACGATCTCGATGCCCGTCGCCTGGGCCATCGTGGCGGCCCGCAGTACGTTGCGGCCGATCCGGCCGAATCCGTTGATGCCAACCCGCACGGCCATGGCTCTTCGCTCCTACGTGAAGTCGGGGATGACGGCGCGGCCGAAGGTGACGGCCGTGATCCGGGTGGCGCCGGCCTGCGCCAGCGCCCGGGCCGCCGCGGCGATCGTCGCGCCGGTGGTGAAGACGTCGTCGACCAGCACGAGCGCGGAACGACGGGAGCGGGCGGCGTTCCGCATTCCGGCTTCCCCGTTCCGCGCCTGGAACGCCCCCGCCACGTTCGCCAGACGCGCGGCCGGTGTCAACGTGGTCTGCGTCGCCGTCTCCCGCAGTCGCGCGAGGAGGCCGCGCACGGGACGCCGCCACGCCGCCCCCAGCGCGCGGGCGAGCGCTTCACTCTGATTGTAGCCGCGACGCCGGAGGCGCCGGGGGGCCAGCGGCACCGGCACGAGACACGCGCCCTCGTCCGGGGGGGCCAGGTGTTTCCCCATCACCGCCGCGAGGTCGGCGGCGATCCGCGGCAGGCCTCCGTACTTGAGGGCGTGGACCGCCCGGCGGGCGGGCCCGTCGAGCCAGACGGCCGACCGCACCCGTTCGAGGGCGCCGGGCCAGTCCCGGCAGAGGCGGCAGGGACCGAAATGCGGCTCGGGCTGGCCGCAGCGCTCGCACCAGGGGGGCCGGACCGGCCGCCAGCGATGGCGGCAGACGGCGCAGACGAGATCGTCGGAGCGGGCGAACGGCAGGACCGCCTGGCACAGCAGGCATTCGGCGGGAAGGAACAGCTGTGCGAGCGCGCTAGGCACGGAGGGCGCGGTCCACGGCGGCGCGCATCACCTCCACGGGCGCGTCGGTTCCGGGAAAGAACCGCTCGAAGGCGGCCGCGCCCTGCGCCACCAGCATCTCGCGCCCGTCCCCCGCGGACCGGACCCCGCCCTCCCCCGCCGCGCGCACCCACCGCGTGCCGCCGGGGCGGTAGACGAGGTCCAGCACGATCGTCTCCGGGTCGAGACGGGCGGGCTCGAGGGGCAGCGGGTCGGCATCCCGGAGCCCGAGGGGCGTGGCGTTGATCACCACGTCCGCGTCGTCGTCCGCGGCCTCCCGGACCTGGAGGGCGAGCCGCTCGCGCGCCCACGCCACGAACCGGCGCGCCGTCTCCGCCCGCCGGGAGCGGACGTGGAGGATCGCGCCGGCGTCGGCCGCCGCGGCGGCGATCGCGCGGGCCGAGCCCCCGGTGCCCAGGACCAGCCAGCGCCCGCCGCGCCCGGCCCCGAGCCGGGCGAGCGCGGCCTGCACGCCGGCGACGTCCGTGTTGTCTCCGATCAGGGCGCCCGCTTCCATCCAGAACGTATTGCACGCGCCGGTCCGCTCGCAGGCATCCGTTTTCCGCGCGACGTACCCGGCCGCCGCCTCCTTGTGGGGGACGGTGACGTTGCCGGCGGCGCCCACCGCCGTCAGCGCGGCGAGGACGGTACCGAGGGACGGCGCGGGGGTGCGCAGCGCGACGTAGGCGCCCGGGAGGCCGAGGGCCCGCATCGCGGCGGTGTGCATCGCGGGGGACAGCGAGTGGGCGACCGGGTCACCCAGGAGGGCGAGGACCCGCGGCTCAGCGTGCCGAGCCACCGGTGGCCTCCCGCGCCAGCCGCTCGACCACGGCCGTGATCAGGGCCTCGAGCTCGGCGCACGTCTCCCGGTAGACGTCGAGGTCGCCGCCGAACGGGTCGCTCACTTCGGCCTCGCCGCCGGTCCGGCCGGCGAACTCGCCCAGCACGAACACCCGGCCGTCGCCGCCCAGCTCGTCCACCCGGGCGCGGTGATGCCGCGCCATCGTCAGAATGAGATCGGCGTTCTCCACCAGCTCCCGGGTGAGGAGGCGGGCCCGGTGCCCGGAGAGATCGAGGCCGCGCTCCAGCGCCACCAGGTACGCGCCCTCGGACGCGGGGGCGCCGTCCCAGGCGCCGGTCCCCGCCGACGACACCTCCACGCCGGTCAGCTCCCGGTCCGCCAGCGCCCGGAACAGAATGGCGGCGGCGAGGGGACTGCGGCAGATGTTCCCGGTGCAGACGAGCAGGATCCGCTTGGTCATGGCGCGAGCGCCCCCACCGCGGCCCGCAGCTCGGCCTGGGAGAGGGCCCCGGGGCGCACGAGGCGCGGCGTCGGCGTCGTGCAGTCAACCACCGTCGAGGGCGGGCGGTTCCCCAGCACGCCGCCGTCGAGCACGAGGAGGGTGCCCGCCGTGACCGCGGGCGAGAAGTCGCGGAGGATCGCGGCCGCGCCGGGCGCCGGGGGCTGCCCCGGGAGGTTGGCGGAAGTGGACGTGAGCGGTTCCTCGAGCGCCGCGACCAGGGCGGCGATGAGCGGGTGCGCGGTCCACCGGACCGCGATGCCGCCTTCGGGCCCCCGCAGGATGTCGGGAAGCCCCCCGCCCCCGGGCAACACCAGCGTCAGCGGACCCGGCCAGAAGGCGCGGGCCATCGCGTCCGCGGCTTCATTGAACCCGAGTCCCCGCGCTTCGGCCATGGCGCGGTTGCTGACGAGCAGCAGGAAGGGCTTCCCGGGCTCGCGTCCTTTGAGCCGGGCGAGCGCCCCCACGGGCCCCGGGGTGGCGAGCGACCCCAGGCCGTAGACGGTCTCGGTGGGATACGCGATCAGCCCGCCCTTCCGGAGGTGCGCCACGACCGCGGGCGTGGAGGCACGGGCGCGCTCCGCGGTGTCGAAGGGGACGATCCCGGTCATCGCACGTCACGGGCGAGGGCTTCGGCGATCCGGAAATCGTCGGCGGTGGTCACCTTGAAGTTATGCGGCGTGTCCGGCACGACGTCTACGGGGAAGCCGGCCCGTTCGCACAGCTCGCCGTCGTCGGTGGGGACGGGAGCGCCGGGGGGAAGCCGGCCCAGCGCCTCGCGCAGCATCGCGCGCGGAAACCCCTGCGGGGTCTGGGCCCGCCAGAGGCGGTCCCGGGGGATGGTGCGGGCCACCCGCGACTCGCCGTCCACCTCCTTCACGGTGTCCGAGAGCGGCACCGCCGCGACGGCGCCCACGCCGCTCCGGGCCCGCGCGATCACGGCGTCGATCGTGGCCCGGCTCGGAAACGGGCGGGCGGCGTCGTGCACGAGGACGACGGCGCAGGCGTCGGGGAGGCGGGCCACGCCGGCCCGGACCGACGCGATGCGGGTCTCCCCGCCGGCCGCGAGGCTCAACCGCCCGCCCCCGAGCTTGGCCAGCCATTCCGGGGGATGCTCGGCGAACGCGGCCGGCAGCACCGCGACCACATGCGCGACCTCCGGGTGGGACGTGAAGGGCCGGAGGGCCCGGAGGAGCATGGGCACGCCGAGAATCGGGCGGAACTGCTTGGGCTCGCCGGGGCCGGCGCGGACTCCCGCGCCGGCGCCCACCACCACGACGCCGACGTCAGGCGGCGAGGCGCCGGGCGAGCTCACCGATGTGCTCCAGTCCCACGAGGTCGAGGCCGTCGACGCGGATGCGGGAGCGGGCGGAGAGGAACGCCCGGCGGAACCCCTGCCGGCCCGCTTCGGCGAGCCGGCGCTCGATCCCGGCGACGGGCCGGATCTCGCCCCCCAGGCCCACCTCGCCAAGGAAGAGCGCGTCGGCGGGCGCGGGGCGGTCGTGGATGCTCGATACCAGGGCGGCGGTCACGGCGAGATCGGTGGACGGCTCGACGAGCCGCACGCCGCCGGTGACGTTCACGAACACGTCGAGATCGGCGAACGGCAGGCCGCCGCGGCGCTCGAGCACGGCGAGCAGCACCGCCAGGCGCCGCTGGTCGAACCCCGTGGCGACGCGCTGGGGCGTGCCGAATCCCGACTTGGCCGCGAGGGCCTGGATCTCCACGAGGAGCGGCCGCGTGCCTTCCATCAGCGCCGTCACCGCCGAACCCGAGACGCCGGTCTGGCGCCCGGCGAGGAAGAGCGCGGCCGGATCGGGAACGGCCTCCAGGCCTTCGGCGGTCATCCGGAAGACGCCGATCTCGTCCACCGACCCGAACCGGTTCTTCACGGCCCGGAGGATCCGGTGGTCGAGCGTCGCTTCGCCCTCGAAGTACAGCACGGTATCGACGATGTGCTCCAGCGTGCGCGGCCCGGCGATGCCCCCGCCCTTGGTGACGTGCCCCACGAGGATCACGGCGGGGCCCCGGTCCTTCGCGAACCGCATCATCCGGGCGGCGCACTCGCGCACCTGCCCCACGTTGCCGGGGGCGCCTTCGAGCTCGTCGGTGTAGGTCGTCTGGATGGAGTCGAGGAACACGACCTTCGCGTCGAGCGCCGCGGCGTGGGCGACGATGGCCTCGAGGCGGGTCTCACCCAGGGCGTGCACGGCGTGCGCGCCGGCGCCGAGCCGGTCGGCGCGGAGGCGGAGCTGGTCGGGCGACTCTTCGCCGGACACGTACAGCGTGCGGATGCCGCCCTGCTCGAGCCGCGCGGCCGCCTGCAGGAGCAGGGTGGACTTGCCGATGCCCGGCTCTCCGCCCACCAGCACGAGCGACCCCGGCACGATTCCCCCGCCCAGTACGAAGTCGAGCTCGGCGAGCCCCGTGGTCCACCGGGTCCGCGTGGTGCCCGCGACCTCGCCCAGCGGGACCGGCGGCGGCCCGGCGAGGGCCTGGCGGCGGGCGGCGGCACCCGGGCGGCGCGCGTCACTGACCGGCTCTTCGGCGAGGGAATTCCACGCGCCGCACGCGTCACAGCGGCCGGCCCACTTGGGCTGCTCGGCGCCGCATTCCCCGCACCGGAACACCGACCGGGCCTTAGGCACTCCCGGCCTCGGCGGGCGCGGTGCGGTCGGCGTAATTGTCGAACCGGGTGTACTCCTTCTTGAAGTAGAGCTTCACGGTGCCGGTGGGGCCGTTCCGCTGCTTCCCGACGATCAGCTCCGCCAACCCTTCGATGCTTTCGTCGGTCTTGGGATCCACCGGACCGTCGTAGAACTCCTGCCGGTAGATGAAGCAGACGAGATCGGCGTCCTGCTCGATGGCCCCCGACTCGCGGAGGTCGGACAGCTGGGGCCGGCGGTGCTCCCCGCCCCGCTGCTCCGGCGCGCGGGACAGCTGGGAGAGGGCGAGCACGGGGACCTCCAGCTCCTTGGCGAGCGCCTTCAGGGCCCGGGAGATGTAGGAGATCTCCTGCTGGCGGCTCTCGACGTTGGTCGGCCCCTGCATCAGCTGGAGATAGTCCACCACCACCAGGCCGATGTCGTGCTCCGCCTTGAGGCGCCGGGCCTTGGAGCGCATCCCGAGGGGGGTGAGCGCCGCGGAATCGTCGATCCAGATCGGGGCCGTGCCCAGGAGCCCCGCGGCGCGCGCGAGCTTGGGGTAGTCGTCGTCGCGCAGGGCGCCCCGCCGCAGCCGCTGCGCGTCCACCAGCCCCTCGGAGCAGAGCAGCCGCTGCACCAGCGCGTCCTTCGACATTTCGAGGGAGAAGATCGCCACGCCGACGTTGTGCTCGATGGCGGCGTGCTGCACCACGTTCAGCACCAGCGCCGTCTTTCCCATGGAGGGGCGCGCCGCGATGATGACGAGGTCCGACTTCTGGAAGCCCGCGGTCAGGCGGTCCAGGTCCACGAACCCCGACGGCACGCCGGTGAGGGCGCCGGCCCCGGCCTGGAGCTGCTCGATGCGCTCCATCGCCGGCCAGACCAGCTCCTTGAGGCGGCTGAACTCCTCGGAGCGCCGCATCTGGGCCACCTGGAACACGCGGTGCTCCGCGTTGTCCAGCACTTCGCCCGATTCCGCGCCCGAGTCGTAGACATCCTGGATGATTTCGGTGGCGGCCTCGACCAGGCGGCGCAGCACCGCCTTGTCGCGCACGATCTTCGCGTGGTAGCTGACGTTCGCGGCGGTGGGCACGACGTCGATCAGGGCCCCGACGTATTCCATCCCCCCGATGCGGTCGAGATCGCCGCGCCGGGTCAGCTCGTCGCCCAGGGTGACGGGGTCGATGACTTCCCGCTTTTCCGTGAGGCTCGCCATGGCGCGGAACAGCACCCGGTGGGCCTCGCGGTAGAACATGGTGTCGTCGAGCACCTCGACGGCCGAGAGCGCCGCGTCCTGCGAGAGCATCATCGCGCAGAGGACGGCCTGCTCGGCTTCGTTGCTCCAGGGCGGCTGGCGGCCGCCGAAGGTGCGATCAGGCGTCGAGGAGACGGCGGGCGAAGCGGACGTCATCCCAGGTCGGTTTCTTCCAGTTCGGGTTGCGGAGGAGCGCGGCCGGATGGTAGGTGACTACCACCGGAATGCTCCGGAAACGATGCACCTTATTTCGGAGCGCGCCTAGGGCCGACTTGGCGTCGAGGAGACTCTGCGCGGCCGTGCTCCCCATCGCGAGGATCACCTTGGGGCGCACGAGTTCGATCTGGCGCCAGAGGTACGGCAGACAGGCGGCGACTTCGTCGTACTGGGGCGTGCGGTTTTCCGGGGGACGGCACTTCACGATATTGCAGATGTAGACCTGCTCGCGCGGCAGGTCGATCGCGGCGAGGATCTTGGTCAGGAGGTCCCCCGCCTGCCCCACGAACGGGCGCCCGGTCTCGTCTTCGGTGCGGCCCGGCCCCTCCCCCACCACCACGAGGCGGGCCTGTTCCGCCCCCTCGCCCGGCACCGTCTTCGTGCGCGTCTCGCAGAGGCGGCACTTCCGGCACGACGCGATCAGGCCGGCCACCGCCGCGAGCGATCCCGCCTCGCGGATCGGGTCCTTGGTGAACAGATCGCCGGACGGCGGATCGTAGGAGATGCCGGGGGGCGGCAGGGGCAGCGGCTCCCCCGACCCTGGGCTGGGAGCCGGCCCCGGGGTGACGCCCGGGGCCAACCCCGGGCCGACGCCCGGGGGTTGTGCGGCGGC
>Ga0335085_10015180_pt1 | contig 11183 bp, 7 predicted proteins | sample Lox_Sample_45_FD_206712 | JGI IMG/M metagenome (GOLD analysis project Ga0335085, IMG submission 206712) | Soil microbial communities from Loxahatchee National Wildlife Refuge, Florida, United States - Lox_Sample_4.5 | ecosystem: Environmental > Terrestrial > Soil > Wetlands | place: USA: Florida... | reverse complement strand
CGAACTTTGCCAACAACTACAACTACCAGAGCGGGCATCGGGCGGACAGGAACCCGCAACCGCTGCAGTACGTCGGCCAGCGCACCGAGCCCGGCTTCAATCTGTCCAAGGGGAACGTGTACGTTCCGAAGGGGTGGGTCTTCCGTGATTATCTGATCGACGTGACCGGTGCGGGGCCCCGGGCCGCCCAGCGCGAGGTGGAGGTGCTGGCGGAGTACGGGCCCACTAAGTGAGGCGGGCCATGAAGAGAATCCTGGCCGTGGGTCTGTTCGCCGCCCTCGTCCTGGGGCTGCTGCCCCGGGCTGCGGCCGACGACAGCGACATCTTCGGCGCCAACGTCCTGCCCAACGTTCTGGTATTCATCGACAATTCCGGGAGCATGGACGACTACATCGACCAGGCGGCCGAGGCGCCATACGATCCCGCCACGACCTACACCACCGCGGCGAGGAGCGGCCTCCCGAAGGACACCGTCAAGGTGTACCGGTGCCAGTCCGGGAGGACCATCGACGACTGCGAGAACGACCCCACCCTGTACGTCGTCTACAAGAATACGGTGGCTCTGGTCCCCAACGCCGACGCCCCCGCGTCCTCCTCGGCCGCCCGGGATTCCCTCAGCACGGCGGGCAAGTGGAATGGCAAGATCGGGGGAACGTCCTTGCAGTTACGCACCGGGAACTATCTCAACTATCATTTCAGCCCGACCGGTGGGCATGAGAACAAGATTACCGTCGCCAAGCGGGTCCTGACGAACCTCATCAACAACACCGATAACGTTCGGTTCGGCCTGGCCACGTTCACGGGGAACAGCACCCAGGGCCCCGGCGGCGCGACGATCATCGGCACCATCGGCTCCAGCAAGACTACCCTGGTCAGCGCCATCAGCGGGATCACGCCCGGGGGCTATACCCCGCTGAAGGGTGCGCTGTACGACATGGGCACCTACTACAAGGGCACCATGTCGGGCAAGACGAGCCCGATCCAGTACGAGTGTCAGCCGAATTTCATCATCATGATGTCGGACGGCTTGCAGAACGGATACGGCGACGTGCGGACAGAGGCCACCCTCCGATATACGCAGGACCACCGCACCGATTTGCCGAATCTCCAGAACGTCCTGGTCGACACCATCGGCTTTGCCATCCCCTCGTCCGAGGCTGACGCGGCCAACGACGTTCTGCAGACGGCCGCCAAGAACGGGGGCGGGCAATTCTACAGCACCACCAGCGAGCGGGACCTGGAGAACGCCCTCGAGGACGCTATCCGCCGGATCACGACGGCCTCCTACGCCTTCGCCACGCCGGTTATCCCCACGACCAGCGCCACCGGCTTGAGCCGCACCTACGTCGCCGCCTTCCAGACGGACCCGTTGCGGCCCTTCTGGAAGGGATATCTCAGCGCCTACCAGCGCGACGCCAACGGCAAGGTGCCGGTGGACGGCAGCGGGGTGCCGCTCGACACGGCCCGGGTGTGGGAAGCCGGCCAGCTCTTGAGCCAGAAATCTGCTTCCAGCCGAGCGATCTACACCGTTGCGGGAGGCAGCCAGGTCGATTTTTCCACGGCCACGGCCGCCATCACGCCGACGACGCTGGGGGTCTCGACCAGCACAGACCGCGATAACCTGATCAACTTCATCCGGGGGCAAGACAGCTACGACGAGAACCAGAACGGCAACCTGACCGAGGATCGGAGCTGGAAGCTGGGGGACATCTTTCACTCGACGCCGGTACTAATTACCCCACCCCTTGGTGCCTCCACGGACAGCAGCTACACCGACTTCCAGATGGCCAACGCCACCCGGACCACGATCCTGCTGGCGGGAGCCAACGACGGCATGCTCCACGCCTTTCGCGAGAGCGACGGCCAGGAGCTGTGGGGATTTGTCCCACCGGACCAGCTGAATCGGCTAAAGCTCCTGACCGTCCAGGCTTCCGATCACCCCTACTACGCCGACGCCGGCCCGGTCGCGGCGGACGTGAAGATCGGCGGGGTCTGGAAGACGATCGTCGTCTTCGGCGAGCGCCGGGGCGGGCGTAGCTATCACGCCCTGGACGTCACCACGCCAACGGCCCCTCAGTATCTGTGGAGCTTCACCGACACCAAGATGGGGGAGACCTGGTCCGAGCCGGTCATCGGCAAGGTGAAGATGGCCGACGGGACGGACCGGTTTGTCGCATTCGTCGGCGGTGGATACGACACCGCGCAGAACAACGAGACCGGCAAAGTGGTCTTTGCCATCGACGTGGCCACCGGGCAGAAGCTGTGGGAGTACTACAACAGCTCGGCCTCGGACGACCACCAGTACATGAACTTCAGTCTGGCCGCCAACCCGACCGCGATCGACCTGAATCAGGACGACTACTTCGACGCGATCTACATTGGCGATGTGGGCGGGCAGCTCTGGAAGTTCGACGTCTCTGCCCCTGCCAGCCTGTCCGCAGGACTCGTCTCCAACTGGACGGGCAAGCGCCTCTTCGCGGCCGCCCCCACCCAGGCGAACCCACCGACGGGCGGGGAGTACTATCCGGCCCAGGCCATCTACGCCGCCCCCGCCATCGCCATGGATGACAAAGGAAACCTTTGGGTCTATTTCGGCACGGGGGACCGGAACCACCCCAACAACGGGGGGACCAATCGGTTCTACGGGATCAAGGACAACGGCTCCATGTCGAACGGCACCACCCTCACGGAGTCGAGCTTGGTGGACGTCACCAGCACGGATATCACGACGAATATAGAGACTATCCAGGGCTGGTACTTCCGCCTGGCCAGCACCGAGAAGGTCCTGGCCGCGGCTGACGTCTTCGCGGGTATCGTCTTGTTCACCTCCTTCACGCCGGCGACCACCACCGCCTGCAACAACGGGGGAGGCAGCGCCAGACTGTACGAGATCCAGATGAAGACGGGCTACGCTGCGGTGGATGTCAGCCAGGCGTCGCTTCCCGTCCTTGCTACGAGCAGCAGTTCCGTGGCGCGCTCCAAGGTGGTGGGGACAGGCATTCCGGGAGGCGCCATCATCTCCATTGTCACGGACACGGGCACGGGCAACGGGAACGGGTCGGGCACGAATGTGACCGTGCCCACGACCAGCCAGCAACTCGACAACGAACAGGGCCCGCCGGTCGACACGTTCCGACGCATCCTCTACTGGAAGGAGATGCTCTAGCCCGCAGAATTCACGAAGAGGCCCGTGAATTCTTCGGGCTTAGCTTAAGACGATCGAGTTCCCGATGAAGGGCAGGGCCCGCCACCCCCGCAAATTCGGGGGTGGTGGGCCTTGTCATTTCGGGCTCTCGCAGGCAGGAGAGAGGAAGCAGACGAGAACGGCCGGGGCGCGGGCGGGTGCCCTCCCCGGTTCAGCGCTTGGACGCGCCGGCGGCCGCCACCAAGGCTTTGAACAGGGCCAGGTGTGCCGGGTGGTCCTGGTACATGCGCTCCGGGTGCCACTGGACCGCTACCAGGAATGGGTGGCCCGGGTGCTCGAAGCCCTCGACGATGCCGTCCCCCTCGCTCTCGGCGGCGATGCGGAGCCCGGGAGCGAGATACTTGACGAACTGATGATGGGTACTGGTCACCTGGGACTCGGTGACGCGCATGATGGCGTGCAGGCGCGAGCCCGGATGGATGCGGACAGCGTGGATGAGCTTCTGTCGATCCTCGGCGGCGGCGGAGTGATGGGCCATGGTTCCCGGGCGGCAGGCGACGTCCTGGTACAGGGTCCCGCCCGCCGCGACGTTCAGGAGCTGCAGACCACGGCAGATGCCCAGCACGGGGGTCGAGCGTCGGAGCGCCGCCCGTGCCAGGTGCATCTCGAAGAGGTCTCGCTCGGGATCCGGCTCCTGGCAGCGCTCATCTACCGCCTCGCCGTAGTACGCCGGCGCCACGTCCTCACCGCCCGTAAAGAGCAGTCCGTTGACATGCCCCAGGTACTCCGCCAGGAGATCGGGATCCTCGCCTGCGATCGGCAAGACGAAGGGGAGGCCACCCGCCGCCAGGATCGCGCCGGTGTAGGTATCCCGGATCGCCACCCACCGCTCCAGCTTGTCCTTGTCGGCCCGGTGCCAGGACGTGATCCCGATCCGTGGTCGCATGTCGGCCCCCCAAAGAATGTTCGACCGTTCGAGACGCGCTCAGCCTTTCCGTGGTGTCCGCCTCGCGATCTGTCCCGCCCTCGCCCCGGTGTGGGCCCCACCTTCCACCGTCACCACGCCGTTGACCAGAACCAGGGACACCCCCACAGGATAGCGGATCGGGTCCTCGTAGGTGGCGGTGTCCTGTACTAGGTCGGGGTCGAAGAGGACCACATCCGCCGCGTAGCCAGGGCGCAGCCACCCCCGGTCCCCCAGCCCCATCCGCCGGCACGGCTCCGAGGTCATCTTGCGGATGGCGCCGGCCAGGTCGAAGAGCCGCGCATCCCGGGCGTAGTGGCCGAGGACCCGGGCGAAGCTCCCAAACGCCCGCGGATGCGGCCGCCCGCTGGCCAGCGGCCCGTAGTGCGCGCGGCAGCCCGAATCCGAGCCGATCATGACGTAGGGCTTGACCAGGATGGCTTGAAGATTCTCCTCGCTCATGACGAAGTAGATGGCCTCCACCTGGGTCTTCTCCTCGAAGAGCAGGTCGAGGGTAAACTCCAGCGGCTCCTTCCCGGCGAGGCGCGCCGCCGCATCGACCCTGAGGCCCTGATAGTGGCGGTTCTGCTCTAGCGTCACCTCCGAGATCATCACCTGGCTCCAGTCCCGGGCGGTTGGCCCTTCGCCGATCTCGCCTCGGATGCGAGCCCGGGCCGCCGGATCCGCCAGGCGGGCCGTCTGCTCGGCCTTGCCACCCTCGAGGGCCCACTTGGGCAGGACCGCTTGCAGATCCGTGTTGGCCGCCGTGTAGGGATAGCGGTCTGCAGTCACATCCACCCCGCGCCGCTGCGCGGATTCGATCAACTCGAAGACCCGGGGGAGCTTGCCCCAGTTTCGCTCGCCGTAGGTCTTGAGGTGCGAGATCTGGAGCGGCGTCTTGCCCGCCTCCGCCGCCCCGATCACCTCCTGAATCGCCTCCAGCAGGCCATCCCCCTCGTCCCGCATGTGGGTGGTCAGGATCCCACCCTTGCGGCCCGCGGCGGCGGTGAGCGTCGTCAGCTCTTCCGGCGTGCTGAAGCAGGCCGGGGCATACACCAGCCCCGTGGACAGCCCCAGCGCCCCCTCCGCCATGCCCTGGTCGAGCGCCGCCACCATGGCCTGGGTCTCATCCGCTCTGGCCGGACGGTTGGCACCCCCCAGAATGGAGCCCCGCAGCGTGTTGTGGCCAACCAGCAGGCCGAAGTTGATCGAGATCCCGCCCTGGAGCAGGCGCCGGAAATAGTCTCCCACCCCATGCCAGGCGTGATCCAGGCCATAGAGATCCCGGTAGATCTTGGCGCGATCTTCCCACCACGGCCCCCAGACGGGTGCCGCCGCATAGCCGCAGTTGCCGCCGATCTCGGTGGTCACGCCCTGCAGGACGGCACTCTCGGCCGTCCCGGTGAGAAGCAGGTGATAGTCGGAGTGTCCGTGGATGTCCACGAATCCCGGCGCCGCCGCGAGTCCCCTCGCGTCCACGATCCGCCGGGCGCCACCCGCGGGCAGATCCCGGCCCACGGCCGCGAGCCGGCCGCCCTCGACGGCGATGTCCGCCTCGACGGGCGGCGACCCGCTCCCGTCGAAGACCAGGGCGCCCCTGATGAGCAGGTCCGTTGCCATCCTATTTCTTTCGCCAGTGCCCGGCCAGGCCGCTCACACCACCCCGTCGGCCCGCAGGGCCGCGACCTGCTCGGCCGAGTATCCGAGCAAGTCTCGCATCACCATCTCGGTGTGCTCGCCCAGGCGCGGGGGGAGCTGGTGCAGCGCCGCGGGCGTGCGCGAGAAGGACACGGGGTTCCGGAGCATCCGGATGTCTCCCGTCTGGGGATGCACTCCCTCCCAGAGCATCCCCAGGTGCCGGACCTGAGGATCCGCGAAGACCTCGTCCATCCGGTTGATCGGCCCGCAGGGAATGCCCAGGGGCGCCAAGATCGCCTCCCATTCGCCGCGGGTGCGGGCGGCCAGGCGCGCCTCCAGCAGGCGGATGATCTCTTCCCGGTGGTCGACCCGCTGCGGATTCTTGGCGTATCGCGGGTCGGCGCCGAGCTCAGGCAGGCCGATCGCCTCGCAGAGTTTCACCCAGTGCCGGTCGTTCCCCACGCCGATGATCATGTGGCCGTCCTCGGCCCGGAACGCCTGGTAGGGCACGATGCTGGCGTGGGCCGTGCCCCACTTGCGAGGAATCTCTCCGGCGTTCAGATACGAGCTGGCGATGTTGATCAGGGCGGCGATCTGGGTCTCCAGCAGCGAGATGTCGATCCGCTGCCCTCGCCCGGTCCGCTCCCGCTCCAGGAGCGCCGCCAGGACGGCGCCGTGGGCGTAGAGGGCCGTGCAGATATCCGTCATGGCCACGCCCACCTTGACCGGCGGGCCGTCGGGGTCGCCCGTGATCCCCATCAAGCCGCCCACCGCCTGCACGATGACGTCGTAGCCACCGCGCTCCGCGCCCGGGCCGGTACGGCCAAAGCCCGAGATCGCGCAGAAGACCAGCCGCGGATTGTCGAGCTGCAGGACCTCCCAGTCCAGGCCGAGCTTGGCCAGCGTCCCGGGCTTGAAATTCTCCACCAGGACGTCCGAGCGCTTCGCCAGCTCGCGGGTGATGGCCCGACCACGTGGATCCTTCAGGTTCAGCGTGATGCTCTGCTTGTTCCGGTTCACGGAGAAGAAGTACGCGGACTCGCCGTGCACGAAGGGCGGACCCCAGGCGCGGGTGTCGTCGCCGACACCCGGCTGCTCGATCTTGAGGACCTCCGCGCCCAGGTCGCCGAGGATCTGGGTGCAGAACGGCCCGGCGATGACCCGGCTGAGATCCAGGACCCGGATGCCATCCAGCAAGCGACCGCTGCCGCCAGTTTCCCTCATGGAGCGCTCACACCTGCGGTTCGTGCGTTCGGTAGTTCGAGGATTCGGTGGTCCAAGGACTCGAGGGCTCGGTACGTCATGGACCCCGATGCTCGGAGATCTGTCCCCGTACTCTTGCCCATTGGCCCAATTGCTTTGGATCACAGACCGCGGATGCGGCCCCGGTACCTCGCCTCCAGCTGCCGGTTGTGCCCGTCCCCCTCGGGAACGTTGGCGCTGAGGTACACTGGCGGGGTGAGCCCCGCCGCCAGGAACAGCTCCACCACCCGGCACACCAGGGAGTTGACGAGGTACGAGCCCGCCAGGAGCGAGGTCGGTGCCACGCGCCCCGGGACGCCGTCGTAGGCGACGGCGGCATCCCCCGGCTGCCCGCAGTTGTCCAGCACGATGTCCGCAATCTCGAAGAGGCGCTGGCCGGTGGGGTGCCGGCTCGCCATGCGCCGCGAGTGCGCCAGCCCGGTCACGGCGACGACCGTGAGACCGCGCGCCTTGCCCTCCAACGCCATCTCCACGGGGACGGCGTTGATGCCCGAGTTCGAGATCACCGTGAGGACCTCGCCCGCCCGCAAATCGTGGCCGTCGAGGATGATCTTGGCCACACCCGGGACCCGCTCCAGCTGCCCGCTCAGGACGGGTGGCGTGAGCGGGGTGAGGAAGACCTCCTGGATGGCGTTCACCGGGACCAGACCCCCCGCCCGGTGAAACGCCTCTTCCGCCAAGGCATGGGAATGCCCGCTGCCGAAGACGTGCCAGACCCCGTCCCCCCTGAGCGAGGCGAAGATCGCCTGCGCCGCCCGCTCCAGCGCGCCGGCCTGCGTGCCCGCGATCCGATCGAGGAGGCCGAGGATGGTGTCGTGATACCGGGTCACGGTCGCCTCACCCTTTGGCGAGTCCGGGGAAATTCACTCCGGGCACGATGCAGCCCAGGACGCGGGGGCCCTGGGCGCCCGTCACCGCGGGAAGATTGCCTGACTGCCCCGTGGCCGTCAAGTGGGCCAGCCAGGCAAAGGTCATGGCCTCGATGGCCCGGCCGGGGACACCGAGCGCATCCGTGGTGCACACCGTGCATCCTGGCAGCGCCTCGCCGAGCATGCGCATGAGGGTGGGATTGCGCGCCCCGCCGCCGCAGACGATGACCTCGTGCACCGGGACCCCGGGGAGAACGAAGGCCTTCAGGTTCTCCGCCACCGCGTGCGCGGTGAAGGCCGTGAGGGTCGCCAGCCCGTCGGCCTCGGGGATCCCCGCCCCGCGGATGCGGGCCCGAAACGCGGCCACGAAGGCCGGCCCGAACATCTCCCGCCCGGTGGATTTCGGGGGTGCCTGGCGGATGAAGGGTTGCTCGAGCAGCTCGCGCAGCAGCTCGGTCCGCACCGACCCGGCCGCCGCCAGCCGGCCATCCTCGTCATAGCCAACCGGGGAAAGCCCCGCCGTCCGCACGAACTCATCCAGGAGCACGTTGCCCGGCCCGGTGTCGAATCCGGTGACCCGGCCCGCACCCCCGCCGGGGTCAGCGGGGATCACGGTCAGGTTGGCGATGCCGCCAATGTTCAGGATCGCCCGCCCGCGCTCCGGGTGAGCGAACAGCGCGTGGTGGAAGATGGGCGTGAGCGGCGCCCCCTGGCCGCCCGCCGCCATGTCGCGGGGCCGGAAGTCGGCAATCGTGGTCACCCCCGTGCGCTCGGCGATCACGGCCGGCGCGCCGATCTGGAGCGTGGACTGCACCCGGTACGGCCCCTCTGCTCTGGGCTCCGGCAGGTGGTGAACCGTCTGACCGTGGGAGCCGATCAGGTCCACGTCAGCCAGCGTGAGCTGGCCCTCGTGCGCGATGTGGGCGGCGGCGGCGGCGAACACCTCTCCGATGTAGGCGTTCAGGTGACAGACCTCGGCCGTGTTGCCCCCCGAGGCCACGGCGAGGACCCGCTCCCGCAGGCCCACCGGATACGGGATCGTCCCCCAGGCGAGCAATCGAAGGGCCGGACGCCCCGAGCCTGGCGCGATCTCGACCAGGGCAGCATCCACCCCATCCGCAGAGGTTCCCGAGATGAGGCCGATGACTTTCATGACACCAGTGCCGAGTGCCGGGCTTTACCCTTGGTCATTGGTCTTTACCTCGACCACGAAATTCCGCCGCCACCTGGGCGAGATGCTCCGGCTGGGCCAGCAGATCCGCCGCGGTCATGGCCATGGCCTTGGCGGCGAGCAGCATCCCGCGCTGGCCGCGCTCCGAGATAGCCGCCTCGGCGAAGGCTGTCATGTGGCAGGTGACCTCGCGGGTCGAGATCTGCAGCATGGGCTGGATGGTGGGAACCGCCTGGCTCACGTTCCCGACATCGGTCGAGCCAAGCTCCTTGTCCACCGGTCCCTGGTCTACAGCCTCACCCAGAGACTCGAGGTTGCGCTGGAACAGGCTCGCCAGGGTGTACACCGGCTTGTAGGGGTGGTAGGTCAGGCTGGGGAATGCCATCTTCACCCGGCAACCGGTGGCCTGCGCCGCTGCCTCGAAGCAGCGGACCACGCGCGGTGTGAGCGCCTCGAGATACCCGAGGTCCAGCGCGCGCACGTAGAACCGGGCCGCCGCGTAGTCCGGGATGATGTTGGGTGCCTGCCCCCCGTGGGTGATGATGCCGTGGATCCGGGCGTCGGATCGGACCTGCTGTCGCAGCGTGCTGATCCCGGCGTAGGCCAGGACCACCGCGTCCAGGGCGTTCACCCCCAGGTCGGGCGAGGCGGCCGCGTGACTCGCCTTGCCGAAGTACTCCACCACCATCTCGCGCATCCCGAGCGCCAGCTTCACCATCTCCGTCCGATTGCTCGGGTGCACCAGCATGGCGGCGTCGGTGCCGGCGAAGACCCCCGCCTCGACGAGCGGGATTTTCCCGCCCCCTTTCTCCTCGGCGGGGCAGCCGACCAGCAGCACCTCGCCCCCGCCCGGGACGAGAATCGCCTTCGCGGCCAGGGCCGCCCCCAGCGATGCGGTCCCGATCAGGTTGTGCCCGCAGGCATGCCCCAGTCCGGGCAGGGCGTCGTACTCCGCGAGGAACGTGATCCGGGGCTTGCCCGAGCCGACACGCCCCGTGAAGGCCGTGGGCAGCCCGGCCACTCCGCGGGTGACGGCAAAGCCGTGCCGCTCCAGGGCCGCCGCAAGTCGCTCGGCCGCCTTGAACTCCTCGTAGGCCAGCTCGGGATTGGCGTGGAGGAACTGGCTCGTGGCAAGCAGTTCCGGGGCAAGCCGATCCACCTCGGCCTTCACGCGCTCCTTCAGGGTATGCAGGGTGGTTTCGCTGGGCACGACGGCCTCCTCGGCCTGGAATGACGCTTGAGCCTCGAGACGATCAAAACTTGCGGAAAATGCGAGGAAATCCGGGGGACAATACCACGCGACCCCGGCCTGCACAAGCACGCCGACGGTTCCGGAGATTTCCATTGACATCCAAACATTTGTTTGGTATCTGTACGCCATGAACCGGGTGAGTGCCGTCACCCGCCAGGAAGGTCCCAGCCTCCTGGCGTTTCTCGCGTATCTCGCCGAGGGAAGTCGCCAGCGGTTCCCCCAGGGAGGATCGGTCCGGGCGCACCTGTCGCTGCTGACGGGGTCGTCCCTGGTGTTGGACGTGGGCACGACGCTGGCCGGCCAGGTGGCCCTCGGCGGACACATGGTGCTGTACGTGGACGGAGCCAACGCCTTTGACCCCTACATCCTCTCCCGTCTGGCGAAGGCGGCGGGGCAAGACCCCAAGGCGACCATGCAGCGCCTGCGGCTGTCCCGGGCGTTCACCTGCCACCAACTGGAGACCCTGATCGCCGAGCGATTGCCAGCGGCGATCACCCAGTACCGTCCGGGCCTGGTAGTGATCTCGGGCTGGAGTCACCTGTTCCACGACGAGAACGTTCCTGCGCCCGAGGCCTTCCGCATCCTTCAGAACACGGCGCGGCGCATCCGATCCCTGGCCGCCGCCGGGCAGCCCATCCTGGCCACCCATCCCGACGAGCCGGCGACCCCGCGGCTCCCGCGCCTCCGGGCGATGCTGGTCCACGCCGCCGACGGCGTCATCGGATTCCGGCAGGAGGAGGGATTGATCCTGGTCGCACCCGAGAAACCGACAGGCATGCTCGGAGACCCTGCTCCAGGCGGAGTGTCCCGCTCCCTGGTGATCCCGCTGGAGGATTGCCGGCCCTGGATCCGGATCGCCCACCACCAGGAAATGCCGGCGG
>Ga0335085_10015179_pt1 | contig 11183 bp, 9 predicted proteins | sample Lox_Sample_45_FD_206712 | JGI IMG/M metagenome (GOLD analysis project Ga0335085, IMG submission 206712) | Soil microbial communities from Loxahatchee National Wildlife Refuge, Florida, United States - Lox_Sample_4.5 | ecosystem: Environmental > Terrestrial > Soil > Wetlands | place: USA: Florida... | reverse complement strand
GATCGGGGAATACGAACGACGCGACGTCTTGCGGGTGATTGCTTCTCGGGCGCACGGCACCCCCTGCGACAGCCAGGGTAGAATCGCGCTGACGAACGACCTCCTCAAACACGCGGGAATTGATGGGGACGCTGTGTTAATCGGTGCGCTGAACAAATTTGAAATCTGGTCGCCGGCTCGGTGGGCCGAGTTCGACCGAAACGCGATGCAGAACTTTTCGGAGGCAGCCAAGCAACTGGGCTTGTAAGCCAGCGATGAGCCGCGAGATCATGACGAATTTCTTGAGCTTGAACCGGAGCCTGACGAATCTTGGAGGCGGATCGCGCCACTTCAGGCTGCCAAAGATGAATCCATTTCCCAAGTTGGACAATCGCATCATCCGACCGACTCATGTCGGCGCGCAGAATCACGTCACGCCCCGTAAAGTCGCGGAGCACGGCGCGATCGTCATCGAAGCGCAAGTCGGGTCGTTGCCTGAAATGGCGACTGATATGATTGATGTCGCGGCTAGTTACCCCGTGGAAAATGTGAAGCGTGAGCGGACGGACCTCCGTCCGTGGTCACGGGTGGGGTTCGGACAATTGGTCGGACGGATGTTGGGAACAAGTCACCGTGCTGCGCGCCCGTGAGAAGGGAACTTGCGGTGTCGCGCGGTCGAGTGAGGCGGTGACACTGGGCTCAGGGAGCCCGGGAGCGGGCTGGCCGATGGTGGCCGAGGGAGGACGAATCGGAGTTGTGGGGAGCGATTTTTTGCCGATTCAACCTTCCGAATGACCTACCACACACCGGTCCTGCTCAAGGAAGTCGTAACCCAGTTGCAGCCACGAAGCGGCAGCTTGTACGTCGATTGTACGCTCGGGGGCGGCGGACATGCGCGTGAGATTCTGCGCGCTTGCGGCCCCGACGGACAGTTGATCGGGCTGGACTGGGACGAAGAAGCCATCGCGGCTGCGCGCGAGAGGCTGGGTGAATTTGGGGCGCGCGTGCAGTTGGTGCGCGCAAACTTTGTGGAGATGGAACGAGTGTTAATGAGTTTGGGAATAACGGCGGTGGACGGGGTCGTGTTCGACCTCGGAGTCAGTTCGCGCCAATTCGACGAGCCGACGCGCGGCTTCAGTTTTCAGCGCGAAGGCCCGCTAGACATGCGCATGAACCGCCAGCTTGGGGCAACCGCTCGGGACGTCCTTCGCACGGCCAGCCTGGAGGAACTGGCGCGGATCTTCAGAATATACGGCGAAGAAAGACGCGCCCGAGCGATTGCCCATGAGATCGGACGTGCGCGTGCCGAGGCGCCCATCGAAACCACGACGCAGCTCGTCCGCTTGCTTGAACGTGTACTTGGGCCGAAACGAGGGGCGACGCATCCTGCGACCCGTGTGTTTCAGGCCCTGCGCATCTACGTGAACAATGAGCTGGAAAACCTGAAGCGCGGATTGGATGTGGCGACGAACTACCTCAGGTCGGGTGCGCGGCTGGTTGTTATTTCGTTTCACTCGCTGGAGGACCGCATCGTGAAGCAGTATTTCGTGCGCCTCAGCACGTCGTGTGTGTGTCCGCCGGGTGTTCCCGTTTGCGTGTGTGGTCGCAAACAGGTGTTTCGCATTGTGACACGCAAACCCATCACGCCGACGAACGAAGAGGTTGTGGAGAATGCGCGCGCCCGTAGTGCGAAGTTGCGCGTAGCGGAAAAGCTCTGAACAGGATTTCATTGGGGGTGGGGACCCCCAGGGAGTCGGAGAGGAGGCCGACTCCCTGACGGTTTGAAGAATGAGGAGGAATCGTAAACGCGAGCCGTTGCGGTTTGGGACCGTAGCCCGGTCAGTCGTCACGTGTGTCTGCGTGGCGGTTATTGGCCTGGCCTACGTCTGGCAAAAGAACCAGATCTACAAACTCGGCGACGAACTCAAGAAGCGTGAAGCGACACTCGCTGCGACGGAAAAGCGCAACACAATGCTCGCTGCGCAGCTGGCGCAACTCAAGTCGCCGTCGCTGCTCGAATGGCGCTGTCGGCAATACAATCTGGGTCTTGTCACCCCCCGCGAAACCCAGATGGTGCGTCTCTACGAGCCTGGCGTGGAGTGGGACACGCGTCTACTGCCCGCGGTCACACAGGCACAATTGCAGGTACAAAAACAGATGCGGAACCAGTGGACCAAGGCGGTGGCCCAGCGATGACGCCGCTCACGCACAGAACCCGGGCCCTGATTGTGGCGACGACGCTGTCGCTCGCGTTCAGTGCGCTGGGCGTGCGGCTGTTTCAGTTGCACGTGATTCGGCACAGCGAACTGGCTCAGTTGGCCGCCGCCAACCGCGAGCTTGTCGTCCACCGGCAAGGTCGTCGGGGCGAAATCCGCGACTGCAACGGCAACCTTCTCGCCAACAGTCAGTCGGTGCGCATCGTTGCAGCCGACCCGAGCATCACGGCGGCGCGGGCGGCCGACGTGGCACGACAGCTCGCACCGTTGCTGAAGCTCGATCAGTCGGCGCTCGTCGCCAAACTCAGCAGCGCGGGCCGCTATGTTCGCCTCAAGACGAAAGTGGACGAAGACACCGCGCAACAAATCCGGGCCCTCAAGCTGAAGGGCATTGGTTTCGAAGACCAACTCCTGCGTTCTTACCCGAACGGGATTCTCGCCAGCCACATACTTGGGTTCGTTGACTCCGAGCACCGCGGCGTTCAGGGCATCGAGGCGTCGATGCAAGACTATCTGGAGGGAACCGACGGCTACGAAGTCATCGAGCGCGACCGCAAAGGTCGCGAGATCCGCGCCCTGCGCAGCCAGGACATCGGGCCGCGCGATGGTTACAACGTCGTGCTGACCATCGATCAAGTGATCCAGCACATCGCAGAGACTGAGCTCGAGAAGGCGATGGCCGAGAATCATCCGCAAGCGGGCGTGATCATCGTGTCCCGACCCAAGACAGGCGAAATCCTCGCGATGAGCTGTCGGCCGACGTTTGACCCGAACAACCCTGGAGCCAGTCCCGCCGACGCGCGGCGCAACCGTTGTATCAGCGACGTCGCCGAGCCCGGCTCGACCTTCAAGATCGTCGCCTGCTCAGGAGCGCTGAACGACGGACTGGTGACGTTGAGCGATCAGTTCGACTGCGAGAACGGCGCGTTCCTGTACGCGGGACGCATGCTGCACGATGCGCATCCGTACGGCGTGTTGAGCGTCGAGGAGATTTTGTTCCACTCCAGCAACATCGGCGCCGCGAAGGTCGCGCTGCACGTGGGGCCGTCGCGGCTGTACAACTACATCACGCAGTTCGGTCTCGGGCGCAAGACGGGCATTGCGTTGCCGGGTGAAGTCTCGGGGATTGCGCACCCGCTGTCGCGTTGGAACAAACTGTCGATCACCCGCATCCCGATGGGCCATGAGATCGCGGTGACGCCGATTCAGATGTTGATGGCGATGAACGCGGTCGCGAACGGCGGTCGGCTGATGAAGCCGCTGGTCGTCAAGGGCATCGTTGACGCCGATGGCAAGACGTTGCTCGAGTATCAGCCGCAACAGGTGAACCAATGCATCACGCCTCGGGCGTCGATGTTGATGGCGACCGCGTTGCGCAAGGTTGTCACGCCCGAGGGCACGGCTCCGAAGGCAGCGATCGCGGGTTACGACGTCGCAGGCAAGACGGGCACCGCGCAGAAGATCGAGAATGGCCAGTACGTGCGCAAGTACTATTCGTCGTTCATCGGCTACGTGCCGGCGTCGGATCCCGAGATTTCCATATTGGTTTCACTCGATGACCCCGCCCGCGGGGCGTACTACGGCGGGTCGGTGTCAGGGCCTGTGTTTCGGGCCGTGGCGGAACAAGTGCTGCAGTACTTGAATATCCCGCCGCAATTCAATCTGGATGGCAACGACAAGAAAGTAGCCAGTCTGTCATGAAACTCACCGAGATTATCCAAACTGTGAAGCCGCTGGCCGTCGAAGGTCCGCTGGACAGAGACATCACGGGCATCACCTACGATTCACGTCGCGTCATGCCGGGTAACATGTTCGTTGCCGTGCGCGGCGAACGCGCGGACGGTCATCAGTTTGTCGAAGCTGCAATCGATCGGGGGGCAACGGCGGTGGTGCTTGAACGCGACGCGGGGTTGAGTCCACGCGCCACGCGCATCCGAGTCGCGGACGCCCGTCACACGTTGGCGATGGCATCGGCGAGGTTCTACGATCAGCCGTCGCAACAGCTCAAAGTCGTCGGGGTCACGGGCACCAACGGCAAGACGACGACCGCGTTCATGGTCAAGGCGATCATGGAATCGGCGGGCGGCGATGCGGGATTGCTCGGCACGGTTCAATATCACATCGGCCAGCGCGTCATCCCGGCCTCGCGCACGACGCCCGAGTCGGTGGAGATTCAGGACATGATGCGCCAGATGCTGGGCTCGGGCTGCAGCTCGGTGTCGATGGAGGTCAGTTCGCACGCGCTAGACCAGCAGCGGGTGGCAGGCATTGACTTCGACGTGGCGGTGTTCACGAATCTTTCGCAGGACCACCTCGATTACCACGGGACGATGGACCAGTACTTCGAGACGAAGGTGAAGCTCTTTCAGATGCTTGGATCAAGGCGTAAGCAGGGGCGCGCGGTGGTGAACGCGGACAACGAATATGGGCGGAGATTGATCGCTCGCTTGGGTGGGGAAAGCGCCGTCGTGACGTACGGCGTTTCAAGCGACGCGACCATTCGGGCTTTGGACGTGCGCGTGTCAGCGGACGGAACGTATTTCGTTGTCCGCGCCCCGCGCGGCCACATGCCGATCGCGCTGCCACTGATCGGCCGCTACAACGTGTCCAACGCGCTGGCGGCCATCGGCGCCGGGCTGAGTCTTGGCATCGACCTCACCAGCATCGAACGGGCGCTGGCCAACATGCACCCGGTGCCGGGTCGGCTCGAACGCGTGCCTGTCGGTCAGGACTTTCACGTCTACGTTGATTACGCCCACACCGAGGATGCGCTGCGCAACGTGTTGATGACGGTGAGCGAACTGACGAAGGGCCGTCTCATCGTTGTGTTCGGCTGTGGCGGCGACCGTGACACGGGGAAGCGCACCCCGATGGGAGAAGCGGCATCCGAACTGGCAGACTTTTCAATTCTCACGAGCGACAACCCGCGCACTGAAGACCCGCAGTCGATATTGACGCAGATTGAGGAGGGCTTTCCCGCAGGCACGCAGAGCCGGTACCAGATCATCGAAGACCGGCGCGAGGCGATCGAGCGCGCGCTGGACATCGCCCGCCCGGGCGACACAGTGCTCGTGGCGGGCAAGGGACACGAGATGTATCAGGAATTTGCGGACACGGTTGTGCCATTCAACGACCGTGACGTGGTGGAAGAATACTTTACTAATCTTGGCATCCGGTGGCAGCGATGCGCATAGAACCACACTCACAATTTCGTGCAGTCAGACCAACCCGCGGCAATCCGCGGGCCCAGGGACGTGAATGCCTATCGGCTGGGGCCAGTCGTGGGGCATCCGCGGCGGTAGTCTCGTATCCTAACCGTGCAACGAACTCGCCTAGTGCCTTGTCGCTTCTCCAAGTGCAAGACACCCTCACCTCGTTGCACAAACTCGCAACGAGCTACCGCCGCCTGATGCCCCGTGACTGCCGAAACGTGCTGAACCTGATGATCCTGGGACAACACGAACAATCCAATGCGGTGCGACCAATCCGTGGCAACCCGAATCGGCTGGCCGACCGGGGGGCATCCACGGCGGTAGCCTCGTGTCATACCAGTGCAACGAACTCGCCTAGTGCCTTGTCGCTTCTCCAAGTGCAAGACACCCTCACCTCGTTGCACGGACTCGCAACGAGCTACCGCCGTCTGATGCCCCCCACGACCTGCGTCGTGGGGGACGGATCGGAGAGCAGGTGGCATTGATGCGCGTCGAGCAACTCGCACAGCTTTGTGAAGCGCGGCTGATTCGCGGCGACCCGAAGGGGACGGTCAGGCGGATCAGCACCGACACCCGCGCGCTGGGACGCGGTGATTGTTTCATCGCGTTGCGCGGCCCGCGGTTTGACGGACATGAATTTGTATCGGATGCAGCCAGTCGGGGGGCATCCGCGGCGGTAGTCTCGCATCCTACCCGTGCAATGAACTCGCCTAGTGCCTTGGCGCTTCTCCAAGTGCAAGACACCCTCACCGCATTGCACAAACTCGCAACGAACTACCGCCGTCAGATGCTCCCCGCCAGCCGCGTGATCGCCATCAGTGGCGCGAGCGGCAAAACGACCACGAAGGAGATGACCGCGTCGGTTCTCGTGCAGGGCTTCGACGTCGTCAAGACCCCGGCGAACCAAAACAACCACATCGGTGCGCCGCTTGCACTGTTGCTGATGGAAGACATTCACCGCTTCGGTGTCTTCGAACTCGGGTCGAACCATCCCGGCGAGATGCGCGTGCTCGCCGAGGTCATGGGGCCCGACATCGGCGTCGTCACGAACATCGGACTCGCGCACGCGGAGTTTCTCGGCGACGAAGCCGGCGTGGCGGAAGAGGAGGGCACACCGCTCGAATACCTGCCGCGGAACGGCGACGGCCTCGCCGTGCTCAACGCCGACGACCCGTGGTGTGACAAGCTTCGGGCCCGCACGAATGCCACCGTCGTCACGGTCGGCATCGAGAATTTCGCCGATATTCGCGCCAGCGACATCAAGATCAATGGCGATGTAAAGTTTCGATTGAACATTGCCAAGAAGCGCGATGACGTGATCGTCCGGCTGAAGACACTTGGCAGCCACCAGATTTACAACGCGCTCCAAGCCGCCGCCGTCGGTTACATGCAGGGTCTCGACCTGGATGCCATTCGTGAGGGTCTGGAGAACGTCGAGTATCCCAAGATGCGGATGGAGCAGGTCACGTTGCACGGTGTGCGGTTCATCAACGATTGCTACAACGCGAACGTGCCGTCGATGAAGGCGGCGCTGCGCGCGATGCGCGAGACGCCGTGCGGCGGCCGCAAGATCGCCGTGCTCGGAGATATGCTCGAACTCGGCGAGCAGACGCGCCGCGCGCATCTCAACGTCGGAGCGATGACGGCCAATAGCGGGCTGCGGCTGCTGATTGCGGTTGGGCAGGCGGCTCGCTGGATTGCGGAAGGCGCGGTCGATGCGGGCATGGAGACGCATTGTGTGTTGCCTGTGCTCAACGCCGCCGAGGCGGCTGAATCGCTGTGTTCGCTCGCGCGCGAGGGCGACATGGTGCTGATCAAGGGGTCGCGCGCGCTGCGGTTGGAGAAGATTTTGGAGGAGTTCGGTTCCATTTGAAGTGGGGAGCGCAGGCTGAGCTTGCGCAAAACAACTGAAGAGCGGTCGGTCGAGAGCAACAAGGAGGAGATGTTTTACTACCTGAGTGAGCTGACGGGGTGGTTTTCGCCCTTGCGCGTGTTCCAGTACACGACATTGCGCGCGGTGTTTGCGGCGATCACGTCATTGCTGATCTGCGTGATGTCGGGTCCGTGGATCATTCGAAAACTGACGGAGCTGAAGCTCGGCCAACCGATCCGCGGCGCGGACGACCTTCGCAATTTGGCGGAAATGCATGGCGCGAAGGCGGGCTGTCCGACGATGGGTGGCATCCTGATCATCTGGGCCGTGGTGGATGCTGTGCTCTTGTGGGCCGTCCCAACCAACCGCCTTGTGCTGCTCAGCCTCGCGACGATCATTTGGCTGGGAGCGGTGGGGTTTCTCGACGACTACGAGAAAGTGCGGATGCAGAAGTCCTCGGGGATGCGAGCCAAGACCAAACTCCTCTACCAGCTTGGACTCGGATTGTTCGTCGGCGGGTATCTCCTCCTTGACCCACAACACACCGACATGGCGCGCCGGCTGATGGTGCCGTTCGTCAAGCAGCCCGTCGTCGCAGACATGGGGTGGTGGACGATGGGATTTGTCGCGTTGGTGATCGTGAGCGCCTCGAACGCGGTGAACCTGACCGACGGCCTTGACGGGTTGGCGACGGGCTGCACGTTGACGGTGGCGTTGACGTACGCGGTGATGGCGTATGTGTCAGGTCATCTGCGACTCGCCGATTACCTGCAGGTGCCGCACGTTGTCGGCGCGAGCGAACTGACGGTGGTGTGCGCGTCGTTGGTCGGCGCGAGTCTGGGGTTTCTCTGGTTCAACTGTCATCCGGCGCAGGTCTTCATGGGGGACACGGGTTCGCTGGCGATCGGGGGCCTGATCGGCGCGATTGCCGTGATGATCAAGCAGGAACTGGCGCTCATCATCGTTGGCGGAATCTTCGTGATGGAAGCGGGGTCGGTGGTCTTGCAGGTGGCGAGCTTCAAACTGCGCGGCCGGCGAATCTTCGCCATGGCGCCGTTGCACCATCATTTCGAGCTGCGCGGATGGTCGGAGACGAAGGTGACGACGCGGTTCTGGGTGTTGTCGGTGATCTTTGCGTTGTTGGGGTTGGCGACGCTGAAACTGAGGTGAAGGAAGTCATGCAGGCAACAGAATTGAGAGACAAGAAGGTGCTCGTGCTCGGTTTGGGACGAAGCGGGATGGCAGCGGCCTCCCTGCTGCAACGCGATGGCGCGCGCGTCGTCGTGCGCGACGAGGCTGAGGGACAGGAACTGGAAGACCGCGCGAACCGGTTGCGCCAGCTCGGCGTGCGCGTCGAGCTTGGCAACCAGTTCGATGCCTCCACGCGTTTCGATCTCGCGGTCCTGAGCCCGGGCATCGCGCCCGAGCGGCCGTTGGTGACAGAGCTGGTCTCGAAGAAGACGCCCGTCCTCAGCGAGCTGGAGTTGGCCTATCGCTTTTGTTTTTGTCCGGTCATCGCAGTCACGGGGACCAATGGGAAGACGACGACGACGGAGTTGATTGCGTCGATGCTCGAGGCCTGTGGCAAGCGCACGATTGCAGCCGGCAACAACGGGAACGCGTTCTCCGACGCGGTGGACGGCAGTGCGGGTCTGGACGCGCTGGTATTGGAGGCGAGTTCGTTCCAGTTGGAGAAGATCGAGCAGTTCCATCCCGCTGTGGCGGTGTGGACGAATCTGACGGCCGATCACATTGACCGCCACGGGTCGATGGAGAACTACGCCAAGGCCAAGGCTCGGATTTTTGTGAATCAGACTGCCGACGACTACGCGATCCTCAGCGTTCAGGCGCTGCAATGGCTGCTTAAGATTGGCTGCGAGATCAAATCGCGCATCATCACCTTTAGCGCCTACGGGCAGGACGCGGACATGCGTCTCGATTGGGTGGACGGCCAGACGATCTGGGCGCGGTTGCCCGAGTGTCGCGGGATTCTGATGAAGCTCGACGAGACGAACCTGCGCGGGTTGCACAACGCGGAGAACGTGCTCGCGGCACTCGCTACCGGCCTGGCGTTGAAATTGGCGGTGGCCGAGATGCGCGAGGCGATCTGCTCGTTTTGTCCGCCGCCGCATCGGTGCGAGTTCGTGGCCGAGGTCGACGGTGTGACGTACATCAATGACTCTAAAGCGACAAATGTCGATGCCGTGGAGAAGGCCCTGTGTGCGTCGCGTGGCCGCGTGGTGTTGATCGCGGGCGGTCGCGACAAGGGGCTGGAGTTTTCCACGATAAAGGAGGTGGTGGCTGAAAAAGTCAAACTGGCGGTGGTCATCGGTGAAGCGCAGGACAAAATCTGTCGCGCCTGGGGCGACGTGGTGACGTGTGTTCGCGCGTTCTCGATGGCCGAAGCGGTGGGCGTGGCCTCGGGCCGCGCCCGCCGCGGCGACACGGTGTTGCTGTCGCCTGCGTGCGCCAGCTTTGACATGTTTGAAAACTATGAACATCGCGGGGACGAATTCAAACGCCAAGTATTCAATTTGCGGTGACTGCTCGTCACGAAACAGAACGAAACGAAATCATTTGAACCACCAATCAACCAACCAACAAAACTGTAACGAAAGGAATCAATGAAAGTATCGAGAGTTGTACTCATCGTCGTCGCACTGCATGTGCTCGTCATCGGAGGTATCTTCATCTTCGAGGGGTGCTCCCGCGCCACGAAAGCACCAACGCCCGACCTGGCGGACAACGAAAGCCCCGCCGACCAGGCAGCCGCCAACGCACCCGCGTTGCCTCCCGACACGACGGCTCAGAACAACTTGGTGCCCGCCGTGCCTGCGACCCCAGCGGCGCCAGTGACCACGGCCGCCGCTGCACCAACGCAGCCGCCCGCGCGCTCCTACGTAGTGAAGAAGGGCGACTCACTCTGGAAGATTGCGAAGTCGCAGAGCATCAGCATCGGCGAGCTGGTCCGCGCGAATAATCTGACCAAGACCAGTTCTCTCAAAGTCGGCCAGAAGTTGCAGATACCGTCCGGGGGGAAAGCTGAACCTGTGACGACGGCGACGGCGTCTGTCATTCCGACCACGACGTCAGCGGATGCCGGCGCGCCTGCCGCCGTGGCTGCTTCGGCGAGCGATGGCCAGATGTACACGGTCAAGTCGGGTGATTCGCTCTGGAAGATCGCGCGCCAGCAAAACATCAGTGTGGCATCAATCAAGCAAGCCAACAACCTCACCAGCGATTCGCTGAAGATCGGCCAGAAACTTCACCTGCCGTCCGCGACAACGACCGCCAGCGCCGCTCCGTCGGCTCCGGCCGCCAGTGCAGGAATTGCTGCGTCGCCGTATGCGGAGTGGCGTGAGCCGGGCACTTACACCGAGAACGGCCAGACGATTCATGTCGTCGATATCGGCGAATCGCCCGCGATCATTGCGAAGAAGTACGGCGTGAAAGTCGACGACCTGATGAAGCTCAACGGCATCACCGACGCGAAGCGCATCGTAGTCGGCCAGAAGCTGGTGGTCCCGATGCAGCAGCCGGCGGCACCGGCACCGCCGGCGCCAACGGTCGCGCCCGCCGCCGCTATCGGTGCGCCGATTGTGTCCGAGAAGCAGGCATCGCTCGGTGACTAGATTCATGAAACCGCGGCAGCAGTCGCCGATTGCCGCGGTGACGAGCACCGATGAACAAGGCTGCCATCACCTTGCTGGTGGTCACGCTGATCCTGGTAACGATTGGCGTGGTCATGCTGTTCAGCACCAGTGCGCTGCAAGCGCGTGACCGCTACGGCAATTCGTATTACTTGTTGGAGCGGCAACTCGTCTGGCTCGTCGTCGGCGCGGCGTGCAGTGTGGCGGCAGCGAGCTTGCCGTACGCGAAACTGCGCAGATTGTGCGGGCCGGC
>Ga0335085_10015178_pt1 | contig 11183 bp, 4 predicted proteins | sample Lox_Sample_45_FD_206712 | JGI IMG/M metagenome (GOLD analysis project Ga0335085, IMG submission 206712) | Soil microbial communities from Loxahatchee National Wildlife Refuge, Florida, United States - Lox_Sample_4.5 | ecosystem: Environmental > Terrestrial > Soil > Wetlands | place: USA: Florida... | reverse complement strand
ATACCATCGACTTGGGGAATGGCGATGATTTTTCCGACCTTGGGGACCTGTATCGGCCGCTGCTCAGGGCAATCCTTGTCCAATGAAAGATGCGCCCGGGTGCGATGGTAATAATCGAGGTAAGATGTGAAGACGCGGCGCAGATGGCGCTCGTTGAAGATGACGAGGTGGTCCAGACACTCGCGGCGTATCGAACCGATGACCCGCTCGACGTAAGGATTCTGCCAGGGTGAGCGCGGCGCAGTTATGACTTCCACGATGCCCATCGCTTTGACCCGTCGGCGAAAGTTTGTGCCATACGAGGCGTCGCGATCGCGGAGCAGATAGCGCGGAGCGGTGTCCCACGGGAACGCCTCGGTTACCTGGCGTGAAAGCCAGGTTGCCGTGGGGTGCTCGGTGACATCAAACCGCACAATCCTCCTGCGATCGTGAGCCAGGATGATCATCACATACAAGAGCTGAAAAGACGCCGACACAACCACGAACATATCGATGGCGGCGATTCCCGCGGCCTGATTGCGCAGGAAACTACGCCAAGTCGGCGAAGGCCTTCCGACTCGTCGCACCATGTACTTGGCGACCGTCGCTTGGCTGACATCAATACCGAGCTTGAGGATCTCGCCATGGATACGTGGCGCGCCCCACAACGGGTTAGCTTTGCTCATCTGCCGGATCAGGTCACGGACCTCGCGAGCCGCTCGCGGCCGTCCCGGCCGTGAACGCCACCGCCAGTAGAGCCGAAAACCTGCGCGATGCCACTGGACCACGGTCGCTGACTTGACCAGCACCATGACTTTCAGACAGCGCGGCCATACCCGATAGAGCCAGACCCAGAGCAGGCAGTCTAGCGATGTAAGCTTCGGACGACCGGGCTGCTGGCGCCGCAAAACCGCCAACTGATGACTTAGCGCGACGATCTCGAGTTCCAGAGCCGCCCTGCTTCGAAACCTGCAAACTAACAGTGAAGAGAGCGTCGTGATGAGTGTGAGCATGCCGGCCAGCCTACGGCTCCACCTTACAAAATCCTAATGGTTTCCTCGCCTTTGGAATTTTCAGCAGCCACAGCCCCAGCGAGTCGCCCGCGTTTCCGTACGCGCGGATGAGGTTTTGAGGAACCACAATACCGCAAGCCTCTTTTGACGGAGTTTTGAAGACGATCACAGCTAAGGTTTCACTGCCTCGCCTCGGTGCCTTCGATATGTCTTGTCCCGCCAGGCAAATACAGGAGCGAATGCGGCATTCGAGGCCATCGGCACGGTATACATTGGACGCATCGACGCCGGAAAGAGAAAGAGTTCATCAGGAGGCGGGTTCACTAGCAAAAGCATGCTGGCCGCAGTGACATCTGCCCGGGTAAAAGCGTCACCGGCCAGGTACTGACGCCCGTCCAGGGCATGTTTGAGAATCATCAGGATCCGCTCGACTATCAGCCCGGCATGCTCTTCAGCATACGCGGAGTGTTGGTATTTCTGCGCGAAATAGCGCCCGCCTTGCTGCAGTTCCGGTTCGCTCGAGCGGAGAAATTGGCCGATGATGAGGATTCTTGCCTGCGGCCCCAGGACCCCGTCCATCAGCTCTTCCCACATCATTACCTGCGCGCGGTCCTTCTCGGCAGTGGGCATCAACGGCGGCTGGGACTTGTACTGCTCAAGCCAATTGAGGATTGCGGTCGAATCCGGAATCACCGTACCGTCAACCATCAGCACCGGGACTTGAGCTTGGCCGGTCAGTTTTTTTATTTTTTCTTCGTCAACTCCAGGTTGGTAGTTCTCTTTTTCATATGGCACGCCTTTGTAGTTGAGCGCCCATCGGACGCGTTCAGCCCAGGGCGAGGCATACATGTGAATCAGCTTTATAGTACTCATTCTTTCTACCTCCTTAGAACTTTAATAACGCATGTCCCTTCGCCAATGACGGTGTGCGATTATGTAGCTTTCTCCAGATCCCTTTCCCGTGGCTTTTTGCCCTGCGGTCTTACGATAATTGTTCAAGAAGTGCCCTGGCGTCCTTCAAATCTGCCGTCTCGAAGCCTTCGCTGAACCATCCGTAAATCTCGGCCAACGCCTGCCGCGCTTCGGCCTTCTTGCCCTGTTGCTTCCACAGTCGGCTCAAGCTTGTCACCGCCCTTAACTCGAACGACTTGGCCTCCTGTTGACGCGCAATCTCGATGGATTTCCGAAAGCATTCTTCGGCTTCTGTTTGGACGCTAGGCTCTGCTTCGACGCCGGAACGTCCGAGGACTAGCTCTCCCTTTAATCGATGCAATTCCGCTACGTAGTAACCCTCGTCTGTTTTTTCTACTATTGCGTTCGCCTCTTCTACAGCAGCCAATCCTTCCTCGAAACGTCCCGCTGTCGCGCATGCCTTCGCCAGGAAGCAAAGAAACAGCGGTCGGAATAGGCTGGCCCCCGTGGCCAACTGGGCATCCATACCCTCGCGCATCAGCGCAATTCCTTCCTCTGCTTGTCCCTGCTGTGCGAGTGCGTCTCCGCGATACATAGTGGCCTGCGCCAGAATGCTCGCAAATCCTTGCTCCCCGCAGACCGCGATCGCCGCCTCGGCTTGTTGCTGTAAGGCTAACCATTCACTACGAAGACCGTGGATGGGGCACGCGTGCATTATGGCGACTGCCAAGCTAAACGCATGAGATTGTCCGTGAGCCAGACCGAGCGCCTCCGCCATTCTTTTTGAAGCCTGGTCTGGATGGCCAAGAAGCTGCAAGAGCCACGCTGACCTGCCGAGGCAAAACACCCCGGGATCCAGCCCGTAGACAAATGCATGAACGTGATGTCTCTGAGGGTCGTAGAGGCTGATGGCCCGCTCGAAGTGCTCCAAGGCAGGGAGCAGCTTCCCGAAAAGGAACAGCGAATTTCCTTGCGCCAGGTGAGCTTCCACCAGAAGATCAGAGTCTTGCACGCTCTCGGCCAAGCTCACGAGTTGCTGTGCCAGCTCAAATGCCGGCTGCAGCTCTCCCCGTATGAGATGAAAGGATCGCAATCCGAACAACACTGGAAAGAGCCGAGCATCCTCGCCTGATTGTCGACCCAACTGCAGCGCTCGCGTGTAGGCGGCTCCGACCTCCGGGGCTCCGTTGCCCTTGGTCGCAATCAAAACCGGACCAAGCATCGTCTGTAGGGCCAATTCCTGCCTATCGCGCTGCGGAGTATCCGGCAAAGTATTAAGCAAATGCACTGCGGCGGTGAGGTGATTCGTCGCTTCTGTGTTTGCGGATCGTTCCATAGCTTGTTGCGCGGCAAGTTGCAGGTATTCCAGTGCCTTTAAAATGTTTCCGCTGCGACTGTAGTGATGAGCCAGGTCTCCATAGTGGTCTTCAGATCGCGAATTGAAGAGAATTTCGATCTGACGTGCCGTGCTCTCATGCAGGCTCTTGCGTCGTTCTATTAATAACGAACCATATGCCACTTCCTGGGTGAGCGCGTGCTTGAAGGTGTACTCGATATCGCCTGGGGCCGGTTGCTCGTATATGAACTCTGCCATCTGCAAGTTCGCCAGCATACGCTCCAGTTCGTCATCCTTCCTCCCGGGAACCACCCGCCTGACCAGCGACAAGGCGAACTCACGCCCAATCACCGCGAGCGTCTGCAATAGTTCCTTCTCATCGGGTGGTAGCCGATCGACACGCGAGGCGAGAATGGCCTGCACCGTGGCCGGGACCTTTACCGCGTTCATCGACTTGGCGAGCTTCACCGTCCCGTTGCGCTGGAGCACGCCGTCCTCGAAAAGCACTTGCACCATCTCTTCCATAAAGAAAGGCGTACCTTCGGTCCGTTCGATGATGAGCCGCTTGAGTGGAAGCAGATCCTTGCCGTCGCCCAGCAGCGCTGTAAGCATTTCGTCAGCGCTCTCCTTGCCCAGCGGGTCGAGCCGCAGCTGGGTGTAATAGGTTTTGCTGTTCCATCGATGAGAGTACTCGGGCCGATAGTTCACCAGCAGCAGGATTTTCGCGTTGGCTATCGAGTCTGCGAGAAGATTGAGAAAGTCCTGCGTCTGTTCATCGATCCAGTGCAGATCCTCGAAGATCACGATCAGCGGCTGATTGAGCGATTCGCGCAGCAGAATCCGCCTGATCGCCTCCTGCGTCCGTCGCTTGCGGGTCTGAGCGTCAATTTGCGCCAGCGGATCGTCGCCCTCCACAATCCCGAGCAGCGCGAACAGATACGGGAGCGTGTCCTCCAATGCGCGGTCGAGGATCGCTATCCGCCCCGCGACTTTTTCACGCCGCGTGCGAGGTTCGTCGTCGCCGGTGATTTTGAAATAGCCATGCAGCAGGTCAATCACCGGGAAATACGCGGATGCTTTCCCATGCGAGACCGAGAACGTCTCCAGCACCATCCATCCCGATTGGGAAGTTGCTTTGAACTCGAAGAACAGCCGCGACTTGCCGACGCCCGGCTCAGCCATGGCGGCCACGATCTGCCCATGCCCCAACCTGGCATGCTCGGCCGCGTGCTTGAGCGCCTCCATCTCGCGTGCGCGTCCGACGAACTTGGTCAGACCGCGCCCGGCTGAACGCTGCAAGCGCGTGCGCAGCGCCCCCAACCCGGTCACTTCGTAAACGTCGATCGGTTCACTGACTCCCTTGACCTTGGTCGGGCCCAGCGGGTTGAAAGTAAAATAACCCTCGCAAAGTGTGCGCATGGCATCGGTTATCGCGATCGAGCCGGTCGGTGCCAGCGTCTGCATCCGTGCCGCGAGGCTGGTCGAATGCCCAATCGGCGTGTATTCAACGTGGCCATCGCCAGTCGCTATCGAACGGACCACCACCTCGCCCGTGTTCACGCCGACGCGGGCCTCGATTGGCGGATGGCCGGCCTCACGCAGTCTGGCCGAATAGCGCCGCATCTCCTCCTGCATTTTAAGCGCCACGTATAGCGCGCGTTGGGAATGGTCTTCATGAGCGAGCGGCGCGCCGAACAGGGCGAAAATTCCGTCACCGGTGGATTGTGCTACGTAGCCGCCGTAACGATGGACTGCGTCCATCATCAGCTTCAGCGCCGGATCGACAATAGCTCGCGCCTCTTCCGGGTCGAGGTTCTCCATCAAGTCCATTGAGCCCTTGATGTCGGCAAAGAGCGCTGTGACCGTCTTGCGCTCGCCGTCCATCGCCGTCGCTGCGTCTGGCTGCCCCGGCTTAACACGAATCTCGGAAGCCATTGATGCAGCAGGTGAACGGGTATCGGCAGGTGCCGCATTACGAGCGAGCGCGGTGCCGCAATCCTCGCAAAACGCCGATGAGGGCGCATTTTCTGCGCCGCACTTCGCACAGCGACTGGACAGCGAGCTGCCACAGGCAGCGCAGAACTTCCTACCTGTCGTGCTTTCGGTCCCGCACTTATTGCAACGCATCGCCTTACCAGGAACCCAAGCGACTGACCCTTCTTGTATCACCCGGCGCCGTGAAGGGGCAGCGGGCTGTGTGACCCCTCCGCGCCGTTGGCCACCATCCGCATGGCCTCAATCGGAAGCACTTTCTGAGGGTGCCTCGAGCCCGCCGCTGCCCACTATCTCCCAGTTAGCTCCTGGCCTTGCCGCCTCGCGCCGCTTTACGGCCTGCGTCCGGCGTCAGTGAAAAACATTCCATCGGTCCTTCAAAAGGGTGAGGGCCGATGGAATGTTGCTCAAGCTTCGAAACCGACCAGAGCGCCGCTTGAAACAGTGCCGCTCTCAGGTCTCGAAGAGCGGCACTGTGCAGGCGCGGCGGGACCACGACGCATGCGCCACCAGAGGGCGCTGCCCTCCCTTGCAGCGCGGCCGTACCGCGCCCACCGAGGATGGCCGTGTCTCGCGGGTTCTTCGGCATGGGCGGTTTCAATTTCGTGGGAGCGGCAGGCCTGACTCGGTGGCTAGTGCCGCTCCGCGACGCCAGCAACTCGGGCTCAGACCGCTACGCAAGGCTAACAGGCGCGAGTCAGGACATGACCGGTAGTGCTGGCTGTCCAGAGTGAGTAGCTATTTGAATACTCACTTTCGGATTCGGAGAAGAGGAGACCTTTCTCTTTTTATCTTAGACAGCCGCGCCAAAAGCGCGACCCCGGCGCGCGCTTCGCGTGACTGGATCGAAGCGTAGTCGAGCGCAGACCTCAACTCTTGCGAGCGCAGCGAGGCTCACCACCTTGACCTTCGGATACTGCCTTTACCGAACTCCGGGCCGCAATTCTCGCAACCTGTCGCCGTCAATTTTCAGTGCTGCGGCAGCGACGTTCTCTTCAAGGTGCTGAACGCGCGAGGTTCCAGGAATTGGGAGCATGACCGGCGAGCGCCATAACAGCCAAGCCAAGGCAAGCTGAGACGTTGTGATTTTTAACTCAGTAGCTGCGCGATCGAGTCCACCGCCTCTCGCTGTGAGACTCCCCGCCGCGAGCGGGTACCAAGGAATGAAACCGATCTTCGAACGCTCGCAATAGTCAAGAACAGCCTCGGCCGACTGGTCGGCGAGGCTGTATCGGTTCTGCACAGTGACGATGGGGACGATTTTCCGGGCATCCTCGATCTGAGCAACGGTTACTTGGGAAAGGCCGATATGTCTGATCTTGCCCTGAGTCTGCAGATCCTTCAGCGCCCCAATTTGATCTTCAGCCGGTATTTTGGGATCGATACGGTGGAGTTGGAACAGGTCGATCCGCTCGAGACGCAAGCGGCGCAGACTGCCTTCGCACGCAGCTCGCAGATGTTCTGGCCGGCCGTTCTCGACCCACTGATCCGGTCCAGGACGATCGAAGCCGGCTTTGGTTGCGATTACTAATCCTGCCGGATATGGATGCAGCGCCTCCGCAATGATTCGCTCACTCACCTCGGGGCCATAGGAATCAGCCGTGTCAATTAGGTTGACTCCCAGTTCGATCGCCCGACGAAGTACTCGAATCACTTCGTCATGATCTGGTGGCTCTCCCCAGATTCCCTTGCCGGTAATTCTCATAGCGCCGAATCCGAGTCGGTAGATGGGGAGGTCGCCGTCGATCCAGAATTCGCCTGCACTTGCCGCTTGGCGGCGGGAAGCATCTGTGTTCGCTTCAGATGCTGATCTGCTTTTGATTTTGGTCATATTTCTGTCTTCAATACATTCCATTCGCCTGTGGCTTCTCAAAACCTGGTCCACCAAAAGAGCAATGTCCTGTTTCGCACGTTGATTGGGGGCTAGGCGAAGCCCGACCTTTAGACGGCGTCGCATTTCGGACACAAGAGCGAAAGCGAGGCCGCGCCTCTCGCGCAAAACTTGCGCCCCTCGCGGTTTTCAGCCTTGCACTTTGCGCAACGCATCGTTACGTACTCAGCTCCTCCAGCAGCGCCTTGGCCTCCTTGAGGTCAGCGGTGTCGAAGCCCTCGGTGAACCATCCATAAATCTCTGCGAGCATCTGTCTGGCCTCAGCTTCTTTGCCCTGTCGCTTCCACAGCCGGCTTAAGCTGGTCACGGCCCGTAACTCGTACGACCTGGCTTCTTGTTTACGCGCAATCTCGATGGACTTCCAAAAACATTCTTCCGCTTCCGTTTGGACGCCGTGCTCAGCGTCAGTGCCGGAACATCCGATGATAAGGTCCCCCTTCAAGCGGTGCAGTTCCGCGTCGTTGTAGCGCTCGCCCGTGTTTTCCACTATTGCCATCGCTTCTGCTACGGTCGCCAGTCCTTCCTCGAAACGTCCCGCTGTCATGCACGCGTCGGCCAGGAAAGAAAGAAACAACGGTCGGAACAGGATTGCTCCGGTGGCAAATTGAGCATCCAAACCTGCGCGCAACTCGGCAATTCCCTGTTCGGTTTGTCCTTGCTGAGCAAGTGCGTACCCCTTGTGGCTGCGCGCCTGCGCAAGAAGGTTTCCGAATCCCTGCTCCCTGCAGATCGCGATAGTCGCTTCTGCTTGCTGCTGCAGCCTTCGCCATTCTCTGCGTAGGTAAGAGAGTGCAGTTCTGTGCACCAGGGCAACTGCCAGGCTAAACGCGTGAGACTGCTTATGCGCCAATGCAAGAGCCTCTTCCATCTTCTTTGAAGCCTGATCTGAGTAACCGAAAATCTCCAACAGCCGCGCTGATCTAAGGAGACAAAAGACCCCGGGATCCAGGCCATATGTCAGTGCATGAACGTGATGCAATTTCGGGTCGTAAAGGCTGATGGCCTGCTCGAAGTGCTTCAGAGCAGGCTTGAGCATTCCGAAAAGGAAGAGCGAATTTCCCAGGGCCAGGTGAGCTTCCACCAAAAGACCCGAGTCTTGCGTGTCCTCGGCCAGGTTCAATAACTGCTGCCCCAATGCGAATGCCGGCTGCAGTTCGGCCCGTATGAGGTGAAAGGATCGTAGTCCAAACAATACCGGGAAAAGCCGAGCATCCTCGCCCGATTGCCGGCCCAATTGCACAGCTCGCTGGTAAACGGCTCCGACCTCTGGTGCTCCGTTGCCCTTCGTCGCTATCAGAGCCGGGCCAAGCATCGTCTGCAGTGCTAGTTCCTGGCGGTCGCGCTGGGGATTTTCTGGAAGAGTCTTCAAGAACTGCATTGCAGCATTCAAGTGGCTTATCGCCTCTGCGTTGGCGGAGCGTTGCATCGCTTGCTGCGTAGCGAGTTGCAGGTATTCCAGGGCCTTCATGCTATTGCCGCTACAACTGTAATGGTGAGCCAGGGCTGCGTAGTGATCTTCCAGCCGCGAATTGAAAAGAGCCTCGATCTGCCGCGCCGTCGCTTCGTGCAGCTCCTTGCGCCGCTTCACCAGCATCGAACCGTAGGCTACCTCCTGGGTGAGCGCATGCTTGAAGACGTACGCGGATTCGGAGAAGGACGGCTGCTCGTAGATAAATTCGCCAAGTTGCAGAACCTCGAGCATCCGTTCCAGTTCTTCATCCGATCTACCTGTGACGCCCCTCATGAGTCCAAGCGGAAATTCTCGCCCGATCACGGCCAGCATCTGCAGAAGATCCTTCGCGTCGGAGGGCAGGCGGTCGATGCGCGAAGCGAGAATCGCCTGCACTGTCGGCGGTATTCTCAATTCCGCCAGCGGGCGGGTGAGCTTCACGACGCCATTGCGTACCAAAGAGCCGTCGTCCAATAGCACCTGTACCGTCTCCTCCATGAAGAACGGCGTGCCCTCGGTCCTTTCGATGATAAGGCGCTTGAGCGGCGCCAATTCAGTTTCGCCGCCGAGCAGCGCGGAGAGCATCTCATCGGCGTTTTCTTTGCCAAGCGGGTCGAGCCGCAACTGGGTGTAGTACGTCTTGCTGTTCCATCGGTGGGAATACTCGGGCCGATAGTTCACCAGCAGCAGGATTCTCGCATTAGCGATCGAGTCGGCGAGCAGATTGAGGAACTCCTGGGTCTGTTCGTCGATCCAATGCAGATCCTCGAAGATCACGATCAGCGGCTGATTGAGCGATTCGCGCACCAGGATCCGTCTGATCGCCTCTTGCGTCCGTCGCTTGCGGGTCTGCGCCTCGATTTGCGCTAGCGGATCGTCGCCCTCGACGATCCCGAGCAGCGCGAACAGATATGGCAGCGTGTCTTCGAGTGCGCGATCGAGAATCGCTATCCGTCCGGCAACCTTTTCACGCCGGATTCGTTCATCATCCTCACCAGTGATCCTGAAATAACCGTGTAGGAGGTCGATCACCGGCAGATACGCTGTAGCCTTCCCGTGCGAGACCGAGAACGCCTCCAGCACCATCCAGCCCGACTGCGAGGTCAGCTTGAACTCATGGAACAGACGCGATTTGCCTATCCCGGGCTCGGCCATCGCCGCCACGATCTGTCCATGCGCTGCCCTGGCCTGCTCCGCCGCGTGCCTGAGCGCCTCCATCTCGCGCTCGCGCCCCACGAATTTCGTCAAGCCGCGCCCGGCCGCGCGCTGCAGCCGCGTCCGCAGCGGACCGAGACCCGTGACCTCGAACACCTCTACCGGTTCGCTGACACCCTTAATCCTGCTGGCGCCGAGGGCTTTGAGTTCGAAGTAGCCTTCAACGAATTTCCGAACACTCTCCCCGATAACCACCGAGCCCGGTGCCGCGAGGGTCTGCAGACGCGAGGCCAGGCTGACCGAATGGCCGATCGGGGTGTACTCCGTATGCGCGTCGCCGGTCTGGATTGATCGGACCACCACTTCCCCGCTGTTGACTCCGACCCGAACCAGAAGCGGCGGCTGCCCCCGCTCGCGCAACTTGTTGGCGTAGCGTTTGAGGTCCTCCTGCATACTGCGGGCGGCGTGCAGAGCCCTTTGCGGATGATCCTCGTGCGCGACCGGCGCGCCAAACAATGCGAAGATGCCGTCCCCCGTGGATTGCGCCACATAGCCCTCGTAGCGATGAACGGCGTCCATCATTAGTTTGAGCGCAGGATCGACGATCGCCCGCGCCTCCTCAGGATCGAGGTCTTCTATCAAATCCATCGAGCCCTTGATGTCGGCGAACAATGCGGTGACAGTCTTGCGCTCACCTTCAAGCGCCTCGGATGCCGCTTCGGGGTTTACTCGAATCGCGGAACGTTCGGGCTCGGCCCTAATCGTCGATGCGGCAGTGGCGACTCTCAGCGTAGTGCCGCATTCCCCGCAGAATTTGAAAGGCGCGGAGTTCTCAGCACCACACTTAGGGCACTTGACGGTGAAGGGAGCCCCGCACTCACCGCAGAATTTTCTGTTGACCGGATTTTCCGACCCGCAATTCGAGCAGCGCATCGACGCACCCCGCGAACCAAGCAGCCGACCGCCTTTGTATCATTCGGCGTCAGCAGCCGACCAGCGGCTGAGAGGGACGCCTGGTGAAGCTGTCGTTGCTAGGTGCTCCACCCCCACCGAAAGTGGACCATGGTCTTTGGGCCGTTCGGCAAGGAGCATGGCCAGTGGAGTTGAAGAGGGCAGAGCCGTAGTAAGACAACCCGTTCGGAATCCATCGTTGCTTTGAGCGCGAGATCGAGGTTGCGCGAAAACTACGCCAAATCATGAGAGTTGCGCGACAATCAGTCTGGCGGGTTGTTGCTGGCGAGCCAAGGCCGCCGTGACGAGGCCCGCATCGGAGCGAGAAGGATGCTTGACTATCCAGATTCATAATCGAATAATTAATCGAGTATGCCTCCGGAAAATTATCGACTCGGTTTTCGCGAGTGCCTCGACCTGCTTTCCAGCCGGTTGGCGGAATCGGTCCCATCCCGCATTCAGCTCCTGGGCGGACCCCGTCAGGTCGGCAAGACGACGTTGCTT
>Ga0335085_10015177_pt1 | contig 11183 bp, 8 predicted proteins | sample Lox_Sample_45_FD_206712 | JGI IMG/M metagenome (GOLD analysis project Ga0335085, IMG submission 206712) | Soil microbial communities from Loxahatchee National Wildlife Refuge, Florida, United States - Lox_Sample_4.5 | ecosystem: Environmental > Terrestrial > Soil > Wetlands | place: USA: Florida... | reverse complement strand
GGGTACCCCGGGGGCCACCGACCCCCAGGCGGGCAGCAGAGCAGCGACCAGTGATGCTTGTGAGGCGCGTGTGCCGGCTCCCGGAGACCGGGCAACGTTATCGTCCCGAGATATGCGACAGAGCCAGGAAAACCCCTAAAACCTTTGATAACGAACGGGGCTATGTGCACGCCCCGCCTCACCCCTCACGCCCTCCGGCCGGGTCCCGCCGTTCCGGGATCGTTACGGAGCAGGCCAGGCGCGGGCCCGTCAGGCGAGCGCCGCCTCGCGGGGGATTTCCGGGGCCGGGGTGAGGGTGCGGCCGACCAGCGGGGACAGGTGGGCGGCGACCGCGGCCAGCTCGCGCAGGTCGGATTCCACCAGCGCCTGCGGGCCGTCGCACAGCGCCGACTCCGGGTGCGGGTGGACGTCCACGATGACGCCGTCCGCGCCGACCGCGATCGCGGCCCTGGACAGCGGCAGCACCAGGTCCCGGCGGCCGCCGGAGTGCGACGGGTCCACGATCACCGGCAGGTGCGACAGCCGCTGCGCGACCGGGACGGCGCTGATGTCGAGGGTGTTCCTGGTGGCCTTCTCGAACGTGCGGATGCCGCGCTCGCACAGCACGATGTCCAGGTTGCCGCGCTGGGCGATGTACTCGGCGGCCATCAGCCACTCCTCGATGGTGGCGTTCATGCCGCGCTTGAGCATCACCGGCTTGCCCACCCCGCCGACCGCCTGCAGCAGCGGGAAGTTCTGCATGTTGCGCGTGCCGACCTGGAGCATGTCCGCGTAGCTGGCCACCAGGTCCACGTCGCCCGGGTCGACGACCTCGGTCACCACCGGCAGCCCGGTCTCCGCCCGCACGTCGGCGAGGATCTTCAGGCCGGCCTCGCCCAGGCCCTGGAACGCGTACGGTGAGCTGCGCGGCTTGTAGGCGCCGCCGCGCAGCAGCGACGCGCCGGCCGCCCGGGCCATCACCGCGGCGGCGAGCGTCTGCTCGGCCGTCTCGACGGCGCACGGGCCGGCGATGACGGTCAGCGTGTCAGGCCCGATCGGGACGCCCCCCACCCGGATCACCGAACGCTCCCGGTGATGCTCCCGGCTCACCAGCTTGTACGGCGAGGAGATCCGCACCACGTCGCTGACCCCGGGCATGCCCCGCAGGTTCAGCGTGTCCAGGTGGTCCACGTCGCCGACCAGGCCGACGATCGTCCGCGACATGCCGCGGCTGACGAAGGCGTCGCCGCCCGCCGATCGCACCCGGTCGACGACGCCGTCGACTTCCGTTTCGCCGGCCTCCGCCGTCATCACCACGACCATCTCGTCCGCCTCCAGTCATAAAGAAAGCCCCGGGCCTGCTGGCCCGGGGCTTGAAGTAGGTCGCTGCCGTCAGCGCATGGCCTGGCAGGCGACCGTCCGGGACCCGGGCCGGTAGCCAAACCAAAACCAGAACTGCTGGCGCATGACGGCCATGGTAGCGCATGCCGTCAAGCCCAGATCAGAAACCGACGTCGAGGGTGATGGTGCTGCCACGCGGGGCCTGGCCGACCGGGCTGAAGTCGAACACCTTGTCGAAGAAGCCGAACCGGTGCACATTGACCTGGAATCCGGCGTTGTGGAGCAGCTGGGTGGCGTCCTTCACCGACAAGCCGATCGGGTCGGGCACCGCGACCAGCTGGGGCCCGGTGGACACCTGGACTACCACGGTCTGGCCCGGCTGGGCGATGCCGCCCGGGCCCGGCTGCTGGCCGGTGATGACGCCTTGCGGCTGCTGGCTGTTGCCGTCCGGCTGCTTCTGCAGGGTGATCTGGTACTGGGCGGCCAGCTGCTCCGCGGCGTTGACGTCCATGCCCTTGAAGTCGGGCAGTGGCGGCCCGTCCGCGACCATGACCGTGACCTGCCTGGTCTGCGGCCAGGGGGTGCCCGCGGGCGGGTTGGTGCCGGTCACCGTGCCCTTCGGGGCGTTCGAGCCGACCTTGACGATGTTGAAGGTCAGGTGTACGCGCTGCAGCGCGGCCTGCGCGGCGGCCTGGGTCTGACCCTTGACCGCCGGCACCTGGGACGTGAAGGGCCCGCTCGAGACCTCGATGGTAACCGCGGTGCCCTTCGCCACCCGCCCCGACGGTATGGTGCCGACGACCTTGCCCTTCGCCACCGTGTTGCTGTGCACCTGGCGCTGGCCCGCCCGGACGGTGAAGCCGTCGGCGACCAGCGCGTCGGTCGCCTCGCTCACGCTGACCCCTGACAGCGCGGGCACGTGGGCGTATCGCCCGGAGGCGAGCCACCAGCCGCCGAGCCCGAGCCCGAGGCCAAGCGCGATCACCAGCGCGGCGATGATCAGCCGCGGGCCGAACAGCCAGTTCCCGAGCAGCGGCTCGCGGCCGCCGTGGTGGCCGCCCCCATGGAAGCCGCCGTGGTGGCGGCCGCCGTCGGCCGGGCGGAAGCCTTCCTCGCGGTCCACTACCAGCGTGTGCGAATCCTGCGCCTCGCCGTTGAAGTGACCGCCGGTGATCTGGCCGGCGGCCGCGGGCATGCCCAGGTCCAGCCAGGGCGCCTCGCCCACGCCCTGGACACCGGCCCCCAGCATGCCGGTGAACCCGGCCGGCTCCGTGAGGCCGTCCCGCACGTGCCTGACCGCGCGGCCGAACTCGACCGCGTCGGGCAGCCGCTGGGCCGGGTCCCGCCTGGTCGCCGCCAGCACGAGCTGGTCGAGCTCAGGGGGGATGCCGGGCACCAGCGCGGACGGCGCCGGTACGTCCTGGTTGACGTGCTGGTAGGCGATGGACAGCGGGGTGTCCCCGGTGAACGGCAGCCGCCCGGTAAGCAGCTCGAACAGCATCACGCCGGCCGAGTAGACGTCCCCGGCGGGTCCGGTGGGAGCCCCGGTGACCTGCTCGGGCGGCACGTAGGCGACCGTCCCGATGAGCAACCCTGACCGGGTGTGGCCGGCCGCGGACAGCGCCCGGGCCAGGCCGAAGTCGGCCACCTTGAGCCGGCCGTCGGCGGTGACCAGGACGTTCTCCGGCTTGACGTCCCGGTGCACGATCCCCGACGCGTGGGCCGACGCGAGCCCGTCGAGCACCCCGGCCATGATCTCCAGCGCGGTCGCGGGGGCGAACCGGCCGCTGTCCCTGAGCAGCATCTTGAGCGTGCGGCCCGGCACGAACTCCATCGCCAGGTACAGGAACGGGCCGTCGGCGCCCTGGTCGTAGACCGCGACCACGTTCTGGTGGGACAGCCGCGCCACCGACTTGGCCTCGCCGATGAACCGCCGGCGGAACTCCTCGTCCCTGGCCAGCTCGGCGTGCATGACCTTGAGCGCCACCTCGCGGTCAAGCCGCGTGTCGGTGGCCTGGTAGACCGTGGCCATCCCGCCGTGCGCGATGCGCGCGGTCACCGCGTAGCGCCCGTCGAGCACGCGTCCGGTGAGCGGGTCGGTCAGGGTATCGTCCATCGCGACGATTTTACGGTCGTTCTGCTGATCCGGAGTGTTTATCATCGGGTCCCCGGTCGCCATGGATGGGCGTGCGGTGACCGCGGGGGCGGGCACCAAGGCCGTTCGGCTCATAATAGGCGACCAACCGGACCCGGCGACCTGACCTCGGCCCGCTACGGCCCAGGCGTAACCTCTCCGTCATGAGCCAGAGCGGACGTGTCGTGGTGGCCGGTGCGGGCCTGTCCGGGTTCCGGACCGTGGAGGAACTGCGGGCCCGCGGCTTCGCCGGCCAGGTCACCCTGGTCGGGGCCGAGGCGCGGCCGCCTTACGACCGGCCGCCGCTGTCCAAGAAGGTGCTTACCGAGCCGGATCTCGACCCGTCGCTGAAGGCCGACTTCGCCGCGCTCGACGTTGATTTCCGCCCCGGCGAGACCGCCACCGGCCTGGACGGCGAGCTCGTCACCGACCGCGGCCGGTACCCGTTCGACCACCTGGTGCTGGCCACCGGGGCGCTGCCGGTGACGCTCCCCGGCGAGGGCAGGCAGCGCTTCCTGCGCACCTACGACGACGCGCTGGCGCTGCGCGACCTGCTCCGTCCCGGACTCCGGCTGGCCATCGTGGGAGCGGGCTGGATCGGCGCCGAGCTGGCCACCGCGGCGGCCGCGCACGGCGGCCAGGTCACGGTGGTGGAGGCCGGGCCGACGCCGCTGGCCGCGGCGGTCGGGGCCCCGGTCGGCGCCCACACCGCCCGCTGGTACGCCGAAGCCGGGGTTGACCTGCGGGTCGCGACCGCGGTCGAGGCCGTCAGGCCCGGCGGTCTTGCCCTGGCCGGCGGGGAGTGGCTGGCGGCCGACGAGATCGTCACCGCGGTCGGGGTGCGGCCGGCCACCGGCTGGCTGGAGGGCTCGGGCATCCGGCTGGAGAACGGCGTGGCCGTCGACGCCTGCCTGCGGGCGTCGCGGCCAGGCGTCTACGCGGTGGGGGACTGCGCCGCGTTCGAGTCGCGGCGGTTCGGCCGGCGGCTGCGGATCGAGCACTGGGACGTGGCCCTGCACATGCCCGAGGTGGCCGCGGCCGGCATCCTCGGCGGCGGCGAGGCGTACGACCCGGTGCCGTACTTCTGGTCCGAGCAGTTCGGCCGGATGCTCCAGTACGTCGGCCATCACGGCGGCGCGGACAGCCTGGTCTGGCGTGGCGACCCGGCCGAGCCGACCTGGGCAGCGGCTTGGCTGGCCGACGGCCGGCTGGTGGCCATGCTGACCGTGGGCCGCCCCCGCGACATGCTCCAGGCCCGCCGTCTCATCGATTCCGGCGCCCCGGTAGACGTCTCCCGCCTCACCGACCCCGCCATCCCCGTCAAGTCCGCCGCCGCCTGACCGTCTCACGCGTCCTGTGCGTCACCGGCTTCCCACTCATCCGCCCTGGCTACGTAAAAATGCAATCGATCTCTGTTAATTGCCCGTAAACAAGGGGTGTTTGGAGGAACCTCTGACGTGGGACATTGGACTCGTGGCACAGATTGACCCCACGACCGACACTCTCGTCGGCGAATGGCTGTCGCTCCCCGATGTAGCCGGCCAGCTCAGCATTCCAGCCGGACGAGTGAAGCAGCTGCTACGTGATGGCAAACTCCTCGCCGTGAACCGCCCCGAGGGGGCGCTCGCGGTACCGGCCGCCTTCCTTGACGGCAACCAGATCGTCAAGGGCCTGTGCGGGACCCTGACCCTGCTCCGCGACTGCGGCTTCGACGAGGCGGAAGCGCTGCGCTGGCTGTTCACGGCCGACGACTCGCTGCCCGGCACGCCGATCGACGCGATCGTCAAGCACCGCAGCACCGAGGTGAACCGCCGGGCGCAAGCCCTCGCGTTTTAGCGGGGGGCCAGGGGGTCGTCCCCGTGGCAATAGGGTCTGGAGCGGCTAGGCTGGCCTCATGCCGCCGCGTCCGCGACGGCGGGGGGCGGCGTTGCCGAGGCACGCCTCTCACCCGCCGCACTCGCCGCTGATCCGTGACCTCCTGGCGTCCGGGGGGCGGGCGTTCTCGTTCGAGTTCATGCCGCCCAAGACCGAGGCCGAGGAACAGCAGCTGTGGCGGGCGATCAGGCAGCTCGAGCCGCTGCACCCGACCTTCGTCTCGGTGACCTACGGCGCCGGCGGGTCGACCAGGGACCGGACGGTCCGGGTGACCGGGCGGATCGCCGAGGAGACCACGCTGACCCCGGTCGGCCACTTCACCGCCGTGAACCACTCGGTGGCCGAGCTCAGGCAGGTGATCGGGTCCTACGCGGCGGTCGGGGTGCGGAACGTGCTCGCGCTGCGCGGAGACCCGCCCGGCGACCCCAACGCCGACTGGGTCCCGCACCCGGACGGGCTGTCCTACGCCGAGGAACTGGTCCGGCTGATCAGGTCGGCGGGTGACTTCTGCGTCGGGGTGGCCGCGTTCCCCGAGAAGCACCCGCGCTCGCCCGATCCCGACACCGACGTGCGTTACTTCGTGGCCAAGTGCCGGGCCGGGGCCGACTTCGCCATCACCAACATGTTCTTCTACCCGGAGGACTACCTGCGGCTGCGGGACCGGGTCGCGGCCCAGGGCTGCGACGTCCCGATCATCCCGGGCATCATGCCCGTCACCAGCCTGCGGGTGATCGAGAAGGCGATCGAGCTCGGCGGCTGCCGGATCCCCGCCGAGCTGTGGGAGCGCCTGCAGGCGGTGGCGGACGACCGGGCCGCGGTGCGCGAGATCGGCGTGGACTACGCGGCCGGGATGTGCGAGCGGCTGCTCGCCGAGGGCGCGCCCGGCCTGCACTTCTACACGCTCAACTGGTCCCGCGCGACCCGCGAGATCTATCAGCGGTTGAGCTTGGGCGACCGGTCCCGCAGCGGCAGCTCGGCGCCCATCACCGCGTAGGGCGGGTCGCCGCCGGGGAAGAAGCGGAACGCGGTCAGCAGGTCGGTGAAGCCCGTCCCGCGGTAGAGCCGCCTGGCCGGCGTGTCGGCATCCCGGGTGGATAGCAGCGCGGTCCGCTCGGGCCGCCCCGAGGTCAGCCGCAGCAGCAGGCCGGCGCCCACCCCGTGACCCTGGTAGTCCGGCGCCACGTGCAGCTCGGCGACCTCGAACGAGTCGCCGAGCCAGGCGGCCGCGACCGCGTCGCCGCGGCTGGCGGTCAGCGCCCGGTTCACCGTGTCGTGCCACCACTGGCCGCCCGCGCCGTGAAATCCGTAGCCGAAGCCCGCCGCCCGGCCGGTCGCGTCGTCGGTGACCGCCAGCGCGCGGAACCCCGGGTTGGCGGCGTGCCCGGCCATGATCGCCCGGCGGCCGGCGAGCAGCTCAGGCGGCGGCCGCATCGCCGCCGCGTACACCGCGAGCAGCTCGTCGAGCCGGGTGGTGAACCCGGCCCGGCTGAGCTCGGCGACCGAGACCGCAGGCGTCCGGGACGGGTTCGTCCCCCGGAACAAGTGCCATGTCCGCTTACTCAAGCGCCCTCCCCGGCGTCAGGCCAGCTCGCCGGCGTGCTTCGGCTTCTCGGACCTGACCTGTACCTCGGCCTGCCCGAGCTGCGGATGGCTCGCGGTCAGCGTGATGGCTCCCGGCTGGCCCGCCTGCGAGCGGATCCATACCGCGCCGAGCCCGCCGTACCGGCCGAACTCGAACGGGTTGTCACCTACCAGGGTGGCAGGCCCGGACAGGGCGAGGGTCACCTGGCCGCTGCCGAACCTGCGCTGGTTACCGTGGATGTCGGTGGCGCGGAAGACCGCCCGGGTGGCATCCGAGCCGTCGGCCGTGATGACCGCGTCGTCCACCGTCATGGTGAACGTATCGCCGGCCGGATCAGCCGACATCCGCAGCTCGGCCACCTGGCGGCCGCCGGCGAAGCCCCGGACTACCAGGTCGGGAGCCGGCTTCGGGATCTTCGCCGGCAGCCGGACCAGGAACGGCGGATGAGCCAGGCTGCTGTACAGCGGCGAGTCGAAGGCGGGCACGGCGCTGGTCACGTGCAGGCCGCCGATGAAGACCTCGAGCCGCTGGCAATTGCTCGCGATCATCGCGGTCGGCGACGGCACGGGCACGGCGCCGCTGGCCTCCCAGAAGAACACCGGGATGATGACCGGCCGCACGGCCGGGTCCCCCTGGGACTGGTAGATGGCGGCGCCGGGCTTGGGCACCCGGAAGCCGTCCGCCACCCCGGCCCACTTGATGTCGTACGGGCCCGGGCCGAGCAGCGAGCTGTAGTCGAACCCAGCCCAGGCCAGCAGGCCCGAGTACGCGGCGTCGGAGCGCGCCTGGCTGTGGGCCTGGGCGTGCAGGGCGGCCTGCCGGGCCAGCCAGGCCGGCGGGTCCGTCCAGGCGAAGTGCTGCGGCTTGACCGACTCCACCCCGACCGCCTCGGTCACCAGGTAGGGCAGCTCGAGGAACGGCGGCTTGAGCGTGACGTTGCCGGTCTTGTCGTCGGTCGCGTAATCGTTGTAGGCGAAGACGTCCTCGTCCCAGTCGATGTCGTCGTGGAACGCCATCGCCCCCGAACTCGGCCGCGTCCGGTCGAGTTCCCGCGCGGCCTGCCTGGTCTGGGTCCACAACCCCGGGTAGTCGCGGGTCTCGTTGAGCCTGGTGCCCCAGATGACCACCGAGGGGCGGCTGCGGTCCCTGATCACCATGTCGCGGACTTCCTGGAGCACGAGGTTCTGCCAGTCCGGGGTCACGCTCACGTTGTGCCAGCCCGGCGCCTCCTCCCAGACCAGCAGGCCGAGCTCGTCGCAGGCGTCGAGGAAGGCGGGGGACTGGGGGTAGTGCGAGCAGCGCACCATGTTGCAGTTGAACTCGTCCTTGAGGATCTCGGCGTCCTTGCGCTGCACCCGGGCCGGCATGGCCATGCCGGCGTACGGATAGAGCTGATGCCGGTTGAGCCCGAACAGCTGGAGCCGCTTCCCGTTCAGGTAGAAGCCCTCGGACTGGAAGGAGGCCTCACGGAACCCGATCCGCCGGGACAGCATGTGGCTGCCGATACCGGGGAAGTTCAGCGTGGCCTGGACCGTGTACAGCTTGGGACTGTCTGGCGACCACAGCTTCACTGGCCCGAATCCGGTCAGGCTCAGCTTGGCCGTAGTGATCCCCGGCGATCCGGTCTTCACGTTCACGACCTGCGCTGCGAGCTGGGTCTGCCCGTCGAACAGCTGGACCAGCAGGGTGCCAGACGCGTCGCTGGTGGCGGCCGAGTCCACCGCGCACTCGATATCCACCCGGGGATGCGAGGTGAGCACGTCGGCCGGCTGGGCCCACAGGTCGGACAGGAACACCTGCGGGAGCACGCGCAGCCGCACATCCCGGTAGATGCCGCCGGGCTGGTAGAAGTCGACACTCTTCGGGCCGCGCCCCACGCCGACCGGCGGCACCGGCAGGCAGCGCGAGTCCACCACCACCGCGAGCAGGTTGTCGCCGTCGGTGACCTTCCCGGTAAGTTCGGCCGAGAAGGGCAGGTAGCCGCCCTGATGAGTGGCGACCACCTGGTCGTTGATGGCCACCGAGGCGTTCACCATGACCCCGTCGAAGTCGACCAGGATCCGGTTCCCCGGGCGGTGCGGATCGAGCAGGTGACCCCCGGCGAAGTGCCGCCGGTAGATCCACACCTGCTGCCAGGCGGCGTAATCCCAGTCCTGCCAGGACAGCCGCGTGACCGTGTGCGGCAGCGTGACCGGGGCGAAGTTGCTGTCGTCGTAGAAGCTGCTCTCCGAGCCCGACGTGTACTGCCCGCCGAACAGCCACTTGCCGTTCATCGAGAAGGACAGGCCGGTGGGTGCCTCAGCCGTCCGGTTCATGCCGCCGACCAGGACCAGCAACGGCAGCGCGGCGACTCCCGCGCCGCCGATCAGGCCGGCCTGCAGCATGGCCCGGCGCGAGATCCGGCGCCTGGTCGCGGTTTCCCCGTCCTCCGGCTGTTCGTCCGTTCCCGGAGCTATCTGGGCTGGCGGAATCGGAGGAGCAGGCGCCTGCTGTTCCGGCGCCGGGCGTTTCTGCGCCGGCCGTGCCGGGCTCGACGCTTCCGGCGTCGGGCTCGATATCGGCCGCGTCGGGCTCGATATCGGCGGCGCCGCGGATCCCGCGCCGTGCGGCTCAGGCCGCGGTGCTTCTCGCGGCTGCCCCGGCGGTGATGGCGGCGATGGCGGTGATGGCGGCTCCGGCGCGAAGTCCGTCTCGTCCCACCACCGCAGCGGCCGCAGCGGCGGCGCCAGCCCCACGCCACCCGGTTGCGCCCCCGAACTCACCGCGGCCGCCGACCGGCCCGCCCCTGGCCTCGGGTTGGGGTTCGTAACGGCTCCCGGCCAGTTCCCCTCTGGACTCGGGCTCGAGTTCGCGGCGGCTGCCGGCCGGCCCGCCCCTGGGCTCGGGTTCGTAGCGGCCGCTTCCCGGCTCGCTTCTGGCTGCGGCGGCCCGTTCGGCGGCACCGGCCTGTCCGCGGCGGAAGGCCGTGGCGCAGTGTCGCCCGCACCGGGCGTCTCGTCCGCCGGAGGGGGCAGGACCCCAGTCTTGTTCGCCGCCGGCCGGAACCACCGGCCCGACTCACCCGCAGGGGGTTCGGCGTCCGCTGCGGCGGGCTTAGCCGCGCTCTTCCCGGCCGTGCTCTCCCTGTCCGCGTTCTTCCCGGCCGCGTTCTTCCCGGCCGCGCTGTTCCCGGCCGCGCTGTTCCCGTCCGGACTGGCCGCCTCCGCGCTGTCCGCCCGGGACTCGCGGCCACCTGGCGACGCTTGACCGGGCCCGTCAGAAAGGTCTGGAGCGGACAGAAAGGCCACATCGGCCGCCGGGAATTCCGTCCCGGTTTCTCTCCCGGCGCTGCCATCCCCGGTGGCGCTGCTATCTCTGACGACCCTGTTATCTCCAGCGGCGTTATCTCCAGCGGCGCTGCCAGTTTCTGCGGTGGCGCTGCCAGCTATAGCCGCGCCGCTGTCCTGGCCATCCCCGGACGCGCCGCCCGCGCCAGCGATGCTGTCCTCCGGGCCTTCCGCCCAGGTCATGCCGTCCCCGCTGTCGCTGTCCGGGTCAGCGGCGATTGACTTCCCTCTCCCGTCATTGGTGGCGGGAAGGCGGGATGGCACGCGATTAAAATACCGGCCCAGGCGTGCCCTTCGCACAAACACTCGCGTTGCGCGCAAATGATCCCCGATCCTCATCGTCCCCGTACAACGCGCTATGACCGCCCCGCGTGCCCACGCGACCTGGCACCGCGCGCGCCCGCGCCACCTGGCGCCCGCGCGTGCCCAGCATTACCTGCCACCCGAGTCCCGCAGCCGTTCTAGCCCCACCACCAACCGGCAAGCCGCCATGAGAGGGAACCAGACCGGAACTTCTGAGATCTGTGTGATGCCCGGGACACCAGGTACCGCCCTGCGCGACCTAGCGTCCCCACCTGCCCCAACCGCGCCCCAAGCGCCACCCCCGAGCCGCCGGCCTCCGAACCGCCACTCTTGAGTTGCCAGCCCCGAGCCACCCACCCTCGAGCCGCCGCCGCCGAGCTGCCGGCCCTTGAGCCGCCGCCGCCGAGCTGCCGGCCCTAGCGCCCCGGCGTCACACGCCCAGACACATATATCTCAATAGCACCATCACCCCCACCGGACCCGTGCCCACCTCCATCCGGTTCAGGTGAGAGTGGCCCTCTACGTCATAGATCCCCCGGAGAGCCACTCTCACCTGAATCCTCCCGAGGCCGGACCTCACCCGCATCCGATCGTGCCTGGTCAGAGACACGAGAGACCACCCGGGTTCTGCAGCGCAGCGACG
>Ga0335085_10015176_pt1 | contig 11184 bp, 10 predicted proteins | sample Lox_Sample_45_FD_206712 | JGI IMG/M metagenome (GOLD analysis project Ga0335085, IMG submission 206712) | Soil microbial communities from Loxahatchee National Wildlife Refuge, Florida, United States - Lox_Sample_4.5 | ecosystem: Environmental > Terrestrial > Soil > Wetlands | place: USA... | reverse complement strand
GGGGAAGACCCGCGGGTCGTCGACCGTCGCACGGCTCCTGACCGCCGCCGGATCGAAGACGACGAGATCCGCGACGGCCCCATCCCGCATGATCCCGCGATCCCGGAGCCCGAGCCGCGCCGCCGGCATCGACGTCATCCGGCGGACGGCATCCTCGAGGCCGAGGACGGCCTCGTCGCGGACGAACTGGCCGAGGATCCGCGGATACGACCCGTACGTCCGGGGGGCCGGCTTCGCGCCGACGAACGTCGAGTCCGTCCCGACCATCGCCACCGGGTGCTGATAGAACCGGCGGATCCCGTCGAGATGCGGCCCCGGCGTCACCTCGCTGACGGCGAGGTCCTCGGCGAGGAGCAGATCGCACAGCTGGTCGACCGGGTCGGCGCCGGTCTCGGCCACGACGTCGCCGAGCGTCCGGCCCTCCCACCGGCGGTGGTCGGGCCGGCTGAACGCCCCGAGGCGGACGTCCGCCAGGCCACCGGCTCCGGCGTAGAGGACCCCTCGGGCGGCGAGCTCGGACCGGATCCGGTCGCGTGTCGAACGCTCCGCCAGCCGCTCCTTCGTCCGCCGCGGCCCGCCCGCCTGGACCCAGATCGGCACGAGGATGAGGAGCCGTGTGCTCGCCCATTCGGACGGATACGCGTCGAATGTCACGTCGAGGCCCTCGGCCCGAGCGTCATCGACGAGGTCGAGCATCGCCTCGGGTGGACCCGGGAACGTCGCCCGGTGGTAGAAGTGGGTGAGGTGAGCCGGCGCCCCGGACCGGCGGCCGATCTCGATCGCCTCCCGGAACGGGTCGAGGAACCGGTCGCCGAGGGCGTAGCGGACGTGGGTGTGGTAGAAGCCCCCGAGCCGCCCGGCCTCGGTCGCGAGCGAGGCCAGCTCCTCGGTCGTCGCATAGGCGCCGGGCGGGTAGTCGAGGCCCGAGCTCAGCCCGAACGCCCCATCGGTCATCGCCTCCCGGAGCGTGGCGGCCATCCGGTCCACGGCGGCGGCACCTGCGGGCTCATCGTCCCAGCCGATCGCCCCGATCCGCAGGACCGAGCTCGCGACGAGCGCCACGACGTTGAGGCTGACCCGCCCGTCGAACCGGGCGAGGTAGTCGGCCATCGACCGCCAGTCCCGCGGATCGTCGTCGGGCGGCGTTCCGTCCAGGCCGGCGTTCATCTCGATGAGGGCATCGAGGTCCGCCCGCTCCTGGAACGGGGCGTAGCCGAGGCCATCGACCCCGACGACCTCGGTCGTCACCCCCTGGCGGACCTTCGGCTCGTGCCGCGGCTCGCGGAGGAGCCAGAGCCCGCTGTGGCTATGGAGATCGATGAAGCCGGGCGCGACGACCTTGCCCCGGGCGTCGATCCGGCGGCCGACCGGCACGCCCTCCGGCACGGCACCCGGTGAGAGGACCCGCATCCGACCGGCCTCGACGGCGACGTCGGCCGGGCGCGCCGCGGCACCCGTGCCGTCGACGAGCGAGCCGCCGCCGATGAGGAGATCGACGCTCACGGCCGCGGACCCTCGAGCCGCCGGCCCCGCACCCAGGCGGCCCGGACCATGTCCGGATGGGCCCGGTAGATGAGCCGGCTCATGAGGTCCTCGGGATCGTCGGCCGGGACGCCCGGGACCGGCGCCGTCAGCTCCGGGTCGACGAGGATGAGGTCCGCCTCCTTGCCCGCCTCGATCGAGCCGATCGCGTCGTCGACCCCGAGGGCTCGAGCGCCCTCGAGCGAGCCGACCCGGAGCCAGTCGAGCGGTCCAAGCGGCGGCCGGGGATCGCCGCCGACCACCCGGAGCGCCGTCTGGAGGTAGGCGCCGACCCGCATCTGGCCGAAGATCGACAGGTCCGGCCCACCGGCGACGTCCGAGCCGAGGCCGATCGCCATCCCGGCCTCGAGGTAGCGGGCGAGGGGCATGACGCCCGAGGCGAGGAACAGGTTCGAGGCCGGACAGTGGGCGACCCGCGAGCCCGACTCGACGAGCCGGGCGACCTCGCGATCAGAGAGGTGGATCGCATGGGCGAGGATCGTCCGTTCGCCGAGGCCGCCGGCCCGATCGTAGACGTCGAGATAGTCGCGGGCCTCCGGGAACAGCTCCGCCACGGTCCGGATCTCGTCGCGGTCCTCGGCCAGGTGCGTCTGCCAGTAGGCGCCGGTCGCGCTGGCCAGGGCAGCCGACTCGCGGAGGAGGTCGGCCGTGCACGAGACCGCGAACCGCGGCGTGACGGCGTACCGGAGACGGCCGCCGTCGCGGCCATGCCAGCGGGCGCAGAGGTCGGCCGACTCGCGGACCGACCGATCGAGGACCTCGGCGTCGGCGATCGTCGGGTCGTAGCGGACGCGGTCCATCATCACCTTGCCGATGACCGCCCGGATCCCGTGCACTTCGGCGGCCTGGAAGGCGGTGTCGAGCGATGCCGCGTAGACGGCGCCGTACAGGACGACGGTCGTCGAGCCGGCGGCGGCGAAGGCCCGATAGGCCGCCGGCGCGAGGCGCTCGGCGGCCGGGACGTCGAAGGCGCGCTCGATCGGGAAGACGAGCCGGTCGAGCCAGGTCAGGAGGTCGAGGCCGGCCCCGAGGCCCGCGTTCGGGACCTGCGGCAGGTGGGCGTGAAGGTCGACGAGCCCGGGCAGCAGGACGAGCGGCCGCAGGTCGGCGGCCGCGGCTCGGTCCTCGGCGGACGCGGTCCCGGCCGGTCCGACCCAGGCGATGCGGCCGCCGGCATCGACCCGGACGATCGCGTCGGCCTCATGGCGGGTCGCTCCGTCGTCGAGCGGCGTCAGGAGCCGGGCCCGGATCGAGAACGGCGCCGCCAGCCCCGCCAGGTGATCGGTCAAGCGTCGGACCGACGGACGGTCGCCTCGATGAGCCCGTACGGCTCGCGTGTCGCGACGAAGACGCCCGTCGCCTCCGGCAGCCCGACCGGTCCGAGGTCGACCGACCAGTGATGGAGGTTCGGGAGGCGCATGTCGATCTCGGCGACCTCCGAGTGGCGCTCGAGGATCGCCCGGCCGACGACCCAGATCGTCGCCTGGACCGATGGGCTGTCGTGCTCCGCGAAGGCCTCGAGCCAGGTGTCGAGGATCGCCGACCAGGTCGCGTCCGGGTCGTCCGGCGGGGGGTCATAGCGCCAGCGGGCGGTGACGGACGTCGCGAGGATCCGGTCGCTCGTCTCGGCGAGGGTCGTGTACCGGTCGCGGGCGAAGCCGCTGAAGCTCGAGCCGGCCGTCCGCATGACGACGAGGTCCTCGATCCCCGCCTCGACGGCCGTCGGCGCGTCGCGGGCCGCGGTCGCGCGGGCGATGCGCGTCCCCGCATCGGAGCGGACGAACGCGGACGCCGCCCGACCACCGCTCGTCGTGACCGGCCGCCAGGCGTGCTCGCGGACGTCGACCCGCGCCGAGGCGACCTGGGCCGGCTCGACGAAGTGCTCGGCCAGGGCGATGGCGAGCGCCTCGACGGGCGCCTCGCGGCGCTCGGCCGCGAAGGCGTAGGCCGTGTTCTTCATCGTGTCGGTGGCGATGACCGCGGCGTTGTCGCCGGCGGTATGGGCCGCGTCGAAGTCGCCCTCGAGGCGGACGTCGACGGTCAGGTCCCGGATGCGATGCGGCGTCGTCGACCGGTCGACGGTCACGATCCGGATCGCCGACTTGCCATAGGCGTTCGGGCCGAGCTCGATCATCGCCCCGCCTCGGCGAGCCGGCGGTACCGGTCGCGGGCGATCGCGACGACGTCGTGGAGGCCGCGTGCGAGCTCGGCCTCGCGGTCGCGGTCGAGCGCCTCGCGGAAGCCGGGCACGAGGTCGGCCCGGCTCCGGCCCTCGACGAAGACGCAGTACCGGAACCCGAACCGGGCCTCGTAGTCGTCGTTGAGGCGCTCGAGCTCCGCCGTCAGCCCCCCGACGCTCGCCCCCGCCCGCTGCTCGCGGCGCGACAGCGCCGACAGCTCGGCGGGCGCCGCGCCGATGCGAGGGTGCGCATCGAGCAGCTCGATCCGGGCGCCCTCGGGCATCGCCCGGGCGATCGCCTCGGCCCGCTCGAAGAAGGCGTCCGGCGTGCCGTAGGGACGCGCCGCGGCGAGGCGCGCGAGGAACGTCGGGGCGCCCTCGAAGAGCGGCGCGACCGAGGCGACGAACGTCGCCGCCGGGAGGCGGTCGAGGACCTCGACCGTGGGCATCGGCGCCGGGCGGTCGAGCGTCGCCGGCACCCTACGACCCTCGATACGTCGACAGCCCGAACGGGCTGACGAGGAGGGGGACGTGGTACGAGCGGCTCGGATCCTCGACGTCGAAGGCGACCGCCGCGCGGCGGAAGAAGCCGGCCTCGCCGAGCGCGAACGCGAGCTCGTACCCGCCCGTCTCGAGCGTCGCTCCGGCGAGCAGGTCGCCGATGCGTCCGTCCGCATCGGTCCGCTGGGCCGCGAAGACCATGCCGTCCCCGAGCCGGGTCAGCGTGACCGCGACGCCGGCCGCCGGGGCGCCGGCGCCGAGGTCGAGCAGATGGGTCGAGATCGTCGGGCGGTCTCCGGGCGGGTCGGCCACGTGGGTCCTCCGGGGCCGGCTGGCGGCGCTATCCTCGGCCGATGGGCGAGCTGCGGATCGACGTCGGCGACCTCCACTTTAGCGCCCGCTGGGAGCCCGACGCGCCACGGACGGTCGCGGCGATCCGCGGGCTCCTGCCACTCGAGGCCCGGCTCGTCCACGTCCGCTGGAGCGGCGAGGCGACCTGGATCCCCCTCGGGAACCTCGATCTCGGGACCGGCTTCGAGCACCATACGAGCCACCCGGCCCCAGGCGAGCTGCTCGCTTATGCCGGCGACCTGTCCGAGTGCGAGCTGCTCCTGCCGTACGGCGCCTGCGACTTCAGCTCGAAGGTCGGCCAGCTGGCCGGCAACCACTGGGCGACGATCGTGCCGGACGAGGGCTGGCGCCAGCGATTGGCCGAGGTCGGGCGACGCTGTCTCTGGGAGGGTGCCCAGGCGATCGCGATCGCGGAGGTCTCCTGATACCGCCGGCCGGCCCGGATCCGATCGTGCCCGTCGCGCCGGTGGATCTCGTCGTCCGGAGCGGGCGGGTCGTCACCGCGGAGGGGTCGCGGGTGGCCGACGTCGCCGTCAGCGGTGGCCGGATCGTCGCCGTCGGCGACGTCGGCGGGGCGACCGCCTCGGCAGGCGAGGTCATCGACGCCGCCGGCCTCCTCGTCCTTCCGGGCGTCGTCGACGTCCACACCCACACCCGGGTGGCGTCGGATGCCCGCCCCGACCGCTTCTTCGAGGACTCCATCGCCGCGGCCATCGGGGGGACGACGACGTTCCTCGCCTTCAACAACCCGGGCACCGGATCGTCGCCGGCCGCCGAGCGGTCGCTGCGGACGGGCCTCGCCGAGTGGACGAGCGTGACCGAGGCGGACAGCGCGATCGACCGCGGCCTCGCGCTCGCGATGAGCGGCCGGATGCCGGACCCGGTCGCCGAGCTGGCGGCGATCGTCGATGCCGGCGTCAGCACGGCGAAGGCGTTCATGGTCTTCGACTTCCGGCTCGACGACGTGCGGCTCGGGGCGGCCATGCGGGCCATCGGCGAGCGTGGCGGGATGCTCCAGGTGCACTGCGAGGATCCGGCGATCGTCGATCCCGCGGTCTCGGCGGCTCTCGCCCGCGGGGAGACGCTCCCCCGCCATCACGCCGCGACGCGGCCGGTCTCGGCCGAAGCCGTCGCCGTCGGCCGGGCGATCGCGATGGCCGCGGCGGCGGACGTCCCGGTCCATCTCGTCCACCTGAGCTCGGCCGCGGCGGTCGATGCCGTCCGGGACGCCCGGGCCCGCGGCGTCCGTGTCCATGCCGAGACCTGCCCCCACTACCTGACCCTGACCGACGAGCGCTACGAGGACCCCGACCCCGTCGGCTGCGCCCGCTACATCATCTCGCCGCCGCTCCGGCGGGCGGCCGATCGAGAGGCGCTGTGGGTCGGCCTCGCCGACGGGACGCTCGATCTCGTCGCCTCCGACCACGTCCCCGACCGGCTCGATACGGAGAAGGCCGAGGCGGGCCGGGGCGTCGCGTTCGACCGGATCAGCAACGGCACGCCGGGCATCGAGACGCTGCTCACGGTGACCTGGTCCGAGGGCGTCCGCCGGGGCCTCTCGCCGGAGCGGCTCGTCGAGCGGCTGTCGACCGCGCCGGCCCGTCTCTTCGGCATCGAGCGGAAGGGCGAGATCGCCCCCGGGTTCGACGCCGACCTCGTCCTGCTCGATCCGGCCGCCGCCGGCCGGATCCGGGCGCACGAGCTCCACCACACGAGCGACTACACCCCGTTCGAGGGGCTGCCGACGACCGGAGCCATCCGGCGGGTCGTCCTGCGCGGCCGGACGATCGTCCTCGACGGGCGGTACGTCGGCACCCGCGGCGACGGCCGGTTCGTCGCCCGGACGCGAGCGGGGTGATCCTCGTTCGCCCGGCTCGAGCCGCCCCTCGTCGCTGATGCGTATCGGTGCATCGCCGAGGCTGAAGCGCCTCGTCCTCAGCCCCCGGGCGATGCACGGAAGCGCATCGGGGAGGGCAGACAGGGGACGACCTTACCCGCCGAGCGCGTGCATCGCGTCGCGGAGCGCGGGGTAGAGCTCCCGGTAGACGCCGTACCCGCGGTCGTAGGCGGCCGCCGCAGCTGGATCGGGCTCGAGGCGCTCCCGGATCCGGACCATCGAGGCCATCGCCGCGCGCACGTCGCGCGCCAGTCCGACCCCGCTCGCCGCCAGGACCGCCGCACCGACGAGCGTCGTGTCCGGCACCTCGGGCACCGCGACGGTGATTCCCAGGGCGTCCGCCTTGATCCGGTTCCAGAGCGGCGACCGCGCGTTCCCGCCGCCGACCCGGAGCTCCCCCACCGGCAGTCCTGCCGCCCGGATCGGTTCGAGGACCTGGCGATCGGCGTAGGCGGCGGCCTCGAGGACCGCCCTGACGAGGTGCCCACGCCCGTGCCCGACGGTCAGCCCGACGAACGCTCCGCGAGCGGCCGGGTCCCAGATCGGCGAGCGCTCGCCGGCGAGATACGGCAGGAAGACGAGCCCGTCGGCTCCGGCCGGGACAGCGGCCGCCTCGGCGAGGAGGGTCTCGGTCGCCGACGTGCCCCCGAGGACGCCGTCGCGCAGCCAGTCGAGCGCGACCCCGGTCGCGGCCATCGCCCCGCCGACGAGCCAGCGCCCCGGGAGCGGGGCCGGCGCGATCCAGGCCCCCGGGACCCGTGGCTCCCGGTCGGTGTAGACGGCGATGCCGCCCGACCGGCCGCCGGTATCGATCGCGTCGCCGGCCGCCTCGAGGCCCGCGCCGAGGCAGCTCGCGTAGGCGTCGTTGAGCCCGGCGACGACCGGGATCGCCGCCGGCAGCCCGAGCAACTCAGCCGCCTCCGCGGACAGCCCGCCGAGCACCGTCCCGGCGTCGAGGACCGGCGGGACCTTCGCCGCCGGCAGGCCGGCCCGTTCGGCGACGAGGACGTCGGGCACGACCTGCCCGGCCGAGCGCGTCGCCGCCGCGATGCCCGTGAGCCGCTGCGTGAGCCACTCCCAGCTCGCGAGGTAGTGGGCGGTCCGAGCCGCGACGGTGGGCTCGTGACGCTCGACCCAGAGCGCGCTCGGCAGGACGCCGAGCAGCCACGGCGCGAGCCCGGTCGCCGCCGCGAGCTCGGCCGTCTCCGCGGTCGCCCGACGATCGCTCCAGGCGATCGCCGGCCGTGTCGGATCGCCGTCCGGCCCGACCGCGACAGCGGTCGGTCCCTGCCCCACCGCACAGATCACGGCGATGGTCGTCTCGGGTGCCTGCCCGCGGATCTCCCCGACGACCGACTCGAGCGCCGACCACCAGTCGCCGGGGTCCTGCTCGACGCGATCGCCCTCGACGGTCGACCGGTAGCCGGCGGTCCCCCAGGCGAGGACCCGGCCATCGAGGCCGACGAGGGCGGCCTTCAGGCGCCCCGTGCCGAGGTCGATGGCGAGGATGGAAGGGTCGGGCACGTCCGCGTCAGTCCGGCGGGAGCACCTTGCCCGGGTTGAGGATCCCGAGCGGGTCGAGGGCGTGCTTGATGGCCCGCATGACCCGGACCGCGTCGGCCCCCCGCTGGAGCTCGAGCCACTCGACACGCGCGAGACCCACCCCGTGCTCGCCGGTCATCGACCCGCCGAGCTCGATCGCCGCCCGATAGAGCTCGTCCTGCATCGCCGCGAGCGTCGCCTCGGCGGACGGATCGTCGGGCGCGAAGACGAAGTTCGGGTGCAGGTTGCCGTCGCCGGCATGGCCGAACGTCGCGCACCGGACGGCGTGCCGGTCGGCGATCGCGGTGATCGCCCGCAGGAGCTCGGGCACCCTCGCCCGGGGCACGACGACGTCCTCCATCTTCACGACCCCCTGCCGTTCGAGGGCGTGGAGCGCCTCCCGTCGGGCCTGGCGCAGCCAGTCCGCCTCGGTCGCGTCCGCGGCCCGGACGACGCTCGTCGCCCCGCAGGCGAGGGCCTCCCGCTCGGCTCGGTCGAGCTCAGCCGCCGCGGCCGCCGCCGGGAGGTCCGATTCGACGAGCAGCATCGCCGCGGCATCGCGATCGAGCCCGAGGCCGAAGGCGTCGTCGACCGCGAGGATCGTCTCGTGGTCGAGGAGCTCGAGCGTCACCGGCGCGAGGCCCGCCGGCGCGAGCGCGGCCACGGCGCGACCGGCGGCGTCGACGTCGGCGAAGAACGCCAGGAGCGTGAGCCGGGCCGGTGGCGCCGGGCGGAGCCGGAGGGTCGCCTCGGTGACGATGCCCAGCGTCCCCTGCGAGCCGACGATGAGATGGGTGAGCGAGTAGCCGGCGACGTCCTTCGCGTTCCGGCCGCCGGTCCGGACGATGCTGCCGTCGGCGAGGACGACCTCGAGGCCGAGGACGCTGTCCCGGGTCTGGCCGTACTTCACGCAGCACAGGCCGCCGGCGTTCGTCCCGAGATTGCCGCCGATCGTGCACGTCTCGTAGCTCGCCGGGTCGGGGGCGTAGAAGAGGCCCTTGGCCGCGACCGCCCGCTTGAGCTCGGCGTTCACGACCCCCGGCTGGACGACGGCGACGAGGTTCGCATCGTCGATCTCGAGGATCCGGTCCATCCGGGTGAAGGCGATCGTGAGGCCGCCCTCGATCCCGTTCGCGCCACCCGAGAGGCCCGTCCCGGCGCCCCGCGGGACGATCGGGACCCGACGCGCGGCGGCGAGACGGACGAGCTCGGCGACCTCCGACGTCTCGGTCGGCAGGGCGACCGCGAGCGGCCGGCCGGCTGCGACGTACGGCGTCTCGTCCCGGCGGTAGCTCTCGAGGTCGATCGGGTCGTCGAGCAGGCGCAGCCCGGGCAGGCGCGCCCGGATCTCGGCGAGGAAGGCTCCGCCAGGGAGCGCGGCGACGGGGCCGCCGTGGGTCGTCGTCATGGTGCGTCGAGTCTAGAGCCGGGCTACGCTGGTCGCGACGATGCGGCGGATGGTGGCCTTGTCTCTCGCCGTCCTCCTCGCGGCGGTCGCGTGCGGCGACGCGAGCGCGAGCCGCGGATCCCCGGCCGCGACGCCAAGCGCGAGCCCGACGATCGCGGCGCCGGCGACAGCACGTGCGACGGCGACTCCTCCATCGCCCAGCCCAGCCGGGGCCCCTGCCGCCGACCCGACGGTCGCCCCGGCCAGCCCCGCTGCCGCGCTCTCCGCCATCGTCCCGGGCTCCGTCGGTCGGACCTCGCTGGCGATCCGGGCGACGTACGACGTGACGGCTCGCCTCGGCTTCGGCGACCGTTCCCTGCGTGTCGACGCGACCCTGGCGATCCGCAACGACTCCGGCGCCGGGATCGACCGCCTCGAGTTGAACACGATCGCCGCTCAGCTCGGCTCGATGGTCCGCCTGTCAGCCGCCGTGGACGGCCGCGCCGTCATCCCGAGGCGATCCGACCAGACGATCGTCGTCCCGCTCGGCGGGGTCCTGCCGGCGGGTGCCTCGGCGACCGTCTACGTCGGCTACAGCGCCCACCTCCGGTCGGGGACGAGCGGCTCGGACTGGCTCTTCACCAGGGCGAACGGGATCGCCGAGCTGTACCGCTGGATCCCCTGGATCAGCCGCGCCCGGCCGTTCGATCGGCCGAACCACGGCGACCCGTTCGTGACCCCGATCAGCCCCAAGGTCGTCGTCCGATTGACGACCGATCGGGCTCTCGTCGTCGCCACCCCGGGCCGGCGCGTCTCGGCCGTCGGGCGGACGCAGACATTCGAGGCGACCCAGGTCCGGGACTTCGCGATCGTCGCCGCGCCGGACTTCCGGACCGCGAGCCGCCACGTCGGCGCGACGTTCGTCCAGGCGTTCGTGCGGCCGGGCACCGCGGCCGGGCCACGGCTCGATGCGGCCGAGCACGCCCTCCGGGCGATGGCCGCCAGGGTCGGTCCGTATCCGTACGCCTCCTACCTCGTCGCCCAGACCGCCGGCGGCTACGGCATGGAGTCGCCCGGGCTCACCTGGATCCCGGGCGGCATCGGCGGCGCCGACCTCCGCTATCTCGTGACCCACGAGACCGCCCACCAGTGGTTCTACAGCCTCGTCGGCAACGACCAGGCGACGGCCCCCTTCACCGATGAGGCGGCGGCCGACTTCCTCGCCCGGTCCGTCCTCGGGTCACGCCGATCGAGCCACTGCGCCACGGCCCCCCTGGACCGGTCGATCTACCGCTACAGCGCGACCTGCTACTACGAGACGATCTACATCCAGGGCGGGAACGTCCTCGACGATCTCCGGCGACGGATGGGCGACGCCGCCTTCTGGCCGGCGCTCCGGCGCTACGTCACGACCTGGTCCTGGCGCCTCGCCCCGCCGCGGGCGCTCCTCGACACGCTCGACGCGGCGACGTCGCTCGATTTCGGGCCGGTCTATCGGAGCCGCTTCCCGACCTGGTATTGAGCCTCAACGCCTGGCGCCTCGGACCCGGCGCTCGGCGGCGAGCGCCTGGGGCATCCGCCGCCAGCCGGTCGGCAGCCACGGGTTCCAGGCACGCCAGCCGGCGACGAGCCAGGCGGCGATGGCCCGCTGGAGCGGCGTCCAGGCGATCCCGTATCCGTCCCGGACCGTCTCGGGCAGGAGGCCGACGCTGGGCCAGAGTAGCCAGTCGTACGCCCAGCCCGGCAGCCGCCCGAGCGCCGGATGGAGCGGACCGAGAGGCGGGT
>Ga0335085_10015175_pt1 | contig 11184 bp, 8 predicted proteins | sample Lox_Sample_45_FD_206712 | JGI IMG/M metagenome (GOLD analysis project Ga0335085, IMG submission 206712) | Soil microbial communities from Loxahatchee National Wildlife Refuge, Florida, United States - Lox_Sample_4.5 | ecosystem: Environmental > Terrestrial > Soil > Wetlands | place: USA: Florida... | reverse complement strand
TCGAAGCGGGCCGCATGCCTGGAGGGAACAAAGGGCTCATCATGACCGGACAGCTTGGGCCGGTGATGCAGGAATCCGTGCAGGCGGCGCTCACCTGGGTGCGCGCGAACGCCACCAGATATGGCATCGACCCCGATCTCTTCAAGACCAGCGACATCCACATCCACGTGCCCGCCGGCGCCATCCCCAAAGATGGGCCATCCGCCGGCATCACCATGGCCGCGGCGCTGCTCTCCATGCTCACGGACCGGCGCATCCGGCCCAATCTCGCCATGACTGGAGAAATCACTTTGACCGGCCAGGTTCTTCCCGTGGGCGGCATCAAGGAGAAGGTGTTGGCGGCCAAGCGCAGCGGAATTGTGGCAGTGATTCTGCCGGCGGAAAACGAAGTGAACGTGCGGGAAGATCTGAAGAGCGAGCAGATCGGTGAAATGCAGATCCACTACGTGAAGACCATGGAGCAGGCGGCGGATCTGGCGCTGGAGAAGTAGCGGTCAACGATCAGCTCCAGGCTTGCAGCCTGTTCACGTGATTAGCCGCGGGGTTGTCGCAGTGGGGCTGCACTCCCGGTCCCTAATCCCTGTTACGTTAGTTCTGTGCCCCTCTACGCCGCTATCGATATCGGCAGCAACTCAATCCGCATGGAGGCTGCCGAGGTCGTGTCCGGCCAGCCGCCGCGCATCCTCGCATCCGACCGCGAGGTCACACGCCTGGGAGAAAGCGTCTTCCGCAACGGCTCCGCCAGCGAGGATGCCATAGAGCGCACCTGCGCCGTGCTCACGCGCATGGCGTCGTTGTACCGCAAGCTGGAAGTGGCGGGAGTCCGCGCCGTCGCCACCAGCGCCATCCGCGACAGCAGTAACCAACGCGAGTTTCTCGCGCGTGCATCGGTTGCGGCCGGCACGCCTGTCGAGTTGATCTCGGGACGGGAAGAAGCGCGCTTGATCCACCTGGGGGTAGAAAGCTCCTGGCCGCAGGACGGCAAGCGTGTTCTCATCCTGGATATCGGCGGCGGCAGCGCCGAACTGATTTCCGCCGCCGATGGGCGCCTGCGCCTGGCCTTTTCCCGCCCCCTGGGGGCCGTCCGGCTGAAGGAGATCTTTCTGGAAGACGACCCTCCTTCGCCGCGGCAACTGCGTGCCATGAACGAATACATCGAGGAGAAGCTGGCCGGCCCGGTGCGCCAGTTGGGACGCGATTCCTGGGACCGCGCCATCGCCACGTCCGCCACTGCCGCCGCCGTGGCCAGCGCCGTGGCGCGCGTGCCGCGGTCGAAGCGCGAGGATATCGATCGTCTGCGCGTGGCCGCCGTGGAAGTGCGCAAGCTGTACGCCAAGGTCTCCGGGCTGCCGCTTGCCGGCCGCCGGAAAATCACGGGCATCGGCCCGCGCCGCGCCGAAATTATTGTCCCCGGCCTGGCCGTTCTCGCGGCCTTCTTGCACGAGTTCCGCCTCCCCGCCCTATTCTATTCCCGCGCCGGCGTCCGGGATGGCGTGATCGCCGACCTCGCCGCCCGCAGCGTGGGCGCCGAACTTTCCCGCCTTGCGCCGGAGCAGCGGACCGAAGTGGAGACCATGTGCCGCCGCTACGGCGTCTCCCTTCCCCATGCGCGCAAAGTCGCCGACCTCGCGCAGCGCCTCTTTGCGAGCCTGGAGCCGTTGCACCGTCTGCCACCGCCCGTCGGCAAGCTGATCGAAGCCGCCGCCTACCTTCATGACGTCGGTCATTTTGTCAGCCCCACGGGCCATCACAAGCATTCCTATTACGTGGTCGCCAATTCCGATATGCCCGGCTTCACCGACCGCGAGCGGCTTCAGATCGCCGCCCTCTGCCGCTATCATCGCAAGGCGCTTCCCAGCCCCATGCACCACGCTTACCAGGCCCTCAGTGCCGACGAGAAGCGCGCAGTCAATCTCGCCATCCCCCTTCTCCGCCTGGCCGACAATCTCGACCGCAGCCACGACCAGCGCGTCGAATCCGTGGACTGCCGCGTGGTGAACGGCGAGGTCGTGCTCAATGTCCATTCAACCGATGACCTGGGCCTGGAGCAATGGGGCGCGGAACGGACCGCCGAGGTATTCCGCCAGGTGTACGGACGCAAGATTTCGCTGGTCCGCGGCTCGAATCCGGCTTGATCTCCGCAACCGGGTAAATGGCAATGACTTGGCGCCCGCCCGGATGAAACCGGACGGTGGCAGACGCCGTGCTCTTTCTCATTTTGATGGCGCAGGGTCGAACCGAGTGGGCGAATCAGATCTCCGCAGCAGAGTGGGGAGTGTATCGAGAGGTAATCACCGCGGCGCAGGCCCGCGGCATCCCGTTTGCGCTGGGCGGCGCGTTTGCGGTGGCCAGCTATACCGGCTGCTGGCGCAATACCAAAGATCTTGACGTCTACGTCCTGGCCGAGCATCGGGAAAAGATGCTGGAGGTGCTGGTCGCCTGCGGCCTGGAAGATTACTACTCCAGACTTCCGTACGATCGCTGGTGGATTTACCGCTCCTTCCGCGGGGACGTCATAGTCGATGTGATCTGGGCCATGGCCAATCATCGCGCCCAAATTGATGAACTGTGGATGTCGGGGCCGGAGATCGATCTCCGCGGCTGCCGCGTCCGCGTGCTGCCGCCCGAGGCCCTGCTCTGGGACAAGCTGTACATCTTGCAGCGCGACCGCTGCGATTGGCCGGATGTCCTGAACCTGTTGTATGCGGTCGGCAGCGAGGTGAGATGGGATTACCTAGTGCATCGCATCGGCGAGGACGTTCCGTTGCTGGCGGGGGCGCTTTCCGTTTTCCGCTGGATTTCCCCCGGCCGTGCGCGCCGGTTGCCCGCCTGGCTGTGGATGGAGTTGGGGATGGCGCCTCCGGGGACGGAAACCGATGACGCGATCAAGCGCCGCACAGACCTGCTGGATCGCAGGCCGTGGTACGTGCCTTACCGGCGGGAGATCGCGCCGGCAGCCTAGAGGTCACCATGTGGATCGGAACCATGAACCATCCCGGCCGGGACGTACTCGAAGAGATCGAGTGGATGGCGGCCATGGGTATGGAATTCGTCGATCTCACCCTGGAGCCGCCGGCGGCCGCTTCCTGGCGCGTCAATCCGCACGCCATTCGCGAGTCGTTGGAAAGGCACGGCCTGCGCGTGGTCGGCCACACGGCATTTTACCTGCCCATGGCCAGCGCCTTCGAGGAAGTGCGCCGCGCCTGCGTCTGCGAGCTGCGCCGCTGCCTGGAGGCCTTCGCCATCATCGGCGCTCGCTGGATGAATCTACACGCCGACCGCAACATTCCCATGCACAGCCGCCAGTTCTTCATCGAGCAGAATATCCGCACGGTGCAGGAGCTGCTGCCGGATTCCCGGCGTCTGGGCGTGGGGCTGATGATTGAAAACCTGCCCGGCGACTATAACACTGCGGCGCAACTGGGCGAGATGCTCGACCCGCTGCCGGAACTCGGCCTGCACCTCGATATCGGCCACGCCAACCTTCAGGTCCCGGCCAATACGACCGGCGAGATTCTGGCCGCTTACGGCTCGCGCCTGTGCCACGTCCATCTCCACGACAACCGCGGTGGCCATCACGACCTGCACCTGCCGCTCGGTGTGGGCGACGTCGATGTGCGTGGCGCCATCCGCGCCCTCAAGCGTTGCGGCTACGACAGCACGATTACACTAGAAGTCTTCACGCCGGACAAGCACTTCCTCGCCTACAGCCGCGACGTGCTCCGGCGGCTGTGGGAGGAAGAAGTGGCGTAGCTTACTGAGGTTCCCGCCCCGACAGTGGCGCGACTTCATCCACCGGCGCTATCGCGCCCGTCCTTCAATCTGCCATTCGGTGAATGGCGAGCGGACGCCGCGGATGCGTACGTTGAGGCAATAGGGGAGGCGCGAACGGAAGGCGCGAGCCACCGCCGGCCGCACTTCTTCCAACCGTTCGATCGTTTCGCCGCCCCCTCCGAATGCCTGCATCACGAGGTCGTAACGCGCCGGCTGCAGCTCGCAGGCGACGGTTTCGGGCCGGCCGGCGTCGAACGATTGGAGCTCGCGCTCCAGGCCCCATCCGGCATCGTTGCCAACGATCACCATCAGCGGAAGCCTGTGGCGCACGGCCGTATCCATCTCGGCGAGATAAAAGCCGAGGGAGCCATCGCCGGTGATGGCTACCACCGGCCGCTCGGGATGCGCGAGTTGTAGTGCCAGACCGTTGGGCAGGGAAGATCCGATGGCGCCCAGCGGCCCCAGCCGCAGCCATCCGCCCGGGTTGCGTGCCGGCAGGATGGCGCGGCCCCAATGGGCGAAATCGCCTCCGTCCCACGAATACAGAACGTCCGCCGGCACGGCTGCCTGCAATTCGCGGAAAAACGCAGCGGGATGGAGTCCGCGGTCCGAATCGCCGCCCGCTTCGGCCAATTTCGCTTCCCACTCGCAGCGCAGGGAGCGAACGCGGTCCAGCCAGGGCTTAGCCGGCCACGGCGCGACCCCGGCGGCTCCGGTCAGCGTTTCAAGAGAGACGCGCGCGTCCGCGTAAATCGGCACTTCCACCGGGCGGTTCAGGCCGAATTCCTCTTCGTGCACATCGATCTGGATGAACCGCGTCTCCGGCGCGAACAGGCGCCCGCCACCCATAGCCAGCCGGAAGTCGATTCGTTTCCCGATCACCAGCACTACGTCGGCTTCCTTCAACGCTGTGGCCGCCGCGCGATTGAGCGACGGATCAGCATAGCCCATCGTCAGCGAGTGATCATCGGAAACCGCGCCGCGCGCCAGGGTGATGGTGTAGAGCGGAATCGAGGTGTGCTCGATAAAGCGCCGCAGCGCGTCTTCCGCTCGTGCCCACCACACGCCCGAGCCCGCAATCGCCACCGGCCGTTCGGCCGCGTGCAGAAGGGCCAGGGCGCGAAAAATGCTTTCGGCGGAGGGAGTGGGAGCGCCGACAGTTTGGGAGCAGCCCCCGGCCGGTGGGCTCGTCTTGCTGCTCTCCCGAAAAACGTCCACCGGAATCGTCAGATGTACCGCACCTTTGCGGCCCGCATTGGAGATTTCAAACGCGCGCCGCAGGTAGAACGGAATCTGCGCCGCGGAGGGAGGCTCGGCGGCCCACTTCACCACCGGGTTGGCCAGGGCGATCTGGTCGATATCTTGAAATGCCTGCCGGTCGGCCAGCGCACGCGCACGTGCTCCACTCACCGCGATGAGCGGGCTGCCCGCCAGTTGGGCGGTGGCAATGCCGGTGAGCGAATTCGTATGGCCGGGTCCTCCCGTCACCAGCGAGAGGGCAGGACAGCGGTGAATACGCGCCCAGGCGTCGGCCGCGTGCACGACCGCCGATTCGTGACGCAGGTCGACAATCCTCATGCCGGCGCTCGCGGCCAGCGGCAGGACTTCATTCAGGTGGTCGCCCACCAGCGTGAAAATCGTGTCGATTCCCAATTGCACGGCGGATGCTACGAAAAGTTCGGCGCCTGTGGGCATAGAAAGGCCATGCTACTACAGCCCTCGGTAGCTTTGGCCACTTTTTCGCACGCGCCGGTGGGCTAGAATCGGGGAGGTGGCGAAAGAGAAAATCGTAGTAACCGGCGGTGCCGGGTATATCGGCTCCCACACCGTGCGTCTGCTGCTCGACCAGGGTCATGACGTGGCGGTGATTGACGATCTATCCAAGGGCTACGAGCACAACGTGCCCGCCGGACGACTAAACCGCCTGAACCTGTGCCAGACAGACGCGCTCACGGAAATTCTAAAGCGCGAGAAGCCGGCGGCGGTCATCCACTTCGCCGCATTCATCGCGGTGGGCGAGTCCATGCGCGAGCCAGGCCGCTATTTCCAGAACAACGTGTGCGGCTCGCTTTCGCTGCTGGAAGCCATGGTACGTGCCGGTGTGAGCCACCTGGTGTTTTCCTCCACCGCGGCGGTTTACGGCACGCCGGAAACCACGCCCATTCCTGAAACCGCGCCCATCCAGCCGGTCAATCCTTACGGCGAATCCAAAGTGATGGTGGAGAATCTGCTGGGCTGGTATGACCGCATTCATCGCCTGACCAATGTGCGGCTCCGGTATTTCAATGCTTCCGGCGCCGATCCGGAAGGACGGCTCGGCGAGGAGCACGAACCGGAAACGCATCTTATCCCTCTGCTGCTGCGTGCGGTGCAGAGCGGCAAGCCGGTGACCATTTTCGGCGACAACTACGAGACGCCGGACGGCACCTGCATCCGCGATTACATCCACGTGAACGACCTCGCGCAGGCGCACATCCTGGCCGTGCAGTACCTGCTCGGCGGCGGCGCTTCGGAAGCCTTTAACGTGGGGACCGGCACCGGCCACAGCGTGATGGAGATGGTGCGGGCGGTGGAGGACGTGACCGGGCAGAAAGTGCCTTACGTGATCGGGCCGCGACGCGAGGGCGATCCGCCCGCTTTGGTGGCGGCGTCCAACAAGCTTCGGGAAACACTCGGTTGGAAGCCGCGCTACGTGGACCTGCGCGAAATCGTGCAGCACGCCTGGAATTTCAGCAACCGCGCGGCTTCGTCGCACTGAACGATCACGTTTGTCCGCGGCCCGTACTTGCCGGAAATCCGTGTTTCCGCCGATAAGAATGTAGAGCGGCGAGCCGCCACTTCTTATGGTGGAATCTGAAGCCAAATACGGGGAACTGGAGCGACTACCGCAGTTTCCTTCCATCGCCACGAAACTGATGCGGGTGCTCGCGAACGACGGAGCCAGCATTCGCAAAATCGCCGACCTGGTCCGCGTGGATTCGGCACTGAGCGTGGAACTTTTACGGCTGGTCAACTCGCCGCTGTTCGGCTTGCCGGCGCACATCGGCAGCATTCAACAGGCTCTCACCCTGCTGGGCTTCGAAGCGGTCAAACGCCACGTGCTGGCGGCGTCGATGCGCATGTACTTCCGCTCCGCCGTGCGGCTGGATTTGTTGCGAGGCATCTGGCGCCACTCGGTGGCATGTGCTCTCATTTGCGAGGAACTCTCGGTGGCATGCTCCTCCGCGCAGAACGCGGACGACCGCATCTACACCGCCGGCCTGCTGCACGATATCGGGCGCCTCGGACTGTTCGTCTCCCATCCGCAGACCTATGCGGAGTTACTCGAGCAGGGCGGGGCCAGCTTGCGCGAGCGCGAAATTCACGCGTTTGGATTCGATCATTGCGAGGCCGGCGGCTGGCTCGCAAGCCACTGGGGCCTGCCGCTGGAAATCCAAATGGGCGCCGCCGGCCATCACGACACGCCCACCTCCCCGGTGGAAGGCGTGGCGGATATGGTTCGCGTGGGTGTTCTGCTCGCGGACTGTTTCGGCTTCGATGTGCTGCCGCCCGAACACTCTTACACGCTTTCGGAGATCCGGACCCTGCTGCCCCATTCGGCCCAATACCGCTTCGATCCCGACGAAAAGACTTTCAAGGCGCGGATCACGGATAAGCTCAACGCTTTCGATTAGCGTGGCGGCGTCGGCGCCTCGAGGTGAAAAAACCGGCGTCGTACAATCAAAAGAGAGGTCGGAAGGTATTGGGCGGCACAAGCTCGGGGAATTGGATCAGGAGCTTGGCGCTGCTGCTCACCGCCGGCTTCCTTTCTCTCGGTTTCACTCCCCTCCAAGCAGCTCCGGCTCCGCGCCCGTTCACGGTGGAGAGTTACGACGTCAACATCCAGGTGGATCCTGCGCAGCGGCATCTCAACGGCGAGGAAAGCATCCGCGTTCACAGCCAGGGTGACGAACCCGTTTCCGTCCTGGACCTGGATGCCGGGGGGCTCGAAATCGCCTCCGTGGAGGAGGGCCACGTTCCGCAATGGTTCGAGCGCAAGGGCGAGACCCTGCTCGTCGTGCTGGCCAACCCGCTGCGGCCGGAGGAGCACCGAACCATTACATTGCGGTATCGGGCGGGACCTTCGGACGGGCTGCGGTTTTTCGCGGATCAAATCTACGGATCGGCCCCGGAGAGTTGGATGCCGTGCAACGATCGTCCCGGCGAGCGCGCCAGTCTGCATCTGGTTCTCGCCTCCCCGTCCGATTTCCAAGCGGCAGCGAGCGGACGCCTCATCTCCACTCGCGAAGCGGACGGGCATAGCGTGACGGAATGGCAATTGGATCAGGCCCTGCCGCCGTCCCTGTTCGGCTTCGTCGCGGGCGCATTTGCCGAGAGCACATCTACTGCCGAAGGTGTGAAGCTGCGAGTGCTGGGAGCTGGCCCGGAGGTCTTTGACCCCACCACGGCGGCTCTTCATTATCTGGCAGAACGAACGGGCAAGTCGTATCCCGGGCCGATCTACACGCAGGTTTTCGTCCACGGCGATGCCATTCGCTCACTGGCCGGAGGGCTGGTGTTTTTGCCGGAATCGTGTGCACAGGGAGTAGCCAAGGATGCCGACAAAACATGGCTGTTGGCCCGAGCATTGGCCGGGCAGTGGTACGGGGTGGGGATCGTTCCGAAAGACTGGTCGGATGTCTGGCTGAGCGAGGGCATTTCCGCCTTCCTGGCCGACACGTTCCTGGGCCGGCGCCTTGGAGATCAGGCGGAGCAGGCGCAGATCGAACACTCGCGGCAGATTTATAACCGCCTCCGAACCGAGGGCAAGGACCGTCCGCTGTCCTCTGCCGAGTGGACCACGGCCGAGGATGCCGGCGGCGACATTTCGTTACACAAGGGAGCTCTGTTCCTACAATTGGTCCATGAGATAGTGGGCGATGCCGCGTTTTGGGAGCGGCTACAGATGTATACCAGCAGCCAATGGGGCCAAGCGGCGGCGAGCGAGGATTTTCAGAACGCCTACGCAGGGGTGGCCGCACAAACGGCGGGCAAGCGCGGCGCCAAACGGGCAGGAAAAAACGAAGTCAAAAACCTGAACGACCTGTTCAACGCGTGGGTGTACGGCATTCCGACCGGGACGCCCAAAGGGAAACGCGGCTCACAGTGAGACGTGGCAGCCGCCGCTCCGGCAGACGGCTGCCATGCTGCCGGCGGCTCAATGCTTCGCCGGCTTGTAGTTGTTGAAGAAGATGTAAGTGCCGTGGATGGCGGCCGTGACGATGTCCGGTGCGCCGTCGCCGTTCAGGTCTGCCACGATGATATGCGAGCCGACGCCGGAGCGGTTGTGGATCAGCTCCGGTACGAATTCCGCGCCGCCGGGAGCTTTGGGATTGCGGATCGCCTTGTAGACATACAGCACCGCCGGCCCAAACGGATCGGGGTCGGTATAGCCGAAGTGCGACATGGATCGCTTCCCGGTGATCATGTCGGGGATGCCGTTGCCGTCGATGTCCGCGAACGCGGTGGCGTGTGGTTCGGTGAAGATCACGTCTCCGGCATTCCTGGTGATGAAGTTGTCCATGATGATGTGCTCGACGAAGGAGATCTTACCGGTAGCGTCGCGCTTTTGCTCGTACCAGGCGAGGCCGAAACCGTGGCCTTCGAGTGAGGCGACCACGTCGTTGAGACCGTCGCCGTTCACGTCATAAACACCGATCTCCGCCCCGCCGGCCCCGCCCTGCGATTTGCCCCAGCGGCCGAATTCCTGCGGGTGATAGGTCCACAACTCCTGGTTGCTGCCCTTCTTCGGCTGCTCCCACCAGCCATAGCAGTTGATGTAGTCCATCAGCCCGTCGCCATTGATGTCGCCGACGCCGAGGCCATGGCCGATGTTCGCGCCCCACGGTCCCGGCTCCGAAATCGTGTGGGTAATCCACGTGCCGGTCGGGTTGTTGGGATCGGGCTTGGAGTACTGCAGCGTGTTGTGGCCGGCGTGAATGATTTCCGGTTTGCCGTCGCCGTCGATATCCTTCAGCAGCGTCTCTTCGTTGCCGACCGGTTGCAGCACCACGTACTGGTCCCAATGGCGGTTTTCGCCGCGCGGGTTGACGTACAGGGTGCCGGTGCCATTACCCGCATTGCCGCTCATGATCAGGACGTCCGGCCAGCCGTCGCCAGTGTAGTCGTAGGCCAGGCTTACCATGGATTCCATCGGGTATTCGGCCGTCGGATTATAGGTTTTCGGCGTGTAGATTTCCCGCGCGACCTTGAAATCCGGCCCGTAATAAACGTACGGCCCGGAGATGACGTCGGGATGGCCGTCGCGGTTGACGTCCGCCACGGCCGCGGTCCAGCCATCGTAATACTGGCTGATCTGCTGCATGCGGAAATTCGGCGAGACGTGTTCCGGAGGTACGTCCAGCTTCTGCAGATCCTTGTAGCGCAGGTCCTTGAAGCGAACTTCGCCGGAACCGCCGACATACAGGGCGATGGGGCCGTACTTCAACTGCGCCTCGTCCACCAGTCCGGTAGGCGCGCCGCCGGCGCCAAGCGCACCGCCGTTGTAGGACGGCTTCACCGTATTGCCGAACAGCAGAACTTCGATCTCGTTCCAATCGCCCGGATGATAAGAACCCGTCGGTCTGATGAGGTTGGGAAGGTTCAGCCCCGGAGGCATGTCGAGCACGGGATAAAGGTTGGTGCCGCGTCCGCGCCCACCGCCCGGCGCTCCCCCCGGTGCACCCTGCCTGCCGCCCGCCGCCGCCACCGGCGTGCCTCCGCGGCCGCCCTGGCCCCTGCCGCCGGGGGGCAGTTTATCCCGGCCGGTCTCGCTACCCTGCGCATCCAGTTTTACCGCGTAGGAATTCAGGTCCCCATCAGTGAGGGAGACGAAAACGCCCTGCATGCCTTCGGGCGTCTTCTCGGCGCGCAGCAGCAGCCCGGTCTTACAGCCGCCGGTGCAATGGATATCCGCATAAAAACCGACATCCTGGAACGACTTATCCAGCACCAGCCAGCCGCCGGCTGGGTCCTTCGGCGTCCCCACAATCTCGCCATTCTCAGCTTTCCATGAGGCATTTCCAAGTACATGCCATCCTGCAAGGCTCGATCCGTGAAAGATGACGTCGGCGCGAAACGTCGGACCGACATTTCCGAATGCCGGAATGAGCAGAAGCGCGCCGGCGCCAATAGCGCCTGCGTACCAGAATCTTCGAAGTCTGGTCACAAACCCCCCTTAGAAACGAGCGAATTCTGAACCAAGTTGGGGACAGTATATACCCGAGCGGCCTCGTGTGCCTGGCGTATTCGCGCTATAAGAAAGCACCCAAGGCAGGAAGGGGTGGTCTCCAGGCCGGTTATGGTGTTCAATGGTGGGTGCAATGTCCGATTCTCCGTTCGAGGACAGCAACCGGATTGGAGCCGAGTTCC
>Ga0335085_10015174_pt1 | contig 11185 bp, 9 predicted proteins | sample Lox_Sample_45_FD_206712 | JGI IMG/M metagenome (GOLD analysis project Ga0335085, IMG submission 206712) | Soil microbial communities from Loxahatchee National Wildlife Refuge, Florida, United States - Lox_Sample_4.5 | ecosystem: Environmental > Terrestrial > Soil > Wetlands | place: USA: Florida... | reverse complement strand
AGTCAATGAGGATGGCCTTGACCACATCAGAATGTTTCCACGGTCCCAATGGCGGAAGTTGGCGCGGGGCGATTATTCAGTGGTCCGCGTCGCTGAAAGCTTACGCACCAGCCAGCACACTCTTGACGATCGATTTTTGTCGAAGATTGCCACTCTCGGACAGCAATTATCGCAAGGAGACGGCAGATTCGGCACAGTGATCCTTCTTGGCGTTGACGAGCGTGGGCCGCTTACCGTTCTGGATGGCAATCATAGGCTGGTAGCAGCATTGCTATCTTCCCCAGCCGGACTTTCGAAACTTCGATTCATGTGCGGCTTTTCGCCGCGGATGCCAGAATGCTGTTGGTATAAGACAAACCCTGCGACCTTGCTTCGCTACGGGAAGCATATATTGACGCGTGCGGTTCGCGATCCCAGGGGCGAACTTGAGCGCATCTTCGGCGATTACAGAGAACTGACAGAGAATTCCGTAAAACCCTCTCAGTTGGGCGGCGCGTCAGCAGGCTCGCTGACCAGGTTAGCTGAGTCAAATGATGTTCAACCTTAACGACCGGTTATGCATAAGAGCTAAATTAGGAGGACTAAAGTGGCGGCCAGGCGATTCGTAACCATCGAGCAGCTCCCGAAAATAACCAGCGCGGACCAGGGACGGCGCTTTCTGGGCAGGGTACAAAAACGCATGGGCGATAGGCGCCCTTGCCTCGTGCTTGACTGTTCTGGCTTAAATCAAATGGACAAGCCGGCTCTTCAGTTGCTTCTGTCCTGCCTTGAAGAAGCCATGAAACGTAATGGGGATGCCAGGCTCGCAGCGGTGTCTCCGTCGGCGCAGGTCATGCTCAAATTGATCGGAGCCGACCGCCTATTTCAGATCTTCGCTTCGAATGCCGACGCGGCAAACAGTTTTCATCAGCATTCCGCCGGTTTGGGCATGATCGAGTGTTCACAGGACGAAGATGGCCAGGTTTCTGAAAATGCGGCATGAAGCGTGATCGCCGCCATCTCGATGCAGAAAGTGTGTATGGACTCGGACAATGAGTATGAGAATCGCCGGATGGCTGACAGAGAGACGGATCGGTGGTTGTCTGGTGTTGATCCTGGCCGCGCCGACCGCCAGAGCACTTGCAACCCCCTTGCAAGACACAACTCCGGTACAGCAGGAGCAGAGTGCGCCTTCAAGTGGAACGCAAAAAGCCGGAACCGACAGCGGGCACGGAAAGCCTAACCCGGATTCTGCACAGCCCGAGGCAACGCTTCCGGACGCGCCGGAAGTTGCACAGTCGTCCAGCACTGGCTCGAGTGGATCGAACGAAAGTCCGCAGCCCAGCCAAAATCAACAGAATGGCGCTGCGCAGCCTGTCGGTACGGCGGCGGCTCCGGGGATGAAGTCGACGGGAGTTGCGGGATCGCGAGTGAGCGGGGCCGCGATTGCTCCCGCAAAGCAGAAACGGGTGCGCACTTTTCTGATCAGGGTGGCAGTTGTCGTGGGGGCCTGTGTTGCCGTTGGCACTGTGGTGGCACTGTCGCACGCGACCCCCAGCCAGCCGCGTTAATGGATCACGGTGACTGACGATGCGCGCAGACCAGGGAAACACGGAAACCCGATTTGTGAGTTTTTCCGGGATTGACGGCGCCGGAAAAAGCACGCAGATTCGGCGATTCTGCGCCAGGATCGAGCAGGCCGGCATGCACTGTTCGCTGGTTAGTTTCTGGGACGATGTGGCACGGTTCAAGGGGCTTCGCGAAGGGGCTTCGCACAGGATATTCAAGGGAGATCGAGGCGTTGGAACTCCTTCGGCGCCGATTACGCGACGGGACAAGAATGTCCGCTCGCGGTTGATGACGGCATTGCGCCTTGGCATCTACTTTGCAGACGCTGTTTCGACTCGATCTTTGATCAGGCAATCGATGCGGTCGAAAGCGGATGTTGTGATCTTCGACCGGTTCATTTATGACGAACTGGCGAATCTTAATTTGGAAAACGATGCCATGCGCGCTTACGCCCGCGCGATGATCAAGTTCGTTCCCCAGCCGCATGTCAGCTTCCTGCTCGACGCGGACCCGGTGGAAGCCCGTGCGCGCAAGCCTGAATATCCGCTCGATTTTCTCCGATTCAGCCGGAAATCCTATTTGGCCCTGAGCAAACTGATCAGCTGTATGAGAGTCATTGCTCCGATGCCGGCGGACGAAGTCGAGCAAGAGGTTTCGAGATGCGCCGAAGCTGCGCTTTCCGTTGGGCTCGATGGAAGCACGGGCGACCAGGAGCGACATCTCGTAGAAAGCGCACCATAACTCGGAGAGTGCGGCAGACGCGGGCCGAACGTCTTCGCTGGAGAATCATCGGCGATCAAGAGAGGAAACCGAGATGACCATGAGATTTGCCAAGGCAAAAAGCTTCACTGGGTTTCTGATTTGTTTATGTGCGGGATTGCTGGCAACCCATGCCTTCGCCGCTTCCTGCGTTACGCAATCGCAGATGACGCCGGCTGAGCGCGACCAACTGGCAAGCACGGCCCGCACCATGCTCTGGCAGATCCAGACAAATAACACTCAAGTTCTGCGCAACAATGTGATTCCTTCCCTGGCTGCGAATTTCGACGGAATCGTGAGTTCCGTGGGTCATCTTCAACCTTTGGTGCAGGCCTCCTCGATTACGGTGGATGAACTTTATCTACTCGATGCGTCGAATGATTCCGCGAGCGGAACGCCCGCGGCGGCAATGCAAATCGACTTTTTCTGCGGATCGCCGGTCGTCGCCCTGAGTTTTCCCGCGCTACCCGCCGGCATCTACGCATTGGCCGTGGTTCATGCGACCGGCGTCCCGCATCCCCAGCAGATCTCTCTCATTTTGTCGAAGTCGGGCGAAGGCCGCTGGTTGCTGGCCGGCCTGTTTGACAGGCCGATGACCGAAGAAGGCCATGACGGCTTGTGGTATTGGGTGGCGGCGCGCAGATACGCGCAGACGAAAAAGGACTGGGATGCATGGTTTTACTATCGCATCGCCACGAATCTCCTCGATCCATTGGACTTTCTATCCAGCCCCAACCTCGAAAAGCTGCAGCGCGAAGCCGACCAAATCCGGCCCACCGACTTGCCGCAAAAGTCTGCGATGACATTTTACGTACAGGGACAACTAATTATGGTGAGTGCGATTGACACCTCCACGGAGTTGGGAGGGTTGGACCTCGACGTTCACTACACTCCTGACGCCGCCGAGGCAGCGCAATTGCGCGATCCGATCGCCGCACGCGGCCAGGTAACGGCAGTCATGGCTGAACTGTTGAAGATGCACCCCGAGCTGCAGGGAGCGTTTCACGGCATCTGGGTGCACGCGGAACAGGGAACATCGACGCTTTTCGCGCTGGAGTTGCCAATGAACCAGATTGCCGGTGGAACGGCTTCGCCGTCTGCTCCTTCATACACGGTTTCGCCTTAGGCTATGCGCGGGGTTGAACGCCACTCAAAGTTGGCTGTTGTTGTAACAATGCAGGCGCATGGTGGGAAGCACCCCAGCCCGAACGCGACCTACGCGCCGAGCCGGAACTGAAAGTACACCTAAAGTGACCCGCCATCCCCGGCTCAAAATCCCTTGACCCATACTCCGGAGCGAAATATGATGGGGTCTCTTCTTTCTCCCTTCTTCAGGACATATTGCGCCTTTTTCTAAGCATGCTGACCATCGCGCTGCGGAGATGTCAGGAACGAACGACATTCTTCCGGTTTGGATTCAAAGTTGAGAATTCCGGGGAGGCAGCACCTGCCGGGCCGGCCTGCGGGATGCACACAATTAGCGAATCGCACTGCATCAAGGGGGAAGGCAATGTTCGACGTACGCAAACCACTCAGGGTCTTTGTGGTCGACGATGAAGACGTCATCGCGTCAAGCCTGGCGATGATCCTCCGCTTTCAGGGCGGCTTCCATGCCCGGTCCTTCACAAACCCGCTTGAGGCTTTGCAGGCTGCTCGCCTTGATGCGCCCGATCTTTTGATCTCCGACGTGGTGATGCCGGAGATGTCGGGGATCGATCTGGCCATTCAATTGCGTGAGTCCTGTCCCGATTGCAAAGTGCTGCTCTTCTCCGGCCAGGCAGCCAGCGCCCAACTCCTCGAATCCGCAGGGGAGATGGGGTACCGTTTTGAGCTTCTCTTGAAGCCGGTGCACCCGGCCGATTTACTGGCGAAGATTCAAGATGTAACTGGCGACGCACAGACGCTTTCTATCCGCGAGCTCTGACGGTAGATGCGCGCGCCTTATTGATTTGGTAGCTGTGCCTGCATGGGCGCTTGAGCCGAGTCGGCATGGACAAACGGGCCTCGCCAGGCCAATGCCAGCATCAGTGCCACAACGAGCAGGCATGAGACGAAAGTGAAATCGCGCATCAGTGATCGCATGGAATGTACCTCTGAGTTTAGTCACGAACCACCGCTGATCGAATCGTGCTTCTCCGCAGGTCGTGACCGACTATTTATATCGGGTTCTTTCCTCATCCCACCCGTACACCCGTGCAAGATCAATGATTAATAGGATGACGCATCTTTCGAACTTTTTGCTTCAAAGTTATTGTGATGTGCCAAAAGCAAGCCGAGATGCCTGCCTCCATCGAATCGAAATCAACCAACCAATTCGTGGCTGAGGGCTTCTAAAAAGCCGGAAGAGCAAGCGCGTAGAAGAGCCGCTTCGCACCTTAAAGAGGTGTAGCGCGCGTAAATTCAAGCACATCAACTCAGGGAAACCCTACGGCACAAACAGCCTGCGCAGAGGTCTAGAGCCAAAGCCGTTCAACTTGAGTGGCCATGTTTCATCGCCTCGGAACTTAGTTTGATTTAGCACATATTTTCGGTGTTTGCGGGCCGGCTTTTGGGAGCTAAATACATGCCCGATATTGAAGTTGTCATTGCGGACGACGAACCCCTTTCACTTATTGGAATGCGAAGCGCTGTTGCCGATCAACGCGATATTCACGTTCTTGCCGAATGCCAGGACTCACACTGTCTCGCGGAAGCCGTCCGTCATCAGCCTCCGGACGTGCTGCTGATCAATGCGAAGCTTCTGTGCGACGAGTTCGGAGCGCTCAAGGAACTGGTATCGCAAAACGAGAAGACGCGCGTCATCGTCGTAACAAGCCACAAGGACCGCGGATTCCTCGATGGCGCGCTGCAATGCGGAGCCAAGGGAGTCATGCAAACAGAGTGCTCAGTGGAGAAGATTCCTTCGGCGATCAGAAAAGTAACGACCGGCGGCGTTTGGCTTGAGCTCGCCGCCTGAGAAAGATTATTGTGCACGTTTCGTTCTTGAAAGCAATTGGTTCCAGCAATGCCTTGGGAAGACCGCTTGACCGGAATGAAACGCAAAACCTGCAGGACTCTGTGAGAAGCCAAGTGATGGAGTTTCAAACTGACGTGGAGCACATGGAACAGGCTGCGACATCGCACGGAGAACCGCCAAGACTCCAACCAAACGCCTGACTCGCTCAAGAGAAATGACTCGGGGACAAGCGGCAAAAACACAAAGAGGACTCAGATGCGCCTTTCCTCAATAGCTTTCTCCAAACTCAACTTCGTGTTGGCGAACGCCATCGCCCGGTCCACATCCAAACAAATCGCAAGACAAACGCGGCGTGCGTCGGCGCTTGGCGCATTGTTGATAGCGTTGCCTCTTTACGCGCAATTCGGCGCCAGTTTGTCAGGCACAGTAACAGATCAAAGCGGCGCGGTAATTCCCAACGCGACTGTGACGCTCACAAATCCCGCCACTGGCGACGAAAAGACCACGGTTACGGGGCAATCCGGTTTCTACAAGTTCAGCGAATTGTCCGCGGGCAGCTACAAGGTTGAGGCGTCGGCGACTGGTTTCAAAGACCAGACCTACACCGATGTTGCGGTATCAGGGGAGCTGCCGAGGACCCTGAATCTGAAGCTTTCGATCGGACCGGCCGCACAGTCGGTCACTGTAAATGGCCAGCTGACGCCAATTCTCGACACTTCGGATGCGAATCTATCCAGCACAATCTCGACGGCAGAGGTCACACGGCTGCCGGCGTTCGGACGCGATCCATACGAGCTGCTGCGCACCGGCGTCGGTATCACCGGCGATGCGGCGCGGTCGGGAAGCGGAGGCGCCGTCTCGCTGCCGAACAATACCAGCCAGAATCAATCGAATTACGGCATTTTCCAGACGGAGAACCAGATTCAGATATCCGCGGCAGGCCAGCGCGTGACCTCGAATACGTATGAGATTGATGGTGTGACCGTTGACAGCTTGCTGCACGGTGGCTCAACGATTGTGACGCCTAGCATCGAATCGGTCGATCAAATTAGCGTTGTTGCTTCGAACTATGACGCGACACTGGGCCGAAGCGTAGGAGCGCACATCCTGACCGTCACGAAGGCAGGAAGCAATGAACTGCATGGGACCGCATTTTTTCAGTACGACGAACCGGGGCTGAATGCCCACCAACCCTATGGCGGACCGACGAGCACGCCGGGTGTTTTCGCGCCACCGATACGAGACGACCTGCAGCAACGTGAATGGGCGGCGAGCCTGGGAGGGCCAATCAGGAAAGACAAACTATTCGGCTTCGCCAGCTATGAGGCGGTGAAAAGCACACTGCAGTCGTTCAGCGAAACCTATGTGCCCACACAGCAATGGTACGCGGCGTTGGCGACGGCGCGGCCAAGCGGGCTGGTGGCAGGGACCATTACGAAGCCTGCTGGGCAGGCGGTGACGCGCGCGGTTCTGCCCGGTAATTGCAGCGCTCTGCAAACGCAGTGTGCTCCAGTCGCGGGCGGATTCGATATCGGTTCTTTCGGAGGGAGCGACGGCCAATACCTGCCAAATGTGAACGCCAACGGCACGTCCGGGAGTCCGAATCTATTCACGGGCGCGGGGCTGGATGGTGTTCCCGACCTTGAGTTCGCGCAGATCCAAACTCCCAGCAGGTATCGCGGCGCGCAGTTTCATGCGCGCGGAGATTGGTATGTCTCTCGCAAGGATCAAGTCTTCGGAGAATTCTTCACGCAGAAACTCGATCAGTCGACATTCGATTCGGCGGCGGGCGCGGCGCCCGATACGAATCTGCCGTTCCGGCCCTTCAATACCTCGATCACCGCAGTCTATATTCACACCTTCAGCCCTACGCTTATCAACGAATTGCGCGCGAATAATACACGATTTGCCGACAACCAGATTGCCGATACCGCCAACATCGTGAACTGGGGCGTTCCGGGCATGTACGTGCAGAACTACGGTTTCGGGCAGATGGACCTTAGCATCCGCTCCGCAACCACAACGCCGTATAAGGCGGCAGAGAATACCTATGAAGTTCGCGATATGATCACAAAGACTTTAGGCGCCCAGTCATTGCGCATTGGTTTTGTGGCAAGAGAGGAACAGGATAATGACAACGACTCCGGCCTGGCGCGGCCCAATTATGCATTCCAGGGAATCTGGGATGCGGCCAACGACGCGCCTCTGTATGAGGGCGTGGCGGCGAATCCGAACACGGGAGGAGTGGGCAATGCGCAGCGCTATTTCCGCCGTTACTACTACGCGGGATATGTGCAGGACGACTGGAAGATGAGGCCGAACTTCACCGTGAACCTCGGGCTGCGGTATGAGTATTTTGGCGCGCTCACCAACAAGGGATCCGCAGTGAATGATTTAGTGCTCTCGAGCACACCGGGGCTCCAGATCATCAATTCGAAATTCGCGCTTGTCAATCACTATTATCCGAACACTCCCAATGCAATTTCGCCGAAGATCGGCTTCGCGTGGCAGCCGGAGGCAAGCGAGGGGAAGATCGTGTTTCGCGGCGGCTTTGGAGTGAGCTTTGACAACTTTGACGAAGAGCCGATTTCGCCGGCGTATGAAAACGGGCCGGGATACTTCGACTATGGACTTTGCTGCGCAGGCCTGCAGTCAACGGCTCCCACGGCAACCGGGACGGGAATCATCTTCGAATACGGATCAAGCGACTCACCATTCAGTTATGCAGCCAATCCGAATCTCGCGGTCGGCGTGAATCCGGCTACGGGGACGCCGAACGCGTTTACGCCTCCTGGCGGCACTCCGTCGACTCCGCAGATCGAGACATACAGCATCCTTCCGCATATGAAACAACCGCCGCTTTACACATACTCATTCGACTTTCAGTATGCGCTTCCCTGGCAGATGGCGTTCACGCTCGGGTACCAGGGATCGTCCGGTTTCCACTTTTTGCGGCTCGTGGATCAGAACTTTCTCTATCCGCAGTCGAACGGGACCTGCGCTACCGGGGGGGCGTGTATGCCGGGCGTGAATCAGACGCCATTCTTCGCTGCATACGTGCCAACGTCGGACGTTCATACGGACTACAACGCGATGAATGCTCACCTGGAGAAACGGTTGGAGCACGGTCTCGATTTCAGCGCTGTCTACACGTGGTCCAAGAGCATGGACAACGCGTCCGAAGAGGGCCCGGGATTCCTGTCAAATCAAACGGACCCGGCTGATCCACGCGCGGAATACGGTCCCTCGGATTTCGACCTGCGCGGGCGGTTTTCTCTGGAGGGAACCTGGAGTTTGCCAAACCCGAAGGGGAATGGCTTGGTAAAGAACGCGCTTGGGAACTGGCAGGCAAACGGCGTCTTCACGATGCACACAGGATTTCCATGGACTCCTGTGATCGGTGTGCCGTCGGTGGCGCTGGTGAACGGTGCGTCAACGATTGCGCCGACGCGGCCCACCGGCTATGGGCCGGATTCTCCAGCCAGCGTTCCAGCGTTGAATGGTTGTTCGAATAGCGCCTTCGAACATGGTTCGAACTTCCCGTTGGGCGGAGCAAATTATTTTGATTATGGGACGCCGGGCCCTCCAGGGGTGGGAAGAAACTCGTTCAACGGACCTTGCTACAAAGACGTTGACATGAGCTTCGCCAAGCAGGTGTCATTCAGTTTCGGCGATCACCCGGCGTTAATCCGCTTCCAGGCCAACCTCTATAACATCTTCAACCTGACTAACCTGACGCCGCTCTCTTTTGGCAGCCCTGAGACGACAATTTCGAATGTGACGACCGCAGGGACGCACGTAATCAACCCGCTTTTTGGATTGGCGCCCGCAGCGGATAACGGCAGAGTGGTCGAGTTCTTCGGTAGGATTGAGTTCTGAGCTTTCCCTCGAACGATTTGTTTTCGGTTTACGCCGCGGGTCGGTGATACGATTCAATCCGATCGGACTGCGGCAGTGGTATGACTTTCCTATGCGACGTTCATTGATCAGACTTTGTGTTTGGTGCGTGCTCGCCGCGATTCCTGCGGCGGCCCTGACGGGCGAAGCGCAGGAGACGGTCGAAATCGACGCGCAGGGGCCGCACACTCCCTTTCCGCATTATTGGGAACAGATGTTTGGTTCGGGACGCGCAATTCTCGCGTTGCGCGAGAGCTATCGCGACGATCTGCGCGCGGTAAAGCAGGTCACCGACTTTAGGTATGTGCGATTCCACGCGATATTCCACGACGAAGTGGGTGTCTACAACGAGGATGAGCACGGTAATCCGGTCTATAACTTCGCATATGTAGACCAGATCTACGATGGGCTGCTGAAAAACGGCGTGCGACCCTACGTGGAGATCAGCTTTATGCCGCGCAAGCTGGCATTCAATCCGGACGCGCTCCATCCGTTCTGGTATAAGCCGAATGTTTCCCCGCCGAAGAGCATGGACCGGTGGGATGATCTTATTCGGCATTTCGCGCAGCACCTGATCGATCGCTACGGAATCGATGAGGTGTCAAAGTGGTACTTCGAAGTGTGGAACGAGCCCAACATTGACTTCTGGAATGGAATTCCGCGCGAAGCGTCGTACTTTGATCTGTATGCGCATACGGCGCGCGCCCTGAAAAGTGTGAGCCCGCGGTTGCGCGTGGGAGGGCCGGCAACCGCAGCAGCGGCCTGGATCGGGGACTTTCTCAAGTACACTTCAACGAACCATGTGCCGGTTGACTTTGTGTCAACGCATGCTTATGCGGACGATACGGTGGAGAACCTGCTGGGAACGAGCGAGCTGATTCCGATGGATGAGCGCGTCTGCCGCGCCGTAGAGAAGGTGCGGAGTGAGATCAAGTCCTCGACGACACCCGACCTTCCGCTCTTCATATCGGAATGGAACGTGCAGGGAATGATGGATGCGCGCGACACCATTTTTATGGGGCCGGCGCTGGCGAACACGGTGCGCCAATGCGATGGGCTGACAGAGATGATGTCGTTCTGGACCTTCTCCGATGTGTTTGAGGAATCCGGACCCATCCCGAAACCATTCATCGGAGACTTCGGACTACGCGCCAAGGGTGGCATTAACAAGCCCAGCTACTATGCATTCCAGTTGCTGCACGAGCTGGGCAGCGAGCGGCTTACAAACTCCGCCGCCGATGTGATCGCCACAAAGAACGCGAACGGCGAAGTCGAGGTCGCTGCGTGGAACCTCGTCGACCCGGGGCAGCCGCAGTCGGAAAAGACGATCGACCTGGTCTTTCGTCACGTCCCGCCGAATGCGCGCGTGAGCATCCAGGAACTTGACGCAGATCACGGAAACGTCTTGAAGGATTACGACGCGATGGGAAAGCCGCTGGATCCGACGCCCGATCAGGTGGAGCAGTTGAACCGTGAAACGGCATTGCCGCCAGCTTCTCAGGAGACTCTCAAGGCCGGAAAGCTCGAAATCAAGCTGACGACCAACGCGCTTGCGCTGATCAAAGTGCAGCCGTAGCGCCGCGCGACATCTCCGGCGCGGCGGCCTCCGAAGAAAAATGAATTGGAGCCAGGTTCTTGAGCCGGGCTTTGAGCACGGCAGTATTGACCGGAATCTCCTGGAGCAACAAGTCCGTGGCCTGGATCATGGGGTGCGCATGGAACCATTGCTGGACCACGTTATTACGCAGTGAATTGGCAATAGCCAGCAGCGACATACCCAGATGATGAGCCATCCACTCCCGCACGATCACCGGTTTACGCGAAGCGACGGAGTAGTCGGCTGATTCATAAAATCCGTATGGGCCCACCCAACCTGCCGAATCCATGCGGCGAAGGTTGTGCAGTGCTTCAGGCGGATCGACACCGAGCGCGAGAAAAGTGGAGTAGGGTGAAATGACAGGCCCAGCCGCCGCTTCAGGCCATAGCGAGACGCTGGGCAGGCCGTAGGCAAAGTAGTGATAGTCG
>Ga0335085_10015172_pt1 | contig 11185 bp, 10 predicted proteins | sample Lox_Sample_45_FD_206712 | JGI IMG/M metagenome (GOLD analysis project Ga0335085, IMG submission 206712) | Soil microbial communities from Loxahatchee National Wildlife Refuge, Florida, United States - Lox_Sample_4.5 | ecosystem: Environmental > Terrestrial > Soil > Wetlands | place: USA... | reverse complement strand
CGTCGCGTTGCCGCCGTGCTTCGTGGTCGGATTCGAGGCGTCGATCCAGGTGTCGTAGTCGTCGGCGCCGTTGCACGAGCTGGTCGGGACGGTGCTCGCCGCCGCGAACCGCGTCACGTGCTGCACGGTGACCGGACCGAGGGTCGCGGCGTAGGCGAGCGACCCGCCGAAGGCGACGAGCTCGACGACGAGCAGGATGAGGATCCGCCGGGTCACGGGCCGACGACCACCGCCCGGTAGCCGGCGACGTCGCCCGCGTACGGCGCGCCGGCGATCGGCACGACCACGGATCCCGGATCGGCCGTGCTCGGGACGGGGACGGGCCCGCCGCTGCCGATCGCGTCCCCGGAGCCGTCGGTCAGTGTGACGCTCAGCTGTCCGCCGGCGCAGTCCGGCTCCTTGACCCCGCCGATCGTGACCATCGTGACCGCGCCGCTCGACGTCGTGTACGCGATCGTGAAGCCGTCGGTGTCGCACGCGTCGATGCTCGCCCCGCCCACGCCGATCGTGGTCGGGGTCAGCGGCCCGAGCCCCCTGGCGAGCGCGACGCTCGCCGTGCAGAGCGCTCCGAGCGCGAGGACGGTTATGACCAGCCGCTTCATACGTCACTCCGCCTGCGGACCGGGACGCGCACGGAGCCGCGCGCGTCCCGGCTGGTCGCGTGCCTAGCTCGCGATCACGACCTCGATGCCCTCGACGGAGGAGGACGTCACCGCCGGGGAGAAGGTGAGCGTCGAGGAGGTGCCGGCGACCGTGCCGGAGGCCTCGCCGAGCGACGCGCCGCCGCTGTCGGTGAGCGTGACGCGGATCGAGTCCCCGTTGCACGCGGGGTCGATCCCGGAGACCGTGAGATCGCTGACGCCGTAGTGCTTCAGCCCGGCGTCCCACGCCGGAGCGCTGAAGCTCGTGCTGACGCCGTCGGTGTCGCACGAGGCCACGACGGTGGCGCTGTCGCCGACCGAGCCTGCCGCCGTGATCCCGCCCAGGCTGGCCGCGAAGGCGAACGCGCCTCCGAACACGGCAAGGGCGACGGTCACGGCAATGAGAATGCGCTTCATATGCCCTGTCGTTCCGTCCTTTCTCGTTCCGAGACGCGCGACCGCCGGCCGCCTAGCCCGCGATCACGACGTCGATGCCCGCCACGGCCTGCGCCGACACCGACGGAGAGAACGTCAGCGACGCCGCGCCGGCGGCGACCGTGCCGGTCGCCTCGCCGAGCTGCGCGCCCGAGCCGTCCGTCAGCGTCGCCTTGATCCCGAGCCCGTCGCACGCCGCGTTGACGCTGCTGACGTCGAGGGTGGTGAGGCCGTACCGCTGGTTCGTCGCATCCCAGCTCGGCGCCCCGAACGCGGTCGTCACGCCGTCCGTGTCGCAGGACGCGACGACGGTCGCGCTGTCGCCGACCGTGCCGGTGGTGACGCCGCCGAGCGTCGCCGCGAAGGCGAACGTCGCGCCGAACACCGCCAAGCCCGCTATGACCGCAATGAGGATTCGCTTCATGGTGGGAGCCGGATCGAATCGGGTTCCGATCCGTCCTGTCGCATCGGCATCCGATGCTTAGAACTTGAGCTGCCGACCCGAAGGGCCGGCGGCTTCCCCCATCCGGGGGAGGGAGGTCCGGCTCAGGGCCGGGCGCGCAGCGCGTCGTACATCCCCCACTCCTCGCGCAGCGTCTCGCAGATCTCGCCGACGGTGCAGCGCGCGCGGAGGGCGCCGCGCATCGGCGGGAGGAGGTTCGAGTCGCCGCGCGCGGTCTCGCGCACGGCCGCGAGCGCGCGCGCGGCCGCGTCCGCGTCGCGCTCGGCGCGCACCCGCGCGGTGCGCTCGAGCTGGCGCCGCTCCGCCTCGGGATCGATCCGCTGCAGCTCGACCTCGGCCTCCTCGTCCTCGTGGAAGCGGTTGACGCCGACGATCACGCGCTCGCCGCTCTCGACCTCGCGTTGCCACGCGAACGCCGCCTGCTCGATCTCGTCCTGGACGAAGCCCTGCTCGATCGCGGCGACCGCGCCGCCGAGCGACTCGACGCGCTGGATCAGCTCCCACGCGCGCACCTCGAGCTCGTCGGTCAGCGCCTCGACGTAGTACGAGCCGCCGAGCGGATCCGCCGTCGCCGTCGTGCCGGCTTCGGCCTGGAGGATCTGCTGCGTGCGCAGCGCGATCGTCGCCGCGTGCTCGGTCGGCAGCGCGAGCGCCTCGTCGAACGAGTTCGTGTGGATCGACTGCGCGCCGCCGGCGACCGCCGACAGCGCCTGGATCGCGACGCGGACGACGTTGTTCTCCGGCTGCTGCGCCGTCAGCGTCGAGCCGCCGGTCTGCGCGTGGAAGCGGAGCGCGAGCGCCTTCGGGTTCGTCGCGCCGACCAGCTCCTTCATGATCCGCGCCCACAGCCGGCGCGCCGCGCGGAACTTCGCCACCTCCTGGAAGAAGTCGTTGTGCGCGTTGAAGAAGAAGGAGAGCTGGCCGCCGAAGTCGTCCGGCGAGAGTCCGGCGTCGACCGCAGCGCGGCAGTACGCGATCCCGTTGGCGAGCGTGAACGCAAGCTCCTGCACGGCCGTCGAGCCCGCCTCGCGGATGTGGTAGCCGGAGATCGAGATCGTGTTCCAGTGCGGGACCCGCTCCGCGCAGTACGCGAACAGATCCGTCGTCAGCCGCATCGACGGCTTCGGCGGGAAGATGTAGTTCCCGCGCGCGACGTACTCCTTGAGGATGTCGTTCTGCACGGTCCCGCGCAGCTGCGACGGCGCGACGCCCTGTGACTCCGCGACGAGCTCGTAGAGGAGGAGCAGCAGGGACGCGGGCGCGTTGATCGTCATCGACGTCGACACGTCGCCGAGCGGGATCCCGTCGAGCAGGATCTCCATGTCGGCGAGCGAGTCGATCGAGACGCCGGTGCGGCCGACCTCGCCGAGCGCGCGCGGGTCGTCGGAGTCGTAGCCGAGCTGGGTCGGCAGGTCGAACGCGACCGACAGTCCTGTTTGGCCTTGTCCCAGCAGATAGCGGTAGCGCGCGTTCGACTCCTCCGCCGTCGCGAAGCCCGCGTACTGGCGGATCGTCCAGGGCCTGCCGCGGTACATGTCGGGATAGGGCCCGCGGGTGAACGGATACTCGCCCGGCGGCTCGAGCGGCCGCGGTGCGTCGTCGGCGGAGTAGACCGGCTTCACCTCGATGCCGGACTCGGTGTGCCGATCGTCGGTCGCCGCCATGCGGCCAATCGTAGGACTTGTGCGCCTACCGGGCAGCCGGTGCGTCCGCGGCCTCGCGGCTGCGGCGCGCGACGCCGTCCTGCTCCGCGGCGGCGGCGACGGCCGCGGCGACGGCCGGGACGACCTCGCGGTTGAAGACGCTCGGGACGATGTAGTCCGGGCCGAGCTCGTGCTCGCCGATCGTCGCGGCGATCGCGTGGCCGGCGGCGACCTCCATCCGGTCGGTGACCGCCGACGCGCGGATGTCGAGCGCGCCGCGGAAGATCCCCGGGAACGCGAGGACGTTGTTGATCTGGTTCGGGTAGTCCGAGCGGCCGGTGGCGACGACGGCGGCGAGGCCGGCGATCTCCTCCGGGAGCACCTCCGGCGTCGGGTTCGCCATCGCGAACACGATCGCGCCGTCGTTCATCCGGCGGATCCCGTCGACGCTCACCGCGCCGGGCTGCGAGACCCCGATGAAGACGTCGGCGCCGGCGAGCGCCTCGTCCGCGCTGCCGGTCAGGTTCTCCGGGTTCGTGTCCTCCGCGTAGCGCGCCTTCACGCCGGTCAGATCGCCGCGTCCGCGGTGGACGACCCCGCGGCTGTCGCAGCCGACGACGTTCTCCACGCCGGCGGCCTGCAGGATCTTCGTCACCGCGATCCCCGCCGCGCCGACGCCGGTGAGGACGACCTTCACGTCCTCGACACGCTTGCCGACGACGCGCAGCGCGTTGAGGAACGCGGCGAGCGTGACGACCGCGGTGCCGTGCTGGTCGTCGTGGAACACCGGGATGTCGAGCGACGCGCGCAACCGCTCCTCGACCTCGAAGCAGCGCGGCGCGGCGATGTCCTCGAGGTTGATCCCGCCGAAGCCGGGCGCGATCGCCTCGACCGCCGCAACGATCCGGTCCGGATCCTTCGTCGACAGGCAGATCGGCCACGCGTCGACGCCGCCGAACTCCTTGAACAGGAGCGCCTTGCCCTCCATCACGGGCATCGCCGCCTCGGGGCCGATGTCGCCGAGCCCGAGCACGGCGCTCCCGTCGGTGACGACCGCGACGGTGTTCTTCTTCACCGTCAGCGTCCACGCGCTCTCCGGATCGGCGGCGATCGCCTGGCAGACGCGGGCGACGCCCGGCGTGTACGCCATCGACAGGTCGTCGCGCGTCTTCACCGGCGCGTTCGAGTCCATGTGGATCTTGCCGCCGAGGTGGAGGAGGAACGTGCGGTCGGAGACGCGCTCGACGGTGACGCCGGGGACGTCGCGGCAGGCGACGACGATCGCGTCCGCGTGCGCGGCGTCGGTCGCGAGCACGCTCACGTCGCGGATCTTGCTCGTGGCGTCGACGCGGACGAGGTCGATCGCGTCGAGCAGCCCGCCGGCGTCGGCGATCGCGCGCGCGAGGTCGGCGAAGCTGCCGGGCCGGTCGTCGAGGCGGACGCGGAGCGTGAGGCTGAACGAGGCGGAGTAGTGGCTCATCAGGGGCTCAGACGGACGGCCGCCGTCCCGGGTTTCACCGGATCAGAACGAGGCGGCGATCCCCAGCTCGGTGTCCCGCCGGGCGAGCGCCGCGTAGCGGCCGCCGGCGAGGAGCAGCTCCGCGTGGCGGCCGATCTCGACGACGCGTCCCTTGTCGAGCACGACGATCTGGTCGGCGTCGCGGACGGTCGAGAGGCGGTGCGCGATCGCGATCGTCGTCCGCCCCTCGGAGAGCCGGTCGAGCGCCTCCTGGACGAGCCGCTCCGTCTCCGTGTCGAGCGAGCTCGTCGCCTCGTCGAGCACGAGGATCGGCGGGTTCCGCAGGATCGTCCGCGCGATCGCGATGCGCTGCTTCTCGCCGCCGGAGAAGCGGTAGCCGCGCTCGCCGACGACGGTGTCGTAGCCCTCCGGCAGCCCGGCGATCACGTGGTGGATGCGCGCCGCCTCCGCGGCCGCCTCGATCTCGTCGTCGCTCGCGTCGGGCTTCGCGAAGCGAAGGTTCTCGCGGATCGACGCGTGGAAGAGGTACGTCTCCTGCGAGACGACGCCGACGAGCTCGGCGAGCGCCTGGAACGAGAGGTCGCGCACGTCGATGCCGCCGATCGAGACGCTGCCGCGGTTCACGTCGTAGAGCCGCGCCGCGAGATAGCCGAGCGTCGTCTTCCCCGCGCCGGTCTCTCCGACGAGCGCCGTCGTCGTCCCCGCGGCGACGGTGAAGCTCACGTCCTGCAAGGTCCACGCGTCCTCGCCGTAGCGGAACCAGACGTCGTCGTACACGACGTCGCCGGCCTCCGCGACCGCGAGGGCGTCGTCCTTCTCGTCGATGTCGACGGGCTGGTCGAGGTACTCGAAGATGCGGTCGAACAGCGCGAGCGACGTCTGCACGTCGAGCCCGACGGAGAGGAGCGAGCCGACGGGGAAGAACAGCCGCGTCTGCAGCGTCGTGAACGAGACGAGCGTGCCGATCGAGATCGCGGTCCAGCCGTTCGCGTATGCGAGCCCGCCGATCCAGTAGACGAGTGCCGGCATGATCGCGAAGCTCATCTGGATCGAGGCCATCACCCAGCGTCCGGCCATGCGCTGGCGGACCTCGAGGTCGGCGAGGCGCAGCGAGTCCTGCTCGAACCGGTCGCCGAGCTCGGTCGTCCGCCCCATCGTCTTCCCGAGCAGGATCCCGGAGACGGACAGTGATTCCTGGACGAGGCTCGAGATGTCGGCGAGCGTCTCCTGCGTCGTCTTCGCGATCCGGCGCCGCTCGTTCCCCACCCGCCGCGTCAGGAGCACGAAGAACGGGATCAGCGCGAACGCGAACAGCGCGAGCTGCCAGCTGAGGACGAGCATCGCCACCATCGTCGCGACGACGGTCGTCACGTTCGACGCGATCGACGTCGCCGTGTTCGTGACGACGTTCTGGATGCCGCCGATGTCGTTCGAGATCCGCGACTGCACCTCGCCGGTGCGGGTGCGCGTGAAGAACGCGAGCGAGAGCCGCTGCAGGTGGCGGAAGACGGCCGCGCGGAGGTCGTGCATGACGCGCTGGCCGACCTGGTTCGAGTACAGCGTCTGCATCACGCCGAGGACGCCGCTCACGATCGCGATCGCCACCATCCCGCCCGCCAGCACCGACAGGAGCCGGGTGTCCTTGTCCGGGATCGCCGTGTTGAGGATGTCCTTCAGCAGGAACGCCGGGATCACGCCGAGGATCGCCGCGAGGACGATCAGGCCGAGGACGACGGAGAGGCGCAGCCGATACGGCTTGAACAGCCCGAAGATGCGGCGGAGGTTCGCGCGGCGCGTCTCGGGGTCGGCCGTCCGCTCGGCCGGCTCCGCGCCGTGCTGCCTGAAGTAGAACGTCGACATCGCCTCAGGGTACGCGCTCTAGTAGCCGCTGGGCACCGGCGCGCCGAGCGCCTCCTGGAGCGCGGCGCCGAGCGCGAGCAGCTCCCAGTCGGCGCCGGGCGCGCCGACGAGCGAGACGCTCACGGGCAGCCCGCTCGCGGCGCCGACGCCGGACGGCAGCGCGACGACGGGAAAGCCCGTCCAGTTCCAGTAGTGCGTGAGCGAGATCAGGTCGAAGTCGGAGAGCGCGTGGTCGTAGCCGGAGCCGCGCGGCGGCGCGACGACGGGGACGGTCGGCTCGAGCAGCGCGGTCACGCGCTCGGCGGCGAGCCGGTCGACCCAGCGCGCCGTCACGTCGCGGCGGCGCGTCTTCGCCGCGACGTACTCCTCCGCGTGCGTCGCCGACTCCTCCGCCAGCTCGATGAACTCCCGGATCGAGGGCCGGTACAGGTCGCGGCTGCCGTCGAAGCGGCGGTGGTAGGCGAGCATCTCCGGGAGGAAGACGGTCATGTAGTCGTCGACGACGTCGAGCGACGGCACGTCGGAGATCGGCGCGACGATCGCGGCGCCGAGGCGGCGGCACGCGTCGAGCGCGGCGTCGAAGCCGGCGGCGACGTCGGGGTCGAGCTCGCCGACGCGCGGCGAGACGGCGAGGCGCACGCCGGCGAGCGGGCGCGGCTCGACGCGCTCCGGCGGCTGCGCGGCGAGCGCGCTCGCGGCGCGCCCGCCGTCCGGCCCGGCCATCGCCGCGAGGACGACGGCGCAGTCGGCGACGGAGCGCGCCATCGGGCCGGCGTGGTCGAGGCTCGTCGAGAGCGGGACGACGCCGCGCAGCGAGACGTGCCCGCGCGTCGGCTTGATCGTCGAGAGGCCGCTCAGCGCGGACGGGATCCGCAGCGAGCCGGCGGTGTCCGTCCCCGTCGCCACCGGCACCGTCAGTGCCGCGAGCGCCGCGGCGGAGCCTCCGCTCGAGCCGCCGGACGAGCGGTCGAGCGCCCACGGGTTCCCGACCTGGTCGGTGGTGCCGCCGGCGGCGAACTCGTGCGTGTGCGTGTGCCCGAGCAGCACGGCGCCCGCCGCCTCCAGCCGCTCCCACGTCTCGCACGACCGCTCGGGCCGCTCGTCGAGCAGCAGGCTCGACGCCGTCAGCGGCTTCCCGGCGACGCCGTAGAGATCCTTCAGCCCGATCGGGATCCCGCAGAGCGGGGGCGCGTCGCCCGCCGCGAGCCGCTCGTCCGCGCGCGCCGCCGCCGCAAGCGCGTCCTCCTCGTAGACGCGGATCCACGCGTTGACCGACGCAGGGTCGCCGTTGCGGCTGTGGTTCCCGTCCCGCTCGCGGATCCGGTCGAGGCACGCGCGCGTCAGCTCGACGGCGCCGAGCTCCCGCCGCGCGAGCAGCGCCGACGCCTCCACCACCCCGAGATCGGCGGGATCGCCCATCGGCGCGAAGTATCTCCGGCTGCAGACGAGTCCGTACGATGAGCACATGGCAGCGGTCACCGTCCGCCTCTTCGCGGGGCTCCGCGAGCGCGCGGGGACAGGACGCATCGAGCTCGACGGCGTCGCGCGCGTCGGCGACGTCTGGTCCGCGCTCGCGCTCGGCGACGAGCCGGGCGGGATGCTCTACGCGGTCAACCGCGAATACGCCGGCGCCGAGCGCGAGCTCCGCGACGGCGACGAGGTCGCGCTGATCCCGCCCGTCTCCGGCGGCGCGTTCCTCCTCAGCGGCGACCCGCTCGACCCCACCGCGGCGGCGGCCGAGGTCTCCTCCGACGAGGCCGGCGCCGTCGCCACTTTCGTCGGGACGGTCCGCCGCAGCTCGCGCGGGCGCGAGGTCGAGTATCTCGAGTACGAGGCGTACGCGGAGATGGCCGAGCCGATGCTGTTCCAACTGGGAAAGGACCTGACGGAGCGCCACGGGCTCACCGCGGTCGCCATCCACCACCGGGTCGGCCGCGTCGACATCGGCGAGCCGAGCGTCGTGATCGCCGTCTCCGCCGCGCACCGCGCCGCCGCGCTCGACGCCTGCCGCGAGGCGATCGACACGATCAAGGCGACGATCCCCCTCTGGAAGAAGGAGGTCTACGCGGGCGGCGAAGAATGGATCGGGCGGGGATCGTGACCGACGAGCTGCGCAACTACGACCCGTTGCAGCCGCACGGCGGCTTCAACGTCAAGAAGGCGCTGGAGCGCGTCGGCGCGGCGCTGCTCGTGATCGGCGGCACGGCGCTCAAGTGGGGCTTCGTCTTCCTCAAGTTCTTCGGGCTCTTCATCTCCGTCGCCGCGTACAAGCTCTGGTTCGGGACGTGGACGTTCGCGATCGGGTTCGTGCTGCTGATCCTCGTGCACGAGCTCGGCCACGCGGTCGAGGCGCGCCGCCAGGGCCTGCACGTGTCGGCGCCGACGTTCATCCCGTTCTTCGGCGCGTTCGTGACGATCCGGCACGCGGGGCTGTCGCCGTGGCGGAACTTCCTCATCTCGTACGCCGGCCCGCTCGCGGGCGGCATCGCCGCGCTCGCGTGCTGGATCGTCGGGCGGGAGCGCGGCTCGGAGATGCTCGTCGTGCTCGCGAACATCGGTTTCCTCCTCAACGCGTTCAACCTCCTGCCGATCGGCTTCCTCGACGGCGGCTCGATCTCGCGCTCGATCGGCGAGGCGTGGCGGATGCCGGTGATCCACTTCGAGGCCGGCGTGCCCGTGCAGGCGTTCGCGCCGGACCGCGCGCGGGCGCTGCTGATGACGGCGCTGTACCTCGGGCTCGCGACGCTCCTCGTCGCGGGCATGCTCGCGACGCGCCACCACGGAGCCCTTTGATGGAGACCCGTGAGCTGCTGACGACGCACGTGACGCTCGCGGAGCGCCGCCAGCACGTCGAGCGGATCGCGGACGAGTTCTTCGACGGCTTCGAGGCGGTGGAGAAGATCGATCGCCCGGCGGTGTCGGTCTTCGGCTCGGCGCGGGTGAAGGAGGGCAGCGCGCCGTACGAGGCCGCGCGCACGACCGCCGGGCTGTTCGCGAAGGCGGGCTGGGCCGTCGTCACCGGCGGCGGGCCCGGCGTGATGGAGGGCGCGAACCGCGGCTGTCAGGAGGCGGGCGGGCTCTCCGTCGGCTTCAACATCCACCTGCCGCACGAGCAGGGCTCGAATCCGTACGTCGACATCGGGATGACGTTCCGCCACTTCTACGCCCGCAAGACGATGTTCGTGAAGGCGGCGGAGGGGTTCTGCGTGTTCCCCGGCGGCTTCGGAACCGCCGACGAGCTGTTCGAGTCGCTGACGCTGATCCAGACGGCGACGGTCACGCACTTCCCCGTCGTGCTGTTCGACTCGGAGTACTGGTCGCCGCTCCTCGACTGGGTGCGGACGCGGTGCGTGCCGGAGGGGATGGTGGCGCCCGACGATCTCGAGCTCCTGTCCGTGACGGACGACCCGGCGGAGGCGGTCGAGCGCGTGCTCGCGAGCTGGACGGCGAGGAACGGCGACACGTGAGGCTGCGCGACCTGCCCTCGGTCGACGAGCTCTGCCGCTCGGTCGACGATCCGCTCGCCGTCGACGCGGCGCGCGCGGTGCTCACGCGCGCGCGTGAGGAGATCCGCGCCGGCGCCGATCCCGGAGATCTCGGCGAGCGGTTGCGCGAGGAGCTGCGCGCCGTGCGCGCGCCGAGCCTGCGCTGCGTGCTCAACGCGACCGGCGTGATCGTCCACACGAACCTCGGGCGCGCGCCGCTCGCGGAGGAGGCGCTCGCACGCGTCGTCGAGGCCGGCCGCGGCTACTCCAACCTCGAGTACGACGTCGCCGAGGGCGCGCGCGGCTCGCGCCAGGATCACGTCGCGCCGATCCTGCGCCGCCTCACCGGCGCGGAGGCGGCGCTCGTCGTCAACAACAACGCGGGCGCCGTGCTGCTCGCGCTCGCCGCGCTCGCGGAGGGGCGCGAGGTGGTCGTCTCGCGCGGCGAGCTGATCGAGATCGGCGACGGCTTCCGCATCCCCGACGTGCTCGCCCGCTCGGGCGCGCGGCTCGTCGAGGTCGGCACGACGAACCGCACGCGCGCCGCCGACTACGAGCGCGCCGTCGGCCCGGAGACGGCGCTGCTGCTGCGCGTGCACCAGTCGAACTTCCGCCTCGTCGGCTTCACCGAGTCGCCGCGACTCGAGGAGGTCTCGGCCGTCGCGCGCCGCCACGGGCTCCCGCTCGCCGACGACCTCGGCTCCGGCGTGCTTCTCGCTAGTGACAAGTTGTCACTTGGAGAGGCGGAGCCGTCCGCGAGGGAGTCGCTCGCCGCCGGCGCGGATCTCGTCTGCTTCTCCGGCGACAAGCTGCTCGGCGGCCCGCAGGCGGGGATCGTCGCCGGCCGCGCAGAGCTCGTCGAGAAGCTGCGGCGGCATCCGCTCCAGCGCGCGCTCCGCGCGGACAAGCTCACGCTCGCGGCCCTCGAGGGAACGCTGCTGCTCTACCTCGACGCGCCGGAGCGGATCCCCGTGCTGCGGATGCTGCGCCAGGAGACGCCTGCGGTGCGCGCGCGCGCGGAGCGGCTCGCCTCGCTCACGGGCGGCTCGCTCGAGGAGACGGTCGCGCGCGTCGGCGGCGGCGCGCTCCCGCTCGCCGAGCTGCCGAGCTTCGCCTGTGCGGTCGAGGAGGAGCTCGCGGCTCCGCTGCGGCGCGCGGAGCCGCCGGTCGTCGGCGTC
>Ga0335085_10015171_pt1 | contig 11185 bp, 10 predicted proteins | sample Lox_Sample_45_FD_206712 | JGI IMG/M metagenome (GOLD analysis project Ga0335085, IMG submission 206712) | Soil microbial communities from Loxahatchee National Wildlife Refuge, Florida, United States - Lox_Sample_4.5 | ecosystem: Environmental > Terrestrial > Soil > Wetlands | place: USA... | reverse complement strand
CAGCCCCGCGACGATCAGCAGCGCCAGCGGCAGCAGCCGCAGCAGCCAGTCCTGCGCCGTGAGCGCCGGCTTCCCCGGCGGCGTAGTTCCCGGCTGACGGCTGGTCATAGCCTCGCGCTCCTGGCGTTACGGGCGCCCGCATGCCCTGGCAGGGATTACCTACCCGGGCAAACCATACCTGGGCCCCTCGCCCCGGCTCGGCGCCTGGTGCCCCTGTGCCCCTAACCCATTCTCGTGACCGCTGATACTCGCTCCGGCCACCCGCCGCCCCGGTTTATAAGGCGTGGATGCCTCGTTCATGTACCTCTTACAGCATGAGCGCGGCAACCAGCACAATAGGATCCGTTACGCGCGATGTCGCAGTGACGAAAGTGCGCTTTCGGGCTCGAGTGACGCGCCGCCGCGGCCTCGAGTAACGGCCCGACGGCGCCCCGCGCCCAACCCGTCCGATTTGTCCGATTCGCGAGTCTCGGCGGCGCGCCTTCCCGTCAGGCGCGCGTTTCCGCGGAAACGCCGCCCGCTGCGGAAACGCCGCCCGCCGTAGAAACGCCGCCCGGCGCGGGAACGCCGCCCGCTGCCGCAATGCCGCCCGGCGCGGGGCCGGAGCCCGCGGCGACCGCGTCGATCTCGGCCAGCAGCGCCTGCTTGGCGTCCGGGTCGAGGAACGAGGCCCGCACCCCGTTCGCCGCCAGTTCCGCCAGCTCGGCCCGGCTCAGCCCGAGCACCGAGGCCGCCCGCCGGTACTCCTCGGTCAGCGTGGTCCCGAACATCGGCGGGTCGTCGCTGTTCAGCGTCACGAACAGGCCCTCGGCCAGCAGCCGCGGCAGCGGATGCGCGGCCAGGCCCGTAACCTGCCGGGTGCACACGTTGGACGTCGGGCACACCTCGAGCGGAATCTGGCTCTCCCGTAGCCGCGCCACCAGGGCAGGATCGTCCAGGCAACTGAGGCCGTGCCCGATCCGCTCGGCGTGCAGGCCGTCCAGCGACTCCCAGATCGTCGCGGGACCCGACATCTCGCCTGCGTGCGGCACGCTGTGCAGCCCGGCCGCGATGGCCGAGGCGAACACCGCCCGGAACGCGTCGGTGTAACGAGGCCGCGCCTGCTCGATCCCGGCCAGCCCGAAGCCGGTCAGCACCTCGGGCGGGCAGGTCAGCGCGTGCTCCAGCGTCGCGTGCGCGGCCGGAGCGCCGTACTCGCCGGCGACGTCGAAGATGTAGGCCATCCGCACCCCGTGCTCCCGGAGGGCCGAACGGGCCGCGATGTCCAGCGCCTCGGTGAGGTCGGCTACCGGCATGCCCGCCGACGTGAAGGTGAACGGGGTGACGGTCAGCTCGACGTACCTGACGTTCTGCCCGGCCAGGTCGCGCGCCGCGCCGAGCACCAGCTCGGCGACGTCGGCCGGCTCGCGCACCAGGCTGCTGACCGCGCCGTAGACCTGCGAGAAGTGCGGGAAGTCCCGGAACTTGTAGAAGGCGGCGAGGTCCGCCTCCGAGGCGGGCACCCGGGCGCCGTCCGGGTGCCGCCGCGCCAGCTCGAGCACGGTCGGCACGGACGCGGAACCGACCAAGTGAACGTGAAGTTCTGCCTTCGGCAGCTGGTCGATGAACGCGTCAATGGACTCCATAGGGCCGACGCTAGCAACCTCCCGCCCCGGTCCGGCATGTATCTAACATAAGAATGTTAAGAATGAGAGCCTAACGAGCCGGGCCCGGGAGCCCGGCCTACGACGCCGGAGCCGCGGCCTTGGCCTTGGCGGCCGCCTTCACCGCCTGCTTGTAGGACCGGACCTCGCCCAGCGACTCCGCGTCGGTAATGTCCGCGACCGAGAGCCGCGTCCCCTTGCCCCCGAACGCCCCCGCCGCCTTCCGCCAGCCCTTCGGCTGGACCCCGAGCTGCTTGCCGAGCAGCGCCACGAAGATCAGCGCCATCAGCGCCCCGAAGCCCGGCAGCGCCGCCACCCGCTTCAGCAGCTCGGCGCCGGACCCGGCGGTCTCCCATAGCCGGGCGGCGTCGCCGTCGTACTGGTCCACGATCAGCCGGGCCATCTCCTGCACCCGGGCGGCCATCGCCCTCGGGTAGCGGTGCAGGGCGGGCCGTTCGGAGAAAATCGCGGCCAGCTGGTCCGGGTCGAACTCTGCCAGCTCGGCCGCGGTGGGCTCGTGCCCGAGCCGCCGGACCAGGTCCAGCGGCCCGCTGAACGCCTTCTCGAGCGTCACCTGCTGGTCGAGCAGCATGGCGATGAGCAGGGCGAGCGGGCTGCGGCTGAGCAGCTCGTTGGCCTCGGGTTCCACCGGCATCCAGATCGTCACGGCGCCCTCCCGTTTGTCGCCCCAGCGTCCGCTATGCCCGCAGCGTACTCCGTCTTCCCGGATACGCCGTCGCGAAGATCCAACCGATGCCGCTATGCCCTATAAGCTAGAAGCAGCTGGGCCGGCTAGGGGGCCCCTGGCCCGGGAAGAGTGAAACGGAGTCAGCATGACACCGCATGCGAAGCTAGGAATCGCCGGGATCATCATCGGCTTCATCCTGCTTTTCATCGTTCCGTGGCCGATAGCCCTGGCGCTCATCGTGCTCGCGATCGCCGTTCCCGCGGGTGCCTGGATGATGCTGGACGAGTCACAGCGGCGCCGGTACCGCGAGATCCGGCGGCGGCAGCGGGGACAGCTCCGCTAGACCCGCCGCGGCCACGGCAGGCCGCGCGGGAATGACGGCTGCCCGGCGGGAAGTTCCACAGCTAGCGACTCGCCGAGGGAAGGAACCGCCGATGGCCGTCCGCCGCCTGAACCACGCCGTCCTCTACGTGCACGATCTCCAGCGGACCGTCGACTTCTACCGGGCGACCCTGGGCTTCGAAGTCCGGATGGAGATCCCCGGCCGGGCCGCGTTCCTGCGCGCGCCGGGCTCGTCCAACGACCATGACCTCGGGTTGTTCGAGATCGGCACCGGACGCGCGCCCGACCGGCCCGAACACCCCGGGCTTTACCACCTGGCCTGGGAGGTCGGCACGCTGGCCGACCTGGCCGAGACGCGGGAAAAGCTGCTCCAGGCCGGCGCGCTGGTGGGGGAGAGCGACCACCGGGTGTCCAAGTCGCTGTACGCCAAGGACCCGAGCGGCATCGAGTTCGAGGTCATGTGGCGGGTGCCCGCGCAGGACTGGGCGGCCGAACTGGCCGACGGCGAGATGATCCTCCCGCTCGACCTGGACGCCGCGATCGCGCACTGGGGCCAGGACCAGGTGACCGGCGCCGCGGCCGGCTCGCCTACCTAGCGCCCTTCAGACTGGCGCGTGATATAGGTCACCGCGACGAACGACCGGAACATCGCCATCGGGTCGGCCTCCCCGACGGTCTGCCGGTCGCCGGTGATCAGCCCGACCGGGACCCCGCGGGCCAGCGCGACCAGGGCGTTGATGCCGCTCTCGCCGACCCGGGCCCCGTTCAGCGTGACGTGCGCAATCACCGACGGGTTGTAGGTGTGCGACAGCACCGAGCTCTCGCCGGAGATCGACCCGTGGTAGCCCACCATGAACACGACGTCCGCGTCGGCCTCGAGGCCCTGCATCATGTACAGCGGCTTGTGCCGCCCCGACACGTAGGTCGCCTGCCCGTGCAGCAACTCCGGGTCCAGGTTGTTCATCGTCCCGTGCGAGTCGTTGCAGACGATCTCGGTGGCGCCGCCCGCCAGCGCCCCGTCGATCGCCGCGTTGACCTCGCCGAGCAGCAGCCGCCGGCCCTCCTCATACGGCTGGCCGGGCGGGCGGCACTGGGACCAGTCGACGATCCCGGCCACACCTTCCATGTCGAAGGAGATGAAGACCTTCATCCCGAACGGCCCGGGCGCGTGCCCTGGCGCCCGCCCGCGCCGCCCCCGGCCGCAGACCCCGTCGGCCCGCGCGGCGTCGCGCGCGCCCAGGCCTGCTGAGCGGTCTGCTGGACGGTCACCCCATCCGCGTGCCGCGGCTGGGACACGGCCAGGTTCCAGGCGAACGCGAGGAGGACCCCGACCGCCACCGGTCCGATCGTGCCCGCGAGCCCGGTCCGGCCGCATTCGCTCCTCAGCACGGACAGGGAGCGTACCAGGATCAGCCAGCCGGAGTGAGCTGTCCGGGGAAGAGCAGGGCCAGCTGCCGCGGATACCCGGCGATCAGCCGCAGCTCGTCGTCGGTCAGCGGCTTGCTGGTCGCGGACGCGCATAGCTGGACCAGGGAGAACACCAGATCCTCCTCGCCGTCGGCGACCTCGACGCCGAGCCCGCCGAGCACGTGCCGGAACCCGGCCTTGCCGCCGTACTCGCCGGTGAGCACCACCCGGCCTTCGCGCGCGAACCAGTCGGCGGGGAACGGCCCGAGTTCGTCGTCGTCGTAGAGCTCGTAGTTCCCCCGGTCCTTCAGCGCCCCGTCGGCGTGGATGCCCGACTCATGCGCGAACGCGTTGCGGCCGACACCGGGCCAGGCCGGCGGCAGCGGCTGCCCGAACGCGTACGCCGCCCACAGCCCGAACCGCCGGGCCCAGGACAGATCGACCGGATCCCCGATCGCCGCCGTGCCGCCGATCCCGAGCCCGTAGCGGAACGCCAGGATGCACGACAGCAGGTCGGCGTTGCCGGCCCGCTCGCCGATCCCGTTCACGCACGTGTTGATCCAGGCGTCCTGCCCGGCGTCCAGGTCGCCGAGCGCGCCGGACACCGAGTTGGCCACGGCCATGCCCAGGTCGTTGTGGCAGTGCGTCTCGACCGGGATGCCGACGGCGGAGGCGAGCTTGGCGAACCGCTCCCTGATCCGTCCCGGCGAGTCGCCGCCGATGGTGTCGCAGTACCGTACCCGGGACGCCCCGGCCTCCTTCGCCGCGAGCGCGAACTCCAGCAGGTACCCGTCGTCGGTCCGCGACCCGTCCTCCGCGTTGACCCCGATCGACCAGTTTCCCTGCGCGCCTCCGGCACACTCGGCCCCTGGCGCGCCTCCGACACGACTGACCCCCTCTTTCGCAACCGTCACGGCGGCCACCATTTCCTCGATGATCTTGGAACGGTCGAGCTTGCCGCGGAACTTGTGCGCGATCATCTGGTCCGAAGTGGAGATGGACAGGTTGTAGTGGCGCAGGCCGGCGCCGCCGTCGCCCGCGGGCGCCCGGACCGCCACGGCCGCCTCCACGTCGGCCGGGACGGCCCGGCACCAGCCCGACAGCCGCAGGTCAGCGAACGCGCCCGCCTCCGCGAGTGCCAGGCAGGCCCGCACGTACGGGACCTCGTGGAACAGGAAAGGGAACCCGATCTCGGACTGGGCCACACCCAGCCGTCCCAGGTAGAAGTTGACCATTACCTTGCCGAACTTCGACAGGCCCGTCCGCGCGGTCTGCACGCCGTCCCGGTTGGTCACGTCAAGAAAGTGAATCGATGGCATGATTCCAGATTGACGAGTGGATCAATCTGTCGTCAATATTGATTAAATTCAATATCCCAGCGAGCCGCGGAGGCGCATGACCGACTTCCTGACCGCCGCCGAGGCCGCCCGGCGGCTCGGCGTCAAGCCCGCCACCCTCTACGCGTACGTCAGCCGCGGCGTGCTGAGCCGGGTCAGGGCCCCGGACGGGCGGGCCAGCCTGTTCGGCGCGGAAGAGGTCGAGCGGCTGGCCCGTCGGGGCCGGCCGCGACGTCCCGCCGGAGTCGCGGATATCGCGGTCGAGTCCGCCATCACCGAGATCACCGGTGACAGCCTGCGGTTCCGCGGGCTGGACGCGACCCGCCTCGCGGTCAGCCGGACCCTCGAGGAGGTCGCCGAGCTGCTCTGGACCGGCGAGTTCCGGTCCGCGCGGGAACCGTGGCGAGCGCGACCGGCGGCGCTGGCGGCGGGCCGGGCCGCGCAGGCCGCGCTGCCCGGCGGGACCCTGCCGCTCGAACGGCTCCAGGTGATCGTCCCGGCCATGGCGGCGACCGATCCGCTCCGGCTTCAGCTCGACCGGTCGGCCGTGATCGCGGCTGGGCGGAACATCATCGCCGGCATGGTCGACTGCCTGACTCCTTCTCCCCCGGGGGGCGACCCCCCGGTGACCCCCCGCACGGGGGGGCTGCCCGCCCCCCCGTACTCCCCGGGACCCCCCGGCTCCGGCGGGGCGCCGGATCCGGGCGAGCCGGTGGCCGGCCGGCTGTGGTCCAGGCTCTGCGACCGCCGGCCCGATCCCGGGCTGATGCGCGCGCTGTCCGCGGCGCTAGTGCTGCTGGCCGACCACGAACTAGCCGCCTCCACGCTGGCCGCCCGGGCCGCCGCCTCGGTCCGGGCAGATCCGTACGCGGTGGTCGGCACCGGCCTGGGCGCGATGAGCGGGGCCCTGCACGGCGGCGCGTCCCTCGGCGCGGAGACGCTGATGGCCGCGGCCAGCGGCCCGGAGGACGTGCCCCGGGTGGTGGCCGAACTGCTCCGCCGGGGCGAGAAGGTCCCCGGCTTCGGGCACTTCGTCTACCGGGGCGGCGACCCGCGCGCCGTCCTCCTGCTCGACCTGGTGCGCCGTGCCGCGCCGAAGTCGGGCCAGCTCGCGGTGGCTGACGCCGTGTTCGCGGAGGTCAGGCAGAAGTCCCTGCCCGAGCCGAACATCGACTTCGCCATCGCCACCCTGGCCCGGGTGGCGGGGATGGTCCGGGGCGCCGGGGAGGCGATCTTCGCGGTGGCCAGGACGGCGGGCTGGATCGCTCACGCCCTGGAGGCCTATTCCGGGCCAGGGCCGCTGCGTCCCCGCGCGGTCTACACCGGAAAGCCCGCCGCCGACGGTTTCTGACCGCTACTCGCCGGTGGCCCCGTCGATCTGCTCGCGGAGGAGGTCGGCGTGGCCAAGGTGCCGCGCGTACTCCTCGATCATGTGCAGATAGATCAGGCGCAGTGACATGACCTCGCCGTCGTGGGTGAAGGTATCGTCCAGGGACGCGTTGGCCGCGGCCGCGTCGGCGAGCTTGATCTCCTCGGTCAGCCGGGCATAGTCGGAGGCGGCCCGGCTCCCGTCGGCCTGGTCGAAGGGGGCCTCCGGGTCACCGCCGAACGGGTAATCGACCGGCTCGCCCGCGAACCGCATGCGAAACCATGCCCGCTCCACCCTGGTCATGTGCCGCACCAGCCCGAGCAGGGACAGGCTCGACGGCGGTACCGCCCGGCGGGCCAGCTGCTCGCCGGTCAGGCCCGCGCACTTATAGAGCAGCGTCGCGCGCTGCCAGTCCAGGAACGCCTCCAGCATCGGGCGTTCGGGACCGGTCAGCGGCCCTTCGGGCCGCTCAACGTCTGGGGCTTTCCACGTCACGGCGCCCATCATCCCACGCTGGCCCGCTGAATTCGCGCCGCTGGCGTGTCAGACCACCCGTCCGGTCATCCCGTGCGCCCTACCCGCGCAGGGCGGGACGCTCGGGCGGTCGGGTAGCGATCTCGACCGTGCCCTTGTAGGCGACGCCGCGCACGTGGATCACCGGGGCGTCCGCGGGCAGCCGGTAACCGGGATTCTCGTCATCGGCGTCCTGGCTGACGCCGAGCCCGGTCATCTCGACCCGCACGTTCGGCGGCACGAGGATGGTCAGCCGGGACTTGTAGGCCACCGCCAGGAATGTGGTGACCGGCCCGCTGAGTTCGGCCGCGCGCAGGTCGAGCCAGCCGCCGCCCTTGTAGACCACGGTCGTGTAGCGTTCCGGCACCCGCCAGCGCCCGGCCCGGCGGACCGAGCTCTTCAGCGCGATCGAGTACCGGCCGGGAGCGGGGACCGCGGGCGCCGGGCCCGGCGCCGATGGCGCCGCGGGCAGGTCCGCGAGCAGGGCGTCCAGGTCCGCATGCGTCCGGGCGGTGAGCGCCGCCCTGGTCCGCTCGTCGAATTCGGCGTCGTCCAGCCGTCCCTCGGCGAACGCGTCCTGCACCCGCTGCACCACCACGTCCCGCTCCCGGTCCGAAGCCCGGGTAGCGGGCCCGCCGGGTTCAGCCGCCGAGCTTCCCCCGCCGGCCGCCCCGGGTCCGTTGTCGGCCCGGGCCAGGTCGCTCGTCCCGGCTCCGTTCGCCCCCGGCGCCTGCTCTGCTGACTCCTTTTGCTCCTCCGGCACGCCTGCACCCCCGTCGGTCGCCGCCATGACACAATCCTTCCGTCCGATTCAGCGATCGCGATATATCGTAACCCGTCGAGGCGGGTAATGCGAAGCCTGGACTGCGGATGCGAGAGGTCCTCCCAGTCTTTCATGAATTGTCCGGTCAGGCCGTGCCGGCCGGCCAGCGCCACCAGGGTCTCGGTCCGGTAGTAGAAGTCCTCGCGCAGCACGTGGTGCTCGGCGCCCTCGGTCCGGTCGAAGGTGAAGTCGAAGAAGCCGTCCGGCGTCATGACCCGGCCGACGTGCGCGAGGCACTCGTCGATAACCTCGATCGGCGAGTGCGAGAACACGCTGTGCGCATGCACCACGTCGAAGTATCCGGCCGGCAGGAACTTCAGCTTCGGTCCTGGACCAGGGTCAGGTGGGGCAGCTTGTGCTGCAGGCCCGCCTCGGCCAGCGTGCGCTGCGCGGCCAGCAGGATGTCCGGGGAGATGTCGATCCCGTAGTACCCGCCCGCGTCCAGGTGCTCGATGAACAGGCGGCCCGCCCGCAGGTTGCCGCAGCCGATCTCGAGCATCCGCATGCCCGGCTTGAGGCCGTGCGAGATCAGGTAGTCGAACTGCATCTGGCCCACCTTGAGCCAGGATTCGTGGGTATGGCTGCCCACCGCGCTCTCGTCGCCGCGGGCCGCGTCCGACCGCATCACCGCGCGGTAGTAGCTCACGTGGTCCCGGTGCCGCAGAAGCCGCGCCGCCGGCGTCATATTGACTGGCCAGCAGCCCGGCCGGCGAGGGCGCGATAACGGCTTCCTCGCCGCCCCGCGAAGCGCGGCGAAGGCGGCTAGCCGCGCCGCGACCGTGATCACCACCGCGACCGGCAGGACCTGGGCCAGGTCGGGCGCCGGGGCGAACGCGACCAGGCCGAACGCCACCGCCACCCCGCCCACCGCCAGGGCCAGCGCCGCCGCGACCCGCGGGGCGCGCAGCGTCCGGCGGACCAGCCGCCGCGCCTCGCGCGGCAGCCGCAGCACGATCCAGGCGAAGCAGGCCGCGGTGACCGCCGCCGCCATGCCGAGCGCGATCACGAACGGCAGCCGGTCCACGTGGGTGACCGCGGGAATCCAGATCAGGATCAGCGCGATCAGCGTGAACATGTAGATCGTCCTGGACACCGTGCGCAGCAGCACCACGTCGATGTTCCTGCTGTAGATGCGCTCCTCGGGGGTGGCCCGGGCGGCGCTGATGAAGTGCCGGATCGCGCCGGCCGTGTCGTGCCGCCTGAGCCTGATCCGGCCGAGCTCGTTCATCGCGCCGCTGTGCGCCGGGTCGAGCGCCAGGGCCTGTTCCTGGTGCTCGCGGGCCTCCGCCAGCCGGCCACGGGCCAGGCTCACCTTGCCGGACAGGAAGTGCACGTCGGGCTCGTTCGGGGCCAGCGCGCGGGCCCGGGACGCGGCCTCGGTCGCGACGTTGAGGCGCTGGCCGGCCAGCGCGGCCTGCGCCGCGCATACGTGCGTCTGCCAGTAGCCGGGCGCGAGGCGGCACGCCTCGTACGCCGCTCGCAGCGCGTCCGGGTAGTTGCCCAGGTGGACCAGGGCGTTGCTGGCCAGCCGGTGCGGCCACTCGTCGGCCGGGTCGAGGGACACCGCCCGGTTGGCCGCGCTGATCGCCTCGGTGTAGCGTTCCTGGCCCAGGTGCGCGCGGGCCATCAGGCACCAGGCCCGGCTGCTGTCGGGTTCGGCCGACACCAGCTGGGCCAGCAGCGCCGAGGCCTCGTCGAAACGCCTGACGTCGAGCATCGCGGCAGCCCGCGCCAGCTCCTGGGGTAGTTCCGTCACCGGCACTGGCTCACAAGATCCGGCGTTTGCGCAGGTAGGCGGCTAGGTCGTCGTAGCTGCCGTTCTCGTTGGCGAACAGCGCCACGTTGCGGGCCGTGTCGAACCAGGACCCCAGCGACGGCTTGACCTCGGCGATGGCCGCCTCAAGATCACCCAGGCCGATCATCCGCGGCTCGCCGCGGCGGACCGAATCCATCAGCGCCCGTTCGGCCGCCGTCTCGCAGATGTGCGCGATGTCCGCGCCGGAGTACCCGTCGGTCTTGCTGGCCAGCCTGGCCAGGTCGATGCCCGCGACCGGGCGGTCCTTCAGGTGGTAGCGGAACACGCCCTCGCGGGCGGCGGCATCCGGCGGAAGCACGAGCAGGGTCCGGTCGAACCGGCCGGGACGGCGCAGCGCGCTGTCCACGTCCCACGGATGGTTGGTGGCGGCCAGCAGGAACACGCCCTCGTTGTTGCCGGAGATGTCGTCGAGCTCAAGGAGCAGCTGGTTGACCGCGCTGCGCATGGGGGTGTTCCGCAGCTGGGAGCGCTTCTGCCCGATCGCGTCCACCTCGTCGAGGAACAGAACGCACGGCGCGTTCCGCCGGGCGATCTCGAACAGCTCGTGGATGTTCCGCTCGCTCTGCCCGACGAACATGTCGATGATGTCGGCGAACGACACCGCGATGAACCTGGCGCCGAGCTCGCCTGCCACCGCGCGGGCGATGAACGTCTTGCCGCAGCCGGGCGGCCCGTACAGCAGCAGCCCGCCGCGCAGCGACTTGCCGTAGAGCCGGCGCAGGTCCGGGTTGCGCATCGGAGCCAGGAAGGCCGCTTCGAGGCGCTGCTTCACCTCGGTCATGCCGGCTACGTCGGCGAGCGTCAGGCCCGCGTGCTCGGCGTCGTACGCGTCCGCCTCGTCGATGCCCGCCGAGGCCGAATCCGCTGTCGCCCCCTCACCGACGAACATCGCCGGCAGCACGTCGCGCAGCTCGTCCTCGGCCTGCGACCAGTCGTAGTGCGGCGGCTGGCCCGGGTCCGCGGCCGCCGGGGTGGCGTGGGGTACCGGCGGTGCGGCGGGCGACCCGGTCCGTTCGGGAGAAATGACCGGCGTCTCAGCGGCCGGACCGTCACCCGGCCCCGGACTGGGACCGCGCAGCAGGCCGAGCGCCTGGGCGTTGCCCGGGTCGCGCTGCAGGATGGCGCCGAGCTGCCTGACCGCCTCGTCCCGCCGGCCGGCCTGCAGCAGCATCGTCGCCAGGTGCAGGCGGAGCGGTACGTCGTCGGGCATCGCCTCGACCGCCTTGCGCAGGCTGTCCAGCACGGTG
>Ga0335085_10015170_pt1 | contig 11186 bp, 8 predicted proteins | sample Lox_Sample_45_FD_206712 | JGI IMG/M metagenome (GOLD analysis project Ga0335085, IMG submission 206712) | Soil microbial communities from Loxahatchee National Wildlife Refuge, Florida, United States - Lox_Sample_4.5 | ecosystem: Environmental > Terrestrial > Soil > Wetlands | place: USA: Florida... | reverse complement strand
CTGCTCGGTTCGGCCGGACGCCGACACGTCCACCGCGATCGGCATGAGGCGCGCGCGTCCGCCCAGCTCGCCGGCCACGGCGGTGCGGCGATCCTGCGTCGCCACTCCGACCTCGACACCGCGCGTGCCGAGCTTGAACGAGCTCTCCTGGTTGGCGACGATGGTGGTGATGACGGCGGTCGAGAGCGGCAGCCGGATCTCGCCGGCGCCGAAGAAGGGATGGCCGAACAACAGCACGTGATTGCCGTCGCGATAGGTCACCGTGCCGATCGCCGAAAGCTGCAGATCGCCGAGCAACACGTCCACCGCCACCGCCGAGCCGGGCTCGAGCGTCAGCGGCGTCGACCCGGCGGCGGTGGCTCCACCGCCCGGCACCAGACGCAGTCCCGCCTCGCGGAACAGGGGTTCGAGCGTGGCGTAGGCCTCGGGGCGAAGTCCGCCCCCGAGGAGCGGCAGCGCGAGATGCTCGGGACGCGCCGAGGGCGGCGGCGCCGGCGCCGGCGGCTCCTCGTCCTGCCAGCGGAACGGCCCGAAGCTGAAATCGCGCGCGGTCGAGGGCGCCTCCAGCCCGCCCGGTCCGGCGCTGCCATCCACGTCGGCGCGCACCGGCTGGTCGAGCACGCGCAGCATCTCGCCGATCGGGGTGATGCCGAACAATGGATCCTTGGAGAACGACCAGCCCGAGGACAGCGCGCCGATCAGCTGCCCGCCCACGTAAACCGGCGAGCCGCTCATCCCCTGCGCGACGCCGCTTTGAATCACCCGCTCGGAAGTGGCCCGCGCGAGGATCAGGTCGCCTTCGGCGCGCCCGCCGGGAAGCACGCCGACGATCTCGGCCGAGAAGGTGTCCACCGCGCTGCCCTGGAAGACCGTGCGCACCACCGCCTGATCGCCGGGATGCAGGCGATCGACGGGCAGCGTCGGGACCGAAGATGCGAACGCCGCCGCGGGGCCGGCCGACAACACCGCCATCAGCCCTGCGACGGCCGCCAGAAACCGTACGCTCATGGATCGCGCACTATAGCAGCGCGCCGAGCCGGTCCCAAGCGCGAGGGGGCCGAGCGGCTTGCCGCACGGCGCGCGACGACCGTAGATTGCTCGGTCGATGCCCGCACCTTTCCTCGAACGATTGAGCCGGGGCCCGCTGATCGCCGACGGCGCGATGGGAACGCTGCTCCACGAACGTGGCGTCCCGTTCGAGCAGTCGTTCGACGAGCTCAATCTCTCGCGACCGACGCTGGTCGAGGCGGTCCACCGGGATTATCTGGCCGCCGGCGCTGAAGTGATCGAGACCAACACCTTCGGCGCCAACGAGGCGCGCCTCGCCGCGCACGGCCTGGAGGACAAGGTGCGCGTGATCGCCCGCCAGGGTGTCAAGATCGCTCGCACGGCGCGCGAGATCGTCGGTGTCAATGCCTTCGTGCTGGGCTCGATGGGCCCGCTCGGCAAGCCGCTGGCGCCGTTCGGCAGCATCACGGTGGCCGACGCCGAGCGGATGTTCCAGGCCGCCGCCGAAGGGTTGCTCGAGGGGGGCTGCGACGGCTTTCTGCTCGAGACGTTCCAGGATCTGAACGAGATCCTCGCGGCCCTGCGCGCGGTTCGTCGCGTGTCGCTCGACCTTCCGATCGTGGCGCAGATGACCTACGGCCAGGATGGCAAGACGCTCTACGGCCATAACCCGACGCTGGCGGTGCGCGCCCTGAAGCAGGCGGGCGCCGACGTGGTGGGCGTCAATTGCGGCGTCGGGCCCCAGGCGACGCTCGAAGTGCTCGAGCAGGTGCGAGCGGCGGCCGGGGATACGCCGATGTCGGCGATGCCGAACGCCGGTCTTCCGCAGTTCGTGGACGGTCGCTTCCTCTATCTCGCGAGCCCCTCCTACTTCGCCGAGTTCGCGGCGCGCGCGGTGGCGCTCGGCGTCCGATTGGTCGGCGGGTGCTGCGGCACCACTCCCGCCCACATTCGCGCCATGAAGGAGCGCCTGGCCTCGGAGCGGCCCGCCGAGTCGCTGGCGCCGGGCGCCGACGTTCGCGTGCTCGAGAGCGCGCCGGCGCCGGTCGAGCCACCGGCCGAGAGCGAGCTGCCCTCGTTCCTCCGGAAGTTGCGCGAGAAGTTCGTGGTAAGCGTCGAAGTGGATCCGCCGCGCGGCATCAACACCCAGAAGGTGATGGCCGGCGCCGAGCTGCTGGTGAAGCACGGCGTGGACGCCATCAACATCGCCGACTCGCCGATGGCGCGCATTCGGATGAGCGCGATGGCGCTCGCCTATCAGATCCACACCCATTTCCCGCGGGTCGAGATCATTCTGCACTTCACCTGCCGCGACCGGAATCTGATGGGCCTGCAGAGCGACTTGCTGGGGGCCCATGCGCTGGGGTTGCGGAACATCCTGTGCCTGACGGGGGATCCCCCGAGCCTCGGCGACTACCCGAACGCCACCGCGGTCTACGACACCGATGCCGTCGGCCTGATGAAGATCGTGCACCAGATGAACGACGGCACCGACCAGGCCGGCACCTCGATCGGCGGCGTGACCCGATTCGCGGTCGGCTGTGGCGTGAATCCGACCGCCGAGGATCTGGAGGGCGAGTTCGAACGCGTGCGTCGCAAGCTCGACGCCGGCCCGCGCTTCATCATGACGCAGCCGGTCTACGAGCTGGACTGCTGGAAGCGCTTCGTGGATCGGCTGAGCGACGTCACCGACATTCCGATCCTGATCGGCATTCTGCCGCTGCAATCGTTCCGGCACGCCGAGTTCCTGCACAACGAGGTGCCGGGAATTTCGGTTCCCGACTGGATTCGCCGCCGCATGCACGAGGCCGGCGGCGAAGGGCAGAAAGTCGGCGTCGAGCTGGCCCGCGAGCTGTTGGCCCAGTGCCGCAGTCTCGCCAGTGGCGCCTACCTCATGCCCTCGTTCGGTCGCTACGAGAATTGCCTCGAGGTGCTGGAGGGCCTGCGATGAACACTCTGCTCTATTTCGTGGTGATCGCCGCCTGCATGATGGGGCTGTCGCACATCCTGCCTGGATTCCATGTCAACGGCTGGTGGCCGGCGGTACTGGCCTCGTTGATCCTTGGCCTGCTCAACGCGGTGCTGAAGCCAATCCTGTTCGTGCTCACGCTACCGATCACGATCGTGACGCTGGGGCTGTTCTTGTTCGTGTTGAACGCGATCATGCTCTGGCTCACCAGCAAGCTGGTTCCCGGGTTCCACATCAGCGGGTTCGGCACCACCTTCATCGCCTCGCTCATCCTGGCCGCGGTGGGAATGATTTGGAAGTCCATCACCCGGCCCGCCCGCGTCTGAGCAGAGGCGGCGGCAGCGTCCTCGCGATCGGCGTGCTGACCGGCGCGCTGATCGCGACCATGGCCGCGGTGACCCTCGGATTTGGGCTCGCCTGGATCGGTGGCGCGATCGGCCATCCGGAATGGGCCGGCAGCTATCGCCGGTTCCTCGCCGACGGCGGCTGGTGGCTGCTCTGTCTGTGGGGCGCAGCCGCCGGAGCGCTGTGGATCGGCTCGCGCCTGGCCTCGCCGTTCGCGCGCGCCGGCGCCCTGATCGCCGCCGCGGTGATGATCGCCCTGCCCCTGGTGTTCAAGGCGCAGTTCTCGGACGACAGCGCGCCCCGTATTCCCTCCAGCCCCGAGGGGAAGCGCTCGGCGATCCTGCGCTGGAGCTACCGGTCGTTGCCGGGGCTGAAGCTCACGCTCGAGCTGTCGCGCGATCCCGATTCGACGGTGCGCGAGCAGGCGGTGATCGCGCTCGGCCGCAATCTGGTGGTGAGCGACCTCGAGCGAGAGGACAGCGAGCATCCCCCGCGATTCGCCACGCTGCCGCTGCGCGGAGAGATGCGCGATCGATTGGTCGACGTGCTGCGTGGTGACCCGCTCGAGATCCTGCGCGTCGAGGCCGCTCACGCGCTGTGGGTGGCGCCGCGGGCCTACGGCAATCGACCCGAGGCGGCCGAAACCCTGCGCGCGGTGATCGCTCGCGGGGATTCGACGCGACTCGCGGCGGGACTGGCGCGGAGGGCGCTGGAGCTCCGTCCGGCGTTCTGATCCACGCTCGCTCGCGAGGCGCGTTCGTCGGGCTAGCGGCCCCCCGAGCGGCCCCACTTCGTCTTCCACTCCGACAGCTTCTGCAGCGCCTCGAGCGGGGTGAGGCGATCGATCTCGAGAGCGTTCAATTCCTCGACCAGCGCGGGCTCGCCGGCCGGGAACAGCGGCAGCGCAGCCGGAGGCGCGCCCGGGGTCGGCGTACGCGCCGCCTCACCGGGCCGGGAACGCGCCGCCTCCAGCTCTTCGGGCGTCCGCTCGCTCTCGAGCTCGGCCAGCACCTCGCGCGCGCGCTCGATCACGCCGGGGGGCAGACCCGCCAGCTCGGCCACGTGGATGCCGTACGAGCGGTCGGCGGGCCCTTCGAGAATGCGGTGCAGAAAGACCACACGTCCTTCCCACTCCTTGACGGCCACGTGCACGTTGGCGAGCCGGCGCAGCTTTCCGGCGAGCTGGGTCAGCTCGTGATAGTGGGTGGCGAACAGGGTGCGGGGCCGCGCGCCGCCGGCGGCGTGGAGGTGTTCGGTCACCGCCCAGGCCAGCGCCAGGCCGTCGTAGGTCGAGGTCCCGCGGCCCACCTCGTCGAGCAACACCAGCGAGCGCGACGTGGCCGCGCGCAGGATCTCGGCGGTCTCGCTCATCTCGACCATGAAGGTGCTCTGCCCCGCGCCCAGCCGATCGGCGGCGCCGACGCGCGTGAACAGGCGATCCACCAGCCCGAGGACCGCGCGCGTCGCCGGCACGAACCAGCCGGCCTGCCCGAGCAGCACCGCCAACGCCACCTGGCGCAGGTAGGTGCTCTTGCCGCCCATGTTGGGCCCGGTGAGCAGGAGGATCTGGCGGCGCGCGCCGTCGAGCTCGACGTCGTTGGGAACGAACTCCCCGCGCGGCAGCAGGCGCTCGACCACCGGATGACGCGAGCCCTCGAGCTTCAGCCGGTCCGAGTCCTCGAGCTCGGGACGCACCCAGCCATAGCGCGCCGAGGCCTCGGCGGCGGCGGCGCTCGCGTCCAGCTCGGCCAGCGAGTCGGCCACGCGCTGGAGCGCCGCGGCGAACGTCGCGGCGCGATCGCGGAGCTCCAGGAACAGCTCGTGCTCGCGCGAGCGCAGCTTCTCCTCGGCGCCGAGCACCTCGCTCTCGCGCTCCTTCAGAGCCGGAGTGACGAATCGCTCGGCCCCGGTCAGGGTCTGGCGACGCTCCCACTCGGCCGGCACCTTGTCGAGATGGGGGCGCGTCACTTCGAGGTAATAGCCGAACACGCGGTTGTAGCCCACGCGCAGGCTCGGGATCCCGGTGCGCTGGCGCTCGGTCGCCTCGAGCTCGGCGATCCAGCGCTTGCCGGAATGCGCGAGGTCGTCGAGCTGATCGCGATAGGCATCCACCCCGGCGCGCACGATGCCGCCTTCGCCCGACAGCGGTGGTGGATCGTCCACCAGCGTGCGCTCCAGCATCTCGAGCAGCTCCGCGGGCGCCCGCAGCGGTTCGCCGAGCGAGCCCAGACCGGCCGCGCCCTCCAGCGCCGCACGCACCCGCGGCAGGCGCGCGAGTCCGTCGCGCAGCACTCCCAGCTCGCGGGGCGTCGACCGCGACGCCGCCAGCCGTGCGGTCAGGCGCTCGAGATCCGGGAAGCCCTTCAGCTGGTCGCGCAGGTTTCCGCGCGCCAGCGGCTGATCCACCCACGTCTGCACGCGATCGAGACGCCATTCGAGCTCGGCGCGACGCGTCAGCGGGCGCTCGAGCCACCGGCGCACGCGACGCGCCCCGCTGGCGGTCATGGCGAGGTTGAGATGGTGCCAGAGCGTGTGCCGCGCTTCGCCGCCCGGCTGCGGCTCGAACACCTCGAGATGGCGCAGCGTCGCGCCGTCGAGGCTCAGCGTGTCGGACTCGCGCCAGCGTTCGACGCGGGTGAGCTGGAGCGCCGCTCCACCCTGCATGCGATCCAGGTAGTCGAGAGCGCCGGCCGCCGCGCGCAACGCCATCGGCAGATCGCGCAGGGCCTCCAGCTGCCCGGAGCCCCAGCGCGCGACCAGACGTTCGTGATCGAGGAATCGCGCCGAGGGGATCGCGCTCCGCGGCCCGGCCTGTCCGCGCAGCACGCCTTCCAACTGCCCGGCGATCGTGGGTTCGAGATCCGCGGCCCCCGGAACCACCCACTCGGCCACCCGCTGTCGCGAGAGGATCCCCGGCGCTTCATCCCAGGTGGCTTCGAACAACCGCACTTCGCCGCTCGAAGCATCGGCCAGGCATGCGCCGAGGCTCTCGGCTTCCGGCCACAGCGAGGCCAGGTCGTTGGAGGACAGCGGATCGAGAAACCCTTCCGCGGTCACGGTGCCGGGCGTCATGACTTCGGTGACGCCGCGCTCGACGATCCCCTTCGCCTGGGCGGGATCCTCGAGCTGGTCGCAGATCGCCACCTTGTGTCCCATTCGCAGGAGCCGGGCGACGTAGATGTCGCGCTGATGCCATGGAATCCCGCACATCGGAATGGGTTCCGGGTCGTGTTTGTTACGCGAGGTGAGGGTGAGCCCGAGCAGGGCCGCGCCCTTGACGGCGTCCTCGAAGAACATCTCGTAGAAGTCGCCGAGGCGGAAGAACAGGAAGGCGTCGGGGTGTTCGAGCTTGACCCGGGCGTATTGCTGCATCAGCGGGGTGCGGGTCGCGGAAGCGGAAACGCGGCTCATGGGCCGATCAGAATAGTAGGAATCCGCCGCCGCTGAGAAGGCGCGGCTACGGCCTTCGCACCAGCCGATAGGCCACTCCCAGGTCCTGGCTCGCTCGCTCGCCCGCGGATCGCGCCTGCGCCTCGTTCACGAACCAGCCGATGCGCACCAGATACAGTCTTGCGTCGCCCTGGCCCTGCGCCTCCAGCTCGGTGCGGTTGAATCCGGCCCGCCTGGCCTCTTCGAGCAGCTGGCGGGCGCGCGCGGCATCGGCGAATGCGCCGATCTGGACGCCGACCTTGTCGGCCGAACCCCCCGGTTGAGGAGGTGGCGGCTCGGCGGGCTTCGCGGGTTGCGGCAGGCGCATGGCCTCGATCGACTGCGGATATTCGCGCCGCAGCCGATCGGCGGCCTTGCGGGCGGAGGCGGCGTCGGACGAGGCGGTTGCCAGCGACACCACCTGCTCGAGCGCCGCGGGGGTGATCTCGCTGGCGGGCTCGCCGGCCAGCGGCTCGAGAATCTCCCACGCCCGATCGGGCCGGTTCGCCTGCTCCCAGGCGATCCCGACCGCGAAGCGGGCCTCGGGGCCGCGTGGACCGTTGCTCTCGGCCAGCTCTTCGAGGGCCGAGCGCGCCTGGGGCGCGTCGCGCGTGGCGAGCGCGCTCAGGCCCTGCCAGTAACGGGCTTCGCTCTTTCGTTCGGGCGCGTAGCGCGCCGCGGCGCGCGCGAACGACTCGAACGCCTGACGGTATTCGCCGCGCGCGTAGTGGAGCTGGCCGAGCAGGAAAGCGGCGTCGGCGCCGGGCGGCTCGTGGCCGTGTTCCAGCTCGAACTGGCGGAGCGGACGCGCGAGGCTGTCGGCGGCGTAGGAATCGAGAACGCCCTCGAGCGTCGCGGGCAGGGTGGTTGGCCCGGACCGATGTCGCGGCGCCGCGCCCGGCAGCGATGGCCCCCCGGGAAGCGCGAGCGCGGGATGCTGGACGGCGGACGGGCTGGATTCTGGCCTCGCCGCCGGGGTGGAGGCCGCCCAGATCGAGAGCAGCAGCAGGAGAACGATCACGGCGCCCAAGATACGCCGGCTGGCGAGCGCGCCCAAGCCTGAAGCGAGAAAGAATCGGGCGGGCGCCTCGCGACGCCCGCCCGCGTGAGCCTTGGAGAAGCTACTCCTCCTCGTCCATCTCCGACTTGCGGCCGCCCTTCGGGGCCGGCTCCTCAGCGGGAGGATTGGCGGCGATCTTCGCGCGGATCTGATTGCGCTTCGAGGTCCACTCCGCCAGAGCGATGTCGTCCTGATCGGCGAGCCAGGCCTTGACGCTCAGGATCAGCCGGTGGTTCGGCACGTCGACGCGGGTCACCTTCATGGTGAGCTCTTCGCCGACCTCGAAGGCGTCGTTGGGACGCTTCAGGTCGTCGATGCCGATCTGCGACAGCGGCACGAAGCCCTCGATGCCATCGCCCAGGTCGACGATCGCGCCGCGATCGAACAACCGATTGATGGTGCCCTTGAGCTCGAGACCCGACGGGAACCGCTCGGCCAGCTGCGGCCAGGGATCCTCGCTCACCTGCTTCAGGCCCAGGCTGATGCGGCGGTGTTCCTTGTCGATCGACAGGATCACCACTTCGACCGTATCACCCTTCTTCAGCACTTCGCTGGGATGGGCGACGCGCTTGGTCCACGACATGTCCGACACGTGCACCAGGCCGTCGATCCCCTCTTCCAGTTCGACGAACGCGCCGAAGTTGGTCAGGTTGCGAACCTTGCCCTTGACCAGCATGCCCGGCGGGTACTTCTGGTCGAGCGTCAGCCACGGATCCGGCTCCACCTGCTTCAGGCCGAGCGAGATCTTCTCGTTGGCCTTGTCCACCTTGAGCACCACCGCCTCGATGATGTCGCCGATGTTGACGACCTTCGAAGGATGGCGCACGTGGCGCGTCCACGACATCTCGCTCACGTGGATCAGGCCCTCGACGCCCTTCTCGAGCTCGACGAACGCGCCGTAATCGGTGATCGAAACCACCTTGCCCTTGATGCGATCGCCGACCTTGTACTTCTCGTCCACGCCTTCCCACGGATAGGCGTCGAGCTGCTTCAGCCCCAGGCTGATGCGCTCCTTCTCGGGATCGAAGTTCAGGACCTTGACCTTGATCCGATCGCCGATCTTGACGAGCTCGGAGGGGTGTCCGACGCGGCCCCACGACATGTCGGTGATATGGAGCAGCCCATCGATGCCGCCCAGATCCACGAACGCGCCGAAGTCGGTGATGTTCTTGACCACGCCCTCGCGGATCTGATCCTTGGCGAGATCCTTGAGGATGGTGGACTTGAGCCGGTCGCGCTCCTCCTCGAGCACGGCGCGGCGCGACACCACGATGTTCCGGCGGCGCTTGTTGAGCTTGATGATCTTGACCGACACGGTCTGGCCGAGCAGCGCGTCCACGTTCTGGACCTGACGCAGCGCGATCTGAGAGCCGGGCAGGAACGCCTCGACGCCATACAGATCCACCACCACGCCACCCTTGATCTTCCGCACCAGTTTGCCGTCCACCACCTGGGCGCTGTCGTGCGCTTCCTTGACGCGGTCCCACACGCGCACGAAGTCGGCGCGCTGCTTGGACAGCACCACCAGACCGTCCTGGTTCTCCATCTTCTCCAGGAACACGTCGATCGTGTCGCCGACCTTGAGCACGCCGGGATCCGAGAACTCCGAGAGCGCGATGACGCCTTCGCTCTTGAAGCCGACGTCCACCAGCACTTCCTTGTCGTCGATCGCGAGCACGGTGCCGCGAACGATCTCGCCCTCGCCGATCGAACGCATCGACTCTTCGTACTGACCGAACAGCTCCGCCCGCTGCTCCGGACTGAGCTCGTTCTCCTCGTCGGCGTTGATGGGCGTGGTGGGCAGGGGCGCCCGGCGCGGTGCATCCACGACGGGGTTGAGGGTCTTCTCCGCAGTTTCCAGCATGAACCCGAAACCTCCTCGACTCTATGAAGATAGGGAATCACCCGCCACGGGCGACTCCACGTACCGCCAGATTTTCGGCATCGCGCAGCGACGCGATCTCTCGCATCACCGACTCGCCGATGCTCGTGTAACGCGCGCGTCCCGCCGGAAGATCGGCCGACTCGCCCGCCAGCTCTCGCCACGGGCGCGCCGTTCCGAACCGGATCCGGACACGCGTTTTTCGCAACCACCACTCCCTGGGCCGATTGCTGCCCGAGATGTAGCAGGGCACGATCGGCACGTCGGCGTTGCTGGCGAGCAAACCGACTCCCGGCCGCGCGACGTGAAGCTGCCCATCGCGCATCCGGCTTCCCTCCGGAAAAAGCAACAGCGCACCGCCCCGCTGCAGGGCCTCCATGGCCCGTGACAGCCCACTCAGGTCCGCAACCCCACGCCGGATCGGGATCGCGTTGACGCCGCGAATCAACGCTCCGAGCGGGCCGGACGAAAACAACTCTTCCTTGGCGAGAAAGTGCAGCTCGCGTGGACACGCGCAGGCGATGAGGGGTGGATCCCAGAAGGAGATGTGGTTCGACGCGAAAATCAGGCCGCCCGTGCGGGGCACCTGCTCCCTGCCGGTGATCGTCCACCCCGTCAACGGCCCCACCACGGACCGGACGCAAAGCAGGACGGCACTATAATACGCGCCCACGGATTCTCCTAGTGGCCCCCGACCGCCCGAAGCTCACCCGCCGGCCGCCCGGGCCTCCGGAGCGCGCGGGTGGCTGCGCACCGTCTCGATCACCGCTTCCACCTGCTGCTCGATGTCGAGCCCCGAGGTGTCCACGTGGATGGCGCCCTCGGGCGCCTTCAGCGGGCTGGTCTCGCGGGTCTGGTCGCGATGGTCGCGGCGCTCGAGATCGGCCCTCACCTCTTCGAGCCGCGTGGCGATGCCGCGCGCCTGGAGCTCGCGATGGCGGCGAAGCGCCCGGGTGTCGAGATCGGCGTCGAGGAAGATCTTCACGTCCGCGTCGGGAAAGACCACGGTGCCCAGATCCCGGCCCTCCGCGACCAGCGGCCCGCGCTCGGCCAGCCCGCGCTGGATCTCGACCAGCCGCCGGCGGACCACCGGCAGCGTCGCCAGACGCGATGCCAGCTCGCTCACCGCCGGCGTGCGGATTTCGCGCGCCACGTCTCGCCCTTCCAGCCAGACGTGAGGTTGAGCCGGCGATCCCGAGAGATCGAGATCGAGCGCGTTCACGCGCTGCTCGATGCGCGTGGCGTCGTCGGGCGGGATGCCGTCTTCCAGCACCTGCAGCGCCACCGCGCGATACAGGGCGCCGGTATCCACGTAGACGAACCCCAGCCGCTCGGCGACCGCGCGCGCGGTGGTGCTCTTTCCGGCCGCCGAGGGCCCGTCGATCGTGACCACGAAGCTCAATCCATCTCCCCTTCCTCGAGCGATCCGCCCAGCGACCGCCACGCGGCCGCGAAACCCGGGAACGAGGTGGCCACCATCGCCGCGTCGTCGA
>Ga0335085_10015169_pt1 | contig 11186 bp, 8 predicted proteins | sample Lox_Sample_45_FD_206712 | JGI IMG/M metagenome (GOLD analysis project Ga0335085, IMG submission 206712) | Soil microbial communities from Loxahatchee National Wildlife Refuge, Florida, United States - Lox_Sample_4.5 | ecosystem: Environmental > Terrestrial > Soil > Wetlands | place: USA: Florida... | reverse complement strand
CTTGCCGACGGCCCGGCCCCGCGGCACACCAGTCACGTCAGCCCCAGCGCTGGGCGGTCAGGGCTTAGCGCGGTGAAAGGGTGGTTCACCGGTGACCGCAAACTCACCGCGCTGCCCTCGCCCGGCCGGCCCGCTTTACGTGGCTGCTGTTGCCCACGAATTGTTTTTTCGTGGCATGATGAGTGCACGCGTAATAGTGCGGGGGTGTGAGATGGCGGATGAGCCAGGCCCTGTGCCGTGCGCGGCGTGTGGGCGGCCGCTAACGCCCCAGCGTGGCCGGGGGAGGCGGCGCCGGTACTGCGATGCGCGATGCCGGGACGCGGCTCGCCGGCAGCGGGCCCGGGCGGGCTCCGGTCCGCCCGCTGTGAAGGTTTCCTTGACAGCGGCCGCCCGTCATGAATACGTTGACGCTAGAACGGCTCCGCCCGGCGAAGGGGACGGGGTGCAGGAACAGGTCCGTGATACCGCCCGGCGCGTGCTGGCCGGGGGCGGTCACCCGCCCCTGGCGGCGGTGGCCGCCGCCCGTGAGCTGGCGGCCGCCAGCGACGCGGCGTTGCAGCAGGCCGTGGACCGGGCCCGGGCAGCCGGGCACAGCTGGCGGGAGGTGGGCGATGTGCTCGGAACCACCCGGCAGGCCGCGTTCCAGCGGTTCGGCCGGCCAGTCGACCCACGCACCGGGCTGGCCATGAGCCGCGTCCTGCCACCGGGCGCCGCCGACCGCGCGGTGGCCATCTTCGGCTGGCACGACGATGGCCGTTGGGAAGACATACTCGACCAGCTGGACGAGACCATGCGCGGCTTGCACACTCCCGAGCTGCTGGCCCACGCGTGGGCCACCATGGCCAGCCTGTACGGGCGCCTGGAACGGATCGGCGCGCCCTACCCGCGCCCGGGCAGTGAGGACGCGGTGGTCATCGTGCCGCTGTTCTTCGAGGCCGGCGAGGCCCGCGGCATGGTCCGCTTCGGCGCCGACGGCAAGGTCGCCGCGATGGCCATCAGGCCGGCCGCCCCATGATCCGGGAGCCGAGAGGACAGCGCACCGACGTGGATGACAACGGCTGGCCGCCGGCCCGGCGGCCCTGGTTCGGGCCGAAGCGGTTCGGCATCGGCTTCGGCCCGCAGACCTGGCAGGGCGTACTGGTCACCGTGGTGCTCGTGCTGTTCGTGGCGGGCACGGCCGTGGTGACCGGGGGGCACACGCCGCTGATGGTGGTGCCCATCGCGACCGCCATCCTGGTGCCGCTGATCATCATGTGGGTCCAGCGCCGCTAACCGGGGATCTTCCTGCGCGGTCAGCCCGGCCTTACCATGCGCTCAGGCGGGGCCCGGCTCGATGGCGAGGAGGCCGTACATGGCGGACGTGCACGGGACGTGCGACGCGCGATTCGAGGCGGTGCGCAGCCTGCTGCGGGACAACCTCGATTCGGGTGCCGAACTCGGCGCCTCGCTGGTGGTGGACATCGACGGCGAGCTGGCCGTGGACCTGTGGGGCGGTTTCCGCGACGAGGACCAGACGATCCCGTGGACGGCCGACACCATCACCAACGTCTGGTCGACGACCAAGACGGTGACCAGCCTGGCCGCGCTGATGCTGATAGACCGGGGCGAGCTGGACCCCGCGGCGCCGGTGGCCAAGTACTGGCCCGAGTTCGCCGCCAACGGCAAGCAGGACATCACCGTCAGCCAGATCATGTCGCACACCTCGGGCGTCTCCGGGCTTGAGCACCCGGCGGTCATCGCCGACCTGTACGACTGGGAGCAGGCCACCGCGCGGATGGCGGCGCAGGCGCCCTGGTGGCCGCCCGGCACCGCGTCGGGCTACCACGCGCTCAACTACGGGCACCTGGTCGGCGAGGTGATCCGGCGGATCACCGGCCAGCCGCTCAAGCAGTTCGTCGCGGCGGAGATCGCCGGCCCGCTGGGCGCCGACTTCCAGATCGGCGCGGCCGAACGGGACTGGCCCCGGATCGCGGACGTGGTGCCGCCGCCCCCGCTGCCGTTCGACCTGTCCGCGCTCGACCCGGCCAGCCCGGTCTACCGGACCTTCACCGGGCCGGTGGCCGACGCGGCGGCGGCCAACACCCCGGACTGGCGGCGGGCCGACATCGGCGCCGCCAACGGGCACGGCAACGCGCGCTCGGTGGCCCGGGTCATGTCGGTGCTCTCCCGGGGCGGCGAGGCCGACGGCGTGCGCCTGCTCAGCCCGGCCACCATCGACCTGGTCTTCCAGGAACAGATCGACGGCATCGACCTGGTACTGGGCGTTCCGCTGCGGTTCGGCCTGGGCTACGGGCTGCCCCGGGCCGAGGTGCTGCCCTGGGCCGTGAACGAGCGGGTGTGCTTCTGGGGCGGCTGGGGTGGCTCCGTGATCATCATGGACGCCGGCCGCCGGATGACCTTCGCGTACATGATGAACAAGATGGGCGCGGGCGTGGTCGGCTCGGAGCGCAGCAGCGGCTACGGCCAGGCCATCTATGGCGCGGTCCTGGGCTAGCTGCCCGGGCTGGCACCACGGGTTGCGCCGCCGGGTTGCAGCTAGCAGGCATACCGGAGGTGACGCCAGCCCCCACCGGGGTTGGCCGCTGGCTGCGCAGACGCCGTCCCGGCCGGCCGGGACGATGGGGAACACAAGCGCGACCTCACCCAGAGCGGCCCAGGCCCGGCCGGCGGATGCTCACGCCGGCCGAGCCGGCCTCCCAAGCAGCGGGGCCGTCAGCGCAGGGACCATCTTCCCCCACTAGGTCCTCCCCCGAGCTGCGCTGCCGGTCCCGCTCACCAGCCACCCTCACCGGTCAGGACGCATTAATGCCACAGCAGGTCACCGCCGCTCCGCCTCGCGGATGGCGGGCCCAGCCGCCTTCCCGGCGGCCCGCGCGGCCGCCGGCCGCGCTGCCGCTGCCCGCCCGGGCCGCGTCGGCGGCGGCCGCCCGCCGGCACGTCCGGCGGCTGCTGGCCGGCTGGCAGCTGACCGCCTGCCTGGACACCGCGCAGCTGCTGGCCTCCGAACTCGTGGCCAACGCGGTGACCGCCACCCGGGCCATGCCCCAGGCCGGCTTCCCCGCGGCCTGGGCGCCGATCGGGCTGACCCTGCGCCGCACCGGAACCAGCCTGATCATCGAAGTCCGCGACCCTGACCCCGACCCACCCGCGGACCGCGATCCCGGCCCGCTGGACGAGGACGGCCGTGGGCTGCTCATCGTGGGCGTGCTGAGCAGCCGCTGGGGGCATTATGCGGCGCAGCGCGGCGGCAAGGTGGTGTGGTGCGAGATCGCGTTGCCGCCGGGCACATTGTCCTAGCCCGGCATCCGCGTCCTAGCCCGGCATCCGCGCGGCCGAGGGAGCTGGGCCCGCCTTGGTGAGTGAACCAGGGAGTGGGCCTGGGCCGGGCTGGGGTCCGGCCCAGGTGCTTTCCGCCGAGGCTCAGTCGTCCGCGCCGGATTCCAGCCGCAGGTGCGGTCCGGGATGGCCGGCCGGCAGGGCGCAGCCGGCCGGGCCACCTGGGGCCTGCTCGCTGGTCTCCGCGCCGCACCGGCGTGGCCGGCTCGTTTCCCGCCACCCCGCGCACGACCCGCGCGCGTGGCACACGGTGCCGTCGAAGTGATAAAACGTGCCGGCGTTCATCCTGCTGCCAGCCTGACCCAGCCGGGCGGCCCCGGTCGCCCCGGCAGGCGGCCAATCCCACTACCGGCTAGCCGGTAGTGCCGGCCCGGGGCCCGCCGGGCTGAAGATATTGCAGCTAGCCGCGATGCTGGCCGGCTGGGCCCGGTGCCAGCCTGACGTCATGGCCGTACGCTGCCTGCTGGTCGACGACAACCCCGGCTTCCTCCAGATCGCCCGCAAGACCCTGGAGAGCGGGGGATTCGTGGTGGTCGCGGTAGCCACGTGCACGGCCGACGCGGTGCGGCAGGCCCGCCAGGCCCGGCCCGAGGTCGCCCTGGTCGACGTGGAACTCGGCACGGAAAGCGGCTTCGACCTGGCCCGCCAGCTGGCGACGGGGGAACCGGCCCAGCCGATCCAGGTCATCATGATCTCGACACACGCGGGAGAGGACCTGGCCGACCTGCTCGCGGCCAGCCCGGCCATCGCGTTCCTGCCCAAATGGGAACTGTCCGCGGCGGCGGTGCACAGGCTGCTGCGGCACGGCACCCGGGACGAGGCGGGCTGGTAACCGGGCCTCCAGGAAGGCCAGGACGGCGAGCACCCGGCGGTGATCATCCCCGGTGTCCGGCAGCCGCAGCTTTATCAGGATGCTGCGCACGTGCTTCTCTACCGTCCCCTCGGTCACCCACAGGCACCGGGCGATGCCCGCGTTGGACCGGCCCTCGGCCATCAGCGCCAGCACCTCGCGCTCGCGGGTGCTGAGCCCGGCCAGCGGATCGTCCACCCGGCTGGCCGCGACCAGCTCGTGCACCAGCGCGGGATCTACCACCGAGGCGCCGCGGACCAGGCGGCGCAGCGTCTCGAGGAACTCGTCCACGTCGGTGACCCGGTCCTTGAGCAGGTAACCGCTGCGCTGCCCGCTGGCCAGCAGGTCCATCGCATGTTCCACCTCGACGTGCGCGGACAGCACCAGCACCGCGATCTGCGGGAACTCGGCGCGGATGACCCGGGCCGCGTCCAGGCCCTCGGTCGAGTGGTTGGGCGGCATCCGGATATCCACGATGACCAGGTCGGGATGCTGCTCACGGACCGCCTCGATGAGCTGTGCCGCGTCGCCGGCCTGGGCCACCACGTCGAAGCCGGAGCGTGCGAGCAGGCTGGCCAGGCCCTCGCGCAGCAGGACGTCGTCGTCCGCGAGAGCTACCCGGGTACCGCTACCGCTCACTGAGACCATTATCGGCCAGCACCACGGGTCCGGGCCATCGCGGGCCTCCGGGTTTCTCGCCTGACATGCCAGTGACCTGCGTGATATGCAGACAAGGGGCGCTATGGGGGGTGGGATATGCGGGTGCGTTCCGGCACACCATCCGCTGCCGTCGTGCTCAGCTGCCTGCTCGTGCTGCTCACCGGGTGCGGTGGGACCGGGCGGGTCAGCCGGGACGGCGCCACCTGCACCGGCGAGCTGACCGGCCCCGGCCCGGTGTACCTCACCGCCTGGTTCCACACCGGGACGCCAGCCGAGGCCCGCACCATGCGGGAGCAGGTGGCCCAGTTCAACGCGGCCCAGCACGAGGTCCAGGTCAGGCTCACCGAGATCCCGGCGGCCAGCTACCCGGGCGTGGTCGCGGACGCGGCGGCCACCGGGAACCTGCCGGACATCCTCGACTTCGACGGGCCTTACCTGTACAACTACGCGTACTACGGCATGCTGGCGCCGCTTGACTCGTGCGTCTCCCGCGCGCTGCGGGCCGATCTGCTGCCCTCGATCCGGCAGCAGGGCAGCTATACCGGGCAGCTCTACGGCATCGGCACCGGCGACTCTGGCCTGGGCCTGTTCGTCCGCCCCTCGGCGCTGCGCAAGATCGGGGCCCGGCTGCCCACCGGCGTGGCCGACGCCTGGACGGCCAGCGAGTTCACCAGCATCCTGGAGCGGCTACGCCAGGCCGGTTACCGGCAGCCGCTGGACCTGCAGATGAACCAGGCCCGGCCAGGAGGCAGCCGGGAGTGGTTCAGCTACGGCTTCGCCCCGGTCATCTGGTCGGCGGGCGGCGACCTGATCAACCGCTCCGGTTACCGGACCGCACAGGGCGTGCTGAACGGCCGGGCCTCGGTCCGGGCACTGAGCAGCGTGCAGTCCTGGTTCCGGGCCGGGCTGGTGAACCCGAACCGGGACGGCACCGCGTTCGCCCGCGGCCAGGCCGCCATCTCCTGGGGCGGCAGCTGGATGTACGGCGGCTACCACCAGGTGCTCGGGGACGATCTGAAGGTCGTACCGCTGCCCCGGTTCGGCGCCCGGCCGAGCAGCGGGCTGGGGTCCTGGCAGTGGGGGATCACCAGCAACGCGATCGACGGGGACGCCGCCTGGCGCTTCGTGTCCTACCTGCTGCAGGCGCGTCAGGTCCTACGGCTGGCCCGGGCCAACGGCGCCATCCCGGCCACCCGGGCCGCGATCCGCCGGGCACCGGCGTTCGCGCCCGGCGGGCCCGAGCAGCTGTACGTCCGGCAACTGGAGGACGGCATCGCCCGGGCCCGCCCGCAGACACCGGCCTACCCGGCTATCACCGCGGCGTTCTCCGCCGCGTTCCTGGACATCACCAGGGGCGGCAGCGTGCGCCGCGCGCTGGACACCGCCGTCGGGCAGATCGACCGCAACCTGGCGGCCCACCGTTACTACCAGCCATCGGAGCCCTGAGCAGGATGTCTGCACCTCCGCGGCCGGCCGGCCACCGCCCGCCCCTGCTGGCCCGGCTGCGCGTCGGCACGAAGCTCATGCTGCTGGTCCTGCTGCCGGTCGGCGTGCTGGTCGGGTTCATGACCATCACCGCGATCAACGACTGGGACGCCGCAGCCGACCTGCACCAGTTCCAGTCGGCAACGCGGGAGTCCTTCGCCCTGACCGGCGTGGCGCAGGAGCTGGCCGCCGAGCGCACCGCGGCGGTGCTGCTACGGCTGCAGCCCACCCCGGGGCACCAGGCCGGCCTGGCCGCGGCCCGGCGCGGGGTGGACCGGGCCCTGGCCCAGGCCGGGCGGCAGGCCGGGCAGGGCACTGGGATGATCAACCTGGCGGGCCGGATCAGCGCGGCGCAGCGGCAGCTCGGGGCGCTCCGGCAGCAGACGGGGGCCGGCTCGCTGGGCACGCCACAGATCGCGCAGGGTTACGACGTGATCGTCACCAACTTGATCAGCGCCGCCGGTGAACTGCTGGAAGGCGCGCCCACCGAGGACTCGGGCCGGGCCGCCGACGCGTATCTGGCCATCGTGCAGGCGGTCGAGGCGGCCCAGCGAGAGCGATCCGACGTCGCCGCCGTGCTGTCCACGTCCGGGCACACGGGGCTGCTCGCGGCCGCCCAGTGGTCAGCTCTGGAGAGCGCGGAGCTGGGCACGTTCCGCCGTACCGCGTCCGGCGGCCTGGCCGCGGACCTGGAGGGCGTGCTGTTCTCACCGGCCGGGCTCACGGTGCAGCGGGTGCGGTCCGGGTTCCTGGCCGACCCGGCGGCCGTGCACACGCCGGTGGCGACCTGGCTGGCCGCGTCCGGCACCCGGATCGACGGGCTGCTCCGGCTCGAACGCGGCGCGGCCGGCAGCCTGGCCGGCACCGCGGCCAGCGGCCTGGTGACGGCCCAGCGCGGCGGGATCCGCGACGCGGCCCTGTCCCTGGCCGTGCTCGTGGTCGTGGCCGCGCTCGGGCTCGCGCTGCGCCGGTCCATCACCGGGCCGCTCCGCGAGGTGTCGGCGGGCGCGCGCACCCTGTCCAGCGGTGACCTGGACTTCGACGTCAGCTACGCCGGCCGGGACGAGATCGGGGACGTCGCCGCCGCGTTCCGTGACCTGCGGGTCACCGCCGGGCGGCTGGCCGGCGAGATCCGCGCGACCACCACGGCGGTCAGCGAGAACCGGCTGGATCACCGGGCCGACGTGGCCGCGTTCGAGGGAACCTGGGCCCAGCTGCTGGCCGGCCTGAACGAGACCACGGCCGCCGTCGCCCGGCTGCACGGCGGCCGCGAGCGGGCGGAACGTGAGCTGGCCGGGATCTTCAACCTCTCACTGGACCTGCTGTGCATCGCCGGCACCGACGGCTACCTGAAGCGGGTGAACCCGGCCTTCGAGGAGACCCTCGGCTACACCAGCGAGGAGCTGCTGGCCCGGCCATACTCCGCTTTCGTGCACCCGAACGACCGGGCCGTGACGCTCGCCGCTCAGGACGTGCTGGCGTCCGGCAAGGACGTCGCCCGGTTCGAGAACCGGTACCTGCGCAAGGACGGCGCGGAATGCTGGCTGCAGTGGAGCTCCCGGTCGGTGCCGGAGGAGGGCCTGATCTACGCTGCGGGCCGGGACGTCACCGCCAGCCGGCGCGCCCGTGAGGAACAGGCCGCGCTGCGCCGGGTGGCCACGCTGGTCGCCCGCGGGGTCGCCCCGGCCGAGGTGTTCGACGCGGTGGTGGCCGAGATGCGGCTCATCCTCGGCGCGGAGAACAGCAGGCTGATGCGCTTCGAGCAGGGCCGCCACGCGGTGGTGCTGGCCACTTCGTACGAGCCCGGCCTGGAGATACCGGTGGGGGACCGGGTATCGCTGAACGCCGAGAACGTCGCCGCCCGGGTCTTCCGCACCGGGCGGCCGGTGCGGATGGAGCGGTTCGGTGATAACCCAGGCACCATGTCCGAGATGTTCATCGGGCTGGGGGTCCGGCTGGCCGTCGGGGCACCGATCATTGTCGAGGGCCGGCTCTGGGGGGTCATCCTGGCCGCTTGGCGGCGGACCCACCCGGGACCCAGCGCCGAGGAGCGGATGGAGGAGTTCACCGCGCTGGTGGCCACCGCGATATCCAACGCCCAGGCCCGCGCGGACCTGGCCGCGTCCCGGGCCCGGATCGTGGCCGCCAGCGACGAGACCAGGCGGCGGATCGAGCGCGACCTGCACGACGGCGCGCAGCAGCGGCTGGTCTCGCTCGGCCTGCAGCTGCGCGCCGCCCAGGACGCCGTGCCCCCGGGCCAGCCCGGGCTCGGCCAGGAACTGGCCGGGGTGGCCTCCGGTCTTGGCGAGGTGCTGGCCGAGCTACGCGAGCTGTCACGGGGCATCCACCCGGCTATCCTTACCGATGGCGGCCTGGCCCCGGCGCTCAAGGCGCTGGCGCGCCGCTCGCCGGCGCCGGCCCGGCTCGACGTGTGCGTCCCCGGGCGGCTGCCGGAACGGGTCGAGGTGGCGGCCTACTTCATCATCTCCGAGGCGCTGGCCAACGTGGCCAAGCACGCCCGGGCCTCGATGGTCCAGGTCCGCGCCGGGCTCCAGGACGGCGCCCTGGAGCTGGTGATCCGGGACGACGGCATCGGGGAAGCCGACCCGGCCCTCGGCTCGGGCCTGATCGGCCTGGCCGACCGGGTCGAGGCGCTCGGCGGGACGATCAGCATCTCCAGCCCGGCCGGCGCGGGCACCCTGATCACCGTCAGCCTGCCCACCCGCGCCGGGTAAACGGGTCAGCTGGCCAGCAGGGCCAGGATCCGGGCCAGGCGTCATCGCGGGCCGCCTGGTTGAAGGGCGGCGTGCCGGGCCAGACGAAGCAGGTGTGCCATCCGCGGCTGGGGCCGGTGGGCTACGCCCACGTGGTGCTCCTGGTGGCCGACCAGCCCGAGCAGACCCTGGTCGGCCACACGCTGGGCCGGCCCGGCGGCTGATCCCGCTGGTCAGGCTGGCTCGGGGTCGAACAGCCGGAGCCGGTGCGCGGCCGCCGCGGCCTCACCGCGGCTGCTCACCCCGAGCTTGGCCAGGATGTTGGACACATGCACGCTGGCCGTCTTGGCCGCGATGAACAGCTCAGCGGCGATCTCCGCGTTCGACCGGCCCGCCGCCACCAGGCGCAGCACCTCGAACTCGCGTGCGGTCAGGCCCAGCCGGTCCGGGCTGGGCCTGCTGGCTGGCCGGCCGGTACCCAGGTCCAGCCGGGCCTGCCCGGCCAGCGTGGTGATCTGGAGGCTCAGCGGCCGGGCGCCAAGCTGGCCCGCCAGCTGGGCAGCGCGCTGCAGCCGCCGTGCGGCGCCGTCCCGGTCGCCGGCGGTCAGCGCGGCCTCGGCCGCGCCCAGTAGCGTGGTCGCGGCCTGGTAGGGCTCGGCCAGCCGGTCCCATGCCGTCACCGCCGCGTCCCACTGGGCCAGCGGCGGGCTACCTGGCCCGGTCCCGGTCACCGCGGCGAACGTCAGCCGCCAGGCCTGCTGCGCCGGGCCCAGCGCGTCCATCTTGCCGGCCAGCTCGATCAGCCGCCCGAGCAGGTCGGCGGCCTGCCCGGGCACGGCGCGTTCCGCTGCGGGCGGCCCGGCCCCGGCCGGGCTCGCCGCGGCGCAGATCCGCGCGCCGGTGGCGATCAGCGGCCAGGCGTACCGCCGCTCACGGGCCAGGTCGAACTGCTCGTCCATGGCCGTGATGGCATCCAGCGCCGGCCCGGTCCGGCCGCCGGCCGCGCACACCTCGGCCTGCAGCTGCGCCTGCGGCAGGTAGTACTGGCCCGCCCGGTGGCCCCGGTACGGCGCACGGCTCAGCGAGGCCTGGGTGGCCTCGGCCGCGGCCCGGGCGCCGGCCAGGTCACCGCGGTGCACCGCGATGACGCCGGCCACCACGCGCAGCCCCAGCCGGTTCAGCCGCGGTGGGGACAGGGCCAGGGCATGCTCGATGACCTCGATGGCCTCATCCCAGCGGCCGAGTGAGACCAGCGGCTCGGCCACGTTGATGGCCAGGAACGTGCCGGTCGTACGGGCCAGGCCATAGTCCGCGGCGCTGGTGATGCCGTCCTTGGCTACCTGCGCGGCCCGCTCGTGCTGGCCGGCGCCTTCCAGCACGTGAGATTCGTTGATGGCGGCGTGCACCAGCGGCCGCAGCGCGCCGTTGCGCCCGGCCAGCGCGCGTGCCTCGCCGAACAGCCGCAGCGCCGCCTCGTCCTGGCCGTCGTTCGCCTCCATCATGGCCAGCTCGCACAGCGCGGTGACCTGGGTTTCCGCGGCACCCGCCCGGCGGGCCAGCGACAGTGCCTCGGCGGCGGCCAGCCGGGCCTGCGGGCTGTATGGATTGGCCAGGTACCGGGCCTCGCTGACCAGCACCCGGGCGCGGGCCGCGTCGTCCAGGCCGGCCGGCACCAGGGCCAGCGCGGCGCGCAGGTCGGGGGCGGGATCGAGGCGGCCTGAGTGCTTGCCGAGCATGGCCCGCTGCTCCAGCAGCAGCGCCGTGCGGGCCGGCTCGGCGGCCGGGTCGATCTCCTTCAGCGCGGCGGACGCGAACGCGATCCCGCGCTCGTGCTCCTCGGCCTCGTCCGCGGCGGCGGTGGCCCGTTCCAGCACGGCCAGATGACTCGCGCCGATCCGGTCCGCGGCGTCCGGCACCTTGTCCCACAGTTCGAGGACCCGGGTGAGCAGGGCCAGCTGCTCGGCGTGGGCCAGGGCGTGCTCCGCCACGGCCGCCGCCTGCCACGCGCTGATCAGCGCCCAGGTGGTGTCGTGCGCGTGATACCAGTGATGCGCCTCCTCGATCAGCGCGCGGCCCGGTGCCATCAGCCCGGCGCCGGAGCTGAGCACCTCGGCGAACCGGTTGTGCAGCCGGGTCCGCTC
>Ga0335085_10015168_pt1 | contig 11186 bp, 10 predicted proteins | sample Lox_Sample_45_FD_206712 | JGI IMG/M metagenome (GOLD analysis project Ga0335085, IMG submission 206712) | Soil microbial communities from Loxahatchee National Wildlife Refuge, Florida, United States - Lox_Sample_4.5 | ecosystem: Environmental > Terrestrial > Soil > Wetlands | place: USA... | reverse complement strand
TCAACGCCATCGCCATGATGTTCTTCATCCCCGCCTACCCGTTCTGGGCGCTGGTGATCCTCGCCGCTGACGTGGTGGCGCTGTGGGGGCTGTGCGCCTACGGCAGCCGCGCCAACATCGAAGCCGCCTAGCGCCGGCCGTGTGCTAACGGCCACGACCGTGAGGCGCCGCAGCCGGCAGGGCCCGGCCCGGCGCCCCACGGCAGGCGGTCAGCTCGTACTGGGATGGCGGCGAGGCCGCAAGGAAACCGTCGCCGATCTGCTGAGTCTGCCCGATGAAGCGATGAGGGCGGCTGCGCCGGCCGGCAAGAGCGCGGTGGAGGGGGGGTGGGGAAGGTGAGCGTTGCCGGCAGGTTAGCTTCCCGGCCAGCTCCCCGTGGCCTCAAAGTGGCCGAGTTCGCCCATCAGCTGCGGCAGCAGCGCGCGGAGCGCGCGGCGCTTGGAGATCGCATACCACCGGCCGCCCCTGCCGACGCGCCACCAGGACCGGCACCCGCAGGCGGCGATCTCACCCCGCCTGCCAGCCCGGAACGAGCACCGGCAGAACATCCGCCACACCGGGGGGATCGGCTCATGTGGCCGGACGCGTCCAGCAGGCTGATCGAAGACACCCATGACGAGGCACGAGCTTACCTGGCCCGGGCCGATACCGTGCGCAAACGCTGCCCACACGCACCTGCCCCGCTGGCCGCGCCCACCGGCGCCATGCCAGCGATCATGCGCGCCGCAGGCCTTTTGGCCCGCGGGCCGGGGCGCAAGGGCCCTGGGTAGTGGGCATAGGCGTGCGCAAGCCTTGTCGCCATGGGGACTGACTTTGCCGAGCAGCTGGCCGCTCGTGGTGATCTGGCGCAACGCCAGCGGCCTGCGGCCGTCTTGCCTCCCCTGCCTGCCATCGACTGGCGCGCACTCAGGAAGGCTGACCGCGCCTGCTGCTGCCCGGCCAAGCCGGTCGTAATTGCGGTCATGCCACCGGCGCCTGGCCGGGACCATGCCACTGACCTGCTGCTGTGCGGCCATCATTTCCGGGCGTCTCGACGGGCGCTCATGGCAGCAGGCGCGGCCGTCTTCGATGACGTGGGCAGGACGGTCATACCGCCGGCCCGGGCCCTGCCCGAAAGGACGTGACTCATGTGCCGCTGGCTGGCTTACACCGGTTCACCGGTCCTGCTCACCGATGTGCTCTACACCCCGGTGCACTCGCTGATCGACCAGAGCCTGCACTCCAAGCTGGGCGCGGAAACGACCAACGGCGACGGGTTCGGCGTCGGCTGGTATGACACCACGCCTGCTCCGGGGGTGTTCCGCAGCATCGAGCCGGCGTGGAACGACCAGAACCTGCACGAACTCGCCGGCTACGTCAGCTCGCACCTGTTCTTCGCCCACATCCGGGCGGCGATCGGGTCGCCGGTGCAGCAGAGCAACTGCCACCCGTTCCGGCACGGCCGCTGGCTATGGATGCACAACGGGTTCATCGGCGGCTTCGCCACCGTCAAGCGCGACCTGGTGCTGGCGGTGGATGAATCGCTGTTTCCGAGATCAAGGGCGGGACCGACACCGAGACCCTGTTCTACCTGGCGCTGACCTTCGGGCTGGAGGACGATCCGGCCGGCGCGGTCGCGCGGGCGATCGGGTTCGTGGAGGCCTGCGGGCGGCGGCGCAGCGTCGAGCACCCGTTCCAAGGCACGATCGCTACCAGCGACGGCGAGAGCCTGTGGGCGTTCCGCTACTCCAGCGAGGGCAGGTCGCGGTCGCTGTTTTTCACCCGCGACGTCCGCCAGCTGCGGCAGCAGTACCCGGAGCGGGAGATCTTGCGCGAGGTGTCCGACGACGCCCGGCTGGTGGTCTCCGAGCCGGTCGGTGACCTGCCCGGCGCCTGGATCGAAATGCCCGAGGCCAGTTATGGAGTGGTCAGCAAGGGGGGCGACCAGCTCCTGCCCTTCACCCCCCAGCCCCCGGCCTGACCCGGCGGCACGGCGGTCGTGGCAAAGGCCGGTCAGTGCCGTCGGGCGCCCGGGCAGTGCTGACCGGCGTGTCAGGGCAGCCTGCGCAGGTAGGCGTCGGTGGCCTCGGCGGCCTGGATGCGGATCTGGCCGTCGATGACCTTGGCGCCGCTGGGGCGGACGGTAACCGGGCTCAGTTCGAGTTCGGCGATCTGCGGCAGGTCGTCCGCCATCCGGGAGACCCGGAGCAGCATGTCCGCCAGCGCGGCCAGGTCGGCAGCGGGAGCGCCGGGGCGGCCGGACAGCAGGGGCACGCCGCGGACCGAGCGGATCAGGTCGCTGGCGTCGGCGTCGGTGAGCGGTGTGATCCGGGCGGCGCGGTCGGCGAGCGCGCCGGAGCCGTCGGCGGCGGGCCCGAACAGTACCAGTGGGCCGAATATCTGCTCGTGGAGCACGCTGATCGTGACCTCGGCGCCGTGGGCGCTGACGGGCTGGACGATGACGGCGGTCAGCCGGCCGCCGAAGGTCTTGCGCAGCGAGCGGAACCCGCGCCGGACGTCGTCGGCGTCATGTAGGTCCGGCGCCAGCGCGCCAGCGTCGCTGGTGCGCATCAGGCCGGGGACATCGGCCTTGAGCGCCACCGGGCCACCGAATCGTTGCGCGGCCGCGACCGCGGCATCTTCGGTGGTGACCGCGATACCGGCGGGCAATGGCAGGCCGTAGCAGCCGAGCAGTTCTGCAGCGAGTTCGCGGGGGAGCCAGCCGCCGGCTGGTGCTTGGGCGAGCAAGCTGGCGATCAGCTCTTTCGCCCGGTCCGGGCGCAGGCCTTCGAGGTCGGGCACGTGTCCGGGCGGGGTCGCCCGCCAGGTGCCGTAGCGCGTGGCGTGGCCGAGGGCGCGGGCGGCGGACTCGGGGTAGGCGTAGGCGGGGACAGCGGGGGAGTCGTTACCCGGCCCTGGCAGCAGCCGGACCGCCTCGACCTGGTCCATCACCGCTGCCGCTATCGGCACCGGCAGCCGCGCGGCGCTCAGTTCGGGGACCAGGTCGCCCGCCGCGGTGGTGGCGGTCAGCGCCAGCACCGCATCGACGCCCGGATCGCGGCCGGCCAGCTCCAGGCAGGCCCGGAAGGCGCCGGCCGCGGCCAGCACCGTGGTATCGACCGGCCCGGCCACCATGGCCTCGCGGGGAACCACCTCCCGCAGCGCCCGCGCGGTGGCCTCGGCGAGGCGAGCGACCTGCAGCCCCGCATCGCCGCACGCGTCGGCGGCCAGCGCTGCGCCGCCGCGGGTGTTGGACACCACCGCGACCCTGCCTCCGGCGGGCACCGGCTGCGATGCCAGCAGTGCTGCGGTGTCGAGCAGCTCGCCGAAGCTGGCGGTGGCGATCATGCCGGCCTGCTCGAACAGGGCCTGCCGGGTGAGCAGCGGCGTTGCCGTCGCGGTGCGTGCCCCAGCCAGCCGCTGGCCGGCCGCGGGCCGGCCCACATTGACGGTCAGCACCGGCATGGTGCGGGCCACGCCTCGGGCGGTGCGGGCGAACTTGCGTGGGTCACGGACCGACTCCAGGTACAGCACGGCCAGCCCGGTCGCCTGGTCGGACTCCCACCACCGGAGCATGTCGGTGCCGGAGACGTCATCTTTGTCGCCGAGCGAGACCATGGAGGAGATCCCCACGCCCAGCCGGGACAGATGCTCCAGCAGCACGAAGCCGGTGCCGCCGGTGGACTGCAGCGCCAGGCCGGCCTTCCCGGGCGCGGGATGGCGGGCCGCGAACGACGCGTCCAGGCCGATGCCGGGGTTGGCCACGCCGAAGCTGGCCGGCCCGGCCATCCGCATGCCGTGCTGGCGGCAGATACCCAGCAGCGCCGCGCGGCCGGCCAGGCCCAGGCCCGCCGTGATCACCACCAGGGCCTTGACCCCCCGCCGGCCGCATTCGCCGGCGATACCGAGCACGGCAGCCGCCGGTGTGGTGATGAGCGCCAGGTCCACGCCGCCAGGCAGCGCGGCCACCGACGGCAGGCAGGCAATGCCCTCCAGCTCGGCCGCGCCCGGGTGGACAACATAGACCGGGCCGGGAAAGCCGCCGGTGACGATGTTCCGCAAGATCACCCGGCCGACCGAGCCGCGGCGCCGGCTGGCGCCGATGACCGCGACCGAGGCCGGGGTCAGCAGATGCCGCAGGCTGGCCACGTCGGCCGAGCGTTCCCGCTGGGCGACCGCCTCACGGTAGGTGGCGAGGGCGGCGTCGGCCTCACCGGCGGGCAGCGGGAAGGTGAACTCGTACATGCCGTCGATCAGGGCGCGCTGCACCGGCAAGCCCGCGTCGGCGAACACCTTCAGCATCAGCGCGTTCTCGCTCAGCGTCTCCGCCACCAGGGTACGCACCCCCTGGCCGCGGGCCAGCGATACCAGGTGCTCCAGCAGCAGCGTGCCCACACCACGGTTATGCATGTCGTCCGTGACCGCCAGCGCGACCTCCGCCGTCGCGGACCCGGCGCCGAACCGCTCGTAGGTGCCGTAACCGGCCACCTCGCCATCCAGCACCGCCAGCAGCGCGGCATGATCGGGCGCGGGCTCCCGGCAGATCCGGGCCGCCGCCCGCCTGGCCGCGACCGAGCTCATGCTGAAAAAGCGCAGGTACAGATTGTCCGGCGACATCCTTTCATGCATGTCCCGCACCGCACCGGCATCATCGGGCCCCGCAGGCCGGATCCCGATCGTGGCGCCATCGGCCAGCAGAGCATAGACGCTGTTCTCCGCCTGTCCGCTCACCTCGCCCTCCCAGCAGCGCCGCGATGCCACACTAATCCGGCATTATCAGTCATTGACCAAGCGACTGCGGTATTCGACGTGCTGGCCCGGCACGATGATCCCCAGCGCGGCGGTGCCAGCGACCGCCGCGGCGGCCTCGTTAAACAGTACGGCACGGTGGGTCGGTGGAGGCTGGCCCGGTGCGCCGCCGACCCGTGGCCGCCGCAGCAGCATCCCCGCCCAGGATCCGCGGGGAGGGCACCATGCCAACCATGCGCAATAGGGGTAACGCCCGACAGGTCGGGATGCCGTGGCTGAGGCCTCCGCTGCGTTGATCGCTCACAGCGATGATCAAGGCATCAGACGTGATGGTCGCCAGCCGTGTCGTCCGTGCTCTTCCTGAGCCGGCGAACCGTGGAGTTCCACCTGAGCAACGCCTACCAGAAGCTCGGTGTCCGCTCCCGCGGTGACCTCGTCCGGCTCGACCTCAGCTAAACCGCTTCGCATAGAGCCCGCGCCCAGGTGGAGATGCGGTCGTGGTTGTCTCCCAGCTGGTCCGCGGCCGTTAAGCGCTGGGCTCCACCCCAGGTAGTGCCGCTTGACGCCGGCGGTGTGCTCACCTTGCTTGACCTGCCCGGCCTCATCGACCGCCCCCACCGCCAGGCACCCTCACTCAGGTGCCGGGACAGCCCGGTGATCGTGGCGGCCTCATGTCACCCGTCTTCCGGCCGGGGTGTGGTGGTGTCGTTCCCGGCGGTGGCCAGGAGGTCCAGGAACGGGCCGACCCGCAGTCCTTCCTGGGCGGAGTGCCGGAACAGGCTGTCCGGATTCACCCTGTACCGGGTGCGCCGCCCGGTCCGGGTGCGGGTGATGTAACCCGCGGCCTCCAGGTCGGACACGATAGCCTGCGCGGTGCGCTCGGTGATGCCCGCGGCGGCGCTGATGTCGCGGATCCGGGCGGTAGGATTGCGGGCGATCTCCACGAGCACGTGCCCGTGCCCGGTCAGCAGCGTCCAGCTGCCGCCGCGCTCGTCGGGAAGGCTCATGTCCCCTGATTATATCCTCACGAGAAGGCTCTCGCGAGAACATCCACGTGAGAAATTCTTCGCGAGAGGAGTCTCGCGAAATCTTTTTCATGTTTCTATTGACAGGTCTCCATCCGGCCCCGATCCTGGAAGTGTCTGGCGGGCTACGGCTGGGCCAGGGGGGAGTGACGGCCAGCGCCGTGGGCCGGGCTTCTCCGTTGATCTCCGAGATGCGGCCGCCACCCGTCAGCCAAGCGGACCGGGCAGCGGCATCCCAGCAGCGCTCACGGCCACAGGAGGTGACACAGATGCCTGAGGTCAGGTTCCCGGTTCAGGTGGTCGATGGTGTGCCGGTGGTGGTGGCGCCCGAGGAGATCGATATCACCAACGCCGTCGGGTTGCGAGCAGCCCTGCTCGAGGCAGCCGCACACCGGAACGGGACGCTGGTGGTGGACATGTCCCGGACGCAGTTCTGTGACTCGGCCGGTATCAATGTCCTGGTGCGCGCGCACAAGCGGGCTCAGGCCGAAGGCGATGAGGTGCTCCTGGTCATTGCCGGCGCGGCCGTACTCCGCATTTTGGCCGTCACCGGCATCGACCGTCTGATCCCCACCTTTCCGAGCCTGGTAGATGCCTTGGCGCAAACGGCATCAGTTCCCGATCCCCCTGACCTGGTCACCGCGCCCGCGCTACCGGCGGACCCGGAGCCCCCGGGCACCCCCTGATGACCAGCTGAGCCCTGGTCCAGACCGCCCAGATTCTGCTGGTCGAGGGCGATCCCGGGCCGGCCCGGCGGCAAGCTTCCTGCTCTAGCGCGCCCCTGCGGCCTGGGCCGTCCGTCAGCTCGCTGCCTGGAGGAAGGCGATGTAGGCCGGGAAGGCGGCCGGGTCCTGGAACAGGAACCCGTGGCCGCCTTCGTAGCCGCGCAGCTCGGCGCCGTGGATGCGCGATGCGATGTTTTCGCTGTTGCGGGGCGGTGCGATCCCGTCGTAATTGCCGTAGCCAACCAGGACCGGGCAGGTGATCGCGCCGAGCCGGTCCCACACGTCATGACCTTCACGCGCCTGGAGCTGGGCCGCGTGGGCGGCCACGGCGGCCGGGTCCTGCTGATCCTGCCCGGCGGCCGTCAGCCGTTCGGCCAGCGCCCGATCCACCGGATGAGCCTCCAGCCACCGCTGGTCCCAGCGGCTGTCGGCCACCTTCAGCTCCGCCGCCACCCGTTGCCCGGCCGGGAGGTCCAGCAGCTTGTGCAGCGGGTGGGAGGACCCGCCTTCGCCACCGGCCGACGTGCACGCCAAGGCCAGGCGCTCCACCCGCCCCGGGCTGGTGACGGCGAACTCCTGCGCCACCATGCCGCCGAAGCTCGCCCCGATCACCCGGCAGGACTGCCACCCGGTGATCTCCAGCAGGCCAGCAGCGTCGGCCGCGACATCGGCCATGGTGTACGGGCGCGTCACCGGGGCGCTGCGGCCAAAGCCGCGGTAGTCCCACGCCAGCACATCGAAGCTGGCCGCCAGGGGATCAAGCAGCGGCCGCACGTCGTGCAAGGTCAGCCCCGACCCGTTGCAAAACAGCAGCCGGGGGCCACTGCCCCGTTGCTCCCAGTACAGCTCAACCCCGTTCACATGGCCGACCGGCATCGCGCTCACCTCCCCGGCAGCGACCACCCGGCATCCGGCTCCCGGCCATTGAAGTGCCTTGTGCAGCTTCCCGTGCCATCTGCTCCACGCGATTTCGTTGTGGTCGCCTGTTCTCCAGCAGGATATTTCCGGGCCGGGAACCTACCGCGGTGGCGGTCGGCCCCGCAGCCGCGGCCGCCCGCGGGTGCCCGTTGGCCGGGGGCCGGGTGAGGGCGGGAACTGGCGGCGCGCAAACTGGTCATATCAGGTCTGCCGGCGTTGCGGAGGTGGCCGTGTCTGGTTACCGAACCCATCCACCGGAGCTGGTCCCGGTTCTGTCCCAGGGCAAGCACCGCAGCCCGCGCCAGGGGGCGTGTTTCATGGAGCTGGCGTCGTTCCTGGCGGGGGAGCGGTGGAGTGATCACCCGGACTGCACACATCCGCTGCTGGCCGCGCTCGCCCGTGATGTCAACGACTGCACCTCCGATGCCGGCCGGGCACGGCTGGTGCCGCTGATCCCCTCGGTGATCGGGCTCGGCGGCGAGGACCTGCACATCGACGCGCGGATCGCGCTGCTGTGCGCGCGGACGGCGCTGCCGGTGGTGGCGGCCCCGCAGCAGCAGGTCATGGCGGTGTCGGTGCTGGCGTGTGGGCGCGTGCTGGCCGAGCTGGACGGCCGGCCCGCCGGCTGGCTGGACGAACCGAGCCGGGCCGCGCTGGCGCAGGTCCCGCAGGCCGCCCGGTGGGCCCGCGGCTTCACCCGCTGCGTCGCGATCTCGCCGAAGGCCTTCCGCCGGAACTCCGCGCCCGCCACCGTGCACGCCGCGGTGAGGGGGATCGCGCAGGCGTGCGTCCCACAGCCCGACCAGATCCTCCATGACCTGCTCGCCGCCGCGATCGCCGAGTGCGCCTCGTGGAGCGGCCGCGACGCCGCGCCGCATGCCCGGGAGCAGGCCGCCGGTCCGGCTCGGGGCTGGTCATCAGCGACATCGGCGCACCCGGTGCGGCCATCGAGTTCCGGGTAGGCGGGCAGCCCGAGCCGCCGGCCCCGGGCGTCACCAGCGCGGAGACCAGGGCCGTGCTGCTGATCCCCGACAACGCCGCCGCCGGGGCCGACAGCCAGCTGGAGCTCAGCGGCAGCGGCACGATTGCAGCCATCCGCATCCACGCCGACGTGATCCACACCCACATCGGCGACCTCACCATCGCGGTGATCTCCCCGGCGGGGCGCCGCATCGTGCTGCGCGACCGGGCGGGCGGCGGCGCGGATGATCTGCACGAGACGTGGACGCCCGCGACGACGCCGACGCTGGGCGACCTCGTGGGTGAGCCATTGGCCGCTGGACCCTCCACATCACCGACAACGCCCGGCAGGACACGGGCCGCCTCGACGGCTGCTGGCCCATGGTGGAGTCTGGGAGGGTCGGCGCCATGGGCCTGCACCCACGTTTGATGCGGGCTGGCAAGGGCAGACCGTGGCAGCGGCGTTGAGCCCATCGCTGTGACGTGGGGTGCGAAGGAGACCGTCATGACCGTACCGAGCCTGGACGAGGTCCGCGAGCTGGCCCAGCAGCTGCGGGTTGACTCGGTCCGGTGCAGCACCGCCGCCGGGTCCGGTCACCCGACGTCGAGCATGTCGGCCGCCGACCTGATGGCGGTGCTGCTGGCCCGGCATTTCCGCTACGACTGGGACCGGCCGGACGACCCGGCCAACGACCACCTGATCTTCTCCAAGGGGCATGCGTCCCCGCTGCTCTACTCGATGTTCAAGGCGGCGGGTGTCGTCTCCGACGACGAGCTGATGACCGGGTACCGGCGGTTCGGCTCGCGGCTGGAGGGGCACCCGACCCCGGTGCTGCCGTGGGTCGACGTCGCCACCGGCTCGCTCGGCCAGGGACTGCCGGACGGGGTCGGCGTCGCCCTGGCCGGCCGGTATCTCGATGAGCTGCCGTACCGGGTGTGGGTGCTGTGCGGCGACAGCGAGACGGCAGAAGGATCGATGTGGGAGGCGCTCGACAAGGCGGCCTATTACCGGCTGGCCAACCTGACCGCGATCGTTGACGTGAACCGCCTCGGCCAGCGCGGCCCGACCGAGCTGGGCTGGGACCTGGACGCGTACGCACGGCGGGTGGAGGGGTTCGGCTGCCGTGCCGTCCCCATCGACGGGCACGACCTGGCCGACATCGACAAGGCGCTGGCCGATGCGGCCGGCGCGGACCGGCCCACCGTGATCCTGGCCCGCACCCGCAAGGGCCGCGGCTTCTCCGAGGTCGAGGACCGCGAGGGCTGGCATGGCCGGCCGCTGCCCGCGGAGATGGCCGAGCGGGCCATCACCGAGCTGGGCGGGGAACGCCACATCACGGTCCGCGGCCCCGACCCGGAGGGCGGAACCCCACGGGAACGGCCCAGCGGCGAGGTGAGCTTGCCCCGCTATGAGCCGGGCGCCAAGGTCGCGACCCGCAAGGCCTTCGGTGAATCGCTGGCCGCGGTCGGCGCGCGCCCGGACGTCGTCGCGCTGGATGGGGAGGTGGGCAACTCCACCTATACCGAGGACTTCGCCAAGGCCTATCCCGAGCGCTATTTCGAGATGTACATCGCCGAGCAGCAGCTCGTCGCGGCCGCCGTCGGCCTGTCCGTGCGCGGGTATGTCCCGTTCGCGGCCACCTTCGCGGCGTTCTTCACCCGCGCCTACGACTTCATCCGGATGGCCGCCATCTCCGCGGCGAACATCCGGCTGTGCGGGTCCCACGCCGGGACCGAGATCGGCGCGGACGGCCCGTCGCAGATGGCCCTGGAAGATCTCGCGATGATGCGGGCCGTGCACGGGTCCACAGTCCTGTACCCCAGCGACGCCACCAGCACGGCTTACCTGGTGCAGGAGATGGCCGGCCGCCGCGGCGTCGTCTACCTGCGCACGACCCGCGGCGCCTACCCGGTGCTGTACGGGCCGGATGAGGCCTTCCCGGTCGGCGGCGCGAAGGTCGTGCGGTCCGGCCCGGACGACCAGGTGACCCTGGCCGGCGCCGGGGTGACGCTGCACAACTGCCTGGCCGCGGCGGATGAGCTCGCCCGCGACGGGATCGGCGCCCGTGTGCTGGACCTGTACTCGGTGAAGCCGATCGACACCCAGGCGCTCCTCGACGCCGCCGCGGCGACCAGGGACCGGCTGGTCGTCGCCGAGGACCACTACCCGGCCGGCGGCCTCGGCGAAGCGGTGCTCGAAGCGCTCAACGGCGCAGGCCACCCGGCCCGCGTAGCCCACCTGGCCGTGACCAGCCTGCCCGGCTCCGGGACCCCCGCAGAGCTGATGGAGGCGGCCGGGATCTCCGCCGGTCATATCGTCCGGGCCGCCCGCGGGCTGCTCGGCGGCTGACGCCGCCGCGGGGCCCAGCGACAGCCCGGCTACCAGGCACCGCGTAGCTGGGCTCGCGCGGCCGGCATCAGGCCCAGCGGGCGGCGCGGGTGGCGCGGGCGGTCCAGTAGTCTCGGTCGGCGTGACGACACCACAACACCGGGCGGACCTGTTTCTCGATCCTGCGTCCGACCCACGCGAGGGCGGCCCGCGGCTGGGGGACGAGCGGACGACGCTGGCCGAGTTCCTGCGCGGCCAGCGGCTGACGCTGCAGCTGAAATGCGACGGGCTCGACGCCGGGCAGCTGGCCCGCCGCTCCGTGGAACCGTCCACGATGTCACTGCTCGGCCTGGTCCGGCACATGGCCGAGGTGGAACGCGGCTGGTTCCGCCGCCGGTTCGCCGGGCTGGACGTGCCGAAGCGCTACCAGACCGAGGCCGATCCCGACGGTGACTTCAACGGGGCGGTCGCCGACCCGGCGGTGGTGGCGGAGGCGTGGGC
>Ga0335085_10015166_pt1 | contig 11187 bp, 17 predicted proteins | sample Lox_Sample_45_FD_206712 | JGI IMG/M metagenome (GOLD analysis project Ga0335085, IMG submission 206712) | Soil microbial communities from Loxahatchee National Wildlife Refuge, Florida, United States - Lox_Sample_4.5 | ecosystem: Environmental > Terrestrial > Soil > Wetlands | place: USA... | reverse complement strand
CGATACAAAGCTGACGATCTATGCCACGAACGGGTCGGGCGACGCGAAACGGCTCAAGGGTCGCAACGGCAACCGTCTGCGGGTCGGCGACTGGCGGGTGATCTTCATCGAAGAAAGGACATCGATCATCGTTGTCGCCGTCGGCAACCGACGAGACATCTACGACTAAGGGCAGATCATGAACGTTCGTTTCAAGAAAACCGGCAAGGGCGAAGTCGCCATCCTTCCGCGCAAGGAATACGAGGCACTCGCTGCGAAAGCCGCGGAAGCCGACGAAGACGCCGGCACCGCTCGGCTTGTCGCGCGCGCACGCAAGGAAATCGCAGCCGGGGCCCCGCTTATTCCGAAAGCGGTGGCCGACCGTATCGCCAAGGGCGAGAACGCGCTGCGCGTTCTGCGTGAATGGCGCGATGTTCCACAACTCTATCTTTCCTACAAGACCGACATCGGCCAGGGCTATCTTTCCGATCTTGAAAACGGCCGCAGAAAGGGCACAACCGAGGTGTGGAAGCGGATCGCCAGCGCGCTTAAGGTGCCCCTCGACCTTCTGGTGTAATCGAAACGACGACGCTAGAGCTTGATCTCCACCAGCGGGACCTTCGGAATGGCGCCGGCGGCGAAAGCCGATAGGTCGACCTCGAGATAGTCGGTGTCGAAGCGCACCGGCACGTCGAACAGGAAACCGGCGGTTACCGTCGCGCCGACGGCCGGAATATGCCCGGCAAGAAACGTCACCACGCCGGTCGTCGCGTCGACGCTGAAGGCGGTCCCCTCCACCACTTCGCTGCCCGCGACCGCCACGTGCACGCTGCCGGCGACCGGCTTGGCGATCGGGCGCTGGTAAGGCGAATAGGCTGCGCCGTAGGTCTTGGTGAGGGCGAATGCCGCCGTGACTCCGTTGCCGATGCCGATCGCCTGGTCGGTTGGCGCAATGCCGGCATCCGGCGCCGCCGAGGAATGATCGAGGCGGTCGCGCCAGCGAAAGCCATAGAGCCGCCCGCGCCGCTCCTCGAAAAACGAGATCGCCTGCGACAGCGCCTCGAACGTCTTCACCCCGTAGCCGGCATCATAGCGGCGGCGCGAATGCGCCCAGCGTGCGTTGCGTTCCTCGGCGCCGGAGCCGAGCGCGACCACATCGGTGCGCCGCTGCGGCCCGCCGGCGCTTTTCAGCGCGATGTCGAGCGGAAACAGGATCTCGTGAAACGCGGTCATGGCGTCACTGGCTGCGCTGGCCGCGCGCGACCGCGCGCGCGATCTGCCCGGTGATATAGGCTTCGGAGCGGCGGAAGCTTGCCGGGTCGGGCGTTGCGATCTGCACGGTGATATTCGCCGGTTGCCCTTGCCCGCTCATGGCGATGCCGAGGCGGCCGTCGGCGCCGCGCGACAGCGGCACGATCGCCTCCGGCCCCGCCTCGCCGGCGAGACCGAGGCCGCCATTGCTCAACGGAAAATAGCTCGGCGTGCCGATGATGCCGCCGCCGGCGAACGGCTTGATGCCGCCGTCGCGATGCGCAGCCACGCCCGCGCTCCCCAGCAATCCGCCGAACAATTGGTTGAGCCCGCCGGTCAACGCGTTGGTGAGCCCCGTGGCGATCGGCTTGAAGGCCTGCGCCACGGCGAGGCTAGAGACCCGCAGCGCCAGCGATTGCAGCACGGTATCGAATTGCTTGCCGCCTGCGGTCGCCTGGGTGAAGGCGCGGGTCATGGCGTTAGCGAAGCCGTTGGCGCTGACGACCAGATTATTGGTGCCGGCCTGCAGATTGCCCAGCGCGGCCGAGAAATCACCGGCGGACGAGATCGCATCGCCGGTGTCGAAGGAATTATCGGCCATCCGGGAACCTTTCCATCAACTGCCTGAGCGCATCGCGGTTAAGCGGCGCGCCGCGGCCGCTCACCGCCTCGATCGCGTAAGCCAGTTCGCGCGGCGTCATGCGCCAGAACGCATCCGGCGCCAGCCGCAGCACGCCGAGGCCGAAGCCGATCGCCTGCTTCCAGGGAAACGGAGTCATGCCGCCTCACCGAACGTCGCCGCAATGAGGTCGGCAGCAATGCGCACATAACCTTGCGCGCCGCCGTCGACCGCCATCGCCGCCACCTCGTCGTCGTTCACTGCCGCGCCCGCCCCGCGCAGGCCGGCGCCGATGATGCGGACCAGATCGCGCGCCTTCAGCCGCCCACTGCCGAAGCGCTCGGCGAGCGCCACGAGATCGTCGGCGCCAAAGGCGGATTCCAGCTCGGCCAGCGCGCCGAGCGTGAGCACCAGGCGGTGGCGTGCGCCGCCGATCTCGGCCTCGATCTCGCCGCGATGCCGGTTGGCCATGCTTACATCGCTGTAAATGTGACTTCTCCCGCAGACTCGAGCGCGACGTCGTAGGTCACCTCGCCGTTGTGCTCGCCGGCGAATTCGAGATTGGTGATCTGGAACGGCCCCTGCAGCGTGCCGAAGGACGGGATGACGATCTGGTAATTGACCACGGTGCCGTCGAAGAACGTCTGCCGCATCGAGGCGTCGGTCGCTGCGTCGGTGAACAGCCCGCGCCCCGACACCGAGGCGCGCTTGACGCCGGCGCCGTCGAGCAATTCGCGCCAGCGATTGACGCTTTCGGCATGCGTGATATCGACGGTCTCGGCGTTGAAGGCGAGCCGGCGCGTGCGCAGGCCGGCGACGGTCGTGAACGCCGCCCCGTCGTAGATCTTGACCAGCAGGTCCTTGCCTCGTTGCGCGGACATATTGCTTTCCTCTTTCGTTTTCTCCTCATCCTGAGGAGCGCACGACGAGCGCGCGTCTCGAAGGATCGAGGCCTGGACGCCTCATGGTTCGAGACGCCGATGACGCGGCTCCTCACCATGAGGCAAGATCACGCTGGCTGCGTCACGGCGCGGAAGCGCACCAGCGCGTGATAGGTGCGCCCGTCGGCCTCGCGTCGCACATCGGCGACGGCGAAACGGAAATTGACCAGATGATTGTCGGCGAGGCTCAAGGGCGCCTCGTCGAGCGCGGCCAGCAGCGCGCCGGCAATCAGGTGCGCCTCCTTGTGGCCGCCCTGGCGCGACCAGGCGTGCACGGTCAGTTGGTGCTCCTCGCCCGGCTCGGTGCCGGTCGAATAGTCGCTGATGCGCGTCTCGCCCACAGTCACATAGGGAAACGCGGCCGACCGAGGCGGTTCGTCGTATATCTTCGGTCCGCCCAACAGAGCTGTGAGCGCGGCATCGGCGTTCAGCGCGTCGTGCACGGCGGCGCGCAGCGCGGCGGAAGCGGGCGTGGGCATGGGGGCTAGTCCTCCCGCTCCTCGGCATCGATCTCGAGAAAGCGGCGGTCGACGGACAGGCGCTCGGCGATGATGCGATAGCTGCGCACGCCGTCCTGAAAAATATGGCGCGTGGTGACGTCATCGCGCGCGCGGATGCTGATGCGGTAGCGGATGGCGGCGCCGAGCGAACCGGCGACAACGTCGGTGCGGCCGCCAAGCGGCGTCACCTGCGCCCACAGCGTGCAGACATCGGCGTAAGCGCGGACCACGCCGCCCTCGCCGTCGTCCGTCTCGACCGGCGCCTGCAGCGTCAGCCGGCGGTTGAGATCACCGGCCGCGGTCACAGCGCCAGCACCCGGTAAGGCGCGATCAGCGCCGCGACCGTCGACGGCAGCACCGTCACCGTGCCGACGGCGGCCAACCCGCGGTTCTCGTACCAATGCGCGGTGAGCAGGCGGATCGCCTGGCGCAGCGCCTCGGGCACGTCGATGGCGGCATCGCCGTAACCGACAGTGACGTCGAGCTCGATGCCGGCGGCGAGCCGGCCCGGCGCCGGCACCGCCCAGGGCGCAAAGATCAGCGCCGAATTGGCGAGATCGGCAACGAAGGCCTGGGTGTCGATATTCTGCGCGACGCTCTCAAAATCGAAGACGCGCGCGGCAGCGAGCGCCTTGAGCGGCGCCGGCCGCACCGGAAAGCGCCCGTCCGCTGGCCAGGCATCCGCCGAGAGCCGCCAGCCTTGCGTGATCAGCGCGCGGCGCGTCTGCGCCTCGATATGGATGCGCGAGCCGGCCACGAGCGCCGCGATCACCTCGTCGTCGTCATTGTGCTCGACGCGCAGGAACGCTTTCGCCTCGTCGAGCGTGACCGGCTCGACCGCCGGCGCGGTGAGAAGAATTGATGCCATGTCGTTTCCCAGAATTGCCGCACACCCTCTTCCCCTCTCCCCTTGAGGGAGAGGGAGTCCGAGCGGAGGCGAAGCCGAGCGAGGGCGGGTGAGGGGTCTATGCCCCTCATTGACTCACGAACCCCTCACCCGGCTCGCCTTCGCTATCGCTCCGGCTCGCCACCCTCTCCCTCAAGGGGAGAGGGAAACGAGCGAATAGGACGTCGTTGACAAAGCCTCACTGGCGGACGCTCATGTGCGCTGTATGCGCATCATCCTCAGCGCCCTCGCCTGTCTCTCATTCTGCGCCCCCGCGCTCGCCATTACCGGCAACGCGCCGGTGGCGCTGGTGCAGGGGCGCCACGCGGTGATGATCGTCGGCTCGCACGGCACCTTCTGCACCGGCGCCGCGATCGCCCGTGACCTCGTCTTGACCGCCGGCCACTGCGTCGAGGCCGGCACCCATTACAAGGTCGTCGAGTTCAACGCTGCGCATGAGCCACAGCTGCTCGACGTACGAGAAACGTCGCGCCATCCGCAGTTCAACCTGCAGGCCTTGTTCGCGCATCGCGCCACCGCCGACCTCGCATTGATGAAGATGGCCGCGCCGTTGCCGGCGGAGATCATCCCCGCCGTGCTCGGCAACGTGCCGACGCCGCAGGTCGGCGAGACGCTGACCGTGTTTGGCTACGGCGTCGCCATCCGCGGCGACGGCAAGAGCGGCGGCACCTTGCGCGCCGCGCCGCTCACCGTCACCGGCAAGCCCGGCAATCTGCAGATCCGCCTCGTCGATCCGAAGACCAATGGCGCGTCACCCGGCCTCGGCGCCTGCACCGGCGATTCCGGCGCGCCGGTCTTTGCCGGCACGGCGCTGATCGGCGTCGTCTCCTGGTCGACCGGGCCCAACATGAGCGACGGCTGCGGCGGCATCACCGGCGTCACGCCGGTCGCGCTTTACCGCGCGTGGATCGTGGACGAGGCGCGGCGGCTGGGTTCGCCGTTGCCGCCGTGATGCGGTCGTGGCTTTTATGGCATCGCACGCCCGGTGCGCGCCAAATTTGTCTCGATCTCTTTTCTGAGTTCTGGAAACCGTTTCAGGATCGGATTCAACAGCGCTACCTGAACGCCATCGACCGCCATCGCCACCTGACGTCCAAAGTATTTATAGTCTTGCATCGTGCAGCGCTCCTTTATCGGCGGCAGCAACAGCTCCAGTTCCGAGCCGCATCGAAAGACAGCGCGAACAACCTCACGCGCAAGCTCCTTATCCATATGGCTCTCCAAGGATCATTCGCCCATACACGCGGCCATGCACCGATGAAAATCCCAATCATTCGCATCCACGCCAGGAGGCTGAGGCCGTTCAAGTATTGGATAACAAAGGTCCAAGCACTTGAGATATTTATTCGAGCGCGTGGTCGCCGCAAGCTGTTTCGCCATTTCGAGAATAGAATTAACATCGAGGTCTTCTGATCCGCCCGTCCACTGCCCGCCATCAGGATTGCCTGCCGGAACGCGTGGTTGATCGGGGCTGTATTTCGTGCCGAATAGCGCGAGATGCAGCTCGGCCTCGCAACCAGGCCGGGCGAAACGCCGCCAGTCCGGCCGGACGAACTTGTAGGCGTCCGGACGCATCCAGCGTCGGCGCTGGTGCTCGGAAAACTCCGTCGAAGTCATGAGAGAGACAGCCAAAAATAAGGCGCCCGGCATTGGCGCCGGGCGCTGCAACAAACGAGGCGCGAGCCGTCCTCAGCTCACCGCGAACTTCATCGGCTTGATCGCCTCGAAGTTCTGCACGCCGGCGCGGTCGACCACCGGATAGCCGCTGCCGAAATCGCCGAAGGCAATCGACAGGGAATTCGCCGCGATGTCGGGCATGTCCTCGGACTCGATCCCCGGTAAACCCATCAGCGCGGCGCGCAAGCTCGGCTCGTCGTTTCCCAGCCGACTAGTTTATTTTGATCAGAACTCGATCCGGCTCTGTAGGATGATTTGTCCAAAGCCTGATCCGCGTTGCGCGCGTCGGCACTGACGTTTGAAGCACGATTTCACTCTCGACGGTCGATACGACCATGGAGAGGCTTGGCGTTTCCAAATATCCATCGAACACGGGCATTGCGTTGGGAGCCGACGTAGCAGGTGGCGAAATTGTCACCTCGGTTTCCCCGTCCATGAACGCTAAACACCCGAATGCGATACATGAAGGCGTCGACCAAATTCGTCTGTCGCGCGTAATGTCAGGGACGGAACCGCCACCGAGATCGTGGATGAGCAGAAGAGAATTTGGCGGGGCGATCTTTACGGAGTCAGCCATCTATTTAGATTCCGGAAACTGACCCACCCTGCACGCCACTGCAGTATATGCACTGCGGATAGAGTCGTTGAGCACGGCCGGTCGAGTTAAGGGCCCTTGGCAGTTGATGATCCGGCACAAAATTGCCCGATCGAGTCCCGGCGCTCAGCGTACCACAAGTATGGCATCCTGTGGCCGCACCGATCGCATTGATGTCATTACGCTCGCCGGTTGTGAATTTTCGCTCCGGCCCTCGCGCCGGGATCGACTCTCCCGCAAAAGGCCCCGGTCCAATGCCGACTCGCACCAGTCCGGCCGGATGAATTTGTACGCATCCGGTCGTATCCAGCGTCGGCGTTGATGCTCGGAAAACTCCGTCGAAGTCATGAGAGAGACAGCCAAAAATAAGGCGCCCGGCATTGGCGCCGGGCGCTGCAACAAACGACGCGCGAGCCTTTCTCAGCTCACCGCGAACTTCATCAGCTTGATCGCCTCGAAGTTCTGCACGCCGCCGCCGACGCGCTTGGTCGTGTAGAACAAGACGTAGGGCTTCGCCGTATAGGGATCGCGCAGCACGGTGACGCCGGCGCGATCGACGACGAGATAGCCGCTGCCGAAATCGCCGAAGGCGATCGACAGCGAATTCGCGGCGATGTCGGGCATGTCCTCGGACTCCACGATCGGAAAGCCCATCAGCGAGGCGCGCCCGCCGGCGACCGCCGGCGGCTGCCAGAGATAGTTGCCGGTCGTGTCCTTGAACTTGCGCACCGTGGCCTGCGTCTTGCGGTTCATCACGAAATTCGCGTTCTGCCGGTACGGCCCCTTCAGCGCGTAGATGAAGTCGATGAGCACGTCGGAGGGGTTCGACGCCGCGAAGGCGCCGGCCGCGCCGCTGGCGATGTAGCCGATATTGCCCCAGGTCCAGGAGGCGTCGGCGACGGCGGTATAGGCGGTGAAGCCCTTCGGCTTGTTGCTGCCGTCGCCGGAAACGAAGGCGGTGCCCTCCTGCGTCGCGAACACCTGCTCGACCTCCTGCGCGATCCATTGGTCGAGATTGACCGCGGAATCCTCGAGCAGGTTGGCGGTCGCCGCCGGCATGGCGTAGATCTCCATCGCCGGGAACGACAGCGCGTCGAGCACCGGCGACGACGTCTGCGGCCGCGTATCGGTCTCGCCGACCCAGCCGACCGCCGGCCCCGTGGTCATGAACGGCTTCTTGTAGAGGTTGGTCGAAATCGTGCGCACGCTGGCGATCGAACGGATCGGCGAGATGGTGGCGAGGCGCTGCCCGATCGCCTGCTCGATCTCGACCGGCACCAGGTAGCCGCCGTCGGGGTTGGAGCCTTCCGACATCGCCTTCACTTCGAGCGCGCGCAGGCCGCCGGTTTCGCCGTTGCGCACGTAAGATTCGAACGCCGCCTTGTGCTCGAGCGCCTGTTCGTTGCGGGCGGCGGCACGCTCGCCGCCGATCGCCGGACGCGCGCCTTTCAGCGCGATGTCGTCGAGCCTTCGCGTGTGCGCGTCAAGCGCACGGTCGATGCGCGCGAGCTTTTCCTCGAGCAGCGCGTCGGCGCGCCTTTCGCCGAGGCGCTGGTCGTTTGTCTCCTTGAAGGCCTCGAAGGCGTGCATCAGCTCGCCATGCGTGACCACGGCGTCGAGAGGAATGCCCGCCTTGGTTTCGAGTTCGGTATCGATGTCCATTCAGCTTCTCCTTTTGAGATTCATAAGCACGGCGCTTTTCGCTGTCATGGCCGGGCTCGTCCCGGCCATCCCGATTCATCAGGCACGCCATGCCCGCCTAAACGAGATCGCCGGCACAAGGCCGGCGATGACGATTCAGAATGTGTTGTCTCCCCCTCCCCAAAGCCCCGCCCGTCATGGCAGGCTTCAACCCGTGAGCCGGCGGCAAAGCCGGCCGTGGGAGGGAACAATGAAAAGACTTTTGCTTGCGGCGGCGCTGATGGCGCTCGCCGGATTGGGTATCGCTCAGGCCCAGGACTATCCGACACGGCCCGGCGTGGTGATCGTGCCGTTCGCGGCCGGCGGACCGGCCGATGTCACCGGCCGCATCGTGGCCGACATCTTCTCCCGCCATCTCGGTCAGAATTTTGTGGTCGAGAATGTCGGCGGCGCCGGCGGCACCATCGGCACGCAGCGCGCCGCGCGCGCCGCGCCCGACGGTTACACGCTCATCTCCGGCCACATGGGCACCAACGCGCTCGCGCCGGTGTTCTATCCCAACCTGGGCTACGATCCGGAGAAGGATTTCGAGCCGGTCGGCCTGATCGCCGAGCAGCCGGAGCTGCTCGCGGTGCGCAAGGACTTCCCCGCCGACAACCTCAAGGAATTCGCCGCCTACGCCAAGGCCAACGAGGGCAAGCTCAATATGGGGCACGCCGGCATCGGCTCGGTGTCGTATATCGGCTGTCTGCTGCTCAACAACGCCATCGGCATCAAGCCGACGATGGTGCCGTTCACCGGCACGGCGCCGGTGATGAACGCGATCCTGGCCAAGACCATCGACTACGATTGCGATCCGGTGCTCGGGCCGCTGCCGCACATCCGCGCCGGCACCGTCAAGGCGCTGGCCGTTGCCGCCAAGAAGCGCAGCCCCATGCTGCCGGACGTGCCGACCTCCTACGAGCAGGGCTTCCCGCAATTCGACTGCTCACCGTTCTACGCGGTGTTTGCGCCCAAGGGCACGCCGAAGCCGGTGATCGACAAGCTCGCCGCCGCGCTGAGCAAGGGCCTCGACGAACCCGCGGTGCAGAAGCGCTTCGGCGATCTCGGCGCCGTCATCGCCGAGCCGGAGCGGCGCGGACCCAAAGCGCTCGCCGAACTGGTGCACAGCGAAATCACGCGGCTGACGCCGATCCTCACCGCGGCGAAGGCGCAGTAGGCGGCGGGCGTGTCCCGGGCGCAGCGCAGCGCCATAAGTGCGTTTACGCGCGTCTTCGACGCGCCATCAGCGCGCTCCCGCGCGTCTTCGACGCGCTATGGCGATGCGCTGTAGAACCGGGACCGTCACGAATTCAGAGCCTGGAACGGTCCCGGATCGACGGTGCACCGCGTCCGAGACAAGGCGAACGTGGCTAACTCCGCCCCCTCACCGCCCCGCCCCCATCGAGCGCATGAACATGTCGCAGCCGTAGTGGAAGGCGATGAAGGCGCCGAGCTCGAGGATTTGCGCCTCGGAGTAATATGTCTTGCCCTGGTCGTAGAAGTCGGGCGTCAACTGCGCGGCATCGAGGAACATCAAATCCGCGTAGCGCAGCGCCCACTTCTCTGCCTCGCTGAACGAAGGATCGGTCTCGTAACTGCTGCAGCCGGCGTCGATGCGCGCCTCGGTCAGGCCCATCGCCGCCGCTTTGCGTGAGCGCAGGCTGGCGAAATAATCGTCGCGGGCAAAGCGCGCGAGCAGCACGCGCATGATCTCCTTGAGCCGGTGATCGACATTGCCTTGCGCGTGGCTCATCAGCAGCGCCCGCATGAAGGGCACGGCTTGCGCCGGCGCCCGTGCCACGAGCCGCGGGAACAGATCGTCCGGCACGCCGAGCGCCTCGGCTTGCTCCATCAGCGCCAGCATCTCCGGATCGGTGATCGCCTCGCGCGGCAGTGGGGCAACGTGCGTCATTCCGCGGCCTCCGGTTTGAGCGAGGCCGGCGCCGCGCCGTAGATCTTCTCCGACTCCGCCTGACCGACCAGGCGGCCGTCGGGCGAGAACATCGGATAGAATTTCAGCGAGCCGAAGAAGGTGTGGTAGCCGAGATTGAAGCCGATGAAGAGGCCGAGCTCGACGATCTCCTCCTCGGTATAATATTTGCGCAGGCTGTCGATGAAGGCGGCGTCCACTTTCTCCGGGTAGGTCGCCATCAACTCGCTGTAGCGCAGCGCGAGCTTGTCCTTCTCGGTAAACTTGTCGCTCGCCGCGTAGTTCTCGATGCCTTCGTCGAGAAGCTCCTCGGAAAGTCCCTGTCGCTTCGCCGAAGCAGACCGGACATTCCCTCAATAGCTACAGGACGCCATCCGCGAGAGCTGCACGCGGATAACCTCCTTGATGGTGTGCGGCACCGTGCCTTTGTTGAAGCAGGAGTCCCAGGCAACGAACATCGCCTCGCACAGGTCGATATTGTGGCCCATGATCGCGTGGAAGCCGGGATCGGGCGCGCGATGCTCGAGACATTTCTCGATGTAGGGCTTGAGCTTGGTTTTGCGCAGCTCGTCGATATCGAGCATCGTCACGTTCGCCATGGCGCGTCTTGCACTCCCTGTTGCGCCGGCGATGCTGCCAGCGGGCGCCGGCCGCGGCAACCCTCCCCGCGATAGCCGCGCGCTATGAAGCCCTCGCCGTCCGCGAAGCGTAGCTGTTAACTCGGCTTGAAAAAGCCGCTGTCCAAATGGCGCAGGCGACTTCCAGCCTCGCCCGATTGCGGATAAGCGTTCGATGCCGCCAAATCCTCAAGCGCTTTTCGCGCTTCCGCAGGGACGGCTGCTAAGGCTTCGGTCGCCGCATTTAAGCGTACTTGGGCGTTCGGATGCTTAAAAAGCTGAACTAACGCCCTTCGTTGATCCTCGAGGCGACTCTTTAGCTCCTCTGCAACGCCCCAACCTTGATGGATAAATCTGTTTCGCTTCGCGATCTCGCTGTGAAGCTCGGCCTGGTATTGCCCTAAAGCAAGGTCAGCAAACCGTTCGACCAACTGTTCGACGCTCAACGTTTTAAGCCTGCCAGGCCGGTTCGCCCGGGTGGAAAACAC
>Ga0335085_10015165_pt1 | contig 11187 bp, 9 predicted proteins | sample Lox_Sample_45_FD_206712 | JGI IMG/M metagenome (GOLD analysis project Ga0335085, IMG submission 206712) | Soil microbial communities from Loxahatchee National Wildlife Refuge, Florida, United States - Lox_Sample_4.5 | ecosystem: Environmental > Terrestrial > Soil > Wetlands | place: USA: Florida... | reverse complement strand
GGCGATGTTCACCAGCCGGAGTCGACCACCGGCGACGGCGGTCGCGATCGAGTCCAGCAGCCAATCGAGCTGGTCGGGCGGATTGACGTCCTTCGAGTGGAACATGAAGATGGTGAACGAACCACGAACAAAAAGATGTTGGAACTGGTAGAGGATCGAAGTCGAATCGTATCCCGAAATCGTTGTGTGGGTGACGCCCACAGGCACGCTTCCCCACACGCCTGTCGGGACGGCCCACCCGCCTTCGTACGCCTCGAACACCTGCGATACGTTCCGCAGGAACGCGCCGCGCCAGTTCGCCAGCTTGCCCTCGGAATCGAAGTAGAGGCTGTCGAGCCACGGGCCGGGCTGCACGAACACGCTCGTGGGCAGGCCGCGCGATTTCAAATCCTGCATCGAGCCCAACACCTCTACGATGAAGTCGAACCCCGGCCCCGTCACTTCCGAGTGGATCCGTGAGTGCGCGGCGACGCCGAAGCCCTCTTGGGCCTCGGCGATGACATCTGCCCACGGGCTCCGGCCCGGCAGTCCCGGGTACGTCGTGGGCACGGCCAGTTCCGCCGTCAGACCGCGGGCGAGTAGCTTGGGCAAGAAGAGCGAGTCCTGGGCCCAGACGTCGTCCACGCGAAGCATCAGAACTGGGGTCGAATCGGGGACCGGCGTTGCGCCGCCCACGGAGTCCGTAGTAACCAGTTGAGCCGGATCCACCCGAAGCCCGAAGAGTTCGGTCGATCCCGCGCCCGTGGCGACGGAGCCTCGCACCGTGTCCGCCGCGAGATCGAGGTGGAACGCCGCTAGCTCGCCACTCAGAACCGTGGACCCCTGGAAGTCAAGCGAGCTGCAGCCGCGCGTGCCGCTCATGGTCGTAGGCACGAGTCCGGTTCCCCAACTGCCATCCGCTGCCCGCGACGGACGCTCCGTTATCGAGACGGTGATCCCCTGGAAGGGTTGCGCTGTCACCCCGCGCACATGAGGGGCGGTTGCCGCTGGCGAATCGGGCGTCTCGGCCAGCCTCAGCACGGTATCGGCGACGATATCCAAGATCAGGACGCGCGGCCCGAAGGCCTGCGACGGCGACACCACGATCCAGGAGCCCGAAGGATCGACGCAAGCCTCGTCCGGCGACGGCTTGCTGGAGGCGGATGAGAACAGCTTTTCGCGGCACCCTTGCGTGCCGAGGGCGGCCGCGAGGAGCACCAGTGCGCCAGTTGCTGTCGCTGTGCGTCTCGTCATGCCGCTCCTCCGCTGATCCGGCCCGACAACAGGCGTTCCAGAGTCGGTTCCTGGCTACACGGCCCCATCCCCGGGACGCCAAACTTAAGGCCCGCGCAGGACGTGAAGCCAGTCCCCGGCGCACAATGCAAGTCGTGGGCCGAATTCGACCGTGCTATAGCACGCTGCCCACCGGGAGTCGCCGGTTCAGACGTCCTGGCCCCATACTTAAGCCCATGAGCGAACAGCCACTCGAGCGCCGCGGCGCCACCCCGGATGATCCTGTCAGGGTTCTCGCCGTGCTCGGCACCCGTCCCGAAGTCGTGAAGATGGCGCCAGTTCTGGCTGCACTGGCGCGCGACCCGCGCGCCGCCGTTCGGGTGTGCGTCACCGGGCAGCACCGGGAGATGCTCGACGACCTGCTGCCCGTCTTCGGCATCGTCCCGGACCTCGATCTCGACATCATGCGCGCGGACCAGACGCTGAGCGACGTGCTCGCCGCCGCGACGGCCGGGCTCCAGCGCGTGCTGGGCAGCGAGCGCCCCGCCTGCGTCGTCGCCGAGGGCGACACGACGACCGTAATGGCGGCGGCCATCGCTGCCTTTCACGAGCAGATCCCGTTCGCCCACGTCGAGGCCGGCCTTCGCTCCCACGACTTGGCGCGCCCCTTTCCAGAGGAGTTCAACCGCAGAGTTGCCGACGTCGCGGCCCGCTGGTGCTTTGCGCCTACGCCCCGGGCGCGCGACAATCTCCTCGCCGAGGGGGTGGCCGCCGACCGCATCATCGTGACCGGCAACCCCGTCGTAGACGCATTGGTCGATGTCGCGGCCCGACCGTTCGCCATCTCCGCCGACCTGGAGCGCCGCCTCGGCGTTGCAAAGCGGCTCATTCTCGTCACGGCACATCGGCGGGAGAGCTTTGGCGAGCCTTTCCGGCACCTGTGCCACGCACTCCGCGACATCGCGGAGGCGCACCGTGATGACGTGCAGGTCGTCTACCCAGTGCACCTCAACCCCAACGTGCGGGAGCCGGTTCGCAACATCCTCGGCGACGTGGCCAACGTCGCTCTGCTGGAGCCGCTGGACTACGTGACGTTCGTGCACGTCATGAAGCGGGCGTACGTGATCCTCACGGATTCGGGCGGCATCCAGGAGGAGGCCCCCACTCTCGACGTGCCCGTGCTGGTCATGCGCGACGTGACGGAGCGCCCGGAGGCCGTGGAGCGGGGCACGGCCCGCATCGTGGGCACGGAGCGATCCGTGATCGCCACGGCCGCCAATGAACTTCTGTCCGATCCCGCTGCCCGTCGCCGCATGATCGGGCGCGGAAACCCGTACGGGGACGGTCACAGCGGCCCGCGCATCGCTGCGGCCCTCCTGGGGGACCGGGTCGAGGAGTTTCGCCCCACCGCACGGTAGGCCGTCGGCGGACGCCTGGACCCTAGAGCTTGGTCACGACCAGGACGATGGCCAGGCTGCCGGCCAGCGCCTGCGCGATGCTGCCGAACAGTGCCACCAGGTCGGTCTTGTCGTTGGGATCGCGCGCCGGCACGACGATCGTCGATCCTGGATCGGGCGTCGGGTTCCTCGTGAAGAAGAGGAAGACCTTGTGTCGGGTGCGGACCTCGCCGTTGGCGTAGTGCACGGACACCCGGCCCGAAACAGCGTACCGCCCGAGCCCGCCGGCCGCGTGCAGGTAGTCGTCTAGCGTCTGGCCCGGGTTCCACAGGACGCTCCCCGGCGAGTTGACCGCACCCGTCACCTGCACGCTGGGCTCGTACTCAGGTACCTGGATGGAGTCGTCGGGCTGCAGGATCACGTTGTCGGGCGAGGTAGTATCGCTGAGCGCCCGTTCCAAGTTGATGTTGATGCGTCCTATGTTCCCGAGGTCACGGACGAACCGGACTCCTGCCGGGTACGCCCTCTTCGTCAACCCCCCCGCGCGGCCGATGACCTCGGCGAGTCGCTCCGACTTGGACCGGAGCGCATACGTTCCCGGGAACTTGACCTCGCCTTCCACGTCCACGGTGCGCTGAAGCTCGAATCCGGGCTGCTTGAGGATCAGCACCGCGTCGAACGGCTGGAGCGGCACCTCGGGGGTCCCGCTCGCGCGGAACGGCAGCCCGGGCGGGCCGATGGGCCGCCCGAGGGAGTCCCGGTCGAAGAGGTACGTCGAGTCCATCGGGACCCGCGTCGTCACCGCGAGTTGGCCGCCAGCGCGGTCCGCGGGCAGCCGTGCGATCTCCGCCTCGGCCAGGTCGGCGCCGAGCTTGAGACCGTGAGCTTCCAGGATCAGGTCCCGCAGCGTCAGGCCCTCGCGCCACGGGTACTTCTTCGGCTGATTCACCATGCCGTTGATGACCACGAACAGGCTGTCGCGCATGTCCGAGCGGCTGTAGACCGTCACGCTATCGAAGTCCTGCAGCTGCCGGTCGTCGGCCCACGGCTTGCTGCTGTCCGCCGGCAGCTCGACCGGAATGATGCGGCGCGTCGAATCTGATTGGTCGAGGCGGTCGATGTGCGCGCGGCCCGCGTACGTGCTCGCCAGCAAGCCGCCGGCCCGCGCGATCAACTGCGACAGCCTCATCCCGGGCTCGAGACCGTAGCGGCCCGGCTGATAGACGCTCCCGCCGATGGCGACGTAGTGCGTCGCCCTCATAGGGAGCGAGTCCACGATGACGCTGTCGCCGTCCTGCAGCGGGACCTTGGGTATCACGGCCCCGGTGCCAGCGGAATCGACGCTCCCCCTGGTGGCCGGTTTGCCGAGCGGGACGTCCACCGTGATCCTCTGCGGGCCGCCGGGCGTGCGCTGATCCGCGGGGAGAATCCGGTGGATGGAAACCCGCTCCAGCGCGGCGTCGGCCCTGAACCCTCCGGCCGCCGCGATGAGATCAGGCAGCGATTCGGTGGCCTTCAGCTCGTAGATCGCCGGCCGGCGCACGGCGCCGATCGCCATGGCGCGCGTCCCGTGTATCGGGACGAACACGACATCGCCGGTCTGCAGGCGGATGTCGCTATGGGTGTCGCCGTGGAGCAGGTAGTCGTAGAGATCGAACCGCCCGATGACCTTGCTCGCGCGGCGGACCTCGATGTTCCGCGTGCTCGCGAGGTTCGTCACCCCGCCGGCCGCGTAGATGGCCGTGAGCACGGTCCCCAGGGCGCTGATCTGGTATGCGCCCGGCTGCGCCACTTCCCCGACTACGTAGGGCTGTATCGCACCGACACTCGCCACCGAGATATCGAAGTGCGTCGTAGCGTTCGGCGTTCGACGGACACCCGAATAGACACGGGCGAGCCGCGTGTAGAGCAGGCTCCTGAGTTCTTCAAGGGTCAGATTGGCAACGAAGATCTGTCCCACCTGCGGAATCAGGATGAACCCCTCGCGCGACACCGTCAGGGGATACGCCTGCTCCACGTCGCCCGTGAGGATGAGCACCAGGTTGTCGCCAGGCCCCAACCGGTAGTCCGGCGGAACCGGGCCCGCCAGCATTGGCAGGAACTGGGTCGTCGTCCGCTTGAACACATCCGTGCCAAAGACTATTGGAGCCACGACCGATTCCGGTTTCGGCACGAGAGCGGCCCGCCGGGCAGCTGCGATGACTCCCGTGTCCAGAGGCAAGGACTCCGCAGCCTGCGGGGGAGGTTGGAGCGGTATCCCAATGGACTGGATGGCCGTCAACTCGTTGGCGCCGGCCGTAGGGGCCGGCTGGCCCGGTGCCTGCGGTCCCATGAACTGGTCCAGCAGCGTGGGAGCGTACCCGCGCGACTGGAGAAGCGCTCTGATCTGGTCCGGCGTCATTCCGGACTGCGCAATCCGCTGCCGGATGACGTCAGCCAGCGAGGGGTTCTGCTGCAAGGCGTTCTGCAGCGTTGATGCCGCTTGGGATGGCGGCGGCAGGTTGGTCGGCACTTGGGCCACGGCTTCGGCTGCGCCGACGGCGAGGCTCAAGGCGGCGATGATAAAGTACTTCATGATGTAAAGTATCCCACTCCGCGGGGCGATTGGCAAGAGAACGCCCCATAATCGCCTCGCGAGGCGGGCCTTGTCAACGCAACTCGACCCGCGACAAGGGCTTGGCCGCTCGGCCTCGCCGCCGGGCACGGGTGGGCGTTAGGATTGTGCCACCATGGACACGACGCCTACGCCGGTTCTCGCCCACCGAACGGTCCCTAGCGACCGCCGCGTCCGCCTCGCCCTCGTCGGCTGCGGCCGCATCTCCAAGAGCCACTTCGACGGCCTCGACAAGCACAAGGACCGCGTCGAGCTGGTGGCTGTCTGCGACACCGATCCCAAGGCTCTCGCCGCCGCCGAGAAGCGCGGCGGCGCGCCGGGCTTCCCGTCGCTGGACGCGCTACTCGCCAAGACCAACGCGGACGTGGTCGTCCTCGCCACTCCGAGCGGCCTGCACTCGGCGCAGGCCGTCCAGGTCGCGCAGGCCGGCCGGCACATCGTGACCGAGAAGCCGATGGCCACGCGCTGGGAGGACGGCAAGCGGATGGTGGAGGCCGCCGACAAGGCCGGCGTGCAGCTCTTCGTCGTCAAGCAGAACCGGCTGAACCCCACCGTGCGGCTGGTGAAGCGCGCCATCACTCGCGGCCGCTTCGGCCGGCTGTACACGGTGACGTGCAACGTCTTCTGGACGCGGCCGCAGGAATACTACGACTCGGCGCGCTGGCGCGGCACGTGGGAGTTCGACGGCGGCGCGTTCATGAACCAGGCGAGCCACTACGTGGACCTGCTGGACTGGCTGATCGGCCCGGTGGAGTCGGTGCAGGCCTACACCGCCACACTGGCGCGGCGCATCGAAGTCGAGGACACCGGCGTCGCCGCCATCCGCTGGCGCAACGGCGCCCTCGGCTCGATCAACGTCACGATGCTCACGTACCCCAAGAACCTCGAGGGCTCGGTCACGATCCTCGGCGAGAAGGGCACGGTGCGCCTGGGCGGCGTGGCCGTGAACAAGATCGAGCACTGGGAGTTCCTGGACCCCGACCCGCAGGACGACGCGCAGTGGAAGGAAGCGAGCTACCAGACCACGTCGGTCTACGGCTACGGCCACCAGCTCTATTACGACAACGTGATCAAGGCGCTGCGCGGCGAGGAGCCGGCCGAGACCGACGGCAGGGAAGGGCTGCGCTCGCTCGAGCTGCTGATCGCGATCTACCAGTCGGCCCGCGACGGCCGCCAGGTGGGACTGCCGCTGGAGTACTGAGGAGCGCCTGAGGTGCGATTCCGGCGGGCTACCTCCAGAACCTCAGAAGGCCGATCACCGTGAGTGCAGTTCCAGCCCAGTAGAGGAACATCCACCTCAGCAGGTCGGCACGGAGGTCGCCGAAGCCGCCGCGCATCTCCGTCCGCAGAGAGGCCACTTCCTGGCGCAGCTCCGCCTTCACTTCGGCGATCCGCTGCTCCAGCTTCGCATCGAATCGGGCGAAATTCAGCTCGTTCAGCTCGCGCAGTTCCGCTCGGTACGTCGCGTCCACCGCGTTGAACCACTCCACCAGCTCGTTGGCTACCTGCTCGCCGAGCCGCTCGTAGAATGCCTTCGACAACCTGGCCGTGACTGGCATTGGCGCCCCGGTTGGGATCCGCTGCCGAGGGTAAGGTTACCCTCGGCGGGCCCGATAACCAATTCCCCGCAGCGGTGGCCCTTGCATGCACTCTTTCACCCAGCCGCCCCCCCGCCCCCGGGCCAGCACACCACCCGCACGTAGCGCCCATCCAGGCCCGGCAGTACCTGCGCGCCCGGCCGCGCGGCATCCTCGAAGAACAGCCGGCCCCAGGCGGGGAAGTGGCCCGTGTCGAGCAGGCAGCCGCGCGTGATGGGCTGCAGCTCGGCCGCCGCCTCGGCCAAGGCCGCGCGCGGCGTCTCCTGGATCTGCAGGGCCGTGCTCGTGGTGACCGACCGGAGGCCGGTCTCGAGCCAGAGCGCCTCGGGAAACTCCGCCGCGATGAGCCCGCGCGAGCCGAGCCACGCGCGGGCCGCGTGCCCGGCGGCGGCGTAGGCCGCGCCCCTCGCCGCCAAGATGCGCGGCTGGCCGCGCACGTGCCGCACGGCCTCGGCCGCCGTCAGCACGAGCAGGACGGCCAGCACGGCCCCGGCGGCCGACGCCCATCGCCCGCCCCTGGCGCCCGTGCCCTCCCACAGCCACAGCGCCAGCGCCGGCCCCACCGGCACCAGGAACCGCGGCAGCATCCCGACGGGGACGAGGAAGATCAGTGCGACGGCGCCCACCAGCACGAGGTCGCCCACGGCCCAGCGGTCCGTGCGCAGCCGCCGCCAGCCGCCCCAGGCCACGGCCACGACGATCGCGGCCAGCGCGAGCACCCAGACGCCTCGGAACGCGAGGGCGCCGTGCGCCAGGCGCTGGACCGCCGAGGAGTAGACCAGGGGCGGGGCCACGAGCGCGACCAGGCTCGTCCACAGGTCACGGCCGAGCGTGGCGCGCAGCGTCTCGAGGCCCGATCCGCCCGCCGCCCAGGACACGCGCACGACCTCCAGATACGACGGCTCCGGCGGCCGCAGCGTGAGCCCGAGCGCCAGGTAGAATCCGGCCGCGGCTGCGACAGCGCCGGCCGCGGGCCACCAGCGCCGGCGCGCCACAAGGAGCAACGCCACGGCGATCGGGAGCACGGCGCCGGCGGTGCGGAGCGGCACCGCGAGCGCGGCCACCACGACCAGCGCCGCCATGGCGCGCCGCGACTCGAGAGCCCGCCGCCACAGCGCCGCGCCCGCCGCCACCAACAGCGCGTACGGCGCATCGGCCATCCGCAGCTCGCCGGTGATGAGCGTGGCGTAGCTCAAGGCGGGGACGGCGACGAGGAGCGCCGCCATCCGCGAGGAGACCTCCTCGCGCAGGACGCGCCACCACAGGAACGCCGCCGCCGCCACGCTCAGCGCCGAGATCAGCGCCAGCACGCCGAGCGCGGCCGCCTGGGAGCCCACGAGCCGCCAGACGAGGGCCACGACGAGCGGATAGCCGGCGGGGTAGAGCGGCACCGACTGGTCGCCGATGCGGTCGGCCAGCACGTAGCCGTGGCCGGCGGCCAGGGACTGCCCGGCCGCGACGTACACGCCGTCGTCCCAGGCCAGTCCCGTGACGCGGGAGGACGCGGCCAGGGCGGCCACGAGCACGACGCACGCCAGCGCCAGGCCGAGGCGGTTTTCGCGGAGCCAGGTCATGCGCCAAAGTAACGCCTTGCTCGCACGGCCGACACAGATTTCCTTGTTCGGATGGCGCCGAGCGAGAGACCGAGGGTGGAGCGCGTCCAGCAGGACGGCCGCACCCTCGCCATCATCCTGCACGCGGGCCCGGGCGAGCCGGGGGTCCGGTTCGCCTCCTCGCCCGACGCGCCGCTCCAGCTCGGCGAGATCGAGCGGCCCGCGGGCCACGTCATCCCGGCCCACGCGCACAACCTCGGCAAGCGCGTGATCCTCGAGACGCACGAGGTGCTGCACGTGTGCTCGGGCGTCCTCCAGGTGGACCTCTACGGCACGCGCACGGCGCCCGTCGCGACGCGCCGCCTGACCGAGGGCGACACGATCCTCCTGATGGAGGGCGGCCACGGCTTCACCTTCGTCACCGCCTGCCGCCTGCTCGAGGTGAAGCAGGGGCCCTACCTCGGCACCGAGGACAAGACGTACCTGTGATCCACATCGCGGCGCCCGACCTCTCCGAGCTGGAGATGCGCTACGTCACCGAGGCGATGGCGTCGGGCTGGATCTCGGGTCGCGGCCCGTTCGTCGCGCGCTTCGAGCGCGCGTTCGCGTCGTTCTCGGGCGCCGCGCACGGGGTCGCCTGCTCGAGCGGCACCACGGCGCTGCACCTCCTGCTGGCCGCGCTCGACATCGGTCCGGGCGACGAAGTCGTGGTGCCGGCCTTCACGATGATCGGCACCGTGAACCCGGTGCTGTACCTGCGCGCGACGCCCGTCGTCGCCGACGCGGACCCGGGGACGTGGAACGTCACGGCCGACAGCGTGCGCGCCGTCGTCACGTCGCACACCAAGGCGATCATCGTCACGCACGTCTACGGCCTGCCGGCCGACGTGGAGGCCATCCAGGCCGCCGCGCCCGGCATCCCGGTCCTCGAGGACGCGGCCGAGGCGCACGGGGCGCGCTGCCGCGGGCGGCGCGTGGGCTCGCTGGGCCGCGGGGCCGCGTTCTCGTTCTACGCCAACAAGATCGTGACCACGGGCGAGGGCGGGATGGTCACGACGGACGACGAGAAGGTGGCCGCGCGCTGCAGGCGCCTGCGCGACCACGCGTTCGGCCCGGACGCGCAGCGCTACCTGCACGACGAGATCGGCTTCAGCTACCGCCTCTCGAACCTCCAGGCGGCCGTGGGGCTCGGCCAGGCCGAGCGCGCCGAGGCGCTGGTGGCGCGCTCACGCGCCGTGGGGCTGCGCTACCTCGAAGCCCTGGGCGGCGTGCCCGGCCTCCGGAGCCAGGTGGCGCCGCCTTGGGCCGAGCACGTGTACTGGGTCTTTGGCGTGGCAATCGAGGAGGGCTTCGGCGTCACGCGCAGCGCGCTCCGGGCCGGGCTCAGCGCGCGCGGCATCGGCACGCGCGATTTCTTCCACCCGGTCCACCTGCAGCCCGCCCTGCGCGGGCGCTTCGAGAACCCGCAGTGCCCGGTGGCCGAGCAGCTCGGCACGCGAGGCCTCTACCTGCCGTCGGGCCCCGGGCGAACCGACGCCGAGGTGGACCGCGTGATCGCGGCGGTGAAGGAGATCGCGGCGGGCGGGTAGGGACGCGGCACGGTCGCATCAGGCGGCACCGCCACGCACTTCTCGGATGACACTCCAGCTCGGTGACCCCTTAATGTCGTCCCGGCATTGCCGCGCCGGGCTCGCTCGCCTAGATTGGTCATACTTATGACCATATTCGGGTGCCGCCGATGAAGACCATGCCCCTCGCGGTCGCCAAGGCGAAGCTCAGCAGCCTGGTGGACGCCGTGGAGAGCGGGGAGGAAGGTGTGACCATCACGCGGCACGGCAAGCCGGCGGCGGTCCTGGTGAGCCAGGACGAATTCGACAGCTGGCAGGAGACGATCGCCATCCGGTCCGACGCTGCCCTGATGCGGGAGATCCGCCGCGGACTCAAGGCGCTGCGCCGGACCCGCAGGCTCTACACCCTCGACGACCTGTTCGGGCCTTCGCGGCCGCAGTGAGCGTTCCGCACCGGCTGCGCGTTGCGCCGGAGGTGGCGAAGCTCCTGCAGGGTTTGCATCCGGAGATCAAGCGCCGGCTTCGCGCCGGCCTCGACCGACTGGCGGACAACCCTCTGGTGGGCAAGGCGCTCCGCGGGGAGCTCGCCGGCCTCCGCAGCCTGCGCGTCGGTCGCGTGCGCGTGATCTACCGGCAGGTCGGCGGCGTCTCGGAGATTGGGGCAGTCGGGCCGCGCGAACGCATCTACGAGGAGACTCTGCGGCTGGTGCGTCGCTGAGAGGCGCGGCACGCAGCGGAGCGAATCAGCCACTCCCTCGCTGCTACGGAGACCGCACCGTAGCTTCACCCGCGTGACCCGCCGAATCCTCGTGCGTCTGATGCTCGCCGCGCTGGCCGTCAGGCTGGTGGTGCTGGCGGCCTCGTACGCGGCGCCGCGCGCCCTCGCCCTGCGTGCCTACGCCGCGAACGGCGGCGAGTGCGCGTCGCTCCGCGAGCTGATCACGCGCCGGCCGCAGTGCGCCGTCCTCGCCGAGGACGAGATCGGCTACGACGCGCTGGGCCGGAGCATCGCGGCGGGCCGCGGCTACCGGGTCGATCAGGATTGGGTCATCGCGCAGCCCGGCGTTCCCACCGCGTACGGCGGCTTCCTCTATCCGGCGTTCGTCGGCGCCGTCTATGCGGCGACGCACGACGACGCGCTCGTCCTGTTCCTCGTCCAGACGCTGATCGGCACCCTCGTGGTGGCCGGCGTGGCGCTCGCGGCGTTCCGGCTCGGCGGCGAGCGCGCGGCGCTGGCGGCCGGCG
>Ga0335085_10015163_pt1 | contig 11189 bp, 8 predicted proteins | sample Lox_Sample_45_FD_206712 | JGI IMG/M metagenome (GOLD analysis project Ga0335085, IMG submission 206712) | Soil microbial communities from Loxahatchee National Wildlife Refuge, Florida, United States - Lox_Sample_4.5 | ecosystem: Environmental > Terrestrial > Soil > Wetlands | place: USA: Florida... | reverse complement strand
CCGGTCGGGTCCGGGACTCCCGTGAGGCCGTAGCTCCGACTCGCTTGCGCGGCGACGGCGCTCGCTGCAGCGCCGTCGATTGGCTGCGCAAGGTTTCGGCCGCCGTCTTGGCTGTGGTTGCGTGGCACTGCGTGGCTGCGCCCGCCGGCCCCATCGAGGTCAAAGCCCACCGCGAAGGCGAAGCGGTGCTGGTCGAAGCCAGCGCGCAGGTGCACGCTGATCCCCAACTCGCCTGGGAAGTGCTCACGGCGTACGACCGCTATGCTGAGTTCGTGCCAGACCTCAAGTCGAGCCGTGTCCTGGCGCGCGCCGGCGGTACGACGATCGTCGAGCAGAAAGGCGAGGCTCGATTCCTTCTCTTCCATTTCCCGCTCGAGGTGGTGCTGGCCGTTACCGAGCAGCCGCCGAACTCGGTGAGCGCGCGCGCGATTTCGGGTAATTTCCGGGAGATGACTGGCGTCTACCAACTGACCGAAGATGGCGACAGCCTGCGGCTCACATATCACGGGCGACTGGTCCCGGCGTTTCGCCTAGTGCCTCTGCTCGGAGTGCCGGCCCTGCGGGCAGCGGTCGAGAGGCAGTTCACTGCGCTGGTCCGAGAAATTGGGCGGCGCGCGGCGGTCGACGGTAGTCCTGCCGCAGGTCGCTAGCCGTGGCATGTCGAGAGCTGCCGCCGGTGGTTGCGGTGGTGCGATCATGCGGCCGTGGCGTCAGCACCGTTGCGGGACGAGGCCGCGTCGACGGGCTCGCGCCGGTCTAGCCCCATGTCGCGCTCTCGGCGTCCATACGTCTCTTTGGCGGCATTGCTCCTTCTGATGTTCGCGGCCACCGACTCCCGGGCCGACGCCGGCCTGCCCGCGAGCGAACCCGGACCCGGGATTAGCCACGCGCTGGCCCGTTGGCGGTCTGCGCATTACCGAGACATCCGCTATGTCCTGAGCCTGGAGCTCGCTCCGCCTTTCGAGCGGGTGCGCGGCACGCTGTCGCTGCGGGTTGTCGTGCCGGAACGCGGTCCAGATCTCGTCCTGGACTGGCGCCCCTCGGATGGGGCGGCGGCGCAAGATCTCAGCGTAAACGGCGCGCTCCGTGGAACCCCGGCGCTGGTTTCCGACCACATAGTGGTTCCACACCAAGCGTTGCGCCAAGGCGAGAACCTGATCGAGCTGCGCTTCGAGTCACCGATCCGGGTTTCCGGGGCCGCCGTCACGCGCTTTCACGATCCCGAGGATGGATCCGATTACCTGTACTCGTTGGTGGTGCCGGCCGACGCGAGCAGCCTGTTCCCCTGCTTCGACCAGCCCGACCTGAAGGCTCGCTTCGAGCTCAGCGTGACAGCGCCGCACGGATGGCGCGTGATCGGCAACGGGCCTGAGCTCGGATCTCAGCAACTGGTCGATGTGCAGACCACCCGCTTCGCCGCTACCGAGCCGATCAGCACCTATCTGTTCGCGTTCGCTGCCGGCCCTTTCGAAGAGGTGCGGCGCGGCGAGACGCGCCTCTTCGTGCGGCGGTCACGGCTCGGACGTGCCCAGGCAGAGGCGGAGACCGTGCTCGGCCTTACGCGACAGGCTCTCGACTATTTCCAGGACTACTTCGCTTGCCCTTTCCCGTTCGCCAAGTACGATCTGGTGCTCATCCCCGACCTCGCCTACTCCGGCATGGAGCACGCGGGCGCGACATTCCTGCGCGAAGACAGCGTGCTGTTCCCGTTCGATCCGGCTCTCTCGGATCGGCTGCGGCGCGCGAGCCTCATCTTCCACGAGACGGCGCACCAATGGTTCGGCGATCTGGTCACCATGCGCTGGTTCGACGACCTGTGGCTCAAGGAGGGCTTTGCCAACTTCATGGCCGCCAAGGCGACGGCGGCGCTGATCAGCGAGCGCGACGCGTGGAATACGTTTCGCGCGCTGAAGACCGCCGCATACCGGACCGACGCCACACACGGGACCAGCCCGATTCGCTCCCCGATGGCCAATCTGGCGGGCGCGAAGTCGGCATACGGCAGCATCGTGTATAGCAAGGCACCTGCCGTGTTGCGTCAGGCCGAGCACTACCTGGGCGAGGAGACCTTTCGTGCTGCCGTGCGCGGCTTCCTTGCCGACCACGCCTTCGATTCGGCCGACTGGAACGACTTGGTCGGCGCTTTCGAGCGCGCTTCCGGGCGCGACCTGCGTGATTGGGCTGGCGCCTGGGTTACGCGCCGGGGTCTGCCGAGGGTTCGCACGGACTTCGCGGCTGATCCCGAAGGCGACTCTTCCGAGATCATCGTCACGCAGGAGGATGCGCTCGGGGAAGGCGGCGTTTGGCCGATGCGTGTGCAGCTCGCCGTGATCTGCGAGGACGGCCGTCTGGAGCGGCTGCCGGTGTTGCTCCAGGGACGATCGGCGCGCGTGAGCAGCCCTTGCGGCGGCGAGGATGTTCGGATCGCGTTCGCCAACGACGGCGATTTCGGGTACGGGCTCTTTCTCGTCGATGCCGCCAGTCGAGCGGCCTTGCTGCGAGGAGTCGGTAACGTCGAGGACGACCTGCTGCGCGCGCTGCTCTGGGACGCGCTTTGGGAGAGTGTGCGCGCCGCGGAACTGTCGCCGCTCGACTTTCTCGATGTGTTGCTGCGGGAGCTGCCCCGCGAGCGCGATCAGGTGACCGCCGCGGGGCTGTTGAGCCGGCTGCAGATCGTGCAGCGATGGTATCTATCGGATGCGCAGCAGCTCAAGGCGTCCCCGCGGGTGGAATCGGTGCTGCGCGCAGGGCTGGTCGAAGGACGGGATCCCGGCATGCGCCTCACCTGGTTTCGATCTTACGCGGGAGTGGTCACGACGCCGGCAGGATGCGACGCCCTGAAGGGCTTGCTGTCCGGAAAGGCCACCGTGCCGGGCGCCACGCTGTCGTCCAACGATCGCTTCCGCATCCTCCGCCGCTTGATTACGCTCGGCGATCCCGACGCGGACGGCTTGCTGGCCCGGCAAGCGCAGGCGGACGTAACCGATGAGGGGCGTCGTCAGACCTATGCGGCGGGCGCTGCCCGGCCCGATGCCGCGGTCAAACGCGCTTACTTCGATGCGTTCCTCACCGACCGCAACCTGCCCGAGCGCTGGACGGAGGAGGGCGTGGCCGCGTTCAACGCCGTCGAGCAGGAGCAACTGACCCTGCCCTACCTGGAACCCGCCCTGCGGGAGCTGCAGGGATTGCAACGCACCCGCAAGATCTTCTTCGTGAACAATTGGCTCATCGCCTTCGTCGGGGGCCAGCGCGGCGCAGCCGCACTGGCGACAGTCCAGCGGGCGCTCGAGCGCGATGACCTCGAGCACAACCTGCGGTTGAAGCTGATCGAGGCGGGCGAGGAGCTGGAACGAACGGTGCGGATCCGCGCACGCTACGCGCGCTGAGCCCGATCCGCGGGCGGAGACGGGAGGCGGCGCATGCCGGCTCCCGTCTCCGTAGGCTGTAGGCGAATGCCGGGTTACTTCTTCTCGGTGCTGGATCCGTCGCTCTTGCTGCTGGACCCGTCGGTCTTGGCGGCCTGGCTCTTGTGCTTCTTCTTGCTCTTTTGCTTCTTCTGCGGCGCGGGCTTCTCGGTGGGCGCAGGCGTGGTCGTGTCGGCCGCGAAGGCGGTGACGGTGACGGCCGCGAACAGGCCGGCGATCAGGGCAGCGATCAGCTTCTTCATTGACGAACTCTCCATCATTGTTGGGTTAAACCGAACTGGTCTTGACTGGGCAGTGCGCCTCGTCGCCGTCTTTAACGCCCGGCTTACAACCAGGTTGACGCGCCTTCGCTGACGTCGGTCCAGCCGATAGAATAGCCCTCCGCCAGCGCGCCCTAGCCGCGAGACCGCACAGGAAGCGGGAGCCGCTTGGCCGTAGGGGGCTTGGGAGGGCGGGTGTCAGGGATGGCTGCGGCACCCAACATCGGTTGCTCAGGCAATGGCGGCGGGCGCGGAGCGGCCTCTTGGTCGGGCTCGTGCCCGGGCCAGCTTGCTCAGGACAGAGGAGGCGGAAGTGCAGATGGTGTCAACCGGTGAGGCCGCCGCAGGCGCCAAAGCTTTCCTACGGCCCAGTAGCGTCGCGGTGGTCGGCGCGGGAGATCGTCCGACTAGTTCCGGAGGCGCCGTTCTGCGCAACCTGCTCCGGTCGGGTTTCCGCGGGCGGTTGGTACCGGTTAACCCAAAGGGCGGGGAGCTGCTGGGACTGCCGGTTGCGCGCTCGCTTCTAGAGGTCGCGCCCGCCTGCGAGCTGGCGGTGATCGTAGTGCGTCCCGACGCGATCCTCGAGGTGGTGCGCGAGGCCGCCGCGACCGGGCACCGCAATGTGCTCATCCTGCCGGGCGGATTTGCCGAGAGTGGGGACGAGGGCAAAGCACGGGACCGAGCCCTGTGCGCGCTGGCGGAGGAGCACGGGCTGACCGTCGGGGGACCCAACTGTGCCGGAATCATCAACCTGACCGATCCGGACGCACCGTTCGCCGCGACCTTCCTGCGGGATCTGCCGCGCGGCGGTGGCGTGGCACTGGTGTCCCAGTCCGGGGCCATTGCGGAGGAAGTGATTGCTGCCAGCCATTCGATGGGGATCGCGATCGGTGCGCTGGTCTCCGTGGGCAACGCGATGCATTTGGGGCTCGCCGAGTACCTGGAGGAGCTGGGTTCCGACCCGGCTTGCCGCGCGGTGCTCCTGTACGCGGAATCGTTCGGTGACGCCGAGCGCTTCCTACGCCTCGCTCGTCGCGTCTGCAGCCAGAAGCCGGTGGCGGCGCTGATCGGGGGGCGCACGCAGCCTGGGCGCAGTGCCGTGTTCCGGCACACTGGCTCGAGCGCCTTGACCGACGCGCAGGCGGAGGCCTTTTGCCGTGCCTGCGGAATGGTGCGCGTCACCAACCTGCGCCGGCTGATGCTGGCCGGGAAGGCGCTCAGTGCGCACCCGCAGGGCATCGGCTCGCGCGTCTTGGTGCTGTCCAATTCGGGCGGCCCGGGTGTCCTGTGCACCGACCAGTGCGCCCTCGAAGGTCTGGTACTGCCCGAGCTGCCCGCGGGGTACGCCGAGCGGCTACGTGGCTTCCTGCCGCCCGAGTCGGCCGTAGCCAATCCGCTCGACCTGCTGGCCGACGCCCGCGAAGAACGCTTTGGTGACACACTGTCGGCAGCGCTGACCGAAGCCGCCGGTGCCTTCGATGCCATCCTCGTGGTCCACGTGGTCCCGTTCATGGTCGATGCAACCCCTGTGGTGGAGCGGTTGGCCCAGTCGTCCCGGGGAGCACCGCTGCCCATCCTGCACTCGATGATGGGGACGCTCGAGCGCAAGCCGCAGTGGGCAGGGATCATGGAGTCGTCGGGCGTGCCCTTCTTCGACAATGCCGAGGACATGGCCGAGGCGGCGGGACTCCTCGCTCGCCGGCGGTTGCTGCGGGATCGGCTCGTGAGCGATCCACCCGGCTGAGCGGATACTCCCGGGAGGCGAGCGTCGACGGCCGCGTTCGCCTGACCATCGCCCGAACTCCAATATGGAGTTATAGTTAGCAGCCCATGCAGCACGGGAGGATCGAGTATGAAGCGCTTCAATTCTGGGCCAGCCATTACGGTGACTCTGGTCTGCCTTGCCCTGTGCGGCCCAGCAGGGCTACATGGATCCGACGCATTGACGTCACCCCGACCAACCGACTCATCCGCGGACGACTACGGGCGCGCCGGTGGCCCAGTCGGAGCGGCTGCCATCGAAGCCACCAGTAGAGATGCCTCTCCGGCCGCCTCAGCGCCCGTGCAATGGCCCGGCCGCGCGGGCACTCTGGCAGGCACAACCGATGTCGGCACCTCGCCACGCCGCGCCGGTACCGGACGGTTGCCAGCAAACGCGTTCGAGGGTTGGTACGGCCGCGCGGGCGGGCCAGTGGGGGTGCCCCCAACGGCACAGGCTGCGATAGCGGGCATGCAGAAAGACGATTATGTATCGCTTGCAGTTGGGCCTTCGGTGCGCTCGGGCGCGGCGGGAAATTGCGTCCGAGCCGGAACGTGGGCGCCGGGCGCACAGCCGTGCGAGACGCAGGTAGCCCAGCAGCGGCCCAAACCCGTTGCAGAGGTGAAACCCGCGCCGACGCCACCCCCGCAGGCTGAGGCGCCCAAGCCCCCACCTCCGACCCCCGCTCCAACGCTCGCGCAACAGCCCGTCCCTCCTCAACCCGTACCCGCGCCGCCCCCGCCGGTGGCGAAAGCCCCAGAGCAGCCCCCCGCGCGTCCCGCCGAGCTGTCGGGGGCGGCGCTGCACATCACACTCGACGCGCAGACGCATTTCAGCTTCGACGACTACAAGCTGACTCCCGCCGGCGAAGCCAAGATGGACCAGCTGCTCGCCGCGCTCGCGCAGAAGCAATACGACTCGATCGTCGTCACCGGTCATACCGACCGACTCGGTAGCGACGCATACAATGAGACGCTCTCCGAGAGGCGCGCTTCGAGCGTGAAGCAGTACCTGGTCAAGAAAGGCGTGGACGAGAAGAAGATCGAGGCACGCGGAGTGGGGGCGGCAGAGCCCGTCACGGCGCCGGAGGCTTGCGACGGGCTCGACCGCGTCAAGACGATCCAGTGCTTGGCCCCCGATCGGCGGGCCGAGCTGATGGTGGTCGGAGCGCGCGGGCGCTGAATCTTACAGGGCCGGGCGTTCGAGGCGCCGCTGAATTCGCCGCCGAGCCTCAAGCCTAGACGCACACGCAGCGCGTGAATCGACCCAGCGTGTGCGCGGTAGGCCGCCAGCACCTGTCGCCAAGCACCACGGGCGGGATCCGCATCCGGTGGAGCAGCGGGTTCCCGCAGCCGCCAGAGAATGGCGTTCGTGGCCGCTGCGCCGATGACGCAACCGACGAGGAGCATCTCGCCCACGCAGGCAGCGCAGCGCCGAAACGGGACCTCGCAGAACAGGTCGCGCGCGACGATCGACGCTACACTGGGGGCGACTCGGGAGGAGGCCAGCAATGAAGCTCTACGGCTATTGGCGCAGCTCCGCGGCCTATCGCGTGCGCATCGCGCTCAACCTCAAGGGTCTCCCCTACGAGACGGTGAGCGTCAATCTGGCGAAGGGCGAGCAATATCAGCCGGCATATGACGCCATCAACCCGCAGAACGTGGTGCCGGTGCTGGAGGATGATGGCCAGCGCCTGTACCAGTCGCTGGCCATCATCCAGTACCTGGAAGAGGTCCATCCCCAGCCGCCGCTGTTGCCGCTCGATCCCGTTGGACGCAACCGCGTGCGCTCGCTCGCGCTGATCGTCGCGTGCGAGATCCATCCGCTGAACAACCCGCGGGTGCTGAACTACCTAACCGGCAAGTTCGGCATCTCGGAGGACCAGAAGCTCGCCTGGTACCATAACTGGATCGAGACCGGCTTCAGGGCGTTCGAGCGGCGGTTGGCAACCGAATCCGGGACGGGGCGCTACTGCCACGGCGATACGCCTGGATTTGCCGATGTCGCCTTGGTCCCTCAGGTGGCCAACGCGGTGCGCTTCAAGGTCGACCTGTCGGCCTTCCCTACCATCCAACGCATCGACGCCGAATGCCAAAAGCTGGAGGCGTTCCAAAAGGCGGCGCCGCAGAATCAGCCGGACGCCCAGTGACCGCATCCGACACCACCGTGCTCCCGGTGCGCGGCGGCCGGTTGCATGCGGGCGCGGCGGGGGCAGAGGCGTCGCCGTGCTTCCATCTCATCGTGAGTCGGAGTGCAACAACGAGGCTCCTCCCGCCATCCGACACATGGCCAAGCCTCCCGCGCCGCCTTCGCCGGGGCGCCCGTTGGGTCTCAGCGGACGGCCGACGCGGGACGACTGATCGGGCATGAACGGCACTCTGGGATCGGTTCTTCTCGCAGCATCGGCGTTTGTCGGCGGGCATTTCGTTCTGTCCTGGCCACCGGTGCGGTCGAAGCTCGTGAAGGCGCTCGGCGATGGGCTCTTCACCGCCCTGTACTCGCTTCTGATGGTCTTGTTCCTGGTTTGGCTCGTAGCGGCGTACCGCGTGGCGCCCCCACTGGTGATCTGGGATCTCGGTCCCAAGGCGAACCTGGCGCCGGTGGTCGTCATGCCGTTTGCATTGATCCTGGCGGTCCTGGGGTTGACATCGCGCAGCCCGACCGCTGTGATGGGCGAGCGCCTGCTGCGGGCCCAGGTGCCGGTAGCCGCGGGAGCGCTGACGATCACCCGGCATCCGTTCCTGTGGGGCGCCGCGCTGTGGGCGTTGGCGCATCTGATCGCCAACGGCGACATGGCCTCGATCATCCTGTTCGGCAGCATCGCCTTGCTCTCGATCGGGGGCATGTTTGCCATCGATCGCCGGCGTGCGCTCGAGCTGGGAGATGCGTGGTCCGCCTTCGCGGCTCGCACCTCCCGGGTACCGTTCGCGGCCGTGATCTCCGGTCGCACGAAAGCGGATTGGGCCGGTATCGGCTGGGCGAGGCCACTCGCCGGACTGGCTCTGTACGTCGCCCTGCTATTCGGCCACGACTGGCTGTTCGGCGCGCCGGTGGTCATCCTCTAACGGATGCGCGCGCGTCTGGCGATCTAGGAGCTCTGGCCGCCGATCTGTGGAACGCTTCGGTGGATAGGCCCTGCGTTCCAGAGACCTCGCGCTTGCCTTAGAATGCGATCAAGCGCGCGTCCGGGGGATGGTCGCGCCGAACGGCCAGCGAGATCTGGCTGAAGTAGGAGCGGGAAGGGGCACGTATCGAGCGCCACCGAGAGGAATTGCCATGAGAGCATCCCATCTGATCGCAACTTTCGCCATCTTGGCGTTGAGCCCCGGCCTCGGGGTCGAGCGTGCCGGGGCCGAAGGGGACGCCTCCCCCACCTACCAGCGTGAGCGTGCCGTGCAGAAGTACAAAGGCTGCCACTGGACCGACGAGATGGGCCAGTACGTCTACGCATGTATCAAGAAGAACGATGGCTTCGGCACCCACTGGTGCTACGACGAGACGCTGGAGGTGTACTGCCCGGCTCAGCTCGAAGCGGCGAAGAAGGCCCCATCCCCGAGCGGACCGGACAAACCGACCAATTGACAGCGGGCGCGGGCGCAACGCAGCCAGCGCGCGCGTGTCGAGCACGAGCGTTCGTCCCATGTATACTAGCTATGGGCGGCGTTGGCATACCGACAGGCGCGTGGGGATGGAATGACCTTCCGCATCACGGATCGCCGACGCACTTAGAAGAGCTTCGCGCACACCAACAACAATGCGGTCGACCCCCTTGCCCGAGCGACGGCTCGGATGCGATTTCCTCCGTGGAGCCCCTCACGCTGCCGCGCTCTCGCAAGCGGCGCCCCCGCGGTCGCCGGAGGCGCACTGTGAACAGAAACCGCATATCGTGACGACTAACATGCCAGCAGCGAACAGGGAGTCCCCCGCGCAGCGGCTCCTGGGGCGCAGTCACAGATGGTCGCCCGGGATCTGACGACACGACTTGCGCGGGCCGGCGATGCGCAGGAGATCGCCGTGATGTCGCGCGACCTGATCGAGAGCGGTTTAGGCTGGTCCTGGACACGTGCGCGCGTGAATCGCAACATCGCCGACCGCGACACGCTGTCCATTGTGGTCTGCCAAGGCGTGAAGCTGACGGGGTTTGCGATCATGTACTTCGGCCAGGAGCACGCGCATCTGAATCTGCTGGCGGTGCGCCCGGAGTTCCAGCGCCGCGGCATCGGCACCCGGATGATCCAGTGGCTCGAGGAATCCGCGCGCGTGGCGGGGATCCGCGGCGTGCATCTCGAGGTGCGCGCCCGCAACCAGCAGGCGCGCCGCTTCTACAGGCGGCTCGGCTTTCTCGAAATGGCGCTCTTGCCGAAGTATTACCGCGGCATCGAAGCCGCGGTGTGGATGGCCCGTGATCTGCGCGTGATCGCGCCCCGCCGGGTTTCCTGAGCGGAACCGGGTCCGGCGCCGAGCGGCAAGGGCCGCCGCTGCTCCGCGCGGCGGTCGCCGCGTCCATCCACCCTCCCTGTTTGGATCAACCACAGTCCGGCCTGGCATCTTCTGCGCCGTGTAGCGTCGGAGCGCAGCGCGCGGCCGCCCTCAGGTCGCGCCCTTGAACGGCGTATGGTCGCGAAGCTCATCCACGTACTGGGCGACCCCGTGCGTCTCGCGCTCCAGAAACTCCTGCACCGCCCGGGCAAACTCGGGGCGGGCGAGCCAGTGGCCGGACCACGTGCGCGCCGGCAAGAACCCGCGCGCGAGCTTGTGCTCTCCCTGCGCCCCGCCCTCGAACACTCGGATCCCCCGCTCGATGCAGAATTCCATCGCCTGGTAATAGCACGCCTCGAAGTGCAGGCCCGGGAGGAAGCCCGTCGCACCCCAGTAGCGTCCGTAAAGGCTGTGGCCGTTGTGAATGTTGAGCGCCGCGCAGGCCGGCTCGCCATCTTGTGAGCCGACGATCAGCAACAAGTTCTCGGGCATCGCCTCGGCGAGGCGCCGGAAGAAGCCCCGGCTCAAATAGGGCGTCGAATAGTGTTGCCGATAGGTGCGTTTGTAGCACCAGACGAAGAAGTCCCAGTGCGCATCGGTTGCCTCAAGCCCGCTGACTCGGACAAACTCGACGCCCGCTTCGCGCACGCGCCGCCGCTCCTGCTTGATCTTCTTGCGCTTGTCATGACTCAGCTGGGCCAGGAAATCATCGAAGTCTCGATAGCCCGGGTTGGCCCAGTGAAACTGCACCCCGGCGCGCACCATCAGCCCCTGCGCTTCCAGCTCGCGCGTCTCGTCGGCCGGTGGAAACAGAACATGCAGCGAGGAGCAGTGCTCCTCGCGCGCCATCTCCAGCGCAGCGCTCAGCAGCTGCCGCCGCAGCTCCGCCGTGGGCGCCAGCAACCGCGGACCCGTCACCGGGGTGAACGGCACGGCGCAGAGCAGCTTCGGGTAGTAGGGCAAGCCATGGCGCTCGTACGCATCGGCCCATGCCCAGTCGAACACGTACTCGCCATACGAGTGGGATTTGCGGTACAGCGGCATCGCCGCCGCGAGGGTGCGATCCTGCCATAGGGTCAGATAGCAGGGCGTCCAGCCCGTGCCCCGGGCGGCGCAGCTTGTTTCGTGCAGCGTGTGCAAGAAACTATGCTGCAGGAACGGATTGTCGCCCGCCAGCCGGTTCCATTGCTCCGGCATGACGTCGCATAGCGAGTCGAGAATCCGGGTCCGCGCGGCTTTGGTCATGGTCCTGAAGCAGCATCCGGC
>Ga0335085_10015162_pt1 | contig 11191 bp, 9 predicted proteins | sample Lox_Sample_45_FD_206712 | JGI IMG/M metagenome (GOLD analysis project Ga0335085, IMG submission 206712) | Soil microbial communities from Loxahatchee National Wildlife Refuge, Florida, United States - Lox_Sample_4.5 | ecosystem: Environmental > Terrestrial > Soil > Wetlands | place: USA: Florida... | reverse complement strand
GCAGCCGGCGCACGTGGAGTACGGGTCGTCGCCGTACGGCGCGACCCCGACCTTGTCGGAGGTCGTCGCCAGGATGCGGCGGACGTCGGCCGGGTTCCGGGACGGATCCTGGCCGAGCAGGAGCGACGCGAGCCCGCTGACGAGCGCGGTCGAGACCGACGTGCCGGTCGCGAGCGCGTAGAGGTTCCCCGGGTACGTGGCGTGCACGGAGACTCCGGGCGCCGCGACGAACACGTTCGGGCCGGTGTCGGACCAGGACGGCGTGGCGTCGTTCTGGTCGGTGGCGGCGACGCCGGCGACGCCCGGGCAGGCGGCCGGGTAGACCGGTGCCGCCGAGCCGAAGTTCCCCGCCGCGGCGTCCACGAACACGCCCTTGTCGAGCGCGTAGGAGACGGCGCCGCAGAGGGTCTGCGACGGAGCGGTGCCCGCGAGGCTGAGGTTGATCACCTTCGCGCCGTCGTCGGCGGCCCAGATGATCCCGGCCGCGATCGCCGCGTAGGTGCCCGTGCCGCCCGGACCGAGCGCCTTGACCGGGATCAGGTGCGTGCCGGGCGCGACGCCGGCGACGCCGATGCCGTTGTTCGCCGCCGCTGCGGCCGCACCCGCGTTGACCGTGCCGTGCCCGTTGTCGTCGAGCGTGACCCCGCCCGCGACGCAGACGCCGGTGACGCAGTTCGCCCCGGTCCCGACCTGACCGGCGAGGTCGGGATGCGACGCGTCGATCCCGCTGTCGACGAACGCGATCGGCGCCCCCGCGGCCGCGAACGAGCCCGGGTAGACGCCCCAGCCGGCCAGCGCGTCGATCTTCGCGAGCCCCCACTGGGCGCCGAAGAAGGTGTCGTCGGGCGCCGCCAGCCCGTCCTGGTCGGCGAGGTAGTTCGGCTCGGCGTAGACGACGTTCGGAAGCGAGCGGTAGAAGTCGAGCGTCTGGTCCACCGTCCAGGCGCGCGGGACCTTGACGATCTTGACCTTCGTCTTCAGCTCGCCGACGGTCGCCGCCGGGCCGGGCGCCCACTTCGACCACTTGACGAGGATCGTCGTCTGGTCGTGCGGCGCCTTCGCCGAGGCCCCGGACCGCGCCGCGACCGCGGCTCCGGTCACGGTGACCGACAGAGCCGCGACCGCGGCGGCCGCGAGGACGCGTGTCTGACGTTTGATCGTCGAACCTCCCCCTACGTCTCGGTATACGCAGGCGAGAGGCGAAGTCAACGGCGCGCACCGCCCGGACCGGCACTAGAGTGGCCGACCGTGATCCTGGAGAACGGCGCCGTCCGGACCCTCGACCCCGCGCTTCCGCTCGCGCGCGCGCTCGCGATCGCCGGCGACCGGATCGCCGGCGGCGTCGGCACGCACGAGACCGCGCTCGCCTCCCCGGACGTCGTCGACCTCGGCGGCCGCTGCGTCCTCCCGGGCTTCACCGACTCGCACGTCCACTTTCCGAGCTGGGCGGTCGCCCAGCGCCAGGTGCGGCTCGAGGGCGCCGCCTCGTTGGAGGAGGCGCTCGCGCGCATTCGGGACGGGCTCGCCGGGCTGCCCGCCGGCCGGTGGCTCCGGGGCCAGGGCTGGCGCAGCGCCGACTGGGCCGAGCAGCCGACGAAGGAGGCGCTCGACGCGGTCACCGGCGACGTGCCGGCGGCGCTCCTCGCCAAGGACTACCACTCGCTCTGGCTGAACTCGGCCGCGCTGGCGCGGGCGGACGGCGACCTGCTCGTCCCCGGCGGCGTCGTCGAGCGCGACGAGCGCGGGGAGCCGACGGGCGTCCTCCGGGAGGAGTCGGCCTGGCGGTTCAAGGAGCGCTACGTCGTGACGGGCGATGACGAGTACCTCGACGCGATGCGGGACGGGCTTCGCCTCGTCGCCTCGCGCGGCGTCACCGCGATCCACGACAAGGACAGCTGGCTGCCGTCGATCCCGCGGCTCTGGCAGACGCTCGAAGGCCTCGGCCAGCTGAGCGTGCGCGTCTGGCAGTCCGCACCGCACGAGCAGCTCGACCGGCTGGCCGCGCTCGGGATCGAGTCCGGGCTCGGCGGCGACCGGCTCCGGCTCGGCTACCTGAAGGTCTTCATGGACGGCACGCTCGGCTCCGGCACCGCGCTGATGCTCGACGGGAGCGGCGTCGAGATCACCACCCGCGAGACGCTCGCAGACATCGTCCGGAGGGGCGCCGCGGCCGGCTGGCCGGTCGCCGTCCACGCGATCGGGGACCTCGCGAACCGGAACGCGCTCGACGCGTTCGAGGAGACGCACGCGGAGTGGGAGCCGCTCGGCCTCCGCCACCGCATCGAGCACGCGCAGTGCCTGGCACCGGAGGACGTCCCCCGCTTCGCCGCTCTCGGCGTCGCCGCCTCCGTCCAGTTCAGCCATGCGCCCTCCGACCGCGAGCTCGCCGAGCGCTTCTGGCCCGACAAGCTCGACGGCGCCTACGCGTTCCGGAGCCTGATCGACTCCGGCGCCCGGGTCGCGAACGGCTCCGACGCGCCGATCGAGGAGCTCGACCCGTGGGCCGGGATCTGCGCGGGCGTGCTCCGCGACTGGCGGCCCGAGCAGGCGGTGACGGTCGAGCAGGCGATCGCGGCGACGACGGTCGTCCCCGCCTGGCTGACGGGCGACGGGCGGCGGCGCGGGAAGCTGCTCCCCGGGTACCTCGCCGACCTGGTCGTCCTCGACCGCGACCCGTTCGCGATCCCGCCGGAGGAGCTCCCCGAGGTGCAGGTGGTGGCGACGATGGTCGGCGGCCGCTGGACGCACAACCCGCCGCCGTGGGGCTGAGCCGCTAGAGCGACTCGATCAGGCCGCGGACCTCGGCGACGCCGGCCGCCCAGACCCGGAGCGCGTCCTCGTCCGGCACCGCGTACGGCCCGCCGTAGGAGCCGTCGCCGACCGCGGCCCGCACGGCGGCCGCGTCGAGCTCCAGCAGCGCCTCCCGGTCGGTGACCGGCGGCTTCTCGCCCGCGGGCAGCTCGACCCCCTCGAGGCGCGTCCACGGGAAGTTCTCGAACCACGATGCGTGCGCGGCCTCCGGGTGGATCGCCTCGGCGACCTCGCGGACGGCCGGCGAGTCCCACCAGCTGTGGAACCGGAGCCGCGCGCCCTCGCACTCGCCGGCCCACGCCTGGAGGGGCCCCTCGACCGGGGCGTTCCCGCCGTGGCCGTTGACGACCAGAAAGCCGCGGAAGCCCTGTCCGTAGAGCGTGTCGAGCAGGTCGACGAGGACGGCGGCCAGCGTTTCCGGCCGCAGCGAGACCGTGCCCGGGAACGCGGCGAAGCCGGGCGCGATCCCGAAGGGCATCGCCGGGAGGACGAGCACGCCGAGCGGCTCGGCCGCCTCCACGGCGACGCGCTCGGCCAGGATCGAGTCCGTGCCGACCGAGAGGAACGCGTGCTGCTCCGTCGAGCCGAGCGGGACGACGACCCGGTCGTCGCCGCGCAGGTACTCCTCGACCTGGAGCCAGTTGCGATCGTAGCTCCTCACGCCGCCCCGAAGAGGCGCCCGAGCCACCTGCCCTTCCCGCCTCCCTGCGGGCGAGGCGGGATCGGCGTGTCGCCGAGGATCGCGGAGGGCACGTCCAACGTCAGCCAGCGGGCGAGATCGCCGCCGCCGACCGCCTGCGCGGCCGCGGCCATCCCGACCGCCCGCACCGAGGCGTGGTGGGCGTCGCTCGCGAGCAGGTGGGCGAGGCCCTGCTGGACGAGGAGCAGGCCGGTCTCCTGCGCGCGCTTCCCGATCCGCCCGTCCACGGACGCGGCCGTCACCTGGACGAGCACGCCGGCCTCGACGAGCTGGGCGAGCCGGCTCGGGTACGCCTGGACCTCGGCGTTCCGCTCCGGGTGGGCGAGCACCGGCGTGATCCCGGAGGCGCGCAGCGAGAACAGCTTGTCGGCGAGCCCGAGCGGCCAGCCGTAGTACGGCGTCTCGACGAGCAGGTACGCGGGGTTGCCGCCCAGTCCGAACCGCCGCAGCTCCTCGACGGAGAGGCGGTCGAGCCACTCGAACGCGATCTCGCCGCCCTTGTGGACGTCGAGCGCGATCCCGGCCCCCGCGAGCTCGTCGCGCAGCTCGGCGACGCGGTACTCCATCACGCCCGCGTCGGTGGGCCAGTCGTCGCGCACGTGCGGGGTGCCGGCCATCACCGTGATCCCGTCGGCGACCGCCGCCTGCGCGATCTCCAGGCTCTCCTCGATCGAGCGGGCCCCGTCGTCGATCCCTCGGAGGATGTGGGAGTGCAGGTCGATCATGCGTCTACAATCGGTACGTGGCGACTCGCGCGAATCGGACGATGAAGCCTGTGCACGACGCGACCTGCGCGGTCGCGTGCTCGGCCGAGATCATCGGCTCGAAGTGGACGGCGCTCATCGTGCACGACCTCTCGGAGGGCCCGCGCCGCTTCTCCGAGCTCGAGCACTCGTGCCCCGGCATCAGCCCGCGCACGCTGTCGGAGCGGCTGCGCTGGCTCGAGGAGGAGGGCGTCGTCGTCCGCCACAGCTACGCGGAGACGCCGCCGCGGGTCGAGTACGAGCTGACGCCGAAGGGCATCGGCCTGCTGCCGATCATCGAGGAGATGCGCCGCTTCGGGCACGACTGGCTCGTCCACGACCCCGACCACGTCCACGCCCGCTAGCCGAGCCCGGCGAGCGACGTGAAGAGCTCCCGCGCGGCGGCGACGCCGAGCGGGACGTGCTCGACGAGCAGCCGCTCGTTCGGCGAGTGCAGGTTTCCCTCCGGCAGGTCGAAGCCCGTGACGATCGTCGGGATGCCCCGGTCGGCGAGCGCGGGGACGATCGGCAGCGTGCCGCCCGCCCGGAGCAGGAGCGGCCGTGCGCCCAGGGCGCGCTCGAACGCGTCCTGGCCGATCCGGATCACCGCCGAGTCGGGCGGGATCAGCCCGGGCGGCGCCGCCGACCACAGGTCGACCTCGACGTCGGCCTCCGCCGGGGCGGCCTCGCGCAGGAGCCGCTCGAACTCCGGGACGACCTCGTCCGGGGCCTGGCCCGGCGCGAGCCGCATCGACACGTTCGCCTCGGCGGCGACCGGGATCACCGTCTTCTGGAGCTGCGGCGAGCCGCCCTCGATCCCGTTCACGTCCACCGACGGCTCCCCCCACGTGCGGAGGTAGAACTCTTCGGCCGCCCGGCCGTCGGCCGGCCGCGCGCCCTGGCCGGCGAGCTCCTCCGCGCCGGGCGTCTGCGCCGCCCAGTCGGCGAGCTCCTGCTCCGTCGGCGGGACGAGCCCGGTGCGGAGCGGCTCCGGCAGGCGACCGTCCCGTGCGGTGACGCCGGACAGGGCCTGCATCAGGGCGTGCATCGCGTTCAGCGCGGCACCGCCGTAGGTGCCCGAGTGCAGGTCGCGCGCGCCCGTCCGCACCTTGACGTGGAAGTAGCAGACCCCGCGGGTGGCGATGTAGAAGGCCGGCTGCCCCCGCTTCGGCATGTGCGCGTCGAAGATCACGCACGCGTCGGCACCGCGGTCGTCCTCGGCGATCCAGTCGACGATCGAGTGCCCGCCGACCTCCTCCTCCCCGTCGCAGGCGACGCGCACGTTGACGGGCAGCGCGCCCTCGGCGGCGAGGAGCGACGCCGCCTTCAGCAGGAGGTAGAGCTGCCCTTTGTCGTCGGCGACGCCGCGGCAGTAGAGCCACTCGCCGCGAGTCGTCGGCTCGAACGGCGGGCTCTCCCACTCGTCGAGCGGCGCGGGCGGCTGGACGTCGAAGTGACCGTAGACGAGCACGGTCGGCGCCGCGCCGGCGTCCCGCGACGCGCGGATCTCGCCGACGACGAGCGGCCGCTCGCCGTGCTCGACGAGCTCGCACTCGCCGCCGGCGGAGCGGACGAAGTCGCGCACCCACTCGGCCGCGCGGCGAACGTCGTCGGCGTGGGCCGGGTCGGCGCTGACGCTCGGGATGCGGAGGAGCTCTGAGAGCTCCTCGAGCCAGGCGGGGTCGATCGCCACGAGCGCGAACCCTACCCGGGCGGCGCGGGAGTGAGCGTCTAGGCCACGTCGCGGAGCTTCTGGGACTCCGCCAGCGCGCGCAGCTTCTTCAGGCTCTGGTTCTCGATCTGGCGGATCCGCTCGCGCGTGACGTTGAAGGCGCGGCCGACCTCGTCGAGCGTGCGCGGGTGCTCGCCGTTCAGCCCGTAGCGGAGCTCGAGCACCTGGCGCTCGCGCGGCGAGAGCTGGGCGAGGATCCGCTCGAGCGTCTCCTTGCGGAGCGTGATCTCGGCGGCGTCCTCCGGCAGCGGCACCGACTCGTCGGTGATGAAGTGCCCGAACTCGGACTCCTCCTCGTCGCCGACGGGCTTCTCGAGCGAGACGGGCGACTGCGCCGTGCGGCGGATCTGCTCCACCTCCTCCGGCGAGAGCTCGAGGTCGCGCGCGATCTCGACGGCGTTCGGCTCCCGGCCGAGCTCGGCGCGGAGCTTGCGCTCGGAGCGGACGATCTTGTTCAGCTTCTCGACAACGTGGACGGGCATGCGGATCGTGCGCGCCTTGTCGGCGAGCGCGCGGGCGACCGCCTGGCGGATCCACCACGTCGCGTACGTGGAGAACTTGAAGCCCTTGCGGTAGTCGAACTTCTCCGCGGCGCGGACGAGGCCGATCGTCCCCTCCTGGATCAGGTCGAGGAACGGGAGCCCCTGGTTGCGGTAGCGCTTGGCGATCGAGACGACGAGCCGGAGGTTGGCCTCGACCATCTCCTGCTTCGCGCGGTGGTCGCCGCGCTCGATGCGCTTCGCCAGCTCGACCTCCTGCGCGGCGGTGAGCAGATCGACCTTGCCGACGTCCTTGAGGAACAGCTGGAGCGCGTCCGTGGAGACCTCCTGGACCTCCACGTCCTCGGCGACGACGTTGTCGTCCTCGTCCTCGTCGGTGACGACCTCGATCTGGGCGTCGTCGAGCGCCTGGTAGAAGTCGTCGATCTGGCCCGCGTCGAGATCGAGCTCGTCGAGCGCCATCGTGATGTCGTCGGCGTTCAGCGACCCGGCCTCGCGACCGGCCTCCAAGAGGTTCCGCGCCTCTTCGTTGTCGAGCACAGGAGCCCGAGTGGCCACGAGGGCCTCGCTCCCGCTCACGTTGCCTCCCCTCCCGCCGTCAAGACGGAAACGCTAGCCGCCACCCGGTGTCCCGTCAAACGCCCCGCCACGCGAAGGCGGCACGATGCCAGAAGCGGCGGACGTCCGCCATGGGCCGAACGAGCCATCTTCGTCACGTCAGTGCCCGATTCCTCTCAGCTTGGCGAGGAACGCGGCCGCCTCGACGCCGAGCGGCGTCCGCGGCCCGGCCGCCCTCGCGAGCCTCAGCTCCTGCTTCGCCTGCTGCACGCTCGCGAGCCAGAGCAGGCAGAGGCCGAGGTGGAAGCGGACGCTCTGGCTCTTCGGGTAGCGCTTCGCGAGCGGGCCGAGGAGCGAGAACGTCTTCGACGGGTTGGCCTTGTCGAAGCGCCCGACGGCCACGGCGACCTGCGCCTCGGGGTCGTGCGGCGCGAGCGCGGCGGCGGACTCGAACTCCCGGAGCGCCGAGACCGGGCGCCCGAGGCGCTGGAGCGCGACGCCGTAGAGCAGGCGGGCGTGCTCGTCCTCCGCCCGGGCGTTCCGCTCGAGGAACGCGAGCTGCCGCGGCGGCGAGAGGCGTGCCAGCACCGCGGGCGGGCGGAAGCTCGGCACGAACGTCGGCAGGCCGCGCGGGAAGTTCGGGTGGAGCAGGTCGCCGGCCCGGACGGCGTACGGCGTGTCGGGCTGGTCGCGCCGCGCCGCCGACCACGCCGCCTTCGCCCCCGCGTCGTCTCCACGCCAGAAGAGCCCGAGCCCGTAGTTGAGCTGCACGACCGACTCGCGAGGGTGCTCGCCCGCGAGCGCCCGGAGCTTCGAGAAGCCACCGGGCCAGGCGGCGAGGGCCGCGCCTACCCGGGCCTCCACCGACGGGTACCGGGCGAAGATCGCCGCGGCCCGGCCGGCCTTGCCGCCGTTGTAGAGGTTCGCCGCCCGGCGCAGGTCGACCGCCTCGCGGTCGGTGCGGACGCCGAGGTCGAGCACGAGCGGCGGCAGGCCCGAGCGCCCCTGCGGGGGCTTCGGCGGGGTCGTCCTGGTCGCGAGCGTGATCCCGACGGTCAGTCCCGCCGCGGCCACCGCGCACCCGGCGACGATCCCGTAGACGCGGACGCGGGGGCTCACGCTTCGACGTTACCGGCGACTAGGGCTGCTCGAGCGGCTCCTCGACGTCGATCAGCACGTACTTGCTGCTGCTCGGGCTGGTGGTGTCCGTTCCGAAGAAGACCGCGTGAGCGCGCCAGCGGCCCGGAGTGGGCGGTGCCCAAGAGAGGCGCGCCACCCCGTCGCCGCCGACGGTGATGCGCTCGAGCTGGACGAAGTTCCAGCCGGCGAAGGGGTCGAGGCGATCGAGCTGGAATCGCATCATTCCGCCCGACGCCCCAGCGGCAGGACTGCCGGTGGTCGTGCTCACCTGGGCTGTGAGGGCAACCGTTCCGTTCGGGACGACCCGGTCGTGTACCAGCCCGTCGGCGAGCAGGCCGTTGGAAGTGATGTCACGGACGAAGAAGGTGAGGTGATACGGAAGCGCGGCTCCGCGTTCCGCGCGAAGAGCGAGGTAGTAGTGCTCGGGCGCCAGCTGCAGACGAAGCTTGAACGGCCCCGCCTGATCGGCCTTCGCCTTCACGACCCGTCCGTCTTCGGTGAGGACGAGCATGTCGACAACCGCCTTCGGCGGGTCGGCGATGTCGGCCGCCAGCACGCCCGGCCGCGGCACGACGAAGCGGTAGAGATCGACGACGTCGTTCGTCCGGGGCGAAAGCGACCCCGCGACCTGGCTGCCGCTCCTCAGGAAGACCCCAGGCGCAGCGTCGTCAGGCTCGGCCGCTGCGACCGAGAGGCGATACGCCTGCGTGCCGCGGTACGAGAGAGCCGGACGGACGCGCAGGAAATAGCGGCCGCCGCCGTCAGGGCCGGGGGTGAACGTCTCGTACCCTGGACAGTTCCAGGCCCGAAGCGGCTCCTCGCCGCGAAAATCGGTGATACCCGGCCTGTAGAGACGGAGCAGCAGGCAGCGGCCAGCGTGATGGATGAGGTTGATCCGGTAGAGCGTTCCCGGCTGCAGATCGACCGACCAAACATCGTCCGGATCAAGCAGGCGGTCGACACCCGCCCAGGCGCCGCCGGCGGGGAGCGGGGTCCCCGGCGGGGCTTCCAGGCTCTCGGGCTTCACGACCCGAAGATCGAAGCGCCCGGGTATCGAGCCCTCCTTCTGCGCGACGAGTACGAGGTAGGTTCGCCCGGCTCGAACCGGGAATCGCGCGCCGGCGAGGCCGTTGCCATCCGTTCGTGAGCATCCCAGACCTGCGAGATGCGACCGATCACGCCGGTACACGGCCACGATCGCCTCGAGCTGGCCGCGCGCGCGCAGCCGAACCGCGTTCGCGCCCGACGCCCCGGCCCGGAAGCGGAACCAGACCGTGCCCGCCACCGCGCCGCACGAGAGCGGTGGGTCGCTGCTCTCTGTGCCTGCGCCAACCGTGCTGCCTGTCACGTGGGCGGGGAGCCCTGCCAAGGGCTGTGCGTCGACGCGGCGGTCGTTCGGCGGCGGCTGCGGGCTCGAGGCCGCACCTGACTGGGCAGCGAGCAAACCGAGCAGGAAAATGAACGACCAAGCCTTCGCCCGCACGAAAACCCTCCTTCGATACGCCTATCGTCGCAGCGCGACCCCGCAGCGAAATCGTCAATTCTGGGCGCCACGGGCTTCGGGGAAGACGGAGCCGGCACGGGCCGGGAGAGCCGGGAATTCCATCCCTCGACGCGGCGTTCTCAGAGGCGCTATCTTTTTTAAACCAATGGCGACGTACCGCGAGCTTCTGAACCAGGTCAAGACCGAGATCGAGGAGATCGACGGCTCCGCCGCGGCCGAGCTGCTCGGCGGCGACGCGGTCTTCCTCGATGTCCGCGAGCGCGACGAGTGGGACGAGGGTCACATCCCCGGCGCGCTCTTCATCCCGCGCGGGAACCTCGAGTCGCGGGTCGAGCAGGCCGTGCCCGAGAAGACCGGCCGCGTGGTCGTCTACTGCGCCGTCGGGGCCCGCTCGGCATTCGCGGCGAAGACCCTCGAGGAGCTCGGCTACGAGGACGTCGCCAGCCTCGCCGGCGGGTACACGGACTGGAAGCGGAACGGGCTCCCGACCCAGCTGCCCACCGGCCTCGGCGACGAGCAGCGCCGCCGGTACAGCCGCCACCTGCTGATCCCCGAGGTCGGCGAGGAGGGCCAGCTGAAGCTGCTCGACTCGCGCGTCCTCCTGATCGGCGCCGGCGGGCTCGGCTCGCCGTCGTCGCTGTACCTCGCCGCCGCGGGCGTCGGGACGCTCGGGATCGTCGACGACGACGTCGTCGACGCGACCAACCTCCAGCGCCAGATCGTCCACTCGACGGAGCGGCTCGGCGAGCCGAAGGCCGAGTCCGCGAAGCGGACGCTCGAGGCGCTCAACCCGGACGTGACCGTGAAGACCTACCGCGAGCGCCTGACGTCCGAGAACGTCGACCGGATCCTCGGCGACGGCTGGGACGTGATCGTCGACGGCGCCGACAACTTCCCCACACGCTATCTCCTGAACGACGCCGCCGTCTGGCACCGGATCCCGGTCGTGCACGGCTCGATCTACCGCTTCGAGGGCCAGGTGACCGTCTTCCGGACGCCGGAGGGACCTTGCTACCGGTGCCTGTTCCCGCAGCCCCCGCCGCCGGAGCTCGCCCCGAGCTGTGCGGAGGGCGGTGTGCTCGGCGTCCTGCCCGGCGTGATCGGCTCGATCCAGGCGAACGAGGCGCTGAAGCTCGCGCTCGGGATCGGCGACCCGCTCGTCGGCCGCCTGCTGCTCTTCGACGCCCTCGCCGGCTCGTTCACCGAGGTCTCGCTCCGGCGCGACCCGGCCTGCCCGGTCTGCGGCGACAACCCGACGATCACCGAGTACGTCGACTACGTCGAGTTCTGCCAGGGCCCGAGGATGCACGCGTGACGAAGGTCCGGATCCCGCCGACGCTGCGTGCCGCCACCGGCGGCGAGCGCGAGGTGCCCGTGACGGGCGCGACCGTGGGCGAGGCACTCGACGACCTGACCGCCCGCTTCCCGCAGCTCGAAGGACAGCTCCAGTACGCGAACGTCTACGTCGACGGCGAGGACATCCGCACGCTCGACGAGCTCCAG
>Ga0335085_10015161_pt1 | contig 11191 bp, 9 predicted proteins | sample Lox_Sample_45_FD_206712 | JGI IMG/M metagenome (GOLD analysis project Ga0335085, IMG submission 206712) | Soil microbial communities from Loxahatchee National Wildlife Refuge, Florida, United States - Lox_Sample_4.5 | ecosystem: Environmental > Terrestrial > Soil > Wetlands | place: USA: Florida... | reverse complement strand
GGCAGCAGGAACTGGCCCGGCGGTTCGGGACCAGCGGCGGCGACAAGTTCGCCGGGGTGCCCTGGTCGGCCTCGCCCGGCGGCTCCCCGGTGCTGGACGGCGCGCTGACCTGGGTCGAATGCACGGTCGAGGCGGTCCACGGGGCCGGCGACCACTACCTGGTCACCGGCCGGGTCACGGGGCTCGGCGCGACCCGCGCGGGCCGCCCCCTGCTGTTCTACCGCGGCCGCTACGCGGCCACCGATCCGGGCACCGGACCGACCGAGGTCGTCGACACGCTGCTGACCTGGTCGCATCATTCCGACTGGATGTAAAGCCCGGACGCGCCGTGGGGAGGGGGGCGAGGCACGCCCGGGAGTCAGCACTCTACACCAAGCGTTTGCTCGGGTAGCTGGGGTCCATACTGACGTAAGGCCTGACAACAAAGGGGGAAGACAACGATGCCGACCCGTGACTCTTACGCGCAGGGCACGCCGAACTGGGTGGACCTGCAGACCAGCGACCAGGCCGCCGCCAAGGCGTTCTACTCCGGCCTGTTCGGCTGGACCTACGACGACCAGCCCATGCCCGACGGGCAGGTCTACTCCATGGCGGTGCTCCGCGGCCACCAGGTCGCCGCCATCGCCCCGCAGCCGCCCGAACTGGCGGCGGCGGGCGCGCCGCCCATGTGGAACACCTACCTCGCCGTGGACTCGGCCGACGAGGCCACGGCCAGGGTCGAGGCGGCCGGCGGCCAGGTCGGGATGGCGCCGTTCGACGTCATGGACGCCGGCCGGATGTCTTTCGTGCTCGACCCGTCCGGCGCGGCCGTGGCCCTGTGGCAGGCGAACAAGCACATCGGCGCCACCCTGGTGAACGAGCCCGGCACGATCAACTGGAACGAACTCATCACCGACCAGGACGTGTTCCCGTTCTACCGCGACGTGGTCGGCCTGACCACCAACACGATGGACATGGGCACCGGGCCGTACACGACCTTCCAGGCGGGAGACGCGATGGTGGGCGGCTCGATGCCGCCGCAGGCGCCGGGCGTACCCAACCACTGGCACGTGTACTTCGGCACCGACGACGCGGACGCCGCCGCGGCCAAGGCCGCCGAGACGGGCGGCACGGTGGTCGTCCCGCCGTTCGACACCCCGGTCGGCCGGATCGCCGTCCTCAGCGACCCCCAGGGCGCGGTGTTCAGCGTCATCAAGGCGGCGCCCCAACCTGAAGGGTAGCGATGGAGATACCCAAGCCCAGCGAGGACGACAAGGCCTACTTCCGGTCCCTGCTGCCCGAGGAGGCCGAGGTGAAGCCGATGTTCGGCAACCTCGGTGCGTTCGTGAACGGCAACATGTACGCCGGGTTGTTCGGACCCGCCGTCGGTGTCAAGCTCGCCGGTCCTGACGCCGGGGAGCTGGCCGCGATCGAGGGGTCAGGACCGTTCGGGCCCGCCGAGCGCCCGATGGGCGGCTACCTCAGCCTGCCGCCGGACCTGGACCGCGATCAGGCCGCCGCGTGGGTGGAGAAGGCCAGGGCCTACGTCAGCACGCTGCCGCCCAAGGTCAAGAAACCGAAGAAGTAAGCCATGGATCGCGGCCGGGATCCGTCCCGGCCGCGGCCAGGCTGAGCCTGGCCAGGAAGTGGTCCCAGCCGGTGCCGTGCATGGCCGCCTGGTCCGGCGGGAGGTTCCGGTGGACCAGGCGCAGCCGGGTGCCGGCCTCGGTCGGGCTGAGGGTGAACTCGACCCGGGTGGCGCCCGGTGGCATGCCGGTGCTCCCGGCCACGCCCCAGCTGACCACCACCCGCCGGGGCGGGTCGACCTCCAGGTACCGGCCGCGGACCGGGACGCCGTTGATGTCGACCTCGAAGGCGCCGCCCGGGGCCGGCTCGAGGGTGGCGTGCTGTCCCATCCAGCGGATCATGGCGGCCGGTTCCGTCAGGTGCCTGAAGACCTCCTGGACCGGGGCGTTCAGGTCCACCGTGGTCTCGAACTCACCCTCGTCAGCCATCAGCGCCCGCAGCCATCGGGCGGCGTCTCGACCGCGTCCCTGAGCTGGCCGAGGTGCTGGGTCCAGAAGTCGGCCAGGAACTGCTGCACGGCGCTGAAGCCGTCCGGGTTGACCACGAACAGGTGCCGGGTGCCCTCCCGGCGCTCGTCGACCAGGCCGGCCTCGCGGAGCACCTTCAGGTGCCGCGAGACCGCCTGCGGGGTGATGTCGAGATGGCCGGCGATGTCGCCGACCGGGCGCGGCTCCCCGGCCACCAGCCCGAGGATGACGCGGCGGTGCGGCTCGGCCAGCGCCTTGAGGGCCGCGTCCGGGTTCACGGCCGCAGTCTATTCTGGCGCAGTCTATTAAGGCTGGCGGCCGGGACTATGGCTGGCGGCCGGGACTATGGCTGGCGGCCGAGGAAGGCGGCTAGTCGCTGCGTGACGGGCGCGTCGTCCGCGACCGGCCGGGCCGGGCCGATGCGCGGGCCCCGCATCTCGGGCGTGGCCAGCGTCTGTCCGGCGAACGCCAGCACGTGGGCCGCCAGCCGCCCGTCCAGGTCGGCGGGCTGGCCGGTGGCCCGGGCCAGGTCCCAGCCGTGGACGGCGATATCCAGCGTCGTGAACCCGGCCAGCAGCGGGCCTGGCATCTCGCCCAGCGGCGTGACGTGCGCCCGGCTCAGGGCGTCGCCCGTCCCGACCGCCGCCAGCGCCGCGGCCGAGGCCTCCGCGTAGGCCGCGACGGGATCGTCCCCGCCCGGATCGGTACCGGGGAGGCCGCCTGGGGCCATCGGGTAGCGCGGCGCCTGCCCGGTGAACAGGGCCTCGGTCAGCCACAACGTGCCGATGACGTGGCTGAGCAGGGCCCGGACGTCCCACTCGGAACACGGAGTGGGCAGGTCAGCCTGATCGGGAGCCGTCCCCTTGATGATCTCGGCGGTCGAGGCGACCGCGTACTCGAACGCGGTGAAGGTTTCCATGAGGCCTGACGCTACTACAACAACTTAGTTGCGCAATAGATTGATTGATAAAGAGAGTAGTTGTATTCGAGGCTGCCGCCGGCCTGGTGCCCTACCGGATGGCGTTCATACGCCTGCCGTTTCGCTGCTGACCAGGGCGATGATCGCCGGGTCGCGGCCCAGCCGGTCCAGGCACCGTCTGCGGATGGGGCCGATGCTCCCGGTCGCGATGCCAAGCTTCGCGCTGATCTCGGCGTACGGGACCGGAGGGTCGGCCATCAGCAGGGTGAGCAGCCGCTGGTAGCCGGGAGGGAGCCGCGTCAACGCGTCGTGGAGCGCGGCGCTCCGCTCGGCCCTGAGCAGTTCCTCCTCGACTGCGGCGATCTCGGTGTCAGGAAGATCTTCCGTCGCCAGCACGTACCTGCTCTCGGGTCGCGTGCCGGCGGCCCGACGCGCGCGGCCGCACTCGCGCTGTGTCGTGGTGACCAGCCAGCCTGGCAGCGCAGCCGGATCGCGCAGGCGGTCGAGGTTGGACACCAGCGTGAGCCAGACGGCTTGGCTGACATCCTCAGCGTCGGCGCCTTCTAGCCGGAAACGGCGGCAGATCGACCAGATCAGCGGGGCGTAGCGCTCGACGAGTTCGTCCCACGCCTGCTGCTCGCCGTTCTTGGCGCGGCTCACCAGGTCGGTGACTGACGGGTAATCAGCCATGAGTTACCGTCCCTTCGTGCCGGGTTCAGAGGCGGCCGTGCGCTGACCGCGCTCGCGCGGCACAATCCGACAATGGCCTTCGGGCGCTGACAGCCCGCTGACAGCTCGGGCTGGCGATCCGCACGGGCCCGGGGTGACCGGGCCGCGGTGGTGCCCGTGATGCCGCCGAGCCGGCGCTGACGTAGCGTGCATGACGCAAGCCGGTTACCGGCCGCCATCCCCGTCGCCGACGGCCGTCAGAAAGCTCTCACCCCGCGCGGCGACGCCCTTATCGCTCTCGGCTAGCATTTATCTCCGGACCGAGCCAGGATTCCTAATTTCGGTCATGTGTCACGTCAGTTATCAAGTGCCTCTCTCATCTCAATTACGCCGTTAAGGATAAATTTCCTCACCGGTGAGTTGCGGTGCCCTTCCGCCCTGGGTATTTGCCTTGTCTTTGCTCTGGCGCAGTCGGACAATTGACATTCGGGCAGGGCCCGCTGCCATCGCGGTGGGAGGGGGGACGATGCAGGCACGGATTCTCGGCTCGTTCCAACTCGACGAGGGCGGCCGTCGCATTCCGCTGGGCGGGGTCCGCCAGCGCGCCGTCTTTGTCAGCCTCCTGCTTCACGCGAACGAGGTCGTCCCGAGTGAGCAGATCCTTACGGATCTGTGGGGTGAGGACGTCCCGCCCAGTGCGGCGAATTCTCTCCAGGCGGCGATCTCGCGACTACGGCGAGTGCTTCCGCCGGGCCGCCTCATAACCAAGGGAGCGGGTTATCTGCTGCGGGTCTTTCCCGAAGAGGTGGACGCCAGCCAGTTCGAGCGGCTGGTCTCGGAAGGGCGTGAATCCCTGACCGCGGGGGCCGCGGAACAGGCGGCCCGGATATTGCGGCAGGCGCTGTCGCTGTGGCAGGGGCCGGCCTTGGCCGACTGCCGTTACGAACCCTTTGCCCAGGCCGAGATCGTGCGTCTGGAGGAGTTGCACCTCACGTGCCTGGAAGAGCGGGTCGAGGCGGACCTGGCCCTCGGCCGGGCCAGTGTCCTGGTCGCGGAGCTACGACAGCTGGTCAGCGAGCACCCCGTACGAGAGCGCCTCCGGGGGCAGCTCATGCTGGCCCTGTACCGCGACGGCCGGCAGGCCGAAGCGCTCGAGATCTACCGCGAGTTCAGGAACGTGCTTAGGGACGAGCTCGGGCTGGAGCCGTCACCGCAGCTCCGCGAGCTCGAGACGGCCATCCTGCGGCACGATTCGCTGGCTCCGCCGGTATCAGCCGTGACTGGCGAACCCCTCGCCCGCAGGCCAGTCACCGTGGTCTGCGTCCTGATGCGGGTGGCGTCCCGTTCGGGCGTGTCCTTGGATCCGGAGGCGTACGAAGTCGTCAGCGAACAGGCAGTCGCCGACCTGACCACCGTCCTTGAGCAGCACGGAGGAAAGCTGGCGATCAGCGCCGACGAGCGCCTGATCGGCGTGTTCGGTGCTGCTTCGGTGCACGAAGACGATGCCCTGCGGGCGGTGCGGGCGAGTCTGGCGGCCCGTCGCGTGCTTACCACCCGACTGGCCGGGCTGCTGCGGCGATATGACGCCAGCCTGACCTGTCGCTTCGGCGTCGCGACCGGCGAGGCGCTGGTGGGAGGGGCGGTTCCGCTCGGGGCAGCGGGAAACGTGAGCACCCAGGCGGTGATGCTGGCGGAGGCGGCCGAGCCAGCCCAGATCCTCATCGGCCGGCCGACGAAGGTACTCGCCGCGGCCGCAATCGAGACGGAAAGCGCAGGCCCGGACCGGTTCATCCTGCGATCCGCGCAGGAAGCGGTGCGCCCGCTGGCCCTGCGTGTCGATGTGCCCCTAGTGGGCCGGGACGAAGAACTGCGGCAGCTCGCCGCGGCCTGTGCCATGGCCAGCCAGGTACAGGTGACCACGCTGGTGACGGTCATCGGCGAGGCGGGCATAGGGAAGACGCGGCTTGTCTACGAGGCCGAGCACCGCCTCGGCCATGAGATGACGGTCCTGACCGGCCGATGCCTCCCGTACGGGGAGGGCACCACGTTCTGGCCGCTGCGCGAGGTGATCCGCCAGGCAGGCGCCGGCCGCAATTCACCGGACGCGATCAGGGCCCTGCTCGACGGCCAGCCGGACGCCGCGGAAGTCGCCACGCGACTGAGCCTCGCCCTGGGCCCGGGGAACCAGGGGAGGCTGGACGGTGCGGAGATCTTCTGGGCGACCCGCCGGCTGCTCGAGACGCTGGCGCGGTCCCGGCCGCTGATGGTCGTTTTCGAGGATCTGCACTGGGCCGAGCCAACCCTCCTTGACCTGGTGGAATCCCTTGCCTTTCAGCCCGGGCGATCGCCGGTCGTCCTGGTCTGCGTCGCCCGGCCGGAACTACTCGAGCAGCGCCCGGCCTGGGCGACGGGAACCGACCGGGTCTTTTCCATCGAGCTCACGCCGCTCGCCGAAGGCCCGGCCGCCGCGCTCCTGGATTCACTGACCGGGGATCAGGGCATCCCGCCGTCCGCTCGGGCTCACCTGCTCGAGACGGCGGCCGGCAATCCGCTCTACCTCGAGCAGCTGGCGGCCTCGCTCAGCGAGCTGTCCGGGAGCGAGATCTGGCCGGTGCTGCCGCCCACGATCGAGGCGCTGCTTGGGGCCCGTCTGCAGCGCCTTGGCCCGGGAGCAAGCAGCGTGCTGGCCCGGGCTGCCATCATCGGCAAAGACTTCGGAGTACAAGCGCTGCGAGAACTGCTGCCGCCGCAGGCTCACGGCCCGCTCAGCCGCAACTTGCAGACCCTCGTCGCGAAGCGGCTGATACAGCACGACCTGTCGGATAGGCACCCCCTGGAGGAGTACAGCTTCCGCCACATCCTGATCCAGGAAGCCGCCTACCGGGCGATCCCCAAGTCGCTGCGCGCCGAACTGCATCACCGCTTCGCCGATTGGCTCGAGTACGTGCTCTGGGAACCGGCCACCGCGCGCCCGGAGATTCTGGGCCACCACCTCGAGCAGTCCGTTCGCTACCTGAGGGATCTGCGGCCCGCCGAAGCCGAGGCGAGCCCGCTGCCGCGACGGGCCGCCGGTCATCTCGAGGCGGCCGGCCGCGCCGCCCATGACCGCGACGACGTGCTCACGGCCGTGAACCTCTTCACCCGCGCGGCCGCGCTGCTGCCGCGCGATGACGCTGCGCTCGCCCGGCTCTACACCAGCCTCGGCGCCGCGCTTACCGAGGCCGGGCAGCTCGAGAAGGCCATGACGACGCTCGGGGAGGCCCAGCACATCGCGGCGGCATCGGGTGACCAGGGTCAGCACGCGCATGCCCGGGTTCAGGCTCTCCTGACCTACCTCAAGCTGGCGCCGAAGCAGGCGGCCAGGGAAATCGCCCGCGCGCTCCCCGAATTGCATGCCGAGTTTGCCCGGAGCCAGGACGAACTGGGACTCTGCCAGACCCTGCAGCTCCAGGCGGCCATGCACTGGAACCACGCGAAATCGGCCGCCGCCGAAGACGCCTGGCAGCGGGCCGCGGAATACGCACGCCGCGCGAATGACCGGATCGAGCTGACCGAGATACTCGGCTGGCTCGCTTCGGCCGCGCTCTGGGGTCCCACGCCGGCATCTGAAGGGATAAAGCGCTGCGAGGGTTATCTCGACGAGATCGGGAATCACCCGAGCGCGCAGGCGGCGATCCTCTTGGACATGGCGGGCTTGCAGGCCATGCAAGACGAGGTGACGGCGGCCCAGGCCACCCTGAGCCGGGCCCGGTCCCTGCTGGACACCCTCGGGCCGACGATGACCACGGCGGTGACCCAGCCAGCCGCCGTCGTCGCGATGCTCGCCGGTGATCCCGCGACCGCTGAACTGCACCTTCGCCTCGAATACGAATCGCTCAGCCAGATGGGCGACAAACGCATCCTGGCCACCACGGCGGCGCTGCTGGCCAGAACCGTCGCGGCGCAGGGCGAAGAACGATACGCCGAAGCCACCGAGCTGATCGCGATAAGCCAGCAGGTAGCCACGGCCGAAGACACCTCCACTCTGATCATCAGCCAGGGATTGTCGGCGAGGATCCTCGCCGATCGCGGCCGCTATGCCGAGGCGGCGGAACTCGCGTCCTCGGCGGTGGCGCTGGCCGCGCAGACGGATCAGCTGAACCCGCATGCCGATGCCCTGCTCGACCTGACTCATGTCCTAGCTGCGTCAGGCCGCGCGGCCGAAGCGCACGCCGCGGCCACCCAGGCCTTTGATCTCTACCAGCGCAAGGGCAACCTTCCAGGAAGCCGGGAATCGCTCCGGTACCTGACCCAGTGCACCCCCCTCTGAGAAAGGATTCATCGATGGCATATGGCAAGGTCTCCAATATCGTCCGGGGTCAGGACGCCATCATCCTCTATATCGAAGTCGATGATTTCGAGGAAGGCGCGGCGGTCGAGATATCGGGCTACGCGACCCAGGAAGACGGAGCCGTCGCTATGTTCAGCAGCGTCCAGGCGATGCCCGGAAATAACGGAAACGCCCCGACGATCCTGACCGTCCAAGCGCCGGTCCCGCCCGGTTCTTTCACGGGATTTCCCATCACGGTAGTCGCGCGGGCCGCGGAGGTGTGGGTCACCAAGCTGAGCCGGGTCACGGATGCCGAGGAATTGAAAAAAATCGGGACGAACCTGGACCTGACCTCCGGCCCGCCGGCGATCGCGTGGAAAAGGTACGAGCCCAGTTCCGCGCTGCTCGTGCCCGCGGAACCCCAGACGGCGCCGCCCCAGCTCCAGGCAGCGCCCGAGTCCCAGGCGGCGCCCGAATCCCTGGCAGCGCAGTCCCAGCCCTCTGATCCCGGGGAGAAAACGGCGTTACTGCACCACGGCACCTGGTGGGACCGCAGGCGGCCCGACCGGCTCGACCAGGTGATGGAGGGGCGCTTCACCCGGCTGTTCCCGTACCTGCCTGCCGCGAGCTTCGACTGCGGTGACCTCGTGACGCTGGCCGACAATATGATCGCGCCTGCCGAGACCGGCCCGGAGACCACACCGGATCCCGAGGAAAACCCCGGAATACCGGCGGCTTATACCTATCTCGGGCAGTTCATCGACCACGACCTCACCTTCGATCCCAGTTCCCACCTGCGGGAGAAGCTGAGCCGGGCCCAGCTCAGAAGGCTGGTGGATTTCCGGACGCCCCGGTTCGACCTGGACAACCTGTACGGGCGCGGGCCGGACGACCAGCCTTATATGTACGAAGACGACGGGATCCGCATGCTCCTGGGCGACCCCCTGTCGGGCAATGCTTCCGACCCGGATGCGGCCGACTTGCCCCGGGGGCCGAACGGCCGGGCGCTCATCGGCGACCCGCGTAACGACGAGAACCGTATCGTCGCGCAACTGCATGCCATTTTCTTGCGATTTCACAATGCGGTCGTCCGTCAGCTGGGCGGAAAGAAGCAGGTCAGCTTCCAGGAGGTCCGTGAGCAAGTCCGCTGGCATTACCAGTGGGTCCTGGTCAAGGACTTTCTGCCCAGGATCCTGACGCGGCAGACGTACGACAGCGTCTTCCCCAGTCCCTATGGCCCGGTTACGACGATACCTAGGCTGCAGGAGAACAACCTCGAGCTCATGCCCGTGGAATTCTCCGTGGCCGCTTACCGCTTCGGGCACTCCATGATCCGTCCGCGGTACCGGCTCAACCCGGATATCGAGCGCCCGATCTTCTCCGGAGACCCCGGCGATGCCGCGGATCTGGGAGGATTCCGCCGTATCCCGCGCGGCTGGGCCATCGACTGGCAGTTCCTCATTGACCATGGCCACGATGCCGGGCGTGAGCCGCAATTTTCCTACAAGATCGATACTTCGCTGGCGCACCCCCTCGGCAACCTTCCCGCCCGGGTCGCCCGGGATCCGTCGAGCCTGGCCCTGCGCAACCTCGAGCGCGGCGTGACCTTCCAGCTGCCCTCCGGCCAGCAGGTGGCCAGGGAACTCAAACTGCCCGTCATCTCCGACGAGGACCTCAAGATCGGCCCGGCGACCGTGGCCGGCCCGCAGCGGCCGATCACCAAGGTCGTACCAGGTCTGGCCGGAAACGCACCGCTATGGGCCTACATCCTGTCCGAGGCACAGGTGACGTCGTGGCAGAACGCCTCAGGACCGGCCTCGGATAAAACCCCTGTCAGACTCGGCCCGGTGGGGGGCAGGCTGGTCGCCGAGGTCTTCGCCTCCCTGCTCCTCGGCGACCGTAAGTCCTATCTCTGTGCCGAACCCGCCTTCGCGCCGCTACCGGAATTCACCCCCGGCGGGACGTTCGGGCTGGCCGAGCTGATCGACGTCGCCTTGCGCCGCGTGCCATAAGCGCACGTACCCGCCGACCCGGCCGGGATCCGCGACGCGCCGGCCGACCTGGCCGGGCGGCGCGGCTCCCGGGGAATGTCAGTGGCGCAGCGTAGTTTGGCTCTGCCCACCAACCCCCGGGAGTCCCGCATGCTCGGCCACGACCACGCGCTGTCCGGCGCCCTGGCCTTCGCCGTCGTCGCCCCCCTGCTGCCGGTGACCGGCACCCACCTGGCGGTGGCGGCCGCGCTGACCGCGGGCACCGGGATCCTCCCCGACCTGGACGAGCCCGGGTCCACCATCGCCCGCACGTTCGGCTTCCTGACCGGGGCCTTCGCCTGGATCGTGCACACGATCAGCGGCGGCCACCGGAAGGGCACGCACAGCCTGCTCGGCGTGGCGATCATGACCCTGGCCGCCTACGCCGCCGGCCAGTGGCAGGACAGCGCCCACGTCAGCGCCGGGCACACGCAGCTGTGGTGGCACCTGATCCCGGCCGGGTTCCTGCTGGCCCTGCTGTTCTCGGCGGGCCTGCGCGCCCTGTACATCGGCGGCCACCACGCCGACCTGTTCGGCCTGGGGCTGGCCGCCCTGGTCCTGTGGCAGGGCTGGGACCTGGAGAAGGTGACGCCGTGGCACGTCTCGGTGCTGGCCGTGTGCGTCCCCCTCGGCATGCTCGCCCACATCGCCGGCGACATGCTGACCCACGACGGCTGCCCGCTGCTGTACCCGCTCAGCCGGTACGACTTCGGCCTGCTGCCCGAGCCGATGCGGATCACCACCAACAAGCTCGCCGAGCGCTGGGTCATCTCCCCGCTGCTGCTGATCGCGCTGGCCTACTTCCTCTGGCGTGACCTGGGCGGTCACCAGCTGATCGCGAACCACCACCTCGCTGGCCAATAGTCCTGCTCATCCTCCGCAGAAATCCAGGGCCGCCGCGACGAGCGCCTGCGCGCAGGCCACCGTGCCCGGCAGGCTGACCCACTCCTCGCGGGCGTGGGCCCCGTCCCCGTCCGGGCCGAACAGGACCGTAGGGATTCCAGCCGCCGCGATGAAGGCGGCGGCCGCCACCAATGAGCGAGGCGTGCACGAAGCCGCGACCGAGCCGCGGGTGCTCCCGCCCCCGCAGCCGCTCGTTCAGGTCGTCAAGCGCGGTCAGGACGGGCCCCGTCTTCATGATCGCGTCGACGCCGAGGTGCGGCCGCGAGCCGTGCGCGGCCACCCCGGTCACGCTGATCTCGGCCGTCAGCCCGGCTCCCTTGGCCCAGTC
>Ga0335085_10015160_pt1 | contig 11192 bp, 6 predicted proteins | sample Lox_Sample_45_FD_206712 | JGI IMG/M metagenome (GOLD analysis project Ga0335085, IMG submission 206712) | Soil microbial communities from Loxahatchee National Wildlife Refuge, Florida, United States - Lox_Sample_4.5 | ecosystem: Environmental > Terrestrial > Soil > Wetlands | place: USA: Florida... | reverse complement strand
TCCCAAGGCCAACACTGTGCCCGGGCGCTTACCGGCGAACGCACACCGTTTGTTCACGTCCCCTACTTCTTCTCCGATATCTTTGACCTTTCGTACGAATTTTGGGGCGACCCGACGAGCGCGGATCAGATGGTCGAACGCGGAGACGTTTCAAGCAGCAGTTTTAGCGTCTGGTGGCTTGCCAAGGGGCGGGTCGTGGCCGCGTTTGTTATGAATCGTCCGGATGAGGAGCGCGAAGCGGCTCCCCAGTGGATCGCCTCACGCCAGGTCGTTTCGGCTGTGGATTTGAGACGTGCCGCGTCCGTCAGCGGCTTAATCCGCCAGGGCACGGCCCCCAAGTAATCCAAGCGTTCAGTGGAATCGGCCATCTGGCGCAGATGGACTTCCACACGGGCTCGATCCGGAGTCAGGCTGGGAGAGCTCAGCTTCGCTAAGTAACAGAATCTCAAGGCGAAGGCTGCTGGCAGCAGAGCGTGGCCCGGCACAGCGGAGGAGCCATGCTAAGGTAGACCTGAAACCGTGTTGAGATTCCGCCTGCGTGACCCAAAGTTGTTGCCGACTATGTGAGGAACGAAAAGGGTCATCCGAGCTGGCCTTCTCAACAAGGACGCACGCCGGCCTGGTGAACAGATGAAGAGCCGCGGAGCGGAAGAGCTTGAAACGATCGTATCGCAGGGCCGCTGGGAGCGCGCGATCGCCATCCTTGGACGATTGGATCCGGCGGTGGCGGCAGACGCCGTTTTGAGCTTGCCTTTTTCGGATCAGCAGATCCTGTTCGGCCATCTGCCGGTCGGTGTTGCGGCGAAGCTGGCGACGATTTTCCCCTACTATCACACCTTCGTTCTGCTGCACACGCTGCCGGCCGATCAGATGATCGCTGTCGTCGGGGCCATGAACCCGGTGGAGCGCCTCGCTTTTCTTGACGAGCTGCCGGAAGGGTCCTGGCGGCAGCTCACCGAGGAGCTCGCCGGAAAACAGGAATTGACGCCTGGCCGCAGCCCGGAGGGTACGGCCGCCGAAGCGCTGATGGCGCCGCCCATCATCGAAGCGCGGCACATCGAAAAAATCTTCCGGCGCCCGGGCGGCGAAGCGATTCCGGTGATCGCTCCGACCACGCTATCGATTCAGGCCGGAGCGATCATCGCGCTTTTGGGACCATCCGGCTCCGGCAAATCGACACTCCTGCGGATCCTTTCCGGACTCGCGTCTCCCTCCGCCGGCGAGGTGCTGTGGCATGACCAGCGTCTCGAGGGACCAAGCGCCGGGGCAGCCATCGTCTTTCAGAGTTTTGCGCTGTTCCCGTGGCTCACCGTTCTCGAAAACGTCGAAGTTCCCCTTTTAGCGCGCGGCATCGATCGTCGAGAGCGTCATCACCGGGCGATGAAGACCCTAAACGCGGTGGGATTGAAGGGATTCGAAACCGCCTATCCCAAGGAGTTGTCGGGGGGCATGAAGCAAAGAGTCGGATTCGCGCGCGCTTTAGCCGTGGAGCCGGAGATCCTGTTTATGGATGAACCCTTCTCCGCTCTCGATGTCCTGACCGCGGAAAATCTTCGCGGCGAATTGATGGAACTGTGGCTCGGGAAAAAGATTCCCACGAAAAGCATCTTCCTGGTCACCCACAACATCGAGGAGGCGGTGCTGCTCGCCGACCGAATCATCGTTCTGGGCCGAAATCCCGCACGGATCCGCGCTGACTTCCGCGTGCCCATCGCGCACCCGCGCGACCGCGGCTCGGCCGAGTTCCTGCTGTACATGGACTATATTTACAAGCTGATGACTCAGCCCGAGCTCGAAGCCGAACCTCCCTCGCGCCTGCACGTCGAGAAAACTCCGTATCCCAAATTGCCCATCGCCCGGCGTGGTGCGATTGCCGGCCTGCTGGAGTTGCTGAATGACCGCGGCGGAAGGGACGACCTGTATCGCATCGCCGAGGAACTGCGGATGGAGGTCGACGATCTGCTTCCCATCGTCGAGGCCGCGGAGCTTCTTCGTTTCGCCACGGCCGAACACGGAGATGTCCAGCTCACCGCGGCCGGCAAGGCTTTCGCTGAAGCCGATATTGCTACCCGGAAAAGCCTGTTTCGCGAGGCCGCGCTGGCCAATGTAAGCCTGCTTCAACAAATTAGCGCCGCGCTCGGCAGCAAATTGGATCATCGCATGCCGCTCGAATTTTTCCGTCACGTCTTGGAAAAGCACTTTTCTGACGAAGATGCGGCCCGGCAAATTGACGCGATCTTGAATTGGGGCCGCTACGGCGAAATGTTCACGTACGATTCCGATACCGACACACTGCAACTTCTGAGCCCGGGCCAAGAGAGCGCCCTCAGGGATGACTGAGCAATCCAAGGGCAAGACGTCCGGGCCGTTAACATGGGCTGGTCTTTCGCCGAGAGGCTCTTGCCTGCTGGCGGAGCTGCCGATCGTTTTGGCGGCTTTGGCGCTCTTTTGGGCCTTGCTCTCGCTGGCCCATTATTGGAGCCGGCCGGTGAATCCGCAAGTTCAGATTGACCTGAGACCCTCCGCTTTGCCGGTCTATGCGCTTTTTTCGCTTTCACGGATCGCCGTCGCGTACGTTATCAGCCTGATATTCGCGCTGGCCTACGGCTACATCGCCGCGCACCACGCCGGCGCCGAGCGGCTGATGATTCCCGTGCTAGACACACTGCAATCGATCCCCGTGCTGTGCTTCCTGCCGGGAGTGATGATTTCCATGGTCGCCTTGTTCCCCGATTCTCAATTCGGACTGGAGCTGGGCTCAATCCTGCTGATATTTACCGGCCAGGTCTGGAATATGGCCTTCAGCGTGTACTCATCCCTCAGGAGCATTCCGTGCGAATTGGCGGAAGCCGCCGATGTGTACGGCCTCAGCCGATGGCAACGCTTCATTCAGTTGGAACTCCCGCAGACCGCCATCGGATTGATCTGGAACTCAATGATGGCCGTCGCCGCAGCCTGGTTCGCGCTCATGGTCTGCGAAATGTTTGTTCTGGGAGATCGCGATTTGCGGCTTCCAGGGCTCGGCTCTTACCTGCAGTCGGCCTCCAACGCCGGCGACACGGGGGCGATTGTTTGGGGATTATTCGTCATGATCGCCGTGATTGTGCTTATCGACCGACTCATCTGGCGTCCGGTGATTGCCTGGAGCGAGAAGTTCAAGTTTGAGCAGGTCGAGCGCGCCAGCCTGTCTCATTCCGCCGTTTTCGATTTTCTGCGCGGGTCGAAGCTTTTCTCGAATGCCCAAGCGTTTCTTGCCCGGGCAGCCGAAGCCGTAACGCTGTTTTTCGCGCGCAGACGTGTGCCGCCGGACATGGCGAAAAGCCGTCGCGACCTCCACAAATGGACTTCACGCGGTTTGTTCATCATGCTTTCGGCAGGTGTCATGTATGCCGTCGTGCGAATGATCGCGCTCATGGGCGCGATCTCGCCGAAAGAGGTCGAGGCAATCCTGCTGGGCGCGGGAGCCACGTTTTTGCGGGTCGAACTCACTCTGATTCTAGCGGCGTTGTGGACGATCCCAGCCGGCGTCTCCATTGGATTAAATCCAAAGCTCGCCGCAATTGCCCAACCGCTCGCCCAGGTCGCGGCTTCGCTGCCGGCGCCCGCGTTGTTCCCCATCGTCTTGATGATTCTCATCCGGATCGGCGGCGGCCTCGGGATTGCGTCCATCGTTCTGCTGCTCTTGGGCACCCAATGGTACATTCTGTTCAACGTGATCGCGGGCGCCAGCGCCATTCCCGGGGAACTGGAGGAGGTCTGCCAGGTTTTCCACCTCAGCCGTATCCAACGATGGCGCAAGTTGCTGCTGCCGGCGATCTTTCCGTATCTCATCACCGGCTTCGTAACTGCTTCGGGCGGAGCGTGGAACGCGAGCATCATTGCTGAGTATTTTCGTTTCCGGGGGCACACGTTTTCGATTACCGGGGTCGGCGCCGTCATCAGCCGCGCCACCGACGCCGGAAATTTTCCCGTACTATTGGGAGCCACGATCGCGATCAGTGCGATGGTGGTCACCATCAATCGCCTCCTTTGGCGGCCGCTTTACAACCTGGCGTCCAAGAAGTTCAGTCTGAGCTGATCGCAGCGGATTGTATCCGCGCTTGGTTCGAGCGGAGGCGGCCTATATGAGTTCTTCGACTCTCTTTATAACTTCTTCAGTACTTTTTCATGACTTCTTCATGAAGCGAATGTTATTCTCGTCTGTCATGTCAACGTTCCCACAGCATCCCCCGCCGCAAGCTTAGACGCTCATGACCAACTGATCTCGTTCGCGGAGTGTCCTCTTCAACCACGCCGTTGAAGTATCCCCAAGCACGTCCTGATTGCACCGGCCACGCCGCCTATCTGAGTCTGTCCGCGCCCGGAAACAATACTCGTGAGGTGTTTATGAAACAGTTTATATTTAGCGTTATTGTGTCTATTGGAACCATATTTGGTCAGTCCACCCTTGGAAATCTTGTCGGCGTGGTGAAAGACCAGTCTCAGGCGGTCGTCGCCGGCGCTGCCGTCACATTGGTCGACCAGGGTGAAAACTCGACGCGTTCGGCCACGTCGGCTGCCGACGGCTCTTTTCAATTCCTTAATCTGAGAGCGGGCCAATATTCCCTCTCTATTCAGAAAGCGGGCTTCAGCGATTTCTCGATTTCTTCCGTGAGCGTCGACGCGCGGCAGACCCAGCGCGTGGAAGCCACTCTCGCGGTGGCGGCGGCTTCACAGACGGTCGAGGTCGCCGGGGCGGCCGCGCTGACGAATACGGAAAATGCGACACTCGGAGACACCAAGAAATTCACGCAGGTCGTTCACCTGCCTATGAACTACCGCGGCGGCAGCGATAGTCCGCTCTCCGCGCTCGTGGCCGTGCCAGGGGTCCAGCAGGACAATAACGGAAACATGTCGATCGGAGGGGGAACACCGTCACAGGTCCAGTATTCGGTCGACGGAGCTTCCACGGTCAATGTGCGCCAGAACGGCGCCTTAGGGAACATGAATCCCTCGTCGGAGCTGATCAGCGAACTTAAGGTCACCGAGTTTAACAATAACGCTGAATTTTCACAATTAGCCGACGTAACCATCATCACAAAAAGCGGCGCGAATGATGATCACGGCAGTCTTTTTGAATACTTGCAGAACAGCGTGCTGGACGCCACGACTTACGGTTTTGATAGTAAGGCGCACAAGGCGTATAACACCTTCGGCGGGAGTTTCAGCGGCCCGGTCGATATCCCACATTTTTACAAAGGGCAGGACAAGACGTTTTTCTTCGTGGATTATGAGGGAAATCGTCGGCGCTTTACCACGCCGCAGGTCCTTTCGGTCCCCACGGCCGCCATGCGAAACGGAAACCTCGCCGGTCTCCCCGGCGGAGCGGCTCTCGATCCCACAACGGGCGCTCCATTCCCCAATCTTCAAATCCCGCTTGCGAGTATGAATCCCGTCGCGAAATCTCTGCTCAATAATTATGTTCCCTTGCCGAACTTCGAAAACGGCTCCGATACCAATGGGAACTACCGCCAGCAGACTCCGACACCGGCGAACCTGAACGGCTACGATCTTAGAATCGACCAGAATCTCGGTGCGAAGCAGCAGCTCTACGGCCGCTGGAGCTGGAAGAACGTAGATACGACTGCGGTGAATGCGCTCCTCCCCAGCGAAGCGCACTTTGAGACCAACCGAAACTTGATCCTTTCGTATAACTATACCCTGCGGCCGAATCTCCTGAATGAGGCCCGCTTCGGAACGACGTTTTATGCCCTCCAGGTCGCATTTCCCATTAGCGGAGCGGGCGCGGTTCAAACACTCGGGCTAAACGGCCTCGATCTGAGTGATGTTCCGGGCGTGAACGCATTTCCGACATTCGATTTCAGCGACGGTACCGGGTTCACTCCGCTTGGCCGGGACAAGACCGGCACCACCCGGTCCCAGACGATTGAGTTCACCGACAACTTATCCTGGATCAAAGGCAAGCACACGATCAAATTCGGAGTCGACTGGCGAAAGGTGCGCTACACGGATCTCGAAAGTTTCGGAGGATCTGATGATTTCGGCCAGTTTACCTTCAATGCCGGCACCTTTACGGGAAACGCTTTCGCCGACCTTCTGTTGGGACTGCCTTCGAAAAGCTACATTGCTCAATCGGGCCCCGATACGCGCCTGCATGCGTATCAAACCGGCATGTTCACCCAGGACGAATGGCGCGCTACGAGCAACCTGACGGTAACAATTGGTCTACGTTGGCAAGCTCTTCCGCCCTTCATCAGCGAAAATGCCAATCTCGGTGCCTTCGATCCGCGAAACGGAGGATTTATTATTCCCGACAACGGCACTGCGCTCCAGGGGATGCTCGTCACGATAAACGCCTGCCCCGGAGTGAATCCGGCTCTCCCCTGTGCCCCATTGGAGAAAGCGCGTCAAATCGGCGTCGGCAGTGGCCTTCGCCAATTCTATAAGGGCAATTTTCAGCCCCGCATCAGCCTGGCTTATCGTCCATTCGGGAATGACAAAACCGTAATTCGTGCCGGTTTCGGAATTTTCACCATGACCAGTCTGGGGCAGCTCTCTTTCAACACGACCAATATTAACGTCGGCGTTGTGCGAACCACTTCCAATCTGCTGGCCAATGGACAGCCGGCATTCCGCTTTCCGAACGTCACCACCATATCGGCCCCGTCGCAGCTTGCCGGAACCGGGGACTTCTATCAAAACGTCGATCTTCACTACCGGGATCCCCAATCTGCGCAATGGAATGTAACGTTGGAACGGCAACTGACACAGGATATGACCCTTCGGGAGAGTTACGTCGGAATGAACTCTTACCGCATGTCCCAGACCGTGGATTTGAACCAGCAGGCGCCGAGCGCCACATCGGTCGATTACGCCAACCGGCCGTATCCGAATTGGGGTCGCATCCTTTCCAGCGAAAATCAGGGATTTTCGAATTATCAGGCGCTCGAAAGCCAACTAAACAGGATCTTTGGACATGGCCTGATGTTCCAGGCGAGTCATACTTGGGCACATAACATCGGAAACGTCGGCGGAGATGCACCTGGTGTTTTTTCGCCGGAGGTGATCTATGGCACGCCCGTCGCCGACCGGTTCGACCTCGCAGCAAACCGCGGCAACATCGTCGGCACTCGTCGTCATCGCGTTCTGGTTTCGGGAATCTATCAGTTACCGGTAGGAAATGGCCGGAGTTTTTTGAACAAAATGAATCCACTAGCAAATGCTGTTCTTGGCGGATGGGAAGTAAGCACCGTCAGCCTGTGGGAGACCGGACCGTACTTAACGCCCGTTACGAGCCCCGCTTTTGACACCGCCAATCTGAACTTGGTCTACCGGGGAGCCTCCTTGCGGCCGGATTGCATCGCCAGTCCCAACCTTGCGAACCCGGGCGTAAGCGAATATTTCAATCTCAATGCCTTCAATCCCATTCCGGGGCCGGGCCGGATCGGAAACTGCGGCGTCGGGATTCTGGAAGGACCCGGAACGGTTACCATCGCCGGAGGACTCTCGAAGACGTTTTCAATCCGTGAGCGATTTCATTTGCGCCTGGAAGCGACTTTCACGAATCTGCTCAATCATCCGAATTTCGCGCCTCCGGCAGTTGACGTGTCTGCTCCGGCGACGTTCGGAAAAATAACGAGCGTCCAGACTGCCGAGAATTCCGGCAACCGCACCGGGCAACTGGCGCTGCGGCTGGATTTTTGAGACGCCGGCCATGCGTCCTGGCAAACGCGGCAGATCAGAGTGTCGCTCATAACGTTAGCGGACCGGCAGTCTGCGCAACGCAACAAAGCGGCCCGATTTGCGTCGAACTGACGAGTGCGCTTTCTTCTGCTGCTTTCCGCGTTTGCGTCCCTGGTCCTGGCGCGGGATCCGGCGACCGTAACGCCGCAGCCCTCGCCGTCAGTTCGGGAAAAATGGGATCATTTCACTCGGGAAACGTTTGCTCCGTTCACGCTGGCGGCGGGCGGGTTCAATGCGACATTTTCTCAACTCACGCAGTCGGCTCCGCTCTACGGTAGAAACTGGAAAGCTTACCCGGACCGCTTCGGCGCCTCGGTCGCCGATAATGTCAGCCAGAATTTTTTTGAAGATTTCGTGCTCGCTTCGGCGCTTCGGGAAGACACCCGTTATGTGCGGCTGGGCTCTTCCCACCGGATGTGGATGCGCGTCGGCTATGCCCTGAGCCGGGCGGTGATCGTGCGCAGGAATGAGGGCGGTGAAACCTTCAATCTCGCGAACGTGGGAGGATCGGCAATCAGCGCCGCTCTCTCTAACCTGTATTACCCTCCCGCGAGCCGAACCCCCTCAGGTGCGTTGGTGAACTGGAGCACCAACATCGCCGGCTCAGGACTGGCCAACCTTTTGCCCGAATTCTGGCCCGATTTCAGTGCCTGGCTGACGCGCCACCAGCCCTTTCACCGCCGGCATTAAAAAACGAACGGGATCACCGCGTTCACGCGCCGCTTGTACTCTTCATACCGGGACCCGAACCGCTCCGTCATGAAGCGCTCCTCCACCCGCCACTTCATCCACCAGGCGACCGCGGCTACAGCGAACCCGAGAAGGCATCCCAGTTGGCCGATGGCGACGGCCGTTCCCAGCGCCGCCAACATCAGCCCGGAATAGATGGGGTGCCGCACGATTCCGTAAGGACCGCTTTGGATCAGCTCGTGATGCTGTTTGACCATGACCAGTCCGCTCCAGTTCGAGCCGAGAGAAAGCCGCGCCCACGCCGCAAAAGCGGCGCCGGCGATCACCATCGCCAAGCCCGCATACTCGGACGCGGGTGACGCCGGCACGAATCGCCAGCCCAGAAAACCGGCGCGAATCTGCACCAGCAACAGAAACGCAACAAGCATCATCGCGGTATGGATCAGCCGCGCGCCGATGGGCTGCGTGCGGGCCGCGCGTTTGGTCATCAGCGCCCCCGCCAGCCACAATATCCCCAGCCCGATCCAGATCCATCGGATCAGATTGAGCGGCGGCCAGGGATCCACCTTCTGAGTATAGGGCGTTGAGTCTAAGACGGATCCCGAAGTTCCAGCCAAAATAGGACCGGTGCGGGCCTGCGGTCAACGATCTGTCGCAGACTTGTAATCGTATCGTCACGAAGCATCGGTTAATCTGTCAGTAAAGAAATCTATGAAAAAGATCGTACTGATTGAGGACGACCAGGATTTGTACTCACTCATCCAGTACAACCTGGAAAAAGAGGGTTTTGCCGTAGCCGGGTCGCAAACCGGCAAAGGCGCACTGGATTTGTGCCGGCGGGAACGGCCGGACCTGATCATATTAGATATCATGCTGCCGGACTCCGACGGGTTGGAGATCTGTAAGGCAATTCGCGGCAACTCTGAACTGGCGTCCGTGCCGGTGATTTTCCTCACCGCGCGGGCCTCCGAGACGGACCGAATCGTCGGTCTGGAACTCGGCGCCAACGACTATATCGTAAAGCCGTTTTTCGTACGCGAGCTGATTGCCCGCATCAAAATCCACTTCCGAGGCCAGCCGCCTGTATCTAAGTTGTTGAAAAGCGGAGATTTGGAGCTGGATCGCGCCCGCTGTCGCGTTCATCTGGCGGGGCAGGAACTGGCGCTGACGGCCACCGAATTTCGGCTTCTGGAGTTCCTCATGAGCCGTCCCGGCGTCGTTTTCAGCCGGGAGCAGCTTCTCGATGCCGTCTGGGGACACGATCGTGCAGTGACGGACCGCACCGTGGACGTCTATATCCTCCGACTGCGGCAAAAGATTGAAAACGAAGGCTCGCCCGCGTTCATTCGCAGCGTGCGCGGCTTCGGTTACAGTTTCAATTCGGAAGTCCCGCAAGAGCAGTTACAATAGAGATAATTGCAGAGCGCGAGCCGGGCGGCTGCGTTCCTGCTTGTCCTTTCTATATGAATGACTTGCGGCGTGCCCAACTCTACGACGCATTATCTTCGCGCATTCTGATTCTCGACGGCGCGATGGGCACCATGCTGCAAGCCTACAAGCCCACGGCGTCGGATTACGGCGGCGCGCGCCTGGAAAATTGCAGTGAGATTCTCTCGCGGACGCATCCGGAGTGGATTCTCGCGATCCACCGCGCCTATCTGGAAGCCGGCTCGGATATGATCGAGACCAACAGCTTTCAGGGCTCGCCGATCGTGCTGGCCGAATTCGGCCTGGCCGATCAGACGCATGAGCTGAACGTTCTGGCCGCGAAGCTGGCTCGGCAGGCCGCGGACGAATTTTCGACCGGCGCAAAGCCGCGCTTCGTCGCCGGATCGATGGGGCCGACCACCAAATCGATTACCCTGCGCGGCGACGTGACCATGGCGCAGATGCGCGACAGCTACTACGCGCAGGCCAAGGGACTGATGGAAGGCGGGGCGGATCTGCTGCTGGTGGAGACAGCGTTCGACACGCGAAACATCAAGGCCGCGATCCTTGGCATTAAACGACTGGAGCGCGAAATCGGCCAGCCGATTCCGCTGATGATCTCGGGCACCATCGAACGTTTCGGCGCGATGCTCGCCGGCCAGACCGCGGATGCGTTCTGCGCCTCGGTTTCGCATGCGGATCTGCTCACTATCGGGCTGAACTGCGCCACCGGCCCGGATCTGATGACGGATCACATCCGCACGCTGGCGCAGATGGCGCAGACGCGGATCTCCTGCTATCCGAACGCCGGGCTGCCGAACGAAGAGGATAAGTATCTGGAGACGCCGGAGTCGCTTGCCGCACAGCTTGCGAAGTTCGTCGACCACGGCTGGCTGAACATCGTGGGCGGCTGCTGCGGAACAACGCCGGCGCACATCCGGGCGATCGCGCAGATGGCCGAGGGCAAAGCGCCGCGCGCGGTGCCGGCGCCCGCGCACAAGACGTATTTTTCCGGAATTGAGCTTGTCGAGGCGGAAGATTCCAATCGCCCGCTGATTGTGGGCGAACGCACGAACGTCATCGGTTCGCGGCTGTTCAAGCAGATGATCGCGGAAGAGAAGTGGGAAGAGGCGAGCGAGATCGCGCGCTGGCAGGTGAAAAACGGCGCCCACATCGTCGACGTCTGCCTGCAATCTTCGGAGCGTGAAGAGTTGAAGGATATCGATCCCTTCTACGGGAAGCTGATGCCGAAGATCAAAGCGCCGGTGATGATCGATACCACCGATCCCAAGGCGGTGGAAGCGGCGCTGCAATGGTGCCAGGGAAAGAGC
>Ga0335085_10015158_pt1 | contig 11192 bp, 10 predicted proteins | sample Lox_Sample_45_FD_206712 | JGI IMG/M metagenome (GOLD analysis project Ga0335085, IMG submission 206712) | Soil microbial communities from Loxahatchee National Wildlife Refuge, Florida, United States - Lox_Sample_4.5 | ecosystem: Environmental > Terrestrial > Soil > Wetlands | place: USA... | reverse complement strand
GGCCGGATCTCCTGGCGCGGAGCGGCGGCGACATGCCGGCCGGCTTCTTCTCGCTGGCTCCGCTGGAGGCGTACATCCGCGAGGCGTTCCTGGCCAAGGGCCTCTCCAACAGCTTCACGGGAACGCCGAGGGCGCTGCTCGTCGCGGCGGTGTCGCTGGACCGCGCCGAGCGCGTGGTGTTCGGATCGGGCGATCTCATGGACGTGCCGATCTCGCAGGCGATCGCCGCGTCCTCGGCGATTCCCGGCTTCTTCGAGCCGTACCGGATCGGCGAGCGGGACTACGTGGACGGCGACGTGGGCTACACCGGGCACGCGGACCTGGCCGTCGACGCGGGGGCGACGGTGCTGGTCGCGCTGAATCCCGCGGTGCCCCAGTCCCTCACCGAGCCGGGCGCGCCGGAGATCCGGCGCGGCGGGCTCTACGCCATCATGGAGCAGACCACCCACATCGCGAGCCTCAACCTCTTCAACATCGGGCTGCGCGAGATCAGGCTGCGGCATCCCGGGGTGGAGATCCTCGTCGTCCAGCCCGAGCCCAAGCCGTCGCCGCTGGTGGGGCCATCGATGGGCTTCGAGGCGAGCCGGGCCGCGCTGCGCTACGGGTACCAGACCGTGAAGGAGTGGCTCGCCGGCCCCGGCGCGGCCGCGGTCACGCGCTTCACGCTCCCACGGCCCTGACCGGGGCCGGCGTCAGCTCGGCAGCACCTCTTCGACCGCATAGCCGGCATCGGCCAGGTGGCGCTTGATCGTCGCGATCTGCTCGGGGCCGGAGGTCTCGAGCGTCAGCTCGACCTCGGTGTCGCCGACCGGCGCCCGCGAGAAGGCCCGGTCGTGCTCGATGCGCAGGACGTTGGCGCGGGCCTCGGCGACCAGCGCGGTGAGGCGGGCGAGCGAGCCGGGCCGGTCGCGCAGCCGCACCCGGAGGCGCACCAGCCGGCCGTCCTTGACCAGGCCCCGCACGATCACGCGCGAGATGACGTTGACGTCGATGTTGCCGCCCGAGATGACGAGCGCCACCGTCTTGCCCTCGAGGGCCACGCGGCGGTTGGCGAGGGCCGCGAGCGACACCGCGCCCGCGCCCTCGACCACCGTCTTCTCGATCTCGAGCAGCAGGAGGATCGCGTTGGCGATCTCCTCCTCGCCGACGGTGACCAGCCGGTCCACGTAGCGGCGGGCCAGGTCGAAGGTGAGCTCGCCGACCCGGCGCACCGCGATACCGTCGGCGATCGTCGTCGCCGCGGGCACGGTGACCCGCTCGCCGGCCGCGAGGGAGGCGGTCATCGCGGCCACCTCCTGGGCCTGGACCCCGATCACCGCGGCCGCCGGTCGCTCCGCCTTGACCGCGACCGCCACCCCGCCGATGAGCCCGCCGCCCCCCACCGGCACCAGCACCGCGTCGAGCCCCGGGACCTGAGCCACCAGCTCGAGCCCGATGGTGCCCTGGCCGGCGATCACACGGGGGTCGTCGAAGGGATGCACGAAGACGAGCCGGCGCGCCGCCTCGATCTCGCGGGCGCGCACGTAGGCCTCGTCGAAGTTCTCGCCGTGCAGCACCACCTCGGCGCCGTGGCGGCGGGCCGCGGTGACCTTGGCGAGCGGGGCCCACTCGGGCATCACGATCACGGCGGAGATGCCCAGACGCAAGGCGTGGAAGGCGACCGCGAGGCCGTGGTTGCCCGCGCTGGCCGCGACCACGCCCTGCCGGCGCTCGGCGGGGGAGAGCTGCAGCAGCAGGTTCGCGGCGCCGCGCTCCTTGAACGAGCCCGTCATCTGGAGGTTCTCGAGCTTGACGAAGACGCGCGCCCCGGTGAGCGCGGACAGCGTCTCGGAATACGGGCAGGGGGTCTCCGCGATGGTGCCGGCCAGCCGCTTCCAGGCGGCCCGGACGTCCGCGACGTCGATCATGAGGGCGCGATCAGAACGGCAGCTCGGGCTCGGCGTGCCGCGGTGACATCAGGCCCACCGGCATGAGCACGGTGGAGCGCGCCCACCCCATGCGGCCGCGCCAGTCCACCGCGATGAGGCCGCCGTGGCCGGCGCCCTCCTCCACGAGCACACTCAGCGCGACCTCGCACGCGTGACCCGGATCGCCCACTGACTTCATGATCTCGAGCGTGCGCCGGGCGAGCGCGACGCGGATGATGGCCTCGCCGTCGCCGGTGCAGGAGACACCGCCGAGCGTGCTCTCGGCATAGGTGCCGCAGCCGATCAGCGGGCTGTCGCCCACCCGGCCGGGCCGCTTGCCGGCGGTGCCGCCGGTGGACGTGGCCGCCGCGATCGTCCCGGCGCGATCGAGCGCCACCGCGCCCACCGTGCCCGCCTGGAGCGCGGCGAGCCGCCGGCGCTGGTGCTCGGTCACCAGCTCGCCCGGCTCGCAGAGCGGCACGCCGAGCTCGCGGGCGCGGGCGAGCGCGCCCGGGCCCACGAAGAACGAATGGTGGCCCTCCTCGAGGATCCGCCGGGCCAGGGTCACCGGGTTGCGAACGCCGGACACCGCCCCGACCGCGCCGTTGCGGAGCCGGTCCCCCTCCATGATCGAGGCGTCGGTCTCGACGGTGCCCTCGCTCGTCAGCACCGAGCCGCGCCCGGCATTGAACCGCGGGTGGTCCTCCAGGCTGCGCACCGCGGCCTCCACCGCGTCGAGGGCGGTACCGCCGTCGGCGAGCGCGCGCCAGCCGGCCACGGTGGCCTCGCGCATGCCGGCGCGCAGCTCGTCGCGCCCGCCGGGATCGGCGCCGGCTCCGCCGTGCACGATGAGCGCCGGCACGCGGCTTGTCATGGCTGACGGGACGTCGCTATCATGCCGCCGTGATTGTCGGGCAAGTTCGCGGAAAGGACAAGGCGGCAGCGGCCTCGGCGGCCCTCCGAGACCTCGGCCGCCGCATCATGGACTGTCGGCGCTGTGCGCGGCTGGTCGCGCACCGCGAGGCGGTCGCCGCGGAGCCGCCGCGGCGCTATCGAGGCCAGACGTACTGGGCCCGGCCGCTGCCGGGGTTCGGCGATCCCGATGCGCGGGTGCTCCTCGTCGGCCTCGCGCCCGCGGCCCACGGGGGCAATCGCACGGGGCGCATGTTCACCGGCGACCGGAGCGGCGACTGGCTCTTTCGCGCTTTGCACGAAGCGGGCTTCGCCAACCAGGCCACGTCGGTGGACGCCGGCGACGGCCTGCGCCTCGTGGGCGCCTACATCACCGCCACCACGCGCTGCGCGCCGCCCGCCAACAAGCCCACCCCGGAGGAGATGGAGCGCTGCCGGCCGTTCCTGCTGGAGGAGCTTCGCCTCCTCCGACACGTCACGGTAGTGGTGGCCCTCGGCAAGATCGGGTGGGACGCCTACCTGCGCACGCGGCGCGAGGCCGGCCTGGCGGTCCCACGTCCGCTCCCGCGCTTCGGACACGGGGCGGCTGCCCGGATGCCCGGCGACGGCACCACCCTGCTCGGCTGCTTTCACCCGAGCCAGCAGAACACGTTCACCGGCAAGCTCACGCGGCCCATGCTGCGGGCGGTCTTCCTCAAGGCGCGGCGGCTCTCGCTTGCCGCGCGCTAGCACGCAAGGGATAATGCGGCAATGCCGCGAACCCGCGCCCTCGCAATCCTCGGCCTGACTCTCCTGGTCGCGCTCGTGTCGGGGGCGACCGCCCAGCAGCCCCTGGCGGCCGCCACGCGCCTCCCGGTCACGGAGGCCACGCTCGACAACGGCCTCCGGGTCCTCGTGCAGGAGGATCCGCGCAATCCGATCGTGGCCGTCCAGATCCTGTACCGGGTCGGCTCGCGCAACGAGCGGCCGGGCGCCACCGGGCTCGCGCACTTCCTCGAGCACCTGATGTTCAAGGGCACGCCGACGCGAGGCCGCGGCGAGATCTCCCGGCTCATCGAGCTGAACGGCGGGCGGGAGAACGCGTACACCACCAAGGACACGACCGGCTACTTCGCCAACATCGTGGCGGACCGGCTCGACCTGATCCTGGAGATCGAGGCGGACCGCATGCGGAACCTGCTGCTCGATCCGGCCGAGATCGCCTCCGAGCGCAAGGTGGTCATGGAAGAGCGGCGGATGCGGGCGGAGGACGACCCGGACGGGGCCGTGGACGAGGCCATGAACTCGCTGGCCTTCAAGGCGAGCCCGTATCGCTGGCCCATCATCGGCTGGATGGTGGACATCGCCCGCATCAACCCGACCGAGCTGCGCGCCTTCTACAACACCTACTACCAGCCCAACAACGCGGTCCTGATCGTGGTCGGCGACGTCAAGACGGCTGACGTGCTCGCGCGCGTTCGCCGGCACTTCGGGGCGATCCCACGCGGCGCGGCGCCGCCTCCGGTCACCGCGATCGAGCCGCCGCAGACCGACGAGCGGCGCCTCGTGATGCGCAAGGATGGGGCGCAGCTGCCGGTCGTCAACATCGCCTGGCACGTGCCCAACCACACCTCGCCGGACGCCCCCGCGCTCGAGCTGCTCTCGACGATTCTCTCGGAGGGGCGCGCCTCGCGTCTCTACCGGCGGCTCGTGTACGAGAAGCGCATGGTGCTGGGGGCCGGCGGCGAGTACTCGTACTCCTCCCTCGACCCGTCGCTCTTCTGGTTCTACGCCACGCCCCTGCCGGGGCAGACGCCGGAGGCGGTCGAGCAGGCGCTGATGACCGAGGTGGAGCAGCTCAAGCAGGAGCCGGTGCCGGCGGAGGAGCTGCAGCGGGCCCGCAACCAGATCGAGGCCTCGTTCGTCTGGCAGCAGGACTCGGTGTTCTCGCGCGCCTCGGTGCTGGGCCGGTTCGAGATGCTCGGATCCTGGCGCCTCCTGGACGATTACCTGCCACGGCTGCGGACCGTGACGACCGCGGACCTGCAGCGGGTCGCGCGCACGTACTTCCCCGCCGATCGGAAGAACGTCTCGATCCTCCTGCCCGCCGAGCCGGCGCCAGCCCCGGCCCGGTGAGCCCGGCGATGCGATCGCTCCCCGCGCTCCTGCTCGCGCTGCTGCTCGCCGCGCCTGCGCTCGCCGCCGCGCCCCTGGCTCACCGCGAGATCCTGCCCAACGGCGCGGTGCTGCTGGTGGCCGAGCGCCCGGCCATTCCCATCGTGGTGGTGCGCGTCTCCATGCCCGGCGGATCGGTCCGCGACCCGGCCGACGCTCTCGGCCTGGCCAACCTGACCGCGGACTCGCTCACGCGGGGCACGGCCCGGCGCTCCGGACCCGAGCTGGACCGCGCCATCGAGTTCGTGGGCGGGAGCCTCGAGGCCGACGCCGGCCGCGACAGCGCGACCCTCACGCTGTCGGTGCTGAAGAAGGACCTCACGCTCGGCCTCGACCTGCTGGCCGAGGTGCTCCTGCAGCCGGCGTTTCCCGCCGACGAGGTGACACGACGGATCGGCGAGATCCAGGCCGGCCTCCGACAGTCCGAGCAGAACCCCGAGACCGTGGCCGGTCGCGCGCTCGGCGCGCTGGTGTTCCCGGGGCATCCCTACGGCCGGCCGGCCGCGGGCACCATCGAGTCGGTCGGCAAGCTGACCCGGGACCAGGTCGTCGGCTTCTACCGGCTCCACTACCGGCCGGACGGGGCCAACATCGTGGTGGTGGGCGACGTCACCACCGCCGAGATCCGGCAGGCCCTGATGCAGCGTCTCTCCGGCTGGACCGCCCCGGCCACGCCGCTGCCGGCGATCCCCAAGCCCCTGGCGGTGGTGCCGGTGGAGTCGCGCACGATCACGCGTGATCTCAGCCAGACGACCGTGATGCTCGGGCGCCCGTCGATCCGGCAGGACGACCCCGACTACTTCCCACTCGGGATGGCGACCTACGTGCTGGGCGGCGGCTCCGCGTCCCGGCTGTACATGCGCGTGCGCGAGGAGCGGGGGCTCGCGTACTCCGTCTACAGCGTGATCCAGCCCGGGCGCTACGGCTCCTCGTCCGTGGTCGGGTTGCAGACGCGCAACGACTCCGTCACCCAGGCCGTCCAGCTCGTCCGGGACGAGATGGCGCGCATCGGGCGCGAGCCGGTGACCGCGGCGGAGCTGGACCAGGCCAAGTCCTATCTGATCGGTAGCTTCCCCCTCCGTCTGGACACGTCCGGGAAGCTCGCGCGGTTCCTGGGGGCAGTGGAGGAGGGCGGGCTCGGCCTCGACTACCCGGAGCGGTACAAGGAGAGCATGGCGCGCGTCACCGTCGCCGACGTGCAGCGGGTCGCCGCCAAGTACCTCGACCCGGCCACGTTCGAGTCGGTGATGGTCGGGAAGTAGGACTCACCACCAGCCGTACGGATAGCGGCGTCCGTAGGGTCCGAAGTAGTACGGGTCGTAGTAGGGCCCGTAGTAGGGCCAGGGCGACCAGGGCCAGTACGGCCCCGGATAGTAGCCGGGCGCGACCACGACGTCCTTCGGCCAGAGGCGGATGCGCTCCACCAGGATCACCGGGTAACGGTACGGGATCTCGCCGACCTTGCGCTCCTCGACGCCGTGCACGGTGCCGATCACGGTGACGCGTCGGCCCGGAGAGTAGACGGCGGGATCGAGGAAGTCCGGAGAGCGGAGCAGCAGGCGGCCCGGCGACTGATCGCCGAGCTCGGGATAGCCGTCGTCCTGCAGCCGCCGCGCCAGCAGCTCGATCTCGGTCTCGCCGGGCCGGGGCTGGGTGGAGAGGACCTCGCCGCCGACGATCACGCGCTGGCCGGTGTACGCGGTCGGGTCGGCCCGGAGCGCGTCCACGGTGATGGCGGTGTTCACGGTCTGCATCACCTCGGGGGGGAACGCGGTCGCGCAGCCGGTGAGCAGAAGCGCGAGCCCGAGCCACCGGTACATGCTGCGACGATACTGCCCGCTCCGGAGGCCCGCAACCGCTGTGTTACAATGCGCTCCACATGAGGCGGGCTCGCTCATGCCGGTGGTGGTGCTTGGCGCTGGCCGCCGCCCTGTCGCTCACGTGTGCCGCTCCTGTCGACGCCGCGCTGCTCACGCTCACGCCCCGGGACCGCGAGGAAGCCGTGCGCGCGGGACGCCGGAGCGTGGTCGACGACCAGTGGGGCGGCGAATGGCGGGTCAACGGAGGCGCGGGCGAGCTGGTCATGGTCATGACGCCGTTTTACCGGCTGGCCCTCGCCGCTCGTCTCTCGGCCTTCCAGGACCGGGAGCTGAAGCCCCGCGACGTCGAGTCCGTCCTCAAGGATCAGGAGGGCAAGCTCTCGTTCTGGGTCACGCTGCGGGGTGGCCGCGTCGACTTCGCCCGCCACTACGCGCCGATGCTGGTCGCGCGCCAGCAGGAGATCAAGGCCTCCTTCGCCCAGAACGAGCGGACCGCCCTCCGGGACAACGACGGGCAGTTCACCGCCCGGTGCCTGTACGTGTTCCCGGCGGAGGGCGTGGACCCCAAGGCCACCGTCACGCTGCTGGTGCGGGACGTGGAGGAGAAGGTGGTGGCCAAGTTCACCGTCGACCTCGCGGCGATGCGCTAGAGCCCGATGATCACCGCGGAGCGGTTCGCGCAGGGCATGAGCTTGGCCGAGTACCTGAACCAGATGCGCACGAACAAGGAGCGCTTCGTCCGCTGCATGGCCGAGGCCGTCGTCGGCGACGAGCAGCGCGGCGCCCTCCGGCGGCTCGGCCCCGGGCTCCGGGTGCTGGTGATCACCGAGGACTGGTGCGGGGACGCGCTCTACAGCTTCCCGGCGCTCGCCCGGCTGGTGGAGGGCGAGCCGGGAGTGGAGATGCGGGTCTTCCTCCGCGACCGGAACCCCGATGTGATGGACCAGTATCTCAAGCGCGGGCTGTACCGCACGATTCCCGTGTTCGTGTTCTTCGACGAGCGGATGAACGAGCTGGCGCGGTTCATGGAGCGCCAGGATGTGGTCAACGAGCTGCGAACCCTGTCGAACGTCTGAGGAGGAGAGAGCCATGAAGGCGATCCGCGTGCACGCTCCGGGCGGACCCGAGAGCATGAAGCTGGAGGAGGTCGCGGCCCCGGCGCCGGCGGCCGGGCAGGCCCAGGTCAAGCTCGAGGCCTGCGGGGTGAACTACATCGACGTGTACTTCCGCACCGGGGCCTACAAGGCGCCGATGCCGCTGACCCCGGGCATGGAGGGCGCCGGCACGGTGACCGCGGTGGGCCCGGGCGTGTCCACCGTGAAGGTGGGCGACCGCGTGGCGTGGACCGGCGTGATCGGCTCCTACGCCCAGGTGCTCTCGGTGCCCGCGGACCGCCTGGTGGCGCTGCCGGGCAAGCTCTCGTTCAAGGACGGCGCGGCCGCCATGCTCCAGGGGCTCACCGCCCACTACCTCGTCACCTCCACGTGGCCGCTCAAGAAGGGCGAGACCGCGCTGGTCCAGGCGGCGGCGGGCGGCATGGGGCTGCTGCTCTGCCAGATGGCGAAGATGCGCGGGGCGACCGTGATCGGCACGGTGTCCACCGAGGAGAAGGCGGCGCTGGCCAAGGCGGCGGGCGCCGACCACGTGATCCTCTACACCAAGCAGGACTTCGAGCCCGAGGTCAAGCGCATCACGGGTGGCCGTGGCGTCGACGTGGTGTACGACGGCGTCGGGGCCAGCACCTTCGACAAGGGTCTCAACTGCCTGCGCCCGCGCGGCCTGATGGCCCTCTTCGGCGCGGCGAGCGGGCCGGTCCCGCCGCTGGACCTCCAGCGGCTGAACGCGGGCGGCTCCCTCTTCATCACGCGCCCGAGCCTCAACCACCACATCGCCACGCGGGACGAGCTGATGCAGCGCTCGAACGAGCTGCTCGGCTGGATCGGCGACGGCAAGATCAAGCTGCGGGTGGACCACCAGTTCCCGCTCGAGCAGGCCGCCGAGGCGCACCGCCAGCTCGAGGGGCGCAAGACGACGGGGAAGATCCTCCTCCTTCCATGACCGATGCGGCGCATCGCAGGCGCGCGGCCCGCCCTTCCGGGGGCCGCGCGTCGCGCCCTCGCTGAGGGCGGGGCGTGGCCATGCTGAAGTGGGCGCTGATCGGGCTGCTCGTCCTGGCCGTGGTCGCGGTGGGCGCGCTGCTCGCCCTTCCACGGTTACTCGATATTCCCGCGATCCAGACGTACGTCCAGCAGGCGGCCAGCCACGCGATGGGCCGCCCGGTGAAGTTCAGCGGCCTCTCGATCACTGCGCTGCCGCTGCCCACGGTCCAGCTGCGCGGTCTGCAGGTGGCCGAGGATCCTGCGTTCGGCCCCGCTCCCTTCGTGACCGTCGCGGAGAGCCGGATGCGGATCCGCCTGCGGTCCCTGCTCCAGGGCCGCGTGGAGCTGGCCGACCTCACCCTGGAGGAGCCGCGCATCCGTGTCGTGGAGGACGCGGCCGGACGTCTCAACGTGGCGACCCTCGGCAGCACCGGTCCCAGCCCGGCGGCCCCGCCCCGCCTCGGCACCGGGCGTCCGAGTGCCCCCGCGGGGAGCGGGGTGCTCCTCGCGCGGGTGCGCGTGGTCGATGGCGCGGTCGACTACGAGAAGGCGGGCAGCCGGCTGACGCTGGACAAGATCAACATCACCGTGACCCAGGGAGGGATCGGCGAGGCGCTGCGGGCCACCGGGAGCGCCCAGGGTCCGGGCGGCCTGGCGCTCACGATCGTCGAGGCGACCGTCACGCAGGGACCGAGCCGCTCGGCCGGCGATGCCCAGATGAAGGCGACGATCGACGTGGAGGCGCGCGACGTGGGCGCGGTCGCGGCCACCCTGGTGCCGTCGCCGACCCTGGCCGGACCGCTGAAGGGGCGGGTGCAGGTGGCCGGGACCATGAGCAGGATCACCGCCACCGGCGCGCTCGGCTTCGAGCGGCTCACGGCCTCGCACCGCGAGCCACGCTGCTCGGACCCCCGGCCGCGCTCGCTCACCCTCGAGGACGTGCGGGTCCCCCTCGTCTTCACGCCGGCGCAGCTCGAGAGCCGGCCGGTGCAGGCCAAGGTGGCGAAGGGCACGGTGGCGCTCCGCCTGGCCCTCGGGATGGGGTCGCCGCGCGTCGCCACGCTCCGCGACATCGCGGTGAAGGGGGTCCAGCTCGAGCCGCTGCTCGTGGACTACCTCTGCCAGCGCAACGCGGTGACGGGCCCGCTCGACCTGACCGGCGAGGCGAGCCTGCGCCTACCCGAGGCGCTGCCGACCCTGAGCGGCTCGGGCCGGCTGGCGATCGGCTCGGGCCGCGTGGTCGGGCCCGACCTGCTGAACGCGCTGGGCCAGGCGGTGGCCCTGACCGGCCTGGTGTCGGGGGTGCTCGATCCGAAGGGGCGGAGCCGGCCGGGGCCGGGCTCCCCGCTCAGCTTCGACTCGATCACCGCCACCTACACGATCGCCGACGGCGTGGTCAGGACCGACGATCTCGTCTACGTCGCGCGCGACGTGCGGGTCACCGGAGCCGGCACCTACGCGCTGGTGGACGGCCGCACCGCGATGGACGTGACGGTGACCCAGGGGGAGAACCGGGTGAAGGCGCGCGTGGCCGGCAACCCCGGCGCGCTCACGATCGTGCCCACCGACGTGCGGCTCAAGGAGCCGAAGGACCTCAAGAAGACGCTGGATCGACTGCTGCGCTGAGCCGCGCACCCCCGAGCTTGCCCGCCTCCACCAGTCCCACGAAGAACGCGTAGAGCTGGTTGTACTCCTCGTAGCGCGCCGGCCCGAAGCGGGCCACGGTCTGCTCGCGCAGGGCCCGATACATGCGCAGCCGCTCGCGGAGGATGCCGATCCATTCGGTGGACAGGTCCTCGGCCTCGACCGAGACGAAGCCGGCGCGGACCAGGAGGCCCCGGTAGCCCTCGATGGTCTGCAGGCTGACCGCGGCCATCCAGTCGAACAGGCGGCGCCGCTCGTTCTGCTCCAGGCGCGGCCGGGCGATCCAGTCGCTGAACGCCAGGCGCCCACCGGGCTTGAGCACGCGCGCGGCCTCCGCCAGCACCGCGCCCTTGTCGGGCACGTGGAGGAGCCCTTCCTGGCTGACCGCGGCGTCGAACACGCCAGCGCGGAACGGGAGGACCTGGGCGTCCGCCCGGATCAGGCGCACGAGCGGGCTCAGCCGCACGAGCCCGGTGAGGCGGTTCCCGGCGGCGCAGCGGGAGTGGGTGAGATCGACGCCGGTGACCGAGACGCCGAGCCGGTAGGCGAGGAAGCGCGCCGGGCCGCCGAGGCCCGCGCACACGTCGAGGACCGCCATGCCGGGCCGGATCGCGGCACGGCGCGCCAGGGCCTCCACGGCCTGCAGACCGCCGTAG
>Ga0335085_10015157_pt1 | contig 11192 bp, 8 predicted proteins | sample Lox_Sample_45_FD_206712 | JGI IMG/M metagenome (GOLD analysis project Ga0335085, IMG submission 206712) | Soil microbial communities from Loxahatchee National Wildlife Refuge, Florida, United States - Lox_Sample_4.5 | ecosystem: Environmental > Terrestrial > Soil > Wetlands | place: USA: Florida... | reverse complement strand
GCCCTGGGCGGAGGCGCGCCGGACGCGTTGACCGCCATCATCATCCGCGAGGGCGTCGAGTCCCTCGAGACCGCCATGGCGGAAATCCCGGAGTTGCAGCAGGACGTCCTTCGCATGCGCTTTTGGGAGAAGATGACTTGGCCCGAAATCGGCGAATCGCTGGACGTTCATAAAGACTCGCCCCGCAAGACCTTCGGGCGCGCGTTGATCAGCCTGGGTGGCGCGGTGACCATTGTCCGCCTGAGGACCGAATAATGAGCGATAATATCCAGTCCCCCAAAGAGACGCCCAAGGAGACCCCCAACGCGACGCCCGACGCGACGTTCGACGCGACATCGGGCGCGACACCAGGCGATACACCCAATGGCGCGCCCAATGGCGCGCCCGATGGCGAGGGCGCGCTGCTCTCCCCAATCGAACGCGATGTCTTGCTCCTCGCCGACTTCCTCGCCGGCGAGTTGTCCGACGAGGAGTCCGCCGCGCTCCGTCGGCGCATCAGGCACGACCCGGAGTTCTATGCCCACGTCGAGCCGGTCATCGCCGGCCTCGGCTATCAGATGTTGGCCCGCGGCATCGAGCCGACCCAGAAGATCATGCTCAAGGGCTCGGCGCTGCCCGCGTTGCTCGCCTCGCCGGAGGGTCGAGTCGGGCGCCGCCCGGAGGAGAGCGCTCCCCCGCCGGCGATCATCGGCCAGTCGGTGCGCCGATCCTGGTTCGGCCGGCGCACGCGGAAGGCCGCGCGGTTCGTCGAAGGCGTGTTCGCCGCGCTGGGGGTCGTCTTCGTGGTGCTGATATCGCAATACCGGACGACGCGGACCAACGGCATCGCCCAGATCAACGGTCGATCCAACCCGTCGGCGACCCAACCCGAGTTCGTCGTCAACACAGGGCCGGGCCAAACGCGCGTGATCGCGATGGATCACGGCACGACGGTGACGCTGCGGCCCGGCGGCCGCCTCTCGTATCGCCTGAAGCCGACGGGCCTCATTCCAACCGGCCACAAGGCAGCCCTCGACGGCGAGGCGCTGCTCGACGTCCGGGAGCCATGGATTCTCGAAACGGCGGTCGCCATCAACCTCCTGAGCCCGGGGCGCTACGCCATCCGCTGCGACACCACGGGCGGCATCCAGTTCTTGTCGGGCACCGGGATCGTGCAGGTCTTCAAACTCGGGGCCATTCCGGGCGACTCGGTCATGGTGCGGCCGGGCCAGGGCCTCGAACTATCGAAGCGGGGCCTGTCGCTGTTGACCACCGACCTCACCGGGTATCCATCATTGGCCGCGTCCGCGGCGGGAGGAAAATAGACATGGCCATCGTACTCAGCTCCTTTGCCCTGGTCGCCGCGGCCCATGCCCTGGTGGGCACGGAGACGTGCGCGGCCAGGCGCACGCCGCTGGTGGATTCCATGCTCGCCGCGTCCGGCCTACGGCCGGGCGCGGCGTGGGACCTCGCGTTCATCCACCACGCGGGGTGGGCGGCCCATCGCATCCCGGGCACGTCATGCTCGTCCTGGCCCTTCCCACGGACGACCACGCTCGCGGTCCTCGCGAGCTCGGCGCGTGAGCAACTCATCATGCGCACCAAGCCCGCCGAGGGCGATATCGTGTTATTCTGGTCGGCTGATGAGGAGACGTTCACGGAGGCGGCGATCGTCACCTGCCGGGAAGCGGTGCGCGTGGCAAACAATCGCACCTCGTATCGGTGCCGGATGGTCGGGGTGAGCGAGACGGACGCGGCCGGCCACGCGTCGGTGCGCGAGGTGTCGCGGTGGATCCATCCGGCCGAGGGCGACCGACTGGTCCGGTGGATCCGGCTGGAACCGGGTGCCAACCGGAGGCGCATGCTCGCGGCGGAACTCGAGGAAGATCGAGCGGCATTCGAGCAGGCAGGCGGCCCATGCTGAGCGGACGTCCTGTGGACCTGGGCTCCCCGTCGCTCTCGACCGAGGTGCAGCGCTACACGAACCACGTCCTCCGTCGGGACGCGAGCAAGACGGACTACATCCTCATCCCGCTCGTGGCGGGCGTGATGGTTCGGTGTATCCTGGCGGAGGATTCAGAGGTGAAGGTGCCGGAGGAGCAGGAACCCCTGCGAAGGGACGCCCTGGCACGGGTCGGCGCGGTCATGGCGCTCGTGGGACGAGCGGAACGAGGCGACTCGTGGGAGTCGGAGGACGACGCGTACGGGGCGGTTGCCGACCTCGTGCTGCGGCACTGGCCGTCGCTCATGGCCTGGGGATCGCTCTCGTTTCAATGGCACATGCTGGAGGTGCCACCCTTTAGCAAGACGTCGGGCAACGTGGTGGCGGCGGCGAAAGCACTTGATACGATCCAGGACCTGTCTCTCACGGAAGCGGTGATCCTGGCCTCCGGGGCGTCGGTGGCCCCGCTCCGGCAAACCGAGCGGATCGAGGTCCCGCTGTTCGGCAAGCCGGCCCGCAAGCTTCGCGTGGTGCTGGCGGATCGGCTGCGCCGCCTCGAGCTCAACACGTGGCCGGCGGTGCTGTTGGCCGCCGTGAACGATTGGACGCCGGGGACGTTGGAGCGGCTGGCCTACCACCACGCCGCCGCGGGCGTCGCGACGATCGCCCGCATCATGGAGATGATGGAGGAGGAGTCTCTCCTGCAATCCGCGCGGGAGGCCGAGGCCGAGGCTGTATCAGGGGCGGCCGCGGCAATCCCATACGCTGCGGGCGGCGCGGAGTCGAATGCGTTGGCTCCTGCCTCGATCCCGACAAGCGAACCCCATCCGGAGGCCGTCGCGGCGGCACAACTCGTGGAGGATGCCGTCCAGGAAATCAGCCATTGGCGCGGCCAGCACGACCAGGTGCAGCGCGAGCGGAATGTGTTCGCGACCCGGGACGCACGATCGCGATCACGGATTGAAACGTTGGAGCGAGAGGCCGCGGCGATGCGCGCCGACCGGGTCGACCTCGAGCGCCAAGTCACGAGTCTGCGGGCCGAGCGGGACGAACTACTCGAACGGATCGCCGTGGAGGAAACGCTCACGGGCGAGGCGCCGCCCGCCGCGACCGACGCGTTTGTCGGCCGCCGGGTGCTGCTCTTCACGGGAGTCGAGGCGGCGGATGCGCGCGCCGCGCTGGCGCACGGGTTCCGGCAGTTGGGCGCGGCGCACGTCGACTGCTACTGGACCGACAAGACGCGCGGGCCGGAGACGTTTCCGGCCGACGCGATCGTGGCGGTCGACGTCACCCAGATGGCGCACACGGTGTGGCACAAGATCCAGGATCGGGCGCGCGCGGCTGGGGCATGGTGCTACTCCGGCCGGCACGGAGCGGCCAAGATGGCGCGCGCTACGGCTGCGGCGTGGGAACGGAGCCAAGAGCGAGGGGGACAGTTATCGGTTGCCGGTAATCGGTGAGCAGTTTCAGGCTGTTTGGCGTTTCGCGGGTGGTCACGGGGGAGTTCTACCGGGATGCGAGTGCGGAGTCGGCAGTCTGGAGTCGACAGTTGGACAGTGCCTGCCCAGTGAGTTTGGTCTCGACACACTGATCCATGATCACCGCCGAACTAGCACCTCTACACTTGGATCCCATCTGAGCGACCGCGTGACCACCAGCGTCGACGCCAGTGCACCGGTCGACTCAAGGGCCGTCGCGATCTCGCTGTATATGTTGGCGGCGACGACATGGGCCTCCGCCGCCGAGAGCGAATGACTGCCTGGGACCGGTCGAGTCACCGGAGCAGGCAGTGAGCAGGCCAAGCCACATATCCCCATCTTGCCATCATGAAAAACTTCGCGTTAGTGCGGATGGTGAAAGAGACGTGTGACGAGTAGGCAGTCTGGCGTTCACACTCGGACGGTTTCCGCCCAATCGCCGATTTGACCCGAAACAACTGACCGACGGACCACTCCCCAACTGCCATCTCCAAACTTCGGATCCCGCCTGAGCGACCGCGTAACCACCAGCCCCCACTCCAATGCACTGACCAACTCAACGGGGCTCCCGCCTTTGCCGTCGACTGACGGCTGACGCCAAGTGCACCGATGATCAAGGCGATGAAGTCGCATCCGACAAGTGCGGTCGACTGGGAGCGACCGACGCGAGCGCGATTCGCGCGCGGTTGGGTGCCGCGCCAACGGGACTGGGAGGACACTCCCAACGCGGCTGCCTGCAAAAGCCCAACCAGTCGGCCAGCAGCCAGAAGCGCAGTCGCCTTCCCTACCGCGTCGCGACGCCGACCCGGATCGCGCGCTCATAAACGCGGTCGTAACGCTCCACCCAAGTCGCTACGCCAAAATCGCGGGCCGCGCGGCGCGCCGCGCGCGCCGCGCGCAGCGCCGCCTCGGCCGGTCGCCTGAGAACATCAGTCATCGCCTCAGCGAGCGCCGCGGGTGACTCTGCAGGCACCAGAAATGCCTCGGAATCGGTAAGCATGTCGGGAACGCCCCCGACCCGCGTCGTTACGATGGGGACGTTGGCCTGCATCGCTTCAACCAACACCATCGGCACCCCCTCGGTGCGCGAGCTAAGCACCAGGGCATCAAAGGCGGTCATGTAACCAGCGGCGCCGGACACGACGCCCGCAAAGTGAACGTCCTGCTGAAGGCCGAGTTCGCACGCCTTTGCCTGGAGCAATGGGACGTCGGGGCCGTCTCCGAGCAGGACGGTCGTTACGGACTCCCGGGGCAAACGTGCGAGCGCGTTAAGTAGAACGTCAGCTCCCTTTTCTGGCGACATGCGACCGACCCACCCGAACACAGAACCCTTGACCCTCAGCCCGAGCCTCTGTCGCGCCGCCTCGCGTTCAAGCAGTGGGGCGGGCTGGCGCGCGTTGGGAATGCACTGGATTCGACCCGGTTCAACGCCACCCCGTGCCAACCTCCGGGCGATCGAGCGACTCACGGCAACAGCGCAACCCGTCTGCCTGGCCGAGCGCACCTGGAGGAACTCGAAGACCCGGTTCTTCAGATCGCCACCGGTAAAGCCGTGGAATGTGGTCACGGTTGCGATGCCCTGTCGGCGGGCGACCGGTGCGTGCAACACATCGGCGCGATAGCCGTGCGTGTGAACGACGTCAGGCCGGTCGCGTTGGAGGCGCTCGCGAACCGCAGCCCGTTCGGCGCCGTAGGCTCTGCGTCGCGTCTCAAGGCTTTCAAAGGGCACCCCGGCGTCACGCAGCGCTGCTGCCATGGGTGGACTCCACCCACTCATCACGAGCAAAGCGCATCGCGAGTCGGTCCCGGCCTCTCTCTGGGCGCTGGCAAGTTGCCGAACCACCTCTTCAAGCCCTCCGAACGCAGCCGGGGCTAGGATGTGTAGAACGGAGCGCGGTGTCACGGGCAACCACGCCGGTGGTCCCAGAACTCATGCCATCGCCGGCGGCGTCCCGGCGGTGCAGGAAGACCGCGACAATTGTGTGCCTCGGGCGCCACAGCGATTGCCGAGCCAGGCTCGCACCAATGGCTTACGTAACCCGTCACGTCCCTATCACCATGGGAGAGCATGACTTGATTCGACCAAACTCGGACGGCCTCTGGCCCCGAACGTGCACGGTTGCAGCCTCATCCTGACTACCACCAAATAGGGGGAAAGTGACTGACTTTGCGGCTGTGGTTGAAGTTAGCATGGCAAAGGATGGGCGGCTCCCGGCGGAGGCCATCGTCGAAGCTTATCTGGCCAGTCGTTCCGGCCGCGTACTTTTGCTTCTGGATGGTGTGACTCCAGAACAATGTGACCGAGTCCTGGACCCGGTCGTTGCCGAACATCGGCGAGGCGTGCATGGGGTGGTTTATCGCGTTCGTTCGACCATTGCCCCGCTGGGCGCAGCCGCCTAGGGCAAGTTTGCGGTTGCGCATAGGGTCTGCGCGCGTCTAGGTTTTGGTGTCGCCGCCCACGGAGGGAGGGGCGGCCATGTTGCGCTCGGACGGCCACGCCCCGTCGATTCCGCGGCCACGGCGAACCACGAGCACCAATTTCCTGGAGCTCCTCGCATGTGCGGCATCATCGGCGTCGCCTACGCCGAGCGACACCGGGTCGTGGCAGATGCCACGCTCAAGGCGATGACGGATTCCATTGGTCACCGCGGCCCGGATGACGAGGGGTGGTACACGGGCCCCGGAGTGGGATTGGGCATGCGCCGGCTCAGCATCATCGACCTGGCTAGCGGCCATCAGCCGATCTATAACGAAGACCGGACCTGCGTCATCGTCTTCAATGGCGAAATCTACAATCACGTCGCGATCCGCCGGGAGCTCGAGGCGCGCGGTCATCGCTTCGAGACGCACAGCGACACGGAGGCCATCCTCCATGCCTTCGAGGAGTATGGCGCGGACTGCGTAACGCATCTGAGGGGCATGTTTGCGTTTGCGATCTGGAACGAACGTACGCAGTCGTTGTTCATCGCGCGGGATCGATTCGGCATCAAGCCGCTTCATTACTCGGCTGGAGCGTGGGGATTGGCCTTTGGGTCAGAGATCCGCGCGCTGGTTGCCGGCGGGTTTTCGGAGCAGCGCTTGGACCCTCAAGGGGTCGATGCTTATTTCCAGCTTGGGTACGTGCCCGTGGAAAGGTCGATCTTCGCCGACGTTCGCAAGCTGCCCGCGGCGCATACCCTCGAATGGCGGCGAGGGACTCCGCCCGTGATCAAGCGGTATTGGAATCTGCCTGCAACCGACGAGGGTCGAGCACACCCGTCCGACGAGGAAGTTCTGGGCTGGATCGACGAATCCGTCGAGGCGCACCTTGTCAGCGACGTGCCCGTGGCTGCGTTTCTGAGCGGCGGTATGGATTCCTCGGCCGTGGTTTCCAGCATGGCTGTCCTTGGGCAGCGGCCGCACGCGTTTACCGTGCGCTACCTTGGGGCGGGCGCCGCCGATGCGGACGAGGTGCCGCTCGCCTCCGAGTTGGCGGCAAGGTACGGGGTCGAGTTGACAGTTGTCGATGTCGATCCGGACGTTCGAAATCTCTTTCCCGCGATCATGCGGGCGCTCGACGAGCCGATCGCGGACGAGTCGGCCATACCATCTTGGCTCCTTTACGAGCGCGTGGCGCGAGATTACAAGGTCGGACTCGCCGGTACCGGCGGCGATGAGTTGTTCATTGGGTACCGGCGCCACATGGCGATGCTGCTCGACGAGCGAATTCGCCGGATCCCCAGCCCAGCCCGAGCGGTGCTTGGACGGCTTGCCAATTGGCTCCCTGAGCCGTCGAGCGGCGGTCTGGCCGTCAACCGGATCAAGCGGTACCTCCGGACCGACGGCACCGGCACGGCAAGCGGGCGTTACCTGGGCTACCTGACCAAGACCACTCGCGACCAGCGAGCGAACCTCTTGTCAGGGGAATTCCTGGGTGCCGTGGACGGCACGCTGGCGCGCCGGTTCGAGGAGCTGGCGGATGATAGGTCCGGCGGCGACCTGCGGACGGCACTGACCCTCGACTACAAGGTGTATCTACCGGACGACCTGCTCGCCTTGAGTGACCGCCTCTCCATGGCGCACAGTCTCGAGGTTCGGGTACCGTTCGTGGACCATGTACTGGTCGAGCGGGCGTTCGCGCTTCGGGAGGCCCTCCGGGTTAAGGGGCTCAAAGCCAAGTGGCTGTTGCGTCGCGCGCTCCGATTGCGACTGCCGGCCGCCCACTTTGCAGCTCCCAAGCGGGGCTTTGTGGGGCCGACCGCGTCGTGGCTCCGGAACGAGATGCGCGACATGCTCATCGACGAGCTGAGCCCAGGGCGCATCGCCGAGCTCGGACTATTCGACAACACTCTGGTCCAACGGCTCATTCATGATCACTTTTCACAGCGACAGAATAACGAGGGTGTGCTGTGGAGCTTGCTGACGCTCGCATCTTGGATAGCGGAGCACCGCGGACGACCGATGGCGAAGCCGGGGTAGTCACGGCCAATATCCACACGTTGCGGCACGCCGTCTAACCGTCACTTCCGCCGCACAGGACAGTCTGGCGGAAATCAAGCCCGCTCTGGCTTTTCGGCTGACCCACTGATCGCTCTTGGACTGACCTCTCCGAACTTGGATCCCGCCGGCTCGACCGCGTGGCCACCAGCCCCACACCAGCGCACTGATCAACTCAACGGGGCTTCCCGCAGTTGCCGCCGACCGACAACTGGCGCCCGGCTCGCCCCACAGGAATCAGTCGCCGACCAACGAATCCAGCTCCGCGGCCAGCCTACCAACGAACTGATCGTCCCGCATGCACAGGTAGTGCGGCCACATCGCTCGTGGCAGCCCTTCAACAATCGTCCGCACCCGCTCCGACTGTGCCCCCAACGCGAACCGCCGCGTCCACAACCGCCGAACCCTCGGTCCAATCAACGCGCTCAACAACCCTCGTTGCGGACCGTCCGGCTCGAACAGGACGACTGACCGGTCATAGTAATGCAACACGTACGCATGCTGCGCCCTGACCTGCAGGCAATTGTACTGAACGAAGACGTTCTCGATGGTCGTGGGCTCGACCTCAGGCGTCAACTCGCGCACTCGATCCAATAGCACCGAGACGTACCGCTCGGGCTCGACACCGGCAAAATCCGGCTCACCAAGCGTAAACGGCAGGCCGGTGTTCAGCTCAAGCAGGATCGAGAAGGCGATGATGTCGCCGGTGCTCCTCTTGCACGCGACGAGGCGTCGATTGAACTCCTCGACTGGCACCGCGACGTTGTTGCCCCCGGCGGCGCTGCCGGCACGTGCCTGCACCAACCGGAGGGGCAGGCGCGACCAGCCGATCAGCCTCGTGACCCACTTGATCTGAGTGCGGCGGAACATCCCATCCATTGCCCAATACCCGAACCTTCGCTTCGAACGGCGATCCAAAGCCAATGGATCGATGAGCGCGAGCAACGCCACTTCATGGCCCTGCCGTCGGAAGTGCTGAGCAATCTCGAGGCCGAACGCCCCCGCCGTGGAATACGCCACCACATGGTACGGCCCCGTCGGCTGACGTTCTTGAATCGCCTTCACGTAGATCCCGACCCACTCCTGGAAGCCCATTGTCGGATCACGCTGGCCCCATGCGAACGGATCCCGCACGCCGATGACGGCACGCCGCGTCCTGAGCGCCTTGGCCAGCTTGCCATAGGCGCCGAGCGTGCCGCCGGCGGACGCGATGACGAAAAGGGGCACCAGGCTCGCCTCGCCGCTCTTGAGCGTGACGAGGATCGAGTTGGCTGGCCGCGCGCTCGCCTCCCCTCCACTCCGAAGCGCCTCAATGTGAGCGGCCAGCGTTGCAACCGTGGGATACCGATAGATGGTCTGGTCGGCGAGCTGGGTGCGATCCAGGTCAAAAGCGTCCCTGAGCCGGTGCACGGCCTGAAAGACGTTCAGCGATGTGCCGCCGACCTCGAAGAAGCTGCTATCCGGCCCGAATGCCCCGGCCCCCTGCCCCAGAACCCTGCCCCACACCTCGGCGATCCTGCTCTCCGTCGCGGACCGGAGCGGCATCCCGCCCGCCGGCCGCGCACGATTGGCATAGCCCGTACGCAGCTGGGCCCGATCGACCTTGCCGTTTGGCGTGCGGGGAAAGGACTCGATTCCAACGACCTCGGAAGGAATCATGTACGCAGGAAGTTGATCCCTGAGGGTCTGATACAGCGTCGTCCGATCGACCGTTTCAGGCGAGACAAAAGCAATCAACCCCGCCCCCGCGCCCGAGTCGTTCAGCACTACGGCGGCGGCGGTGACGCCCGGACTCCTCGCGCACGCTCGCTCGACCTCGTCAAGATCGACCCGGAATCCCCTCACCTTGACCGTGTGGTCGACTCGCCCGATGAACTCGAGGTTGCCGTCGGGGCGGAGTCGGACGCGATCGTGCGTGTTGTAGAGCATGGTGCCGTCCGCGGCGCGTCGCGTCACCGACTCGGTGAGGGACGGGTTCCCGAAGTACCCGGAAAACAACGCGGGGCCGCCAATGTGGAGGAGCCCGTCGGATCCGACGCCCACTGGTTGTGACGACTCGTCGAGCACCAGCGCTTGAATCTCGTCCGAGATCGGGGTTCCCAGCGGAAGTTCTTGCCCTTGCCGGTACGACCGCCGGATGTCGCACACCAGCGTGGAACTGGCCTCCGTGCTGCCGTAAATTGAGTAAATGCTCGTAGTCTCCGGGAAGGCCTCGGTCACCCGCTTCGCCAGATCCGGCGACACGTACTCGCCCATCAGGACCAGGACCTCGAGCGGCGGCGCGACGAAGCCCGGCGCGTCCAACGCGGCCTTGAGCGCCGACGGGACCACAAGCAACCGTGAGACGCCGCGCACGCGGACCGTTTCCCAGAACCCCTCGATAGCCCGGGCATCGTCATCGGGAATGATGACGACGGGCACTCCGCGCAGCAGCGGCTCGAACAGCTCGTAGATGGCGTGCGTGCTGGTCATGTGCGACTTCTGGCAGCACACTTCGCCGGCCGTATACGGGTGGTTGTCCCAGGTCCAGCGGAGCCGGTGGAAGAACGAGCGATGGCTTCTGACGATCAACTTCGGCGTGCCGGTCGAGCCGGACGAACTGAGGATGAACGCCGGGTCGCTTTCGGTGCCTGATCCGCTTGGAACCAGAGGCGGCCCGCCGGTTGCGTCCGAGAAATGAATCACGCGGTTGCCCCACAGCGGGCGCGGCTCCGCCTCACCACCGTCCATCACCGCGTCGAGCGTGGCGAAGTCGAGTATGTCGCGAAGGCGACCCTCGGGGTAGGACGGGGGCAACGGCACGACCGCGGCCCCGGATTTGAGAACCCCCAGTACGCTACTGACATACTGGATGGAGCGGTCGATGTGCACCCCGACGCTGGACCCGGCTCCTATTCCCCCGGCCCGAAGGAACCCCGCGATCCGATCAGCCCTCGCACGCAGGTCCGCGAACGTGATGGATGCTTCGCCGAACCAGAGCGCCACCTGGTCCGGCGTCCTCAGCGCCTGCTCATCAAACCGCTCGTGTAGCACGAAGCCGGTAACGCGGCCAGCTACGTGCTCGGCGAGGTGGGCCGTGGTGGTCATGCTGGGCGACCGGGTAACAGGGCCCGTTCAGGCGGGAAGGACGCTGACGTGCCGCGAAAGCTTCGCCGAGAAGCCGGCGTTGTCCGCATCGCGGACGCAAACCTGCCCCCACGCCTCGAGGTGCAGGAGCCGGTACTTGAGGGCCTGACCCGCATTGCCGACGAGGTGGTCGAGGGCAGGCTTCGACAAACGGAACCAGTCCGCGACGAACGAGCCATCGAAAAAGGCAT
>Ga0335085_10015156_pt1 | contig 11192 bp, 9 predicted proteins | sample Lox_Sample_45_FD_206712 | JGI IMG/M metagenome (GOLD analysis project Ga0335085, IMG submission 206712) | Soil microbial communities from Loxahatchee National Wildlife Refuge, Florida, United States - Lox_Sample_4.5 | ecosystem: Environmental > Terrestrial > Soil > Wetlands | place: USA: Florida... | reverse complement strand
ATCTTACTGAAGTCGCAGCAAGCCTCAGCTGGTCATGAAATTTAATCCGACAACGCTCTCTGGTGTTTGGCTCATCGAGTTGGAGCCATCGGTCGACAGCCGAGGCTTCTTTGCTCGCACATTTTGTATCGACGAGTTCGCCGCCAAGGGACTTGAAATCCACTATGTGCAGCATAGCATTTCGTTCTCAACTCACAGGGGTACCCTACGTGGTATGCACTATCAAAGAGAGCCCCACAGCGAAGTCAAGCTTGTACGCTGTTTGAGAGGGAAGATTTGGGATGTCATCATCGACATCAGACCTACTTCCCCGACTTACCGACGCTGGCAGAACTTTGAACTTTCGGGCACGAATAATTATCAGCTATACATTCCGAAGGGGTTCGCACACGGCTTTCAGACTCTGAGTGATGATGTCGAAGTCAGCTATCTCATTTCAGAACCTTATTCTCCTCAATCTGCTTGCGGTATTCGACACAATGACGAAAGTTTTGCAATTGCCTGGCCACTAGCTATTACTGAAATAGCACAGAAGGATTTGGAATGGCCCGAGTTCGCTGCCTGAAATAAACTGGTATCATTTTCGATGATAACGTTCGCCGTGCTCTGAAGCCGCAAAACTGGATCGTTTTTGGCTAGAGTTTTCCGCGGTGATTCCCGGGCTGGGAGGAGCGGAGAGCAATGAAGGCCTCGAGGTTTTCGGACGCCCAGAAGGCGTTCATTCTGAAGCAGGGCACGGACGGGATGCCAGTGGCTGATATCTGCCGAAAGGCCGGGATCAGCGAGGCGACCTACTTCAACTGGAAGCGCAAATACGATGGCTTGCTGCCGACTGAGATGCGTCGGCTGAAGCAGCTTGAGGACGAGAACAGCAAGCTGCGGAAGGTGGTCGCCGATCTGAGCCTCGACAAAGAGATGCTCCAGGACGTCATCCGCCGAAAGCTTTGAGGCCTGTCCGGAAGCGTAAGCTGGTTGACGATGCGCGTGGTGACTGGGGAGTTTCGATTCGACGGGCGTGTCGTGTGTTCCTGGTCGATACATCCACCTATCACTACAAGTCTCGTCGCGCCGGACAGGCGCCCCTCGAACAACGTATCAAAGAGATCTGCCAGACGCACGTACGCTACGGCTATCGGCGTGTACACGTACTATTGCGGCGCGAAGGCTGGCAGCTTGGTCAGAACAAAACGCGGCGCATCTACCGTGAGTTAGATCTGCAATTGCGCAATAAAACGCCGAAGCGCCGTGTTAAGGCGAAGCTGCGCGAGGACCGCCGAAACGCTACTCAGCCAAATGAGACCTGGGCGATGGACTTCGTGCATGATCAGCTCGCGACAGGTCGCAAGCTGCGCGTGCTGACGATCATCGATACATTCTCCCGCTTCTCGCCAGCGTTGGAGCCACGCTTTTCCTTCCGCGGCACCGACGTCGTCGAGGTGCTGGAAAGAGTCGGGCGAGAAATGGGATTGCCGTCAACGATCCGTGTCGACCAAGGCACTGAGTTTGTGTCGCGCGATTTAGATTTGTGGGCTTACCACCGAGGCGTCACGCTCGACTTCTCCCGGCCTGGTAAGCCGACCGACAACGCATTCATCGAGGCGTTCAATGGTCGCTTCCGAGCCGAGTGTCTGAACGCACATTGGTTCCTGAGCCTTGCAGATGCCCGGGAAAAGTTGGAGGATTGGCGTAAGTACTACAATGAGGAACGCCCCCACGGGGCGATCGGCCAGAAGACGCCGATGATGTTGCTGAATCACGTTGGCGCAGCCAGCCCACCATCGTGACCAAGCCGGAAAAATCTAGCTTCCGGCGATCCAAAGATCGGCCTCACTGCACAAAGCAGATTCAGGATGGCACCGCTAACGGAAGCACTCCATATTGCGATTTGTTTTCGATGACCATTTTTACCAAGTCAACGTTAATTCTTTCGGCCGACGATGCGTATCCATAGACTAGTGCTGTATCACAAAGAATATTGATGGTACGGGGAATGCCCTGACTTGCATGTGCTATAGCCCTGCAGGCCTCGTCAGAAAATAGTCGAACATTAGAACCTGCAGCACTAATCCGGTAATTGATGTAATCACCGACCTCATTTGAACTAAGGGGCTTAAGATGAAAATCCGACGATACCCGCTGGGCAAATTGAAGCAAGCGTGGTGACCGCAATAAATCCTTCAGCTGTGGCTGACCGATCAAGATAATTTGCAGATACTGATCCTTGTCGGCGTTGATGTTGGAAAGCATCCTAAGCTCTTCGAGAGCTTCCAACTCCAAGTTCTGCGCTTCGTCAACAATCAGGACAGTCCGTTGCCCCCTGGAATATTGGTCGCGCAGGAATTTTTGGAATCGATCGAACAACCTCGGATAAGAATCTTCAAACGGCTGATTTAGCGACATCATAACCCATTGCAGAAGCTCAGCCTTGGCTCGCGGTGTGCTTGAGATCAAGCCAATCGTCACGTGGCTGTCGAGACTCCGTAAGAGATACCGTAAGAGTGTCGTTTTACCGCAACCTATCTCCCCAGTGATGACGGTAAATCCGGCATTGTTCATGATGCCAAATTCAAGCATGGCAAACGCCAGGCGATGATTGTGGCCCCAGTAGATCATGTCTGGGTCTGGGAGGATCGAAAATGGCTTCTCCCGCAAACCGTAATGAGCCTCGTACATCAGCGACCCACAGACTGCCCTAACTGGCTCGGACAAGCACTACCGGCAGAAGGCAGTCAGTCCTAGCACCCAAGTCCAAATCTGGCATTTGGCATTTACGCGAACTCATCTCAAGGCCCACTTTTTACTAAATTTGGCCGATAGGCGAATGTGAAAGGATGGCGTCTTGTTCAATTACGGTGACGCCTCCCGTAAATTCGCACATTGTTGCTCAGTGCTACCCCGGCGCATATTTTTAACAGTTTAACGCTGATGCCATAAAGTGCCGATTGAAGCACCCCAAGATGAGTATTATAGTGACGGTGGCTTCGGTTGGTGGCAATAGTTGTCGCGGTGGGCCAAAGCCGCCCGCCAATCAGGCAATGGTCATGCTCGAAACCCATAGCGCGCAGCAATCGGTTGTTTATGAGGATCTCGGCCAGAATATTGATCTTTCCTATATTAAAGGCGTCATCAAACGCAGGATTTGGTACTTTCCAATTGCTTTTTTGCTGGTTGTTGGTCTGGGAATTGCACTTCTCGAAAGCCAGCAGCCTATCTATCGTGCCGAGGGCGACGTACTTGTTGAAGCGCCAGGAGTAGCTCCCGACGTGGTTCACCCCACCATTACGGAGCAGCCTGACCAGCGCTTCGAGGTTTTTAAGCAGCGCATCTTAGCCGCGGACAATCTCATAAGTATAGCGAACAAATATAATTTGTTTCCCAGTGATCGAAAGTTGATGTCCGATATTCAACTCCGCGAGGTGATGCGGCGCAGCGTGGGAATCAAGCCGGTGCCGCTTGAAATGATGCCAGGTGCACCCACGAGCGAATTTTCAGTTACCTTCGACTATGGGGCTCCGGGCATCGCCGTGCAGGTTGTAAACGAGTTTCTCACTCAGATTCTTAGTGAAGATGCCAATAGACGTAACACTAATGCGACTGAAACAGCCAAGATGCTAGAGAGCGAGGTGAATAGACTAAAGAGCGAGCACAATGTTCTACTTGCAAAGATTGCAACCATAAAGCAGCAGCAGCCTGACCTGGAACAACCAGAAGGGGAAGATGTCAAAGCGAAGATAAAGGCCCTCGCCGAACTCGAGGCGGATCTCGCTCAAAAATCCGCAATTTATTCGGATGAGTACCCTCTTGTGATAAAAGACAAAAAGGCAATTGCAGCGTTAAAGCGCGCGATCGCCGCGGAGCCGCAAGCTGCACCGGTCACTAATAAAGCTAATTTAGGGGATCTCATTAGTCTTCAGCAACAGCAGGCAAACCTTGAGAAGCGTATAGACGAAGCTGGTCACGTGCTTACCGTTGCTCGTCTCGGCGAGACAATGGAAAGAAACCAGCAAGCTGGGCGCCTACAGATTATCCGATATCCAGAGTTGCCGCACGATCCCCAGAGCCCAAAAAAACTGAAATGGCTTGCTTCAATTTTTGCTTTAGCTGGAATAGTCGGCGCAGGTTCGGTCTTGGCGGCTGAAATGCTCGACGGCAGCATTCGTGCATCCAACGAGCTGGCAGGCATTATCGATCGACGACTGATTGTCACTATACCCTATCTGTCGACTCCGGATGAGCATCGTCGGAAGCGGCGAAATTTAATTCTGCTTTGCGCTGGAATGGTAGCGACACTAGCGGCTGCTGCTGCGGGCTTCGCAATCAGCCACGGTTTGATCGATTTTGATTGGATAGTTCGGTACTGGTTAGCATAGCCGATCACGTCAACTACATTGGCGTTGGCTACGCGCTTTCTTGTGGGTTCCCATGGAAAAAATACGAGAGGCGGTTGAGCGTGCGAGAGCTAGCTACAGCTCCTCGAAATCTCAAATCTTGGAAAATTTGGGTTTGCCAGCGCGACACATAGAACGTAGCGCCGCATCCCTAAGTATGTCTGGTCCACAGATTGACGAGACTGAGCTCAATCTAGCCCACCTGTTGTCCAAGCGGGTGATCTCCCACGACGCCGCGGATCAACGTTCGCGACCATACGACATGCTTCGTACGCAGGTCTTGCAAGCGATGAGCCCTAATGGATGGAAAATTCTGGCGGTGACCTCACCAACGTCAGGCTGCGGGAAAACGCTCACCGCGGTGAATTTGGCGTTCAGCATATCCCGGCAGCAGGGTCAATCAGTCGCACTGCTCGATATAGATCTGCAAAAACCTCAAATCGCGAATTGTCTTGGAATAACGCCTGCGGAGGGGGGGGTGCTGGGTCTACTAAATGAGCAGACTACGTTGCAAAGCGCGATGATACCCGTCCGCGCGGGATCCCAGCGCATGTTTGTATTACCTACAGTTCCAACGAGAGAATCATCGGAATTGATGGGTTCTCGCGCGATGCGTAGCTTACTGCAGGATCTCCGAAGAGATTATCAAACTGTTATTGTCGATCTGCCACCGATTCTGCCAAGTGACGACGTCATTTCTGTTTTGCCGGAGATAGATTGTGTTATCCTTGTTGCAGCGGTCGGGCATTCCAAGGTTTCGGAAGTCGAGGAGTGTCTGAGGCATTTGCAGTCTAGTGCGGTCGTCCGTCTCGTCCTCAATAAGGCTACGGATTCAAATTCCAACTATTATACTGCGTACACGGCGGCCGGATAATGATTGGCGATCTGCGATGATCGTAGGCAAAGCGAGAACCCCGAACTCCGCCCGTGGGAGAACGCCTGTTCGCCGGCGCGTGTTTCGGGTATGCTAGCCAAGTGATCAATTCGATAGGTGATCGGGGCGCAGGCCACGACGTTCCAGTGCTGCCAGGGCATCATTAAATTGATGCGGCATGCTGTAGCGTAAGTTGGTCCATTACAAATAATAGCGGGTGAGTTGCATGCCCTTGGTAAGGGACTTGGCAAGGGGAGATGCCGGTCGAGATTGAAAGGCGAGCAAGGACTTCACGCAAGTTGCTACGAATCCTCCTCGCAACCGCAGACCTTGACACTGCTCAACTATGCTGCTTGACTAAGTAAAATAAGTGCTAACTTTTGAAAGAATATTCACATGTTTGATCGGCTGACGGTGGCGAAGCTGGGTGCGCTATCCCTAGCTGGAGCCGCAGTGATTTTATTCGCGCCGGCTGCGAATGCCATGTCGTACAGTACTTCTGGCGACGGAACGCAAGTTTCACTCGGGGACACAATTGGAAGCATGTACGACCAGTTGACGGTAGGCGCCTACCAAGGCACCCTTCAAACGGGGACAATAATACTGAATCCGTTGACATTTACAGCTGGGGTTAATGCGACTGTGCCCCAAGTCTACGACAATTTATCCATCCAAGAAACGATGACAGTAGACGCAGGTACACCACAAGAGCTAACTATCCCATTTGATCTGAGTATTAACTATTCTGATACCTTGACTATTATTGGCGGAGCGACCCTTTCTTTCGTCGAAGGTGGTAGCGTTTGGCAAGTCGTGGTAAACGGATTAACGCTTGGTCCTAATTCAGGTGGCACGATGGATGCCAACTTGACGGCACAAGTGTCTGACCCTCCCGCTGCGCCACTCCCAGCTACCTTGCCGCTCTTTGCGTCGGGGCTGTGCGCGATAGGCTTTTTTGGGTGGCTGAGAGTGCGGAAGAACGCGGGCTTAAGTAAAGCCGCTTGAGGATTACGCCTTGAGCTTATTGGCCGGCTAGATCGGTCTCCAATGCTTGTTTTTGTTTTATTAGTCTGTCCACTTCGGAAAGCGTGGTTGGCAGAGCGAGCTTACGCCGAGAGGGTAGGTTGATACCCGCTCCTTGGTGATTTTTGGTCTCTCCCGAGGGCGCATAAAAGAGGATTGTGTCCTCCATCTGCCGCATTTTTTTGCGAAGTAGCTCACTACTGAATGTGTTGAGAAGCTTAGATGATTACGCATATCGCCGCCTCGATCGGTCTACCCGACTTGGTTAGGATCCGATTTTGGTGAAGTCATTAACAATGCCGACAGTTGGGGTGAGCCGCACCAGTGTTCTTTTGATCGCTGCGGTGATCGCCATCATTTGTGGATTTGGGGGCGCCCTGCTCCAGTTGGTCCAGACTTGGAATCAACACGAAGAGTACAGTCATGGATTTTTGATACCCGTTGTGACTGCGTGGTTACTTTGGACACGACGCGACGCATTGCGTAACAGTGTCGGTCGACCTAGTTGGATTGGAGCTATCTTAATTTCCCTCGCACTCGCGATGCACGCCATAGGTGGATTGAGTGCGATTTCTGTCTTTTCCCAAATTGGCTTTGTTATTGCTTTGCTCGGAATGGTGCTAGCAGTTGGCGGCTATTCTCTCCTCAAAGCAGCTATCATCCCAATCGCATTTCTGTTTTTTGCCATTCCCTTGCCAGACTCAGTCAATTCTGCGCTGACCTTGCAGCTGCAGCTAATCTCGTCAAATTTGGGAGCGCTCTTTATCAGAGTTTCTGGTTTTCCCGTTTATCTCGATGGGAATATTATCGATTTAGGCAACTATAAATTACAGATCGTCGATGCGTGCAGCGGGTTGCGATATCTCTATCCGCTTCTCAGTCTGAGCTTCCTTGCCGCTTACTTATTCCACGCACCGCTTTGGCAGCGCACCTTCGTTTTTTTATCTGGCATTCCGATTGCCATTGGTATGAATGGCTTAAGGATCGGCATGGTCGGCATCTTGGTCGATCGCTGGGGCGCTCAGATGGCTGATGGCGCGCTGCATTTTTTTGAGGGCTGGGTCATCTTTGTCGCTTGTACTGCTTTGCTGGCGGCGGAAATGTATCTATTTGCACTAACGTCGGGGAAAGCCTTTTCTGAAATTTTTCATTTTCCAACGACGACCCTGGACGTTCGCTCTGGACATCAGTCAAATCTAGATTCGATTCAAAAACCACTTATGGCCTGCCTAGCCCTCCTCTGCGTCGGCGGGCTAGCAGTCTATTCCATGTCCGACCGCTCAGAAATTATCCATCCACGGATTCGCTTCGTAGAATTTCCCACTCGAATTGGTCAGTGGCAGGGACATACGTCATTGCTAGACCCTGAGACTGAAGGAATGTTGGATCTCGATGATTACATCCTCTCAGATTACCACCGATCTGACGGAACTAAGGTTAATATGTACATCGGCTACTATGCATCTCAGCGACGAAGAGGTGAGGCACCCCATTCGCCGCTTGATTGCATTCCTGCCGGCGGGTGGGAGATAAGTGACTTCCGACAGGAAGATTACATCAGTCTCAATTGGGACCAGCCTCTTAACCGCGTCACCATTGAAAAAGGAACGATCAAACAACTCGTCTACTATTGGTTTAATGAGCAGGGGAGGACAGTCGCAAACGAGAATTGGGCGAAATTCTACCGGATAACGGATTCCATCATGAAGAATAGAACCGATGGGGCGTTGGTTCGCTTGACCACTCAGATCAAGCCCAACGAAGCCGAAGATGCTGCCGACCTACGTCTGAGATCGTTTATGCAAGTAGCTCTGCCGCACCTGACGGAGTTCCTGCCATCCAGCGGACGACTAACTACCAAGGCAACGACTTTGCGTCCGTCGGGTCAACAAAACGATGTGATGTAAGAAAATGTGGAAATTGCTTTGTCGACTAGCAATTCCGTTCCGCCTCGCGTTTGCCTTGTTCGTTTCGCTGCAGGTAACGGCCTGCGGCGCTCCTGAAGAACGTGCTCAGACCTATTACGAAAACGGTATGAAGCTGCTCGCCGCCCACGATGACCAAAAGGCAGCTATCGAATTTCGCAATGCCCTGAGACTGAAGAGGGATTTGTTGCCGGCCTGGCGGGGTCTCGCCCAAACCGAGGAAGCCACTCATGATTGGGAGGGCTTGGCCGCGGTATTGCAAACTGTCCTAAAGCTCGATCCGGGCGATGAGGCGACGCGACTGAAGCTCGCGAAACTCCTCCTCGCAGGCAACGCGGTCGATATGTCACTGAAGCTGCTTAATGACGCCGCGCCGGACACAAATGACCCCAAACTACTCGCACTCAAGGCTGTCATTCTCTATAAAATGAAGGATAATGATGCTGCCATTCGTAATGCACAGGCCGCGCTTAGGATCGATTCCCATAACACTGATGCTTTGATTGTTCTCGCCACCGACCGAGTGGCCAAGAATGATCCGAAAGGCGCCCTAGAGCTTCTTTCCAGCAATTCTTCCACCCAAACGGAGAACGTCGGAGTTCAGCTGACCAAGATCAAAATATATGAGCAGTTGGGCAATCTGTCGCAAGTTGAAGCGCTACTTCGCAGTTTGACCAATCATTATCCGCAAGAAATTGCCTTTCGCAATCAACTGATCAAGTTCTATATCGATCAACATCGGCAGGATGATGCTGAAAATGAACTGCGGACGATAGTGGCGGCGGACCCAAAGAATTCAGAAGCTGAACTTGAGCTCGTACGCTTAGAATATGCGATCAAAGGCGCCGCAGCGGCACGTCGTGAACTTGTTGCCCGCATTGGCGCCGGGGGGGATATATTTCCCTATCAGATGGCGTTGGCAGAATTCGACTACGCCCAAGGAGATTTCACTGACAGCGATAAATTGCTTGAGACCTTGGTCAGCGATAATAGCTCGCCAGAGCATGCGTTGGCGGCGAAAATCAAGCTAGCTGAAGCTTACGTCAGCAGAAAAAATCTCGATGCCGCAGACGTACTTGTGTCCGAGATTCTCCGCGACGATAGCTTGAGGTCCTGGAAATACCGTTCCAACGCTTTGAAGCTCCGTGCTTCTATCGCCATCGATCGTGGCCGGCCAGGCTCAGCCATCTCCGACCTGCGCCAGGCGCTGAGTGACAAACCCCGATCGACCGAGCTCATGTTGCTTTTGGCAACCGCGTATGAGCGGAGCGGCGCGATGGAGCTTGCGGAGAAGCAATTCGCGGATGCGCTGAGAGTTTCCGATTTCGCCCCCGCGGTTGGCCTCGACTATAGTGCTTTTCTGCGGCGCCGAGGAAGTAACCAGCGGGCGGAGGACGTTCTCGCAGATCTAGCGAGGCGCCAGCCGAACAACATCGCGGTTCTGTCGGAGTTGGCCGAAGTGAAGCTGGCGCGGCAAGACTGGGTCGGCGCCCAAGAAATCGGCGAGACGATCCGGCGTATTGGTACCAGCACTGGAGTAGCCGATCGGGTTCTTGGCGCAGCGCTCAGCGGCCAACGTAAGTACGACGAAAGTATTGCGGCTTTCCAAGACGCCGTCAGGAAAGCGCCATCGACGATGCAACCGATGGTATCGCTGGTGGCAGCGCTTTTGCAGGCGAAGCAGACAGATAGAGCGATATCTTTCCTGCAGGCCGTGCTGAAATCGAATCCCGAAAACGCCGACGCTTATGTGCTCCTCGGCTTGATCGCGCGCGCAAACAGATTGCCCGATGAGGCCAAGAGGAACTTTACGGCGGCCATAGAGAAGAATCCCAAGGACAGTTTTGGCTACCGCGCACTTGCGGATCTCTATCTAAGTCAGAAGGATACAGATGCCGCGCTGAGGATCATTCAAGCAGGCCTGAAGCTGCAACCGGACAACGTTACGTTGCATATGACCCTTGCCGGCGTACTGGAGCAAACCGAGAACTACGCAGCGGCGATCGCAGAGTATGAGTATATCCTGGCCCAACAGCCCGGATCGCTAATAGCAACCAACAATCTGGCAAGCCTGCTGGCTGACCACCGGACGGATGTGGCCGGTCTCGAGCGAGCGCAGGCACTCGCGGCAAGCCTGCGGCTATCGCCGGTGCCGCAATTCAAGGATACGCTTGGTTGGGTGACCTATCGTCGAGGCAATTTCCACGCCGCTATTCCACTGCTTGAAGAGGCAGCGGCCGCGCTACCTGATTCGGCGTTGGTTCTATACCATCTCGGCATGAGTTATAAGGCGGCGGGCCAGGAGGAAAACGCCTCCGGAGAATTCAAGGCCGCGCTTACCAAGGCTGCCAACAGTAAACTGAAGGAGACTATCGCGGCAGAGCTAACGAAAATGGCAGTACAGTAAATATCCCGTGTTCAGGAGCAGTGCTGGTCACGTGAATCTAAAGTTCGCCGCATAATGTCGAGGCCGATTGCCTGGGCCTGCGGGCCCCGTTTCCGCCGCTGGCGCAGCCGTGGATTTTCACGCGGCTCCTGTCGAGCGCGACTTGCCCGGGCGTGTCGGAAGATGCTGCGACCGTGGCGAAAATATTCTGCCAAATTCCCCGCTCGCTCCAGCGCGCAAAACGATTGTAGATCGTCTTGTGCGGGCCGTACTCACTCGGACAATCCTTCCAGCGACATCCAACCTTTTGCACATGCATGATCCCGCTCAAAATCCGCCGATCATGTCATGGCGTTCGGAACCACGTTTGCAAGAAAATGTAAAAGCAAGACAAGTCTGCAACAGGAATAGCCCCTTTGCGCACGCGGGCAGGCATCAACTCAACCGTGCTGCAAGCGGTTGAGGACGTACGGAATCCTTCGCACAATTAGGTAGTCGGCCGCGAACAATTTCCAAGCGGTTGAGCAGGAGTCGCTTTTTGGCGATTTACCGGATTTGAGATTGCAAGATTTTGTGGTTTGAGGCTGCGGAATCTT
>Ga0335085_10015155_pt1 | contig 11193 bp, 8 predicted proteins | sample Lox_Sample_45_FD_206712 | JGI IMG/M metagenome (GOLD analysis project Ga0335085, IMG submission 206712) | Soil microbial communities from Loxahatchee National Wildlife Refuge, Florida, United States - Lox_Sample_4.5 | ecosystem: Environmental > Terrestrial > Soil > Wetlands | place: USA: Florida... | reverse complement strand
CACGGACGTCGCCAACGGGCCGCCGAGCCTCCTGTCCGCGGTGCGTACGCAGCAGGCGAGCCGGCTCGAGGTGAACCCGAACGGCACCACGGCCTTCATCGCGCTCAACACGCGGATCGCGCCGTTCGACAGCGAGCAGGCGCGGCAGGCGTTCGACTTCGCGGTCGACCGGCAGCGGCTGACGGAGCTCAGCCTCGGCCAGGGCGTCGGCGCGGTCAGCTGCCAGACGCTGCCGCCGAGCTTCCAGGGCTACCAGCGCTACTGCCCGTACACGCGGAACCTCGCCCGCGCTCGCGCGCTCGTGCGCGCCTCCGGCACCTCCGGCCAGAAGGTGACGGTCTGGGTGCCGTGGTGGACGAGCTACGGCGCCGACGTCGGCCGCTATGCCGCCTCCGTGCTCGACAGCATCGGCTACCGCGCGAGCTATCGCGCGGGCAAGCACCTCGACCCGGTCCCGATCGAGAACAAGGTCAAGGCCCAGGCGATCTTCTCCGGCTGGTACGCCGACTACCCGACCGACGCAGGCTTCCTGGTCGCGCCGCTCAGCTGCTCGGGGTACAGCCCCGACGGCGCCAAGAACACGAACTTCTCCGAGTTCTGCGACCCGGCGATCGACGCCGAGATGAGGCGCGCAGAGCAGCTCCAGTCGACCGACCCCGCCGCGGCGGCGCGCCTGTGGGCGAAGGTCGACCGGGACCTCACCGACGCCGCGCCCTGGGTGTCGTTCGCGAGCGGCCAGGACCTCGAGCTGCTGTCGGGCCGTGTCGGCAACTTCCAGTACAACCCCGCGCTCGGCGCGCTCCTCGGGCAGCTGTGGGTGAAATGACCCAGGCGCTGCCCACCGGCACCGTCACGATGCTCTTCACCGACATCGAGGGCTCGACGCGCCTGCTCGCGCTGCTGGGCGAGGAGCGGTACGGGCAGCTGCTCGCCGACCACCGCCGGCTGCTGCGCGACGCGTTCGCCGCGCAGGGCGGCCGCGAGATGGACACCCAGGGCGACGCCTTCTTCTACGCGTTCGCGCGCGCCCGCCAGGCCGCTCTCGCCGCGCTGGACGGCCAGCGGGCACTCGCGGCGCACGAGTGGGCCGAGGGCGCCGAGTGCCGCGTCCGCATGGGCCTGCACACGGGCGAGCCGAGCGTGGGCGAGGAGGGCTATCACGGCATGGGCCTCCATCGCGGCGCCCGGATCGCGCACACCGCGCGGGGCGGGCAGATCCTCCTTTCGAGCACGACGGCCGACCTGATCCGCGACGAGCTGCCGGCGGGCGCGAGCCTGAAGGATCTGGGCGAGCGGCGGCTGAAGGACTTCGACCGCCCCGAGCGCGTGTACGAGCTCGTCGCAACGGGCCTGCCGCAGCGGGGGGTGGTGCGGAGCCGCCGGCGCCTCGCCGGGCTCGCGGCGGCCGGAGTCGTCGTCGCCGCCGCGGCGGCCGCGGCGATCGTCCTCACGACCCGGGGCGGCTCCTCTCCGGCCACCGCCAGCGCAGCGGCGGTCTCGTCCGACTCGATGGGGATCTTCCGGGCCTCCGGTGGCCGCCTCGCCGGCACGATCGGCGTCGGGGCCTCACCGGGCGCGACGACGACCGGCGCCGGCTCGATCTGGGTCGCGAACGTCGACGACCACAGCGTCTCGCGCATCGACCCCGTGAAGCGGGTCGTGATCCAGACCTTCCAGGTCGGCAACGGTCCGGCGGGAATCGCGTACGGCGGCGGCTTCGTCTGGGTGACGAACGCGCTCGACGGCACCGTCACGCAGATCGACCCGCAGACGAACACCGTCGTCGACACGATCGACGTCGGCAACGGCCCGGCAGGGATCGCGGTCGGTGGCCGGGACGTCTGGGTGGCCAACGCGAACGACGGCACCGTCTCGCGGATCGCGCTCGCGACCGGCAAGGTGCACGCCGCGATTTCGATCCCCGGCGGCGCGAACGGCGTCGCCGTCGGGTCCGGCTCGGTGTGGGTGACCGGTGAGTCGACGGGAACCGTCACGCGGCTCGACGAGGGAAGCGGCGGCGCCGTGACGACGATCCATGCCGGCAACGGCGCCGACGCAGTCGCCGTGGGGGCAGGAGCGGTGTGGGTCGCGAACTCGCTCGACGGCACCGTGACGCGGATCGACCCGGCCACGAACCAGGTCGCCGCGACCGTTCCGGTCGGCGACGGCCCGGGCGGCGTCGTGGCCGCCCCCGGCGTGGTCTGGGTGAGCAACGAGCTCGCCGGCACGCTCTCGCGGATCGACCCGGCACGCAACGTGGTCGCCGGCGCGGTCGACACGGGAAACCGCCCCGAGGGGCTCTCCCTCGCCTCGGGCTCGCTCTTCGTGGCAGTGCGCGCATCGGGTGCCGGCCATCGAGGCGGCACGCTGAACGTGCGCGAGACGCTGGTCGCCAGCTCGGCCGATCCGGCCTCCGGCCAGGACTACCAGCTCTCGTCTCTCCTCTACGACGGGCTGACGACCTTCCGGAAGGCGGGCGGCATCGCCGGCACGAGGCTCGTGCCCGACCTCGCCATCTCGCTGCCGGAGCCCACCGACGGCGGGCTCTCCTACACGTTCCAGCTGCGCCCGGGGATCCGCTACTCGAGCGGTGCACTGGTCGAGCCGCAGGACATCCGCCGCGAGCTCGAGCGCTCGTTCGCCGTCAACCCCGGCGAAGCGTCGTACTTCGCCGGCGTCGTCGGCGCGCCCGCGTGCCTTGCCCACCCGAAGGGGCCGTGCGACCTCGGCAAGGGGATCAGCGTGGACGACGCGACCCGCACGATCACCTTCCATCTCACGGCACCCGACCCCGAGCTCCTGTTCCAGCTCGCGCTGCCGTACGCGGCTGCGGTCCCGGCGCGCACGCCCGTCCACCCGCGCGGGTTCATCCCGGGGACGGGGCCCTATGAGCTCGCCGCGTTCCGCTCCGGGCGCCTCGTCCGGCTCGTCCGGAACCCCCACTTCCGGGAGTGGTCGCCGGCCGCGCAGCCGGACGGGCTTCCCGACGTGATCGTCGAACGCGCGGGCAAGCCCGACGCGAACATCGCGGCCGTGCTCGGCGGCGCCGCCGACCTGGCCACCGGATTGACGAGCCCCTCGCCCGCCGTCCTCGATGCTCTGCGTACACGCCACGCCGGTCAGCTCGAGGTGAACCCGAGCCCCGCGACGTGGTTCCTCTTCCTGAACACGCGGCTCCCGCCGTTCACCAGCCTGGCCGCGCGGCAGGCGCTCAGCTTCGCCGTCGACCGCCGCCGCCTGCGCGACCTCACCGTTCCCGACGGGTCGGTCACGTGCCAGATCCTGCCGCCGGACATCGAGGGCTACCACCGCTACTGCCCCTACACGGTCGCGGCAAGCGCGAGCGGGGTCTGGACGGGGCCCGACCTTGCACGGGCGCGGCAGCTCGTCCGGCAGTCCGGCACCGCCGGGCAGAAGGTGACCGTCTGGATCCCGGAGCTCGTGCCGTTCGACGCCGCCCTCGGCAAGTACGTCGTCTCCGTCCTCGACCGCCTCGGCTACAGGGCGAGCTACCGGGTCGGCAACGATCCGTGGCACCACGAGGACGCCTGGCGCGTGCAGCTCAGCCCGAGCGGCTGGCTCGCCGATTTCGCCGCGACGGGCGGCTTCGTCGTCGGCTCGCTGAACTGCGCGTCGTACAACCGCGACAACTCGGAGAACTCGAACTTCGCGGAGTTCTGCGACCCGGCGATCGACCGCGAGATCGCGCGCGCCCAGTCGATCGAGACGAGCGATCCCGCTGCGGCGACGCAGCTCTGGACGGAGGTCGACCGCGCTCTCACCGACGAGGCGCCGTGGGTGACGTTCGCGAACGGGGCCGTGTTCCAGGTGAAGTCGCCCAGGCTCGGGAACTACCAGTACAGCCCGCAGTGGCGCACGCTGCTCGACCAGCTCTGGGTGCGATGATGGGCGCGTGGCAGGCACGGGGAACATCGCGCCGCTCACCGTCGGCGAGCTGCTCGAGCTCGTCGCCGCCGAGGAGCACGCGCCGGCGGCGGGGACGGCGGCGGCGCTCGCAGCCGCGACCGCGGCCGCGCTCGTCTCGATGGCCGCACGCCGCTCGGTGGCGAGCTGGCCGGATGCGCCCGGCATCGCCGCGCAGGCGCTCGTGCGGCGGGCGCGCCTGCTCGCCCGCGCCGAGAGCGGCGCCGAGGCGTTCGAGGCCGCCGTGCGCGCGCTCGAGAGCGGGGCCGCGCTCGAGCCGCCGCTCCGGCGGACGGTGGAGGAGCTGCTGCCGCTCGCCGACGGCGCGGCGGACGTCGCCGAGCTCGCCGCCACCGCCGCCGAGCTGGGCGAGGGGCACGTGCGGCCCGACGCCGTCTCCGCCGCCGTGCTCGCGGAGGCCGCGGTGCGCGCCGTCGCGATCCTCGTCCGCGCGAACCTCACGGTGCCGAACGGTGACGAGCGGCTCGCCCGCGTGGAGCGCGTGGAGGCGGCCGCGCGCGAGGCGGCGCGAAGGGCGCTCGAGGCTTGAGCGACGATGGCGAGCTCGTCGAGCGCTGCCGCAGCGGCGACCGCGAGGCGTGGGACCTGCTCGTCGAGCGCTACTCGCGCTACGTGTACGCCGTCATCGTCCGCGGCTTCCGGCTGCCCGAGCAGGACGCCGAGGACGTCTTCCAGGAGGTCTTCCTGCGCGTCTACGAGCGCCTCGACAACCTCCGCGACGGCGATGCGCTCCGGCCGTGGATCGCACAGGTCACCCGAAGGCTGTGCCTCGACCGCCTCGCCGCCGGCCGCAGCGAGCTAGCCGTCGACGAGGAGCAGCCGGACCGGCAGGTGCTGGACGAGCTCGACGAGGCCCTCGACGTCCGGCTCGGGCTGGAGGCGCTCGACGAGCGCTGCCGGGAGCTCCTCGACCGCTTCTTCGCGCGCGACGAGCCCTACCGCGTGATCGCCGACGAGCTCGACCTGCCGATGGGCACCGTCGCGAGCCGGATCTCCCGCTGCCTCGACAAGCTGCGCGACCTGCTCGTCGAGGGAAGAAACCCGGGGCCGCCGCCGTCTTGAGGTTCGAGTCGATGACGGAGCGCACGCACACACCGACGCACGAGCGAATCGCCCAGCTGCTCGCGGAGCTGCCTCCCGCACCGTGGGGGTGGGTGGAGGCGGCACGCGAGCTCCCCCGCATGGACAGCATCGTCGAGCGCGCCGCGGCTGATGCCGAGTACCGCGCGCGGGTCGTGAAGGACCTCGAGGCGGCACTGGCCGAGGTGGGGCTCGAGCCGGAGCCGCCGCTGCTGGACGAGCTCCGTCATCGACTCCGCGACAGCTGACTAACGGCCGAGCGCGCGCCCGCCGGCGCCGCCGAGCCGCGCCGCGATCGTCGCCTCGGCGGCGGCCTCCGAGTCGGCGTGGCCGGTAACGCTCGCGATGAAGAGCGGGCCGTCGAGCCCGTAGAGCCGCGCCGGGGTGCGGGCCGTGATGCCCGCGGTGCGCGGGATGTCGCGCAGGAGCGCGATCTCGCCGAACGACTCGCCCGAGCCGAGCACCCTCGGCTCCTCGCCCGGCGGCAGGACGAGGAGCTCGCCCTCCGCGACCAGGTAGAAGCGGTCGCCGGGCGCGCCGGCGGGGAAGAGCTCCTCGCCGGAGGAGAGGTCGCGCTCCTCGAGCGCGTGCGCGAGCGTCTCGCGCACCGGCATCGGCAGCGGCGCGAACAGCGGCTGGGCCGCCACGAGCCGGAGCCGCTCGCCGAGCTGCGCGCCCGGCGCCGTGTCGAGCCGCCGTAGCGCGCGCCACGTGGCGACGACGGCGACCGGCAGCACGAGCCCCACCACCACGAGCGTCCAGCGGATCCCGACCGCCTCGACGATGAACGGCGCCGCGAGCGCGCCCACGGCGACCGCCACGTAGACGGAGGTCTCGAGCGCCGCCGACGCGCGCGCCAGGATGTGGTCCGGCACCGCCCGCTGCAGCAGCGTGTAGCCGGCGACGTCCGCGATCGTGCTGCCGAAGCCGATCGCCAGGAAGAGCGCGATCGCGAACGCGCGCTCCGGCTTCGCCGCGACGACGACGAGCGGGATCCCCCAGAGCGTGATCCCGAGGCCGAACGTGGTCGCGAGCCGGCGGGTGCCGACGAGCGCGAGCGTCCCGAACGAGCCGAGGATCGCGCCGGCCCCCTCGGCCGCGTTCAGGTAGCCGACGGTGGCGGCGCCGCCGCCGAGCACCGTCTTCGCGAGCACGACGGTGAGCACGCCTTCCGCGCCCGAGACGAACGTCTGCGCCGAGAAGAGCGCGATCAGGAGCGCGAGTGCGGCGGAGTCCCTGACGGCGTGCACGCCGTCGACTGCCGAGGTGAAGAAGCTCTTCGCCGTCTCCTCGTGCTCGCGCGAGATCGTCTCCTTCACGCGGATGCGGAGGATCAGCAGCGCCGAGACCGCCAGGCACGCGCCTCCGAACACGAACCCCCAGACGGTGCCTGCGGCCGCGACCACGACCCCTCCGAGCGCGGGGCCCGCGAACCAGCTGATGCTCTCGATCGTCGAGGCGGTGACGTTCGCCGCCGTCAGCTCCTCGGGCGTCCGGGCCAGCGTGGGCAGGAGCGCGGAGAGCGCGGGCCGGAACGCCGCGCCGGCGACCGCGAACAGGACTACGAACGCGATCACCGCGGGCGCGGGCCCGCCGGCCGCGTCGATCGCGGCGGCCGCGAACAGGCTCACCGCGCGGATCGTGTCCGCGAAGAGCAGGACGCGGCGCCGCGGCCAGCGGTCTGCGATGACGCCCGCGAACGGGGAGGCGATCGCCGTGCCCCCGAGCCGCAGCCCGGCGACGATGCCTACGCTCACGGCGCCGCCGTGAGCGTAGGCGTAGAGCGAGACGACGACCCAGTAGGCCCAGCCGCCGATGGCGCCCGCGGCGCCGGCCAGCTGGAGCCGTCGCAGATCGGGATTGCGGAGGACAGCCGCGATCGCTGCCAGCGAGCGGCGTCCTCGCTCGGAGGCGTTACTCAAGTTCGGAAGCGCCGCGCACGCGTCCGGACAGGCCCCCCCGAGCTAGACGGGGTCTAGCTACTTGGCCGGTTTCTTGGTGGGTCTCTTCGTGGGCCTCACTGGCGGTCCTTTCCTCTGGCAGGACAAAGTCTACAAAGCAAGACGCCAAGCGTAGCCGCTTTCTTCCCTGGCCGAACATCAAGTTTTCCGAAGCCTTCCCTGGAGCGCCCGAAATGCCTCAGCCGGGTCAGGGGCGCCAAAGACACTGGAGCCGGCGACGAACACGTCGGTACCGGCGTCGCGGACGGCGTCGATGTTCTCGAGCGAGATGCCGCCGTCGACCTCGAGCACGACCTCGGGCGGCAGCAGCTGCCGGGCCCGGGCGAGGCGGCCGGTGGAGGTGGGGATGTAGTGCTGCCCGCCCCAGCCGGGGTTGACGCTCATGACGAGGCAGAGGTCGACGATCTCCGCCACGGGCCCGACCGTCTCGACCGGCGTCCCTGGGTTGATGACGACGCCGGCGTGGCAGCCGTGACCTCGGATCTTCTGCAGCGCGTAGTGGATGTGCGGCGTCGCCTCGGGGTGCACGGTGATCACGTCCGCGCCCGCCTTCGCGAACGCCTCGACCTGGTGCTCGGGGCGGTTGATCATCAGGTGGCAGTCGAGGAGGGCGCCCCGGTCGTGGATGAGCGGCGAGATCGAGCCGGCGACGAGCGGCCCGAAGGTGATCGGCGGCACGAAGTTGCCGTCCATCACGTCGAAGTGGATCACCTTCGCCCCGGCGTCCAGGACGAGCGCGACCTGCTCGGCGAGGCGCGAGAAGTCGGAGGCGAGGAGCGAGGGGGCCACCTCGCCGCGGGGGATCGGCCTCACTCGCGGCCCTCGAAGGCCTGGCGCGCCTGCGGCCCGAAGGCGAAGGAGAGGAACTGCTCCACCGCGGGCCGCGGCGGCACGGTCGCCGAGTGGAGCGCGTACCACTCGCGCCGCGGCAGGCCGCCGCGCACCTTGATCTCCGCGAGCGCGCCCGCCTTCAGCTCGTGCTCGACGGCGACGCGCGACTGGAGCGACACGCCGAGCCCGAGCCGCACCGCCGCCTTGATCGCGCCGTTCGAGCCGAGCGTGAGCGTCTGCGGCCGCAGGTCGTGGTCGGCCAGGTAGCCGGCCACGAGCTGCCGCGTGCCGGAGCCGGCCTCGCGCATCAGCCACACGCGCGCGCCGAGCTCGTCCGGCCGCACCGCCCGCTCGCCCGCGAGCGGGTCGCCCGGCGCGGCGATCAGCGCGATCTCGTTCGGCAGGAACGCCTGTCCCGCGATCCGCTCGTCCTCGGGCGGCCGGCCCGCGATCGCGACGTCGACCTCGTGCTCGAGCAGCCGCTCGAACACGAAGTCGCGGTTCGCGACCTCGAGCGTGAGGTTGATCTCCGGATGCGACTTCGTGAAGGCCCGCAGGAGCGAGGGCACGACGAACTCGGCGGCCGTCGCCACGGCGACGATCCGGAGCGAACGCATCGAGTCGTCCGCCGCCTCCTGCGCCGCGCGCCGGCCCTGCTCGATCAACCCGAGCACGTCGGCCGCGTAGGGGCGGAAGGCGTTCCCGGCGGCGGTCAGGCCGACGCCGCGCCCGACCCGCTCGGTCAGGTCGACGCCGAGCTCCTTCGAGAGCGCCGAGACCGCGGCGGAGATCGAGGGCTGCGTGACGACGAGCTTCTGCGCCGCCGCCGAGACCGATCCCTCGCGCGCCACGGCCAGGAACGAGGTCAGCTGGTTGAGGGTGACAGCCATAGGGGCGGCATTATAAAAGGACACGAACTTTTCGATTGGCCCAAATGAACGGATGCGTAGAATGCGCGCGTTCCGTCAATCTGCTCGGAGGAGACGCCATGCCACTTGCCACGTTGCGCCAGGTCCTCGACGAGGCCGCGAAGGGCGGCTACGGCGTCGGCGCGTTCAACGTCAACAACATGGAGCAGGTCCAGGGGATCACGGAGGCGGCGATCGAGCAGGCCTCGCCGGTGATCATGCAGGCCTCGCGCGGCGCGATCGCCTACGCCGGCCCGAACTTCCTCCGCCACCTGATCATGGCCGCCGCCGAGACGGCGCCCGAGATCCCGATCGTCCTGCACCTCGACCACGGCGACAAGCCGGAGACGTGCCTGATGGCGATCGACCTCGGCTTCACGAGCGTGATGATGGACGGCTCGCTCCTCGCCGACGGCAAGACGCCCTCGGACTACGACTACAACGTCGCGGTCACGCGCGAGGTCGTCGCCGCGGCGCACGCGAAGGGGGTCAGCGTCGAGGGTGAGCTCGGCACGCTCGGCGGGATCGAGGACGGCCACGGCTCGGGCGAGGTGCACCTGACCGACCCCGACCAGGCGGTCGACTTCGTCGAGCAGACGGGCGTCGACGCGCTCGCGGTCGCGATCGGCACGAGCCACGGCGCCTACAAGTTCACGAAGAAGCCGACCGGCGACGTGCTCGCGATGCACCTGATCGAGGAGATCCACGGCAAGCTGCCCGAAACGCACATGGTCATGCACGGCTCCTCGAGCGTCCCGCAGGAGCTCGTCGACCGGATCAACGCCGCGGGCGGCAAGCTCGAGGCGACCTACGGCGTGCCGGTCGAGGAGATCCAGCAGGGGATCCGCCACGGCGTCCGCAAGGTGAACGTCGACACCGACGGCCGGCTCGCGATCACCGCGGCGCTGCGCGAGACGATCCTCGCGAACCCGAAGGAGTTCGACCCGCGCGCGTTCTTCAAGCCGGCGCGCGAGGCGATGAAGGCGGTCGTGGCCGAGCGGCTGACGCAGTTCGGCGCCGCCGGGCACGCGGGGGACTACGAGGTGCTGCCGCTCGAGGCGATGGCCGAGCGCTACGCGGGGAGCCCCGTCGGTGCCTGACCAGTCGCTCGACCAGCTCTGCATCAACACCGTCCGGACGCTCACGGTCGACGCCGTGCAGGCGGCGCAGTCGGGCCACCCGGGCGCGCCGCTCGGGCTCGCGCCCGCGGCGTACGTGCTCTACACGCGCGTGATGAAGCACAACCCGGCCGACCCGGAGTGGCCCGACCGCGACCGGCTCGTGCTCTCGGCCGGGCATGCGTCGATGCTGCTCTACGCCTCGCTCCACCTCGCGGGCTATGACGTCAGCCTCGACCAGATCAAGCAGTTCCGGCAGCTCGGCTCCGAGACGCCGGGGCACCCCGAGCATGGCGACACGCCCGGCGTCGAGACGACGACCGGCCCGCTCGGCCAGGGCTTCGGCAACGCGGTCGGGATGGCGATGGCGGAGCGGTTCCTCCGCGAGCGCTACGGCGCCGAGGTCTGCGACCACCACATCTTCGCGATCTGCTCCGACGGCGACCTGATGGAGGGCGTCGCGTCCGAGGCCGCCTCGATCGCCGGGCACCTCGCGCTCGGCCGCTGCGTCTTCCTCTACGACGACAACCAGGTCACGATCGACGGGCCCACCTCGCTCTCGTTCGACCAGGAGGACGTGCCGAAGCGGTTCGAGGCGTACGGCTGGCACACGCTCACGGTCGAGGACGGCAACGATCTCGAGGCGATCGAGGCCGCGATCCGCGCGGGCATCGCCGAGGAGGAGCGGCCGACGCTGATCAGCCTGAAGACGGTGATCGGGTTCGGCTCGCCGCGCGCCGGCACGCGCAACGCGCACAGCGACCCGATGCCCGAGGAGCAGGTGCGCGCGACGAAGGAGGCGCTGGGCTGGGACCCCGACGCGCAGTTCCTCATCCCCGACGAGGTCGCGGCGCACTTCGACCAGCGCGAGCGCGGCGCGGCGGCGCAGGCCGAGTGGCAGGCGCGCGTCGACGCCTGGAGCGCGGCGAACGGCGAGCTCGCCGAGGAGTGGCGCCGCGCGCAGGCGGGCGAGCCGCTCGCGGGCGCGGCCGCCGCGATCCCGACCTTCGACGCCGACGGCCCAGCCCTCTCGACGCGCGTCGCGGCGAGCAAGGTCATGCAGGCGTTCGGGCCGTTCGTGCCGACGATGGTCGGCGGCGCGGCCGACCTCGTCCACTCGACCTTCACGCACTTCGAGGGCGACGAGGCGTTCACGCCCGAGCACGCCGGCCGCAACGTCGCGTGGGGCGTCCGCGAGCACGGGATGGGCGCGGCGGTCAACGGCCTCGCGCTCCACGGCGGGATCGTGAAGCCGTTCTGCTCCACGTTCTTCGTCTTCACCGACTACATGCGCCCGCCGATCCGGCTCTCGGCGCTGATGAAGCTCGACGCGGTCTGGATCTTCAGCCA